>Ga0302279_10004787_pt1 | contig 15626 bp, 12 predicted proteins | sample III_Bog_N3_3_FD_194541 | JGI IMG/M metagenome (GOLD analysis project Ga0302279, IMG submission 194541) | Peat permafrost microbial communities from Stordalen Mire near Abisko, Sweden - III_Bog_N3_3 | ecosystem: Environmental > Terrestrial > Soil > Wetlands > Peat | place: Sweden: Abisko...
GGTTCCTGTCGGTGGACGGCAGCGACTGTGGCATCGCGAACGTGAACCTCGGCACCTCGGGCGCCGAGATCGGCGGTGCATTCGGCGGCGAGAAGGACACCGGCGGCGGTCGCGAGGCTGGCTCCGACAGCTGGAAGGCCTACATGCGCCGCCAGACCACGACGATCAACTGGAGTGCCGAACTGCCTCTTGCACAGGGGATAAAGTTCAACGTCTGACCCTGCAGGCCTGTCGCGGTGCGTAGCGCCCCCCCTCCATCACCGATCGGCCTCAAAGATCTCTTCTATGCTTTTCCTGAAGAGCCTTGCGAGTGCGAACGCCATGGGCAACCCCGGGTCGTAACGTCCGGTTTCGATCGCATTGATCGTCTGGCGCGAAACATCGATCCGGTCGGCAACCTCCTGCTGGGTCCAGTTTTTCTGCGTGCGCAATTCCCGGACGCAATTCTTCATCCCTGGCGACGCTCGCGAAATTCGCGAATGCATGCCAGCAGGAACCACACGGCGCCCATGACGGGCCACACCACGAACATCGACAGCTTCGGCAAGCCCGCATTCTCCAGAAAGCCGTAGGTCAGCGAGGCGCCGGCGGTCACCGCCGCCGCAATCGCGACCGTCTCGAGCATCGCGAGTCGCAGGTATTCGTCGACGCGACGGAAATGGCGGGCAATCGCCCAGATGACCAGTGCAATCGGGAGCATGGGACTGACACAGACGAGCGCCTTCAATCCGGCCGACCCCATGCCAGGCGCTACCCGTGTGGCAGCGGCAACCACGGCAACATAGAGGGCCATGGCGCCCATCAGCTCCAGAAAATATCGCGACATTCTGGCTTTGTGGCTCATATCAATCCCCGATCGGATGTAAAGCATGCTTGTCATTCTGCAGCAGTGATCTGCGGATGTCAAGCATCCTTTACATCGCCGCACTAGCGCTCGAGCCAGCTCGCGACCGCCGCTGCGCGCTCCTCGAGGCGTGGCGCCGAGACGGGTCCACGTGTCTTCAGCTCCTGGGCGATCAGCGATACGCGGTACTCCCAGGTCCACCAGCCCAGTTCGTCGATCTCCGGGATCCAGCGCTGCTCGGCGCGCAGTGCTGCCCGCAACCCGGCAACGCGCGCCTGCGAGCGCAGCAGCTCTGCCAGGATCGACTCCGGCTCGGTGCCGCGCGTCTTGAGTCGCTGCCAGCGACGCTCCTCGGCCTGCAGATAGCGCGGCAGCTGGGCGAACCACGCGGCCGGGGCGCCGGGCAGCGCAGCCCCCGCCATCAGGGCGCGCAGCGCCGCGTCACTCTCCGCAGCCTGGACGCCGAGCTTGCGGCAGCGCGGATCGGCGATCTGTGCACGCACGCTGCGCAGCGTCGTGAACCAGCCAAGCGCAGCGGTGCTCAGCGTCGTGCCGGACGCATCGAGTCCCGCACGCCCGAGCTCCAGCGCAGACGCGAAGCCCGCGCGCGTGCGGGGCGCGCGTTCATCCGGAAAACAGCAGTTGCGCAGCGCGCGACGCACGATCAGGTCGGCGAGCCCGTTCGCCGTCAGATAACTGTTCGCGAGCAACAACAGGGGCGCGCTGCCGCTGATGCGCCGGGTCAGGTCGCGGACCTGGCGCTCGAGCATCCGCCGGGCCAGCTCGATCGCACCGTCGAGATGGGATCGCTCGGCTTCCGCAGCGCTCCATTCCAGCTGTACACACACGCGGCCGCCGACCGGCGTCAGCGCCGGGTACGCGGGGAGCCGCCCTGTGGCGAGCTCGAGCGTCACGACGGCCGGCAGTTCCGGCGCCTCGAACTGGCGCCACTCCCCGGGGTAGAGGCCGGCTGCGCGCGCCAGGAGTGCCGCACGCGCAGCCCCGGCGAGTTCGCGGCGCAGCGGCTGCAGGCGCGCGCCGCGCAGCAGTTCGCGACCCTCGTCGACGATCGCCAGACGCGGCCGCAGCCAGGGCGGCACGGCGGTCTGGTCGAAGCGCAGCTGCGGCGGAGGCAGGCCGTACGTGGCCTGCAGCCACGCACCCAGAGTGGCCGCGTCGGCGGCTCTGGGCCCCAACGCGGCAATCGCCGCGCTGACGGTTGCGGCCAGCGGGATCAGCCGGCGCCGCGCGTCCTTCGGCAGGGACCGCAGCAGCGCCTCCACGCAGGGCGTGCGCAGTCCCGGGATCGATCCCTCGAGCTCGCTGCGCCCGACGCTCGGCACCGCAAGCAGCGGCACGCGGATTACCGCGCCGTCATCGTCCTCCGCCGGCGCGAAGCGATACTGCACCGGGAGCTGCAGCTCAGCGACCGTGATCAGTTCCGGATACGCCGCGAGTTCCGCGGCATCCGGGATGCGCGTGTACAGCGTGTCGGGACTGAACGCGAGCGCCTGCAGTCCGCCCGGCGGCAGCTGGCGGACGAAATACTCGAGCGTGGCCGCGCTCGACACCTGGCGTGGCAGCGCGGCAGCATAGAACCGGACCAGAGCCTCGGGCGGCGCGACCAGGTCACGGCGGCGCAGCCGCTCCTCGGTGCGCTCGGCGGCGCGCACCATCGCATCGTTGCCCTGCAGCCAGGCCGGGCGACGCGCCAGCCGGCCATGGACCAGCGCCTCGCGGGCGAAGATCAGCCGCGCCTCCTCCGGGTTGACCGGACCGTAGTTCACGATGCGATCGTTGCGCAGGATCAGGCCGAGCAGGCTGGTGCGCTCACGCGCCACGACCTCCTCGCGAGCGTCGTGCCAGTCCGGCTCGAGGTACTCGCGCCTGACGAGGTGCGCCGCTGCCGCCTCGATCCACGCCGGTTCGACCACCGCCACGCAGCGCGCGAACACCCGCGAGGTCTCGACGATGTTCGCCGCCATCAGCCAGCGCGCCTTGCGCCGGCGCAGCGGCGACCCAGGCAGCAGATGGAAGCGCACACCGCGCGTGCCCTGGTAGGCACCCTCCTCGCCGAGGCAGCCGACCATCGTCGCGAAACCCGCCAGCAGCGCGCGGTGCACACCGGTGAAGCTGGCCGGCGCCTCGCGTGGGCGGATGCCAAGCTCGGCCGCCCGGTCGCGCACCTGCATGTAGACGTTTTCCCACTCCGACAGCCGCAAGAGCGACAGCCTGCGCTCCTTGCACCAGCGCCGCAGCTCGCGCCGCGGTCCCTCGCGCACCCGCCGATACGCGCGCCACAGGCGCGCATAGCCCAGGAATTCCGACCTGGCATCGTCCAGCGGCTCCGCTCCCGGCAGCTCCTCACCCTCCGCGCCCGCCACGACGATCCGCGGGTCCGGTACGCTCAGGGCCGCGACGATCGCGAGGACCTCGCTTTCGGCGCGGAAGCGCTTGCTCTCGATGAGGGCGCGCGCCAGGCGCGGATCGAGGGGCAGGCGCGCCATCGCGCGGCCGGTGCGGGTGATGGCGCGGCCCTCATCGAGCGCGCCGAGCTCCTGTAACAGCCGGTAGCCATCGGCCAGCGCGCGCGGATCCGGCGGGTCGATGAACGGGAAATCCTCGGCTGCGCCGAGCCGGTCGGCCGCGAGGCGCAGCAGGAGCGCCGCGAGGTTCGTGCGCAGGATCTCAGGTTCCGTGAACGGCGCACGCGCGGCGTAATCCTCCTCGCTGTACAGGCGCACGCAGATTCCGTCGCCGAGCCGCCCGCAGCGACCCTTGCGCTGGTCCGCGCTCGCCCGGGAGACCGGCTCGATCGGCAGGCGCTGCAGACGCGTGCGCACGCTGTAGCGGCTGATCCTCGCGAGCCCCGAGTCGATCACCGCGCGGATGCCGGGCACCGTCAGCGAAGTCTCGGCGACGTTGGTCGCAAGCACGATGCGTCGCCGCCCCGCAGGCACGAAGATCCGACTCTGCTGTTCCCAGGACAGGCGCGAGTACAGCGGCAGTACCTCGGTGCCCGTGCCGAGCTCGCGCCCCAGCAGCTCGCCGACATCGGCGATTTCGCGCTCCCCCGGCAGGAACACCAGCACGTCGCCGGCGCCCAGCCGTGGCTCCGCCTCGATGTCGCGCCAGGCCTGCAGGACCGCCGCGGGCAGATCGGTCTCCTCGCCGTCGGGCGGTGCATCGAGGTAGCGGACCTCGATCGGCCAGGAGCGCCCGCTGACACTGACAACCGGCGCATCGCCGAAGAAGCGCGCGACGCGCCCGACATCCAGTGTCGCCGAGGTGATGATCACCCCGAGCTCGGGCCGCGTGCGGCGCAGCCGCTGCAGCACGCCAAGCAGCAGGTCGATGTTCAGCGTGCGCTCGTGCGCCTCATCGACGATCACGGTGTCGTAGCGCGACAGCCGCGGATCGCGCGTCAGCTCGGCGAGCAACAGCCCGTCCGTCATCAGGACGATCCGGGTTGCCGCCGAGACCCGGTCGGCAAAGCGCACGCGAAAGCCGACACTGGCGCCGACCGCCTCGCCGCGCTCCTCGGCGATACGCGCAGCGAGTGCGCGGGCAGCAATGCGCCGCGGCTGGGTATGGGCGATCAGCCCCTGTAGCCCGCGGCCCGCCTCGAGGCAGTACTGCGGCAGCTGGGTACTCTTGCCTGACCCGGTATCGCCGGCGACGACGATGACCGGATGGCGGCGCAACAGGTCGACGATCGCCTCGCGCTGGGCGGCGATCGGCAGCTCGACGGTCATTCGCCCCGTTTCACAGCCTGCCAGAGGCGTTCCTGCGCGACGAGCCCGAGGTCCGCGAACGCACGCCCGTCGGCGGCGGCGAGAGACTCCATGCCGCGGAAGCGCCGCTCGAATTTGCCATTGGCCGCGCGCAGCGCAGCCTCCGGGTCGACCCCCAGCTTGCGGGCGAGGTTCGCCACTGCAAACAGCAGGTCACCGACCTCCTCGAACACTGCCGCGGTCGCGGTCTCGCCGGGGTTCGCGGCGATCGCCTCGCGGACCTCGGCCAGTTCCTCATCGACCTTGTCGCCGGCCTCGGCGGCCACGTCGAAATCGAAGCCGGCGCGCGCCGCGCGCTTGCTGAGCTTCTCCGCACGCAGCAGCGCCGGCAGCGCCAGCGGCACGCCGTCCAGATGACTGGCGCCGTTGCCGGAGGCGCGGCGCTCCCCGGCCTTGATGTCCTCCCAGACTGCCAGCTGGTCGCGTGAGGTCTGCGGCGCGTCCGCGGCGGCAAACACGTGCGGATGACGGCGCGCGAGCTTGGCGGCAATGGCCGCGGCGACCGCCTCGAAATCGAACTGCCCTGCTTCGCTGGCGATCTGCGCATGGAACACGACCTGCAGCAGGAGGTCGCCGAGTTCATCGCGCAGCTGCCCGCTGTCGCCCGCCTCGACGGCCGCGGCGACCTCGTAGGCTTCCTCGATCGTGTACGGCACCAGCGTCGCGAAGGTCTGTTCGCGATCCCAGGGACAGCCGTCGGCGGCGCGCAGGCGCGCCATGATCGTGAGCAGTTCGCCGAGCGCGTCGCTCATGCCGGCTGCGCCTCGCGTGCGCGCAGCAGGCCGCGCAGGGTCATCAGCATCCCGCAGGTCGCGCCCCAGATCATGCGCCCGCGGTACGGGATCTCGATGGCCTCGAGCGTGACGCTGCCGAGCAGGCGCCGGCGCGGGCGGTGATTGGCCGGATCGAACAGGTACTGCAAAGGCACTTCGAACGCGTCGTGCACCTCCGCTGCATCCAGGCGCAGTGCGTAGCCGGGCGCGAGGAAGCCGACTGCCGGCGTGACGCGATAGCCGGTGAGGATCGGATGTTGCGGCAGGTAGCCCCCGAAGCTGACGAGTTCCGGCGGCAGGCCGACCTCCTCCTGCGCCTCGCGCAGCGCCGCCGCATAAGGGTCGCGATCGCCCGCCTCGATGCGCCCGCCCGGGAAGCTGATCTGACCGGCATGGTCCTTGAGCCCGGCGGCGCGCTCGGTCAGCAGCACCGCAAGCCCTTCAGGGTGCTCGATCAGCGGCACCAGCACGGCCGCCTCGACCGCCGGCACCGGCATGGCCTCGCGCACGCGCTGTTCCAGCACCGGGTCCGCGCCGGTCAGCCAGCGCCATTCGTCGTGACCGACCAGCGGGGATGCGGCAAGCACGGCGCTGATATCGGATCGTGTCGTCATTCCGGTAATATACGCTGCGATGACCACTGACGCGATCAATGCCCTCTCGCCGCTCGACGGCCGCTATGTGCGCAAGCTGGCCGAAGTCAGGGCGCTGTTCAGCGAGGCCGGGCTGATGCGCGAGCGGACGCGCGTCGAGTGCGCCTGGCTGCTGGCGCTGCAGGCCGGCCCCGCGCAGGCGCCGCTCGCAGCGCTGCCGGCCGCCGCCCGCGACTGGCTGGCGACGACCGCCGCCGATCCGCGCGCTGTCGATGTTGCGGCGATCAAGTCGATCGAGGCGCGCACCAATCACGACGTCAAGGCGGTCGAGTACTGGATCCGCGGTGAACTGCAGGCGCGCGGCGCCTCCCCCGCGCAGCTGGAGTGGGTGCACTTCGGCTGCACTTCCGAGGACATCAACAACCTGGCCTATGCCCTGCTGCTGCAGGCGGCACGCCGCGACGTCATCGCGCCGCTGCTGCGCCGGCTGATCGCCGTGCTCGACGCGCTGGCCGAGCGCCACGCCGACGCGGCGATGCTCGGGCGCACGCATGGGCAGACCGCTACGCCGACGACGGTCGGCAAGGAACTCGCGAATTTCGCGGCGCGCCTCGAGCGCCAGCTGCGTAGCCTGGAGGGCTGCGCGATCCTCGGCAAGATCAACGGCGCGGTCGGCAACTACAATGCGCACGTGGTGGCGCTGCCGCAGGCGGACTGGGAGCGCATCGGCGGCGAGTTCGTCGCATCGCTGGGGCTGGAGTTCAACCGCCATACGACCCAGATCGAACCGCACGACTGGATCGCCGAGTACTGTCACGCGCTCGCGCGCATCAATACGATACTGATCGATCTTGCGCGCGACATGTGGGGCTACATTTCGATCGGCTACTTCCGCCAGCGCATCGTCGCCGGCGAAGTGGGCTCCTCGACGATGCCGCACAAGGTCAACCCGATCGATTTCGAGAATGCCGAAGGCAACTGCGGCGTCGCCAACGCGCTGCTGACGCACTTCGCCGAGAAGCTGCCCGTGTCGCGCTGGCAGCGCGACCTGACGGATTCCACTGTGCTGCGCAATGCCGGCGTCGCGATCGGCCATGGAGTCCTCGCGCTGCAGGCCCTCGTGCAAGGTCTCGGCAAGCTCGAACTCGACGGCGCGAGGCTCCATGCGGATCTGGACGGCGCCTGGGAAGTGCTCGGTGAGGCGGTGCAGACCGTGATGCGCGCGCATGGGCTGCCGGATGCCTACGACCGGCTGAAGGCCGCGACGCGTGGCCGGCCGGTGGACCGGCAGGTCATCGCGGATTTCATCGCCGCGCTTGAACTGCCGGCGGAGGCGCGCGCACGCCTGCTCGCGCTGGAGCCGGCCGCGTACGTGGGGCTCGCGGCACAACTGGCGCGACGGAAAAACGTGACGCAGTAGACGGGCCGCGCACGACCTTGGAGCTAGTATGTTAAAGGACTACCACCGAGGCTTTAACATATGTCAGGCACAGTACAGGATGCGGCCGCACGCCCGGACGCAAAATCCGGTTCTCTGACGATCCTGACGACCATGCCTGAGGTACGCGATGCGAGTCTGCGGGTTGCGAATTCGGCAAACCGCGTGCTGTCGATCTTCACGCATGACCTCGAGCCGCAGATCTACGGCGAGGAGCCCTTCCTCGAATCGGTCAAGCGCCTCGTGCTGGCACGCGCCTATGCCAAGGTACGGGTACTGATCGCGGATCCGGCGCGTGCCGTGGTGGACAAGAACCGCTTCATGGTCATGGCGCGGCGACTGACGAGCTGCATCGACATGCGCTCGATGACCGAGGAGGTCTCGGGCAACGCCGGCGCCTTCATCATCGCCGACGACCGCGCGCTGGTGTACCGGCCGCGTGCCTCGAGCTGGGACGGGGTGTCCCACATGAACGATCCGGCCGTCACGAAGATCTACCTGAATTTCTTCGAGGAGATCTGGAGCAACAGCGTGCAGGAATCGCAGCTGCGACAGATGCTGATCTGAAATTCCGCGGCCGCCGGCCGTATAATCCGGCCATGCCTGCCGTTCCCCCGCGCCCCCGCAGCTTTCCCGATCCCGTCACCGCAGGACCCGTCATCGTCGGCATGTCCGGCGGCGTCGATTCCGCGGTCAGCGCCTGGCTGATGCTGCAGTGGGGCTATGCCGTGCAGGGCCTGTTCATGGCGAACTGGGAGGACGACGACGACGCGTACTGCACCGCCGCCGGCGATTACCAGGACGCGCGCCGCGTCTGCGACCTGCTGGACGTGCCCCTGCACCGGGCTGGCTTTGCCGCCCTGTACCGGCAGCGCGTCTTCGATCTCTTCCTGGCCGAGTACGCGGCGGGACGCACGCCGAATCCAGACGTGCTGTGCAATCGCGAAATCAAGTTCGGTGCCTGCCTCGATTACCTGCAGCGCCTCGGCGGTCGCTGGTTCGCAACCGGCCACTACGCCAGGGTCGCGCACGAGCCGGACGGTTCACGTCTGCTCAAGGCCGCCGATGGCGCCAAGGACCAGAGCTACTTCCTGCACGCCATCGCGCCGGCAGCGCTCGCCCGCAGCCTCTTCCCCGTGGGCGAGCTGACCAAGGAGGCCGTGCGGCGGCTCGCCCATGCCGCGGGCCTGCCGGTTTTCGACAAGCCCGACAGCACCGGCATCTGCTTCATCGGCGAGCGCCCGTTCACCGAATTCCTGTCCCGCTACCTGCGCGATGCGCGCGGGCCGATCGAGACCGATGCGGGGCGCGTCGTCGGCGAACATCGCGGCCTGCCGTTCTACACGCTCGGCCAGCGCTCCGGACTGCATCTCGGGGGCCGCGCGGGCGCTGCGCAGGCGCCGTGGTACGTGGCCGACAAGGACCTCGCGCGCAATGCGCTGATCGTCGTGCAGGACCCCGATCATCCGCGCCTGCTGTCGGACAGCTTCGAGGTCAGCGACCTTGTGTGGCTGACCCACGCGCCGGCGGATGGCAGCGCCTGTGCCGTCAAGACCCGATACCGCCAGGTGGACCTGCCCTGCCGGATCCGCTTCGAGGACGGTGGGCGCTGCAGCGTGCAGCTCGCGGCGCCGGCTCGCGCCGTGACCCCAGGCCAGTATGCCGTGTTCTACGCCGGCATCGAGTGCCTGGGCGGCGGCGTCATCGCCGCACGCCACGGCCCGAACGCACCCGCAGCGCCGCAGCCGGCCGCGATCGAATATAATTGACATATTTGCGGCGGAGGCCCCATGACGAGCAGTTATAACGCGAAAACCACTCTGAACGTCGGCAAGCGCCCGTATGAGATCCACAGCCTCGCCGCAGTCCCCGCAGGCGCCGTCGCCCGGCTGCCGTTCTCGCTCAAGATCCTGCTGGAGAACCTGCTGCGCTTCGAGGACGGCGTCAACGTGACCCGCGCCGACATCGAGGCGATCCTGTCCTGGGATCCCAAGGCGGCGCCCTCCTACGAGATCGCATTTACGCCGGCACGCGTGATCATGCAGGACTTCACCGGCGTGCCCTGCATCGTCGACCTGGCCGCGATGCGCGAGGCCATCGTGCGCCTGGGCGGCGACCCGGCGCGCGTCAATCCGCTCGCACCCGCCGAACTCGTCATCGACCACTCGGTACAGGTAGACGAATACGGCGGCGCCGATTCGCTGCGCCATAACAACGAGATCGAGTTCGAGCGCAATGCCGAGCGCTACATGTTCCTGCGCTGGGGCCAGACCGCATTCAGCAACTTCAAGGTCGTGCCGCCGAACACCGGTATCGTCCACCAGGTGAACATTGAGCGCCTCGCGCGCGTGATCTTCGCCGACGGCAGCGCCAGTCCGCGCCCGGCCTATCCCGATACCCTGGTCGGTACCGATTCGCACACGACGATGGTCAACGGTCTCGGCGTACTCGGCTGGGGCGTCGGCGGCATCGAGGCGGAGGCCGCGATGCTGGGTCAACCGGTGACGATGCTGATCCCGCAGGTGATCGGCTTCCGGCTGCACGGCTCCTTGCCCGCCGGTACGACCGCCACCGACCTTGTGCTCACCGTCACCGAGATCCTGCGCAAGAAGGGCGTCGTCGACAAATTCGTGGAGTTCTTCGGCGACGGCCTCAAGGGCCTGCCGCTCGCGGACCGCGCCACGATCGCCAACATGTCGCCGGAGTTCGGGTCGACCTGCGCAATGTTCCCGATCGACGAGGAAACGATCCGCTACCTGGAGCTGACCGGCCGCCCGGCTGATCAGATCGAACTGGTCGAGGCCTATGCACGCGCCCAGGGGCTGTGGCGCGTCGATGGCGCACCTGCGGCGGATTACACCGACATTGTCGAGCTCGACCTGTCGACGGTGGAACCCTCGCTCGCGGGCCCGAAGCGACCGCAGGACCGCGTGCCCCTGCGCACCGCGGCGCAGGTCTACCACACGGCGGTGGCGAAGATGGCGGAGGAGCGCAGCGCAAAGAACCCGACGGCGACCGGACGCGCGCAGGCAAGCGTCGCGGGACGCAGCTTCGAGGTCCGGGACGGCGCGGTGCTGATCGCCGCGATAACCAGCTGCACGAACACGTCGAACCCGGCGGTGCTGGTCGCCGCCGGGCTGCTCGCGCGCAACGCGCGTGCCCGCGGCCTGACGGCCCGGCCCTGGGTCAAGACTTCGCTGGCGCCCGGCTCGCGCGTTGTCACGGACTACCTGAACAAGGCGGGGCTGATGGGCGATCTCGAAGCGCTCGGTTTCTTTACCGTCGGCTACGGCTGCACGACCTGCATCGGCAATTCGGGGCCCCTGAAGCCCGAGATCAGCGAGGCCGTGCGCACCGGGGACGTTGTCGCCTGTTCGGTGCTGTCGGGCAACCGCAATTTCGAAGGCCGCGTGCACCCGGAGGTGAAGATGAACTTCCTCGCCTCGCCGCCGCTGGTCGTCGCCTATGCACTCGCCGGCAACCTCGACGTGGACCTGACCCGCGAGCCGCTGGGCCAGGGCGGCGACGGCAAGCCGGTCTTCCTGCGCGACATCTGGCCATCGGCGGCCGAGGTCGCCGCAACGATGGCGGGCTCCGTCGATGCGGCAATGTTCACCAGGGGCTATGCGAATGTCTTCACCGGGGATGCCAACTGGGCCGGCATCCGCACGCCGGAGGGGCGCATCTATGCCTGGGACGAGCGCTCGACCTACGTCAAGAACCCGCCCTACTTCGACGGCATGACGATGACGCCCGGCGCAGTGGCCGACATCCGGGGCGCACGCTGCCTCGCCGTGCTCGGCGACTCCGTGACGACCGATCACATCTCCCCCGCCGGAAACATCTCGAAGTCCAGTCCCGCTGCGCGCTACCTGGTTTCGCAGGGCGTGGCGCCGGCCGAATTCAATTCCTACGGTGCGCGCCGCGGCAACCATGAGGTCATGATGCGCGGCACCTTCGCGAACATCCGGCTGCGCAACCTGCTGGTCCCGGGCGTCGAGGGCGGCGTCACACGCCACCTGCCGGACGGGGAACAGATGGCGATTTTCGATGCCGCAATGAAGTACAAGGCCGAGGGTACGCCGCTGGTGATCCTCGCTGGGAAGGAATACGGCACCGGCAGCTCGCGCGACTGGGCTGCGAAGGGCACGATGCTGCTGGGGGTCAAGGCCGTCATCGCCGAGAGCTTCGAGCGCATCCATCGCTCCAACCTGATCGGCATGGGCGTGCTGCCGCTGCAGTACCTGCCGGGAGAGACCGCGCAGAGCCTGGGACTGACCGGGACCGAATCGTTCGAGATCACGGGCCTGAACCGCGGCGCGGCGAAGACCGTCGGGGTCATCGCAACCCGCGACTCGGGCGAGCGCATCGAATTCCAGGCGCGGCTGCGCATCGATACGCCGAAGGAGCTGGACTACTACCAGCACGGCGGCATCCTGCAGTATGTGCTGCGCCAGCTCGCCCAGGCGGGTAAGGCGGCCTAGACATCCTGGCCCGCCATCGTGTCTAGGGCGAGGGTTCCGTGGCGGCCGCCGGTACTGTTCCTGCCTCCACCAGCGTCAGCTTCGACAGGTCCACGTGCCTGCGGATCGCCGCATTGACCTGGTCGCGGGTGACCGCCCGCAGCAGCTGCGGATACTGATCCAGCCATGACAGGTCGAGGCCGCGCTGCAGCGTCGTGACAATGGCCCGGGCGAGGCCCTGGTTGGTCGCGAGGCCGACATAATAGCCGCCGATCAGCCCCTGCTTCGTGTCTGCGAGTTCCCTGTCGGTGACGCCGTCCTGCCACCAGGTCTGCAGCGTGCTGCGCGTCGCCGCCAGGCCCCGCTCCAGCAGTTTCGGACTGAACGACGCATCGACGTACCACAGGCCATCGACGAGACTGTCATCCGAGACCACAGCGCCGATGTCGTAGGTCAGACCCTGTTTGTCGCGGACGTTCGCCATCAGCCGGCCGGTGAAGCCGCGACCGGCGATCACCGTACCCAGGCGCAGCGCGAGCGAGTCCGGATCACGGTAAACCATGCCGGTCGTCTCGCCGAGCAGCACCGACACGCTGGTCTTTTCCGGCAACGGCACCGTGACCGTCGCAGCTGCCGGCGGATAGGCCTCGGGAGCCGTCCGCAGGAAGTCCTGGCCGCCGCTCCAGCCGGAAAAGTTGCTGGCGATCCCGGCCGTCGCGACTTCCTGGGTCACATCCCCGACCAGCACGATGGTCATGTGTTCCGGGCCGTAGAACTTCGCGTGAAAGGCCTGCAGGTCCTTCAGCGTCGCACTGCGCGTCCCGGCCAGCAACTCGTCCAGCGTCGCGGGGCGATTGGGATGGCCCGGGGGAAACAGTGCCCGGCGCAGGGCCTCACGGGCGCGCGCATCGGTACTGCGGCGCTGGTTCTCGAGCATGCCGGTCAGCTGCAGCTTCACCTTCGCGAACTCCGCCGGCTGCAGCGCCGGGGTGCGCAGCTCGGCCGCGAGGATCGACAGCACCAGCTGCAAGTCCCGGGTCAGGCACTTCGCTTCGAACTGCAGCGACTGCACGCCGACACTGAAGCCGACCTCGGCGCCGACCTCCTCGAGCTCCCGCGCGATCGTGAACTGGTCCTGCGCGCGAGTGCCGTGATCCAGCATCATGCCGAGCAGCGTCGGTACCGCCGGATTGCCGGTGCCGGCGAGGGCGTCACCGGCCGGCAGGTAGCCGACGATGTCCACGACGTCGTGCACGGCGGTCCGGTAGGTCACGACATCGATGCCAGCGGCCCGGCCGCGCTCGGCATGCTCCGCCATCGGCGCGCCCTGCGCCAGGCTGGCGGTAGCCAGCGCAACGCAGGCAAGGATCGGCGCAAGCAGGTCAACGCGGGTCATTTGGCATGCTCCTCGGCAGGGGCCGCCGGGGGCACGTACCAGCCGGTCGTGCTCTGCGCGGCGTCGAAATACTGGCGCGCGACGCGTTGTACGTCGGCGGGGGTCACGGCGGCGATGCGCCGCGGGAAGGTCACGTACTGCGTCCAGTCGCCGATCGCGATCCAGGCGTTCAGCTCCCCGACGATCGCACTGGTGCCGTCGCGCCGGTAGGCATTGGCGGCAACATATTGCTGCTTGACCCGGGCGAGTTCCGCATCGGTGACGCCGCCGCTCTTCACCTTGTCCAGTTCGGCGAGCAGCGCCGCCTCCACCTCGGCGTGCGTCGCGCCGGGCGCGAGCTGCGCAAACAGCGTATGCAGCGACGCGTCGCGATGCAGGCCGGTGTCGGCGTCCGCCGCGAGGGCGAGTCCGGAATCAACCAGCGCATGGTACAGGCGCGAGGACTTGCCGGAAGCGAGCACGGCGTCGAGCACCTCGATGGCCGGCTGGTCGGGCGCGAGACCGTTCGGCAGCTTGTGGGCGATCAGGACGGCGCCGAGCTCGCCGGGCAGGCTGACGGTGAGGCGGCGCGGACCCTGCTGTACCGGCTCCTCGGTGTAGATCTGCGGGATCGGCGCCGGTGAATGCGGATAGACGCCGTAGTACCTGCGCACCAGCGCCAGCACGGCCGCCACGTCGACGTCGCCGGCGATCGTCACGGTCGAGTTGTCGGGCCAGTAGAACGTATCGTAGAACTCGCGCAACTTCGCGGTCGGCACGTGTTCGATGTCCGACAGCCAGCCGATCGTCGGATGATGGTACGGCAGTGCCTCGAAGGCGGCGGCCTGCACTTCCTCGAACAATACGTTCTCGGGACTGTTCCTGCCGCGCTCGTACTCGTTGCGCACGACCGTCATCTCCGCCTGCCGGTCTGCGTCGCGCAGCAGCAGGTGACGCATGCGGTCCGCCTCGACGGCGACATAGCCTTCGAGGTCGTCGCGACCCAGCGTCGCGAAGTAATTGGTCCGGTCGAGGCTGGTGCTGGCATTGAACTGCGCGCCGACGCGCTCGCCGTAACGCTTCAGGCTGTTGCCCTTCTCCTCGTTGTAAGCCTCACTGCCTTTGAACATCATGTGTTCGAGGATATGGGTCGCGCCGGTCGTGCCGGTGACCTCGTTGCGTGAGCCCACGCGATAGGTCACCTGGAAGGTCACCACCGGGGCCGAGTGGTCCGGAGCGACCAGTACGGTCAGTCCATTGGCGTCCAGCCGGTATTCGGAGATGCCGTCCTGCGCCTGAATGAAGCTGTAGCCGGGAACCGGAACGGCGGGTGAAGGCGGTGCCGGCGAATCTGCCGCCGCAGGCCCCGCGATCATCAGCCAGCCCGGCAAGCCGAGGAGGACAGCGTACTTCAAACGTGATTTCATGCGGTACGTTCCCACGTGAATTTGCGGACCGGAAGCCTGACATATTTCGCCGGTGCGTCACAGTACCCGTGGGCAAACTGTAGCTATCTCATTGATTTTTATGTATCCAGAAGCCCAAAAACCCGCGCTCGCGATTTTCGATCTGGATGGCACGCTGACATGGCGCGACACGCTGGTGCCGTTTCTGGCGGCCTACCTCAGGGCACACCCCCGCCGCCTCGCCCGGCTGTGGCGTCTGCCGCGCTCGCTGCTGGCGTATGCCGGCGGCGGCGGCGATCGCGGTGTCCTCAAGGCCCGGCTGATCACCATGGCGCTCGGCGCTGATGCGCGGGCCCACATCGACGCCTGGGCGCAGGCCTTTGTCGCGGCGATGCCGGCACGCGGCTTCTTCCGGCCGGCGGCACTCGCCGCCCTCGAGGATCACCGCCGTGCGGGGGATCGTCTCGTGCTGCTGTCGGCAAGCCCGGACCTCTATGTCCCGCACATCGGGCAGCTGCTCGGATTCGCACAGACGATCTGTACCGAGCTGCGCTGGCGCGGCGACCGCCTCGACGGCACGCTCAGCAGCGCGAACCGGCTCGGCGAGGAGAAGCGGCGCGTGCTCGAGTCGCTGCGTGCGCTGCATCCGGGGCAGCGACTGGTCGCCTACGGCAACAGCGCCAGCGATCTGATCCATTTGCGCCAGGCGGATCAGGGACTGCTGGTCAATGCCAGCGGCAAGGCCCGCGCCCAGGCCCGCAGGCTCGGGCTCGCCACGTCCGACTGGCGCTGACAGAGTGCCGGCGCGACAGCCGGCCGCGCTTCAGCGGCGCGCGCCCTGCAGTGACTGGTGCATGCGCAGCAGCAGGCTCTCGGTCGTCTCCCAGTCGATGCACGGATCCGTGACCGACTTGCCGTATTCCAGCCTCGACAGGTCCTT
>Ga0302279_10004790_pt1 | contig 15618 bp, 13 predicted proteins | sample III_Bog_N3_3_FD_194541 | JGI IMG/M metagenome (GOLD analysis project Ga0302279, IMG submission 194541) | Peat permafrost microbial communities from Stordalen Mire near Abisko, Sweden - III_Bog_N3_3 | ecosystem: Environmental > Terrestrial > Soil > Wetlands > Peat | place: Sweden: Abisko...
GTGCCGGTGCCTCCGCCCGCGCCGAGCGCGCCGGTCATGCTGCAGCAGCAGCCGGTGCCGCCGCCGAGGCCGTCGGGCCCGCACGTGAGCGCGTACTCCGCGTCCCCCTCCACGAGCGTCGAGCTGTCGGCTACCGCGTCCCCTCACAACGCGATGCAGGGGGCGCCGACGATGGCACCCCCTCCGCCTCCGCCCGCGGCCGCTCTCCGCATCCACTCGCTGGCTGACGAGAGGGCGGAGCACATCGCGCTCCGGCGACGCATCCACGCCGAGCTACTGAAGAACCTCGACCTCGCGAAGATCGAGCCGACGCGCGCCGACGACCCGTCGCTTCGTCCGCGCGTGCTCACGGCGCTGAAGCGCATCGTGCGCGAGCTCGATGCCGAGATCCCGCTCCACATCTCGCGGGAAGAGTTCATCGGAGAGCTCGCCGAGGAAGCCCTCGGCCTCGGCCCTCTTGAGCCTCTCCTCGCGGACGTCACGGTGACGGAGGTCATGGTCGTCGACCCGCAGACGATCTACATCGAGCGCGGCGGTCGCCTCGAGCTCACGAACGCGGTCTTCACCGACGATGAGCGCGTGCGGGCCGTGATCGAACGCATCGTCACGCCGCTCGGGCGCCGCATCGACGAGTCGCAGCCGCTCGTCGACGCCCGTCTCCGTGACGGTTCGCGCGTCAACGCCGTCATCCGGCCGCTCGCCCTCCGCGGCACCGCGATCACGATCCGCAAGTTCCCGAAGAAGCGTCTGGTGGTCGACGACCTCATTCGCCTCGAGACGCTCACGGCGCCGATGGCGCGCTTTCTGAAGCTCTGCGTCATCGCGAAGAAGAACGTCCTCATCTCGGGAGGCACCGGCAGCGGCAAGACGACGCTCCTCAACATCCTGTCGGGGGCGATCCCTGCCGACGAACGCATCATCACGATCGAGGACGCCGCCGAGCTCCAGCTCCACCAGCCTCACGTGATCCCGCTGGAGACGAAGGCGGCGAACATGGAAGGGAAGGGGGCGTTCACGATCCGCGATCTCGTGAAGAACTCTCTCCGCATGAGGCCCGACCGCATCATCGTCGGCGAGTGCCGCGGCGGCGAAGCGCTCGACATGCTGCAGGCGATGAACACGGGTCACGACGGCTCGCTGACGACCATCCACTCGAACTCCCCCCCCGAAGCCCTCGCGCGCCTCGAGACCCTCGCGCTCATGGCCGGCCTCGATCTCCCCGCCCGGGCCATCCGCGAGCAGATAGGTCGCTCGATTCACATCATCGTGCAGCAGAGCCGCATGGGGGACGGCTCGCGCAAGATCACGCACATCTCCGAGATAGACGAGCTCGACTCCGACGGCCGCTTCGAGGTGCGCAACATCTTCGAGTTCGAGCGCACCGGCGTCGACGAGAACGGCAAGGTGCTCGGCGAGTTCGGTCCGACGGGGTACCTCCCGAGCTTCGTCGACGAGCTCATCGTGCGTGGCCTCCTGAAGTTCGGCGAGGCGCTCCTTTGATCGCAATCGACCCGCTTTCGGCCATCCGCACGCTGGTGTGGACCTCGCTGCCGAGCGGGTTCTTCAAGTACAGCGGCATCCTCACCATCGGCGCCGGCGTCGGGGCCTTCGTCTGGCTCTCGAGCACCGACCCTCGCGGCATCGCCCGTCGTCTCGCGATCGCCTACGTGAGCCAGGTGGACGCGGACCTTCGAAGCCTCTTCAGGCCGACGCGAGGCGCGCAGATCGCCTGGCTCCAGGCCTGCGGCGCTCTGGCTCTCGCGGCCGTGTACGGGTTCGTTCCGCACAAGGCGTTCCTCATCGGGTCGGCGCTCGCGCTCCTCCTGCCTCCTCTGCTCATCAAGCGGAGCCTTTTTAAGCGACGGAAGCGCCTCGACGACCAGGCCAACGGCTTTGCGCTTGCCCTCTCCAACGCCCTCAAGACGACGGCGAGCGTGGGGGACGCTCTGTGGGTCACGGTCAGCGTGTCGACGGGACCCGTGAAAGAGGAGCTCGAGACGATGCTCAAGCAGGTTCGCGTCGGGAGCACGGTCGAGGAGGCGCTGCTCGCGATGTCGGCCCGCGCCCAGTCGCCCGCGCTCGACGTCCTGGTCTCGGCGCTCCTGATCGGGCGCCAGACGGGGGGCGACTTGCCGCGAATCCTCGAGGGGACGTCGAGCTCGCTCCGCGAGATCAAGCGCCTCGAAGAGCTCACGGAGAGCGTGACGTACACGGCGAAGCAGTCGTACGTCCTGTCGGCGGCCATGGCGATCGGCGTCACCTACGCGCTCCCCCTCTTCATGCCCGGATTCCTCGATCCCCTGCGCGATACGGTGAAGGGGCAGGTCGTCGCCGCCCAGTGCGTCATCGCGTTCCTCACCTCGGCCGTCATGGCGTACCGATTCACGCGGACGGACATCTGAATGACCTACCCCATCTTCCGCACCCTGCTCGTCGTCCTCGTCGCGCTCGTCATCGGCGGAGTCCTCTACTGGGTCTCGCTCCGCCCCTCGCGTCCGAACACACGCCTGGGCCTGCGAGGGCTCAAGCGACAGCAGTCGCTGCTTCGCCCGCTCTGGTCCACCGTCGAGCCATTCGTGCGCTGGATGGGGGTCCGCGTCGGGCCGCTCCTCAGCGACGCGCGGCGCAACCAGTACGACGAGTTCCTGACGCATGCCGGCGACTTCTTCGGCATGACGGCCGAGGAGTACTTCGGCTGCACCGTGACCATGGCGATCCTCGGCGGCGGCGTCGGCTGGGTCGTCTCGAACCTGACCAACGCGCGCATGGGGGCGGTGGCCGTGCTGCTCGGGGCGGGGGTCCTCGGCATGATCCCGTTCATGGTCGTCGATACGGCGCGCGTCGACCGCTTCAAGGCGATCAACCGCGGCCTACCGACGGCGATCGATCTGATGGCCCTCTGTATGAGCGCCGGCCTCGACTTCCCCGGCTCCATCCAACAGGTCGTCGAGAAGGCGAAGGCCAACGAGGCGCTCCGCGAGGAGCTCGGCTACCTCCTTCAGCAACTCCAGCTCGGTCGCACGCGCACGCAGGCGCTGCGCGAGCTCGCCAACCGGGTGCCGGTCGAGGTCGTCCGCGAGTTCGTCCAGGCGCTCGTGCAGGCCGAGGAGAGGGGCAACCCTGTCTCGTCAGTGCTCGAGATCCAGGCCGGCACCGCTCGTTCCCGTCGGACGAACCAGGCCGAGAAGGCGGCGAGTGACATGAAGAGCAAGATGATCCTGCCGACGATGATCGTGGTCGGCGTGACCTTGATGCTCATCTCCTATCCTTCTACCGTCATGCTCGACCGCCTGAGCAGCGGGCACATCGGAACGCGCAAATGAACGTGTCGCCCCCGAGACCGGCTGTGCAGACGGAGACGACGACCGGCCTCCAGTTTCGTCTGAGGTACGCGGACGGGCGCTCGGAGCAGCTCGTCGTCGACGCCGACCGTGCCCTCATCGGCAGCGCGGCCCACTGCGAGGTGCGGCTCCCTCCGGAGTTCGCGGGCCCCGAGGCCGTGGAAGTGTTCGCGAGCGACAAGGTCGTCCACATGGCCGCCCGTCCGGCACCGAGCCCCCCCCTGCTCGATGGGGTGCCCACCACGTCCGGTCCGTGGGGGCTCGGGCAAGTCCTCACGATCGGCGGGGTCTCGCTAACAGTCGCCGTCGTCGACCTCGGACAGCGTCGCCGCGGCGGCTCCCCCTTCTGGCTGCTCGCCCCCGTTCCGGTCATCGCCATCATCGCCGGCGTCGTCTACGCAGGCACCGTCGGGCCGGGCGAGCCCCCGGTCCCCGAGGCTCCCACCCTCTTCGACCCCCCCATCACGAGCTGCCCGCAGCCCGCGGGGGACCAGCTCGCCCCCTTCGCCGCCGAGAAGTTACGGCTCGCTCTTTCGAAGCGAGAGCGCGGCCCGTTTTCCCCCGTCGACGCCGTCGCGGCTGTCCCCCTGTTCGAGGTGGCGGGGGCGTGCTTCCGTGTGGCCGGCGACCCCGAGGACGACCGCGAAGCGACGAAGGCGGCCGTGCAGCTGCGGAAGAAGCTGGAGGACGAGTACAGCGTCCGGCGCGTCCGGCTCGAGCACTTCTTCCGCGTCGGAGATCCCGTCGGATGCAAGCGCGAGATCGGCGCTCTCCTGCCGATGATCGCGCAGCGCGCCGGGCCCTACGTCCAGTGGCTCGGGTTCGTCGAGCGCTTCGCCGACCTCGAGATCCAGCAGCGCGACACGACGAAGCTCTGATGGTGCGCTCCGGCCTGCGAACGCTCGTGTGCCTCCTGCCGGTGCTCGCGCTGGCGTGCGCTGCGCCGCCGCCGGCCAAGACTGCGTCGGGCCTCCCCGAGGACAAGGACCCTCGCACGCTGTTCGAGCGCGGGAAACGCTTCGCCATGGCGGGCGATACCGTCCGGGCCGAGCAGTACCTCGGCGCCGCGCTGGCTGCGGGAGCCGACGAGAAGGCCGTGCTCCCCGTCTTCTTGCACGTCTGCGTCGCGGCGCATCACTACCGCCTCGGCGTCGAGTACGCGGACGCCTCTCTCGCGCGTCACCCGGACGATTCGCGCCTTCGGTTCCTCACCGGCGCGCTTCACGTCTCCGTCGGCGAGCCTGGGCGTGCCCGTGAGTACCTGGAGCAAGCCGCCCGCGAGCTGAAGGACGACGCCGACGTGCAGTTTGCCGTCGCCGTCTACTTTCGCGACGACCTTGCCGACAAGATCGCCGCCGATCCGTACTTTCGGGAGTACCTCCGGCTCTCACCGAAGGGGGCGCACGCGGAAGAAGCTAGAGTGTCCGTCATGGTCCGCGTCCAATGATCCCCGAAGAGGTCTTCGCGCAGTCGCTGCTCACGCTCTTCGCGACGATTCGCCCTTACCTCGAGGACCCTACCGTCACCGAGGTGATGATCAACGGGCCGGGCAACATCTACATCGAGCGCCGCGGCAAGCTGCAGAAGACCGAAGCGCGCTTTCCGAGCTCCAAATCGCTCTTCTCGGCGCTCCGCAACGCCGCGCAGTACGTCGGCAAGCACGTGGACGAAGAGCGCCCCATCCTCGAGGGTCGGCTCCCCGACGGATCGCGCGTTGCAGCCATCCTTCCGCCTGCCGGACGTGGCGGACCGTACGTCGCCATCCGCCGCTTCTTCCGGGAGAAGCTGACGGTCGAGAAGCTGATCGGCACGGGATCCATGACCCAGGCGGCGTCCGACCTCGTTTCGACCCTCGTGGCCTCGAAGCAGAACATCGTCGTCGCGGGAGGCACGGCGAGCGGCAAGACGTCGATGCTCAACGCGATCTCCAGCTACATCCCCGACGACGAGCGGGTCATCGTCATCGAGGACAACCAGGAGCTCCAGCTTCAGCGCGACCACGTCGTCAGCCTCGAAGCGCGCCCGGCCGACCCGAAGGGGCGCGGCGAGGTGACCATCCGGCAGCTGTTCAAGACCACGCTCCGCATGCGCCCGGACCGCATCGTCATCGGCGAGATCCGCGGCGGCGAGGCGCTGGACCTCGTGCAGGCCATGACCAGCGGTCACGGCGGCTGCCTCACGACCCTCCACGCGACCTATCCGCGCGACGTGCTGACCCGCCTCGAGACGATGACGATGATGGCCGACGTCGGAATCCCCCTGGTCGCGATGCGGTCGCAGATCGCCTCGGCCATCAACATCGTGCTGCAGGTCGCCAGGCTCCGTGACGGGAGCCGCAAGGTCACCCACATCTCCGAGATCGCCGGGTTCGACCTCGACCGAGGCGCGTACCACATCCGTGACCTCTACTTGCGCCGCGTCACGGGCATCGACGCCGAGGGGACGGTCCTCAGCGACTTTGCCCCGACAGGCCTCCTTCCCAGTATGCTGGAGCACCTTCAGGCGCACGGGTACGAGTTGCCCCCCGAGATGTACGAGGCCGCTGCGCGTTTGCCCGGCGGCACCCACGCAGAACGCTATCCGTGACCTCTCGACGACCCCCTCTCGAAGCCGCCCCGTACGACGAGTCAGGTCCGTTCAACAGCGAGCAGACGATGGTCGAGACGGGCTCGGGCTCGGCTGCGGCGCAGGGGTCACCGGCCTATGTCCTCGAGCGCGGCGACGACTCCAAGGGGAGCCCGGGCATCACGTTCGCCTACGGCGAGCAGCAGGGGCCCGTGTCGATCGGCCGCGCCGGGAACTTTCGCATCGACGGTCCGGGGGTGCTGGCCACGCACGGCTACCTGATGTTCGACGGCGAAGGGGTGTACCTTTGCAGCGCGGACGACGCGAATCCTCTCTCGGTCGACGGGGCGCGCATTGCTCGCGATTGGACCCGCGTCGCGGTGCCATGCTCGCTCCTCCTCGGCCGCACCCGCGCCACGATTCGCAGCGCGGCTCTGGCTACGCCGGTGGCGCCTCCAGCCGAAGCGTACACGCAGGAGCACGGCGACTACGCTCCCGACGCGTTGACCGATCCCCAGGGCGCTCCTGCGGCACGACGTCCCGACTACACGATTCCGGACGCGCCCACGCCCGTGGCGGGCATCCCTGCTCTTCAGCAGGTTCTGTCTGCGCGTGACCGGACCGACGCCGCGCGCCCGCGCATCACGGCTCCGACGGACGATGAGTCGACGCGCGTGGAGGCGGACGTGCTCGCGCGCCCCCCGGTGCGCGTCGCGTCGGGCGACGATGAGTCGACGCGGCTCACCGCGGACCCCGGGCGTGCTTCGTCCCCTGCGCTCGAAGGGATGGGGCCGCCTGGCGCGTATGCCCCGATGGCCCCCGGTGCATACCCTCCTCCGCAGGGCGCTGCCGCGTACCCGGCGACCGTGATCCAGCCCGGATTCGCGCCCAGCGGCCCCACGCAGCCGGCCTTCAGGCCGCTCCCGTCGCAGGTCAGCACCACCGTCGGGCCGCTCCATGTGCCCGCGCCGACGACTCGCCCCGCGAAGCCTCCGCGCAAGCTCCCGCCCGTCATCGCGAGCGCGCTCGCGGCGCTGCGCGACGGGCTCGCCCCCGACTCTCCGCAGCGAAAGCCGATCCTCATCGTCGGCTGCTTCCTCGTATTCGTCTTCGTGATCACGACCGTGACGCTGATTCGCATCCACGTGGCGAGCACGGCGGCTGCCGCGAACGCTGCGAGCACGGGCACGCCAACGACGCCCACGCCGCCTCCGGCCCAGGGGACGAGCACGGTCGCGACGGCCCCCACGACCGCCGCGGCGGGCATCCTCGTGTATCCCGCGCCACCGCCACGCCCCGACGTCGATCCCATCCCGGACGCGGGCGCGCACCCCAAGAAGGGGAAGGCGCCCGACCCGCCACCGACGCTCGAGCGCACCGCCGTCGACGCGATGAACCGCGGGGACCTCGTGACCGCCCTTGGCATCTACAGGAAGCTCTCCGCGCGCGACCCGGACAACGTCGCCTTCGCCAACGCCGTGCGCGTCCTCACGCAAAGGGCCGGCGCGGGGGGCGCGGCCCCGTAACTCCTCACGCGCGCGCGCCCTCGAGCATCCGGAATCGCGCACCAAACGAACGATTCGGACCTACGTGCTTGACCGCGCTCCGTCCCTTCTTCGACAATCGCGCCATGTCGCGTTCTTCCTCGCCTTCGTCGTCGACCACTCACCTCGTGCTTGTCGCCGATGACGAGCCCTCCATGCTCGAGCTGGTCGCTAGTCACCTGAAGCACCATGACAACCCCAAGCTCGACATCCTCGAAGCGTCCGACGGCGAGCAGGCCTGGCTCCTCGCGCGTGAGCGTCTCCCCGACCTCGTCGTGCTCGACGTCATGATGCCGGGGATGAGCGGCTGGGAAGTGTGCCGCAAGATTCGTGAGGACGTCGCGCTCGCGCACACGGGGGTCGTGATGCTCACGGGCATCGGCGAGAACTTGAACCAGATGACGAGCCCGCTCTATGGGGCCGACGCCTACCTCGACAAGCCGTTCGACTTCGCCGATCTCGACGCCAAGGTGAAGCAGGCGCTCCTCGCCCGCGCGACTCTCCGAGGCAACGTCGCGCGTCCGGCGCTCAACGGCGTCGCGGGGCCGGCGAAGGCGGCGAAGGCTTCGTCGAAGAAGGGGACTGCCAAGGCGGCTCCGGCGAAGAAGGCGAAGGCGGCCCCGAAGAAGGCGGCCCCTGCGAAGAAGGCTCAGGCGAAGAAGGCGGTGGCCAAGAAGGTAACGGGCGCGAAGAAGTCGGCCGCGCGGAAGGCCATCACGAAGCTCGCGAAGAAGGTGACGCCGAAGAGGCGCGCCCCGAAGAACGCGGCGAAGGCCAAGCTGGCGACGGCGAAGCGGGGGACGTCGAAGAAGCAGACCGCGAAGAAGGCGGCGGCGAAGAAGACGACCGCCAAGAAGGGCGCGACGAAGAAGAAGCGTCGCTAGACAACCGGTCGAATGGGGAGGACGACTGGCGCGAGGGTCGAGACTTCGCGAGGCGTCCTCGTGCCGACGCGAGCGGAAGTCGAGAGATCGTGAGGCGAAGTCATGCCGAGCCCGTTGCGCGGCGTATTCTTTCGTGTACGAATAATGACTGAACCGCCATTCACCGCTGCGAGGCGCCCCATGCCCAGTCCGTTCCGCGAAGAGCACGAGCATTTCCGAAAGACCGTCCGTCAGTTCGCCGAGAAGGAGCTCGCTCCGTACGTCGACGAATGGGAGAAGGCCGAAATCTTCCCGAACGAGGTCTTCAAGCGGGCGGGTGAGCTCGGGATCCTCGGGGCGCACTACCCCGAAGCGGTCGGTGGAGCCGGCGGCGACTTCTGGTTCTCCGTCGTGAAGAGCGAAGAGCTGCCGCGCTGTCACTCGGCGGGCGTCACGATGGGGCTCCTCGTGCAAGCGGACATGGCCACGCCGGTCATCAACGACCTGGGCACGAAAGAGCAGATCGAAGAGGTCCTCACACCCGTGCTGAAGGGGGAGAAGATCATCGCCCTCGGCGTGAGCGAGCCGAACGCAGGCAGCGACGTCGCGGGGATCCAGACGTGGGCCAAGAAGGACGGCGACGACTACATCATCAACGGCGCCAAGACCTACATCACGAACGGCTGCCGCGCCGATTTCGTCACGATGCTCGTGAAGACGAAGCCCGACGGCGGCGCCCACGGCTGCAGCTTCTTCCTCGTGCCGACGAAGACCAAGGGCTTCAGCGTCTCGAAGAAGCTGAAGAAAATCGGCAACCACTCGAGCGACACCGCGGAGCTGTCGTTCGAGGACATGCGCATCAACAAGCGCTACCTCCTCGGCGAGGAGAACATGGGGTTCATGTACCTCATGCAAAACTTCCAGAGCGAGCGCATCGTCGCCTGCACGAGCGCGCTCTCGGGGCTCTCGCTGATGATGGAGGGGGCCATCGCGTACGGTAAAGACCGTATGGCGTTCGGCAAGCCGATCATCAAGCGCGAGTACTGGCAGCACAAGTTCGTCGACCTCACGGCGAAGATCGAGGCGGGGCGGGCGCTCGCGTACAAAGGCTGCGCCGAGTACAACGAAGAGAAGCACATCAACAAGGGGGCCATCAGCTTCGACACCGTGAAGACCATCTCGCTCGCGAAGATCTTCGTCGGCGAGATGGGGAGCGAGGTCGCCGACCAGTGCCTCCAGTTCTACGGGGGAGCGGGCTACACCGAGGAGTTCCACATCGCGCGCGCATGGCGCGACGCGCGCCTCTTCCGCATCGGTGGCGGAACGACCGAGACGCTCCGCTATTACACGGCCAAGCTGATGGGGCTGTAGGACCCCCGGGCGCACCACGTCGTCGTTCTCGATGCTGCGGCCGCGATTCGGGACGAGTATCCTGCCTGCGATGACCGACTGTCTCCCGGAAGCGCTGCCCCGATGACGGTCGTGAAGCGCGACCCCCTCGGCGTCTACTCGCGCGTTGCGAGCGTCGCCCTGCCTGTCGCGCTCGCGGCCCTCGCGTTCCTCGTTCACAAGGAGATGACGCGCCTGCCCGCTGCCCAGCCAACGGCCGGCGTGTCCGTCGCGGAGCCGCTGGCCGACGTGCCCGTCGATCGAGCCTTCCAGACCATCTACAAGGAGGCGCTGTGGGGAGCGAACGCCGCCGGCAAGGCTAGCTCGGGTTCGGGCTCGACGCTTGAGTCGACGGCTGTCTACCGCGCGTTCCTCCAGTCTTTCCTCCGGGAGCACGCAATCCACTCCGTCGTCGATGCCGGCTGCGGCGACTGGGAGTTCTCGCAGGCCATGGACTGGAGCGGCATCGACTACAAAGGCTACGACGTGGTCCCGTCCGTCATCGCGGGAGACAAGGCGAAGTTCTCGGCCGCGAACATCCAGTTCTTCACCGCCGACATTCTCTCAGAGGACCTCCCCTCCGCAGACCTGCTGATCTCAAAGCACGTTCTGCAGCACCTGACGAACGCCGACGTAGCGAGGTTCACGACGCAGCTCGGCAAGTACAAGCACGTGCTCCTGACCGACGGCGTCGACGCTCGCACGCTGACTTCCCCGAACATCGACATCTCGCGCGGACAGTATCGCCCGCTCGACCCGACGCAGCCCCCCTTCAACGTTCCGGGGCTCAAGGTGCTGACCTGGTGGGATGGATTGAACATGCATCAGGTCGTCCACATCACGCCGCATTGAAGCCGCGGCCTCGCGCGGGCGTCACTCTTCGAGCCACGACCCTACCGTCACCACCGGCAACTGCTCCCGGTACGCCGCCTTCAGCACCTCCGGGAGCGCGATGACCCCCGCCGGAACGTGCGTTCCGCGCTCTGACGCGTCGTGCATGAGCACGATGGCGCCGTCCTTGAGGCCTCGTCGCACGCGGTTCACGACGGATCGCGGGATGGCGCTCGCGAGCCCGTCGCGCGCGCTCACGCTCCAGCCGACGATGACGAGGTCGAGCGCGTCGGCGACGCGAGCGATGATGGGGTTGGTGTGTCCGATGGGGGGGCGGAAGAAGAGAGGCTTCTGACCGGTGATCTCCTTGAGGATCTGAACCCCCCGTTCGAGGTCGCCGCGAACGCGCTCCTCGGAACGGAGCGAGAAAAGACGGTCGTGCTCGTAGGAGTGGAGGCCCACCTCGTGACCGCGCCGCAGCATCTCCCGAAGTAGCTCCGGATGCGCCTCGGCCTTGCTCGCGATGACGAAGAACGTCGCCTTCGCACCTGCCGCGTCGAGCGCGTCAAGCACGAGCGCCGTCGTCGTCGGGTCGGGTCCGTCGTCGAACGTGAGCGCTACCCCGCGGGCGTTCTCGGGGCCACGCACGATGGCGTCGACGAACATGCGTAGCCTGAGGCGGAGGACTCCGAAGAGGATGAGCCCCAGGTACGAGGTCAGGACGAGGACCGCGACCGGGACGGAGGGGGGCGCGAGGAGCAGCGCCCGGGCCGTGAAGACGACCAGGCCGACGCTGGCTGCGAAGAGCAGGATGCGCGCCGGCGGCACGTCGCTCTACTTCTTGGCCTTCTTCGCCGGGGCGACGTCATCGTCGCCGTCGAGCTCGCTGGCGGCGCTCGACTTCGGAGCCCGGAGCTGCGCCTTGGGCCCGGGCACCTTTCCGGCGACGCGCCCTTTGGTCTCGGCGGGCGGAGCGCTGTCGGTGTTGTCGACCTCGAAGAACACGCTGAGGATCATCGCGATGGCGGGGAGCGTGACAACCGCGAGCTCTCCGGCCGGGCCGCTTCCGAGGTCGAACCGCGAGAGGTCGAGATCCATCCCCGCGAACTTCCGCATCAGGAACATCCCTCCTGCCGCGAGGAGCGCGCCGAAGAACGTCTTGAGGAGCCCCTCGATCCACGCCCCGTCGGCCCAGATCGGCTTGCCGGCGATGAGCCCGACGACCGCCCCCGTCGCGAGGGCTGCCGCGTAGGCCATGAGCGCTACGCCGCCTGCCGCGACCGCGAACGTGAGGACGTGCAGCCCCTTGATGAGCACGGCGGCCGCGAGCCCCCCGATGATGAGACCGAGGATGAGACCTTTGACGAGCCTGCCGATCATGCGCCCCACAACGTGGACGGAGCGCGCGTGCTCGTCAATGGGCTCGGACGGAAAGAGCGCCGCGGGACTAAAGGGAGGCCGCGATGCGTTCGGCGAGGCGGCTGTGGCGCTCGCCTTTATGGGCCTCGGCAAGGGCGAGCTTGATGGCGCGCGGGTCCGCCACGAGGACGACGAGCCGCTTGCCTCGGGTGACCGCTGTGTAGAGCAGGTTTCGCGTCAGCATGACGAAGTGGCTCGTGAGGAGCGGGATGACCACCGCGGGGAACTCGCTCCCCTGAGCCTTGTGGACGCTGCATGCGTAGGCCAAGGTCAGGTTGTCGAGCGCGCCGGGCTCGTACGGGACGACGCGCCCTTCGTCGTCGAAGCGCACCGTGAGCGTGCCTGCGCTGGAATCGACCGAGTCGACGATGCCGATGTCGCCGTTCCAGACCGAGCGGTCGTAGTCGTTCTTCAGCTGCATGACCTTGTCGCCCACGCGGAACGTGCGGAGGCCTCGCACGAGAGGCGCGCCGTTCGGGTTCAGGGCAGTCTGGAGGGCGAGGTTCACGGCGACCGAGCCGGCAGCGCCGCGGTGCATGGGGGTGAGCACCTGGATGTCGCGCACCGAGTCCATCCCGAAGCGTCGCGGGATGCGTGAGCAGACGAGCTCCGTGATGGTCCGGGTGGCGCTGTCCGCGTCGCGGCGATCGATGACGAAGAAGTCGGCGTGCGTATCCAGTTGCAGTCCCTCTTTCTGCGGGAGCATGACGGGCGCGAGACCGTCGTGGATGCGGTGCGCATTGACGACGATCTGGCTCTCGGCAGCCTGACGGAAGATGCGGCGAAGCATGACGCAGGGCGCGGCCTTCGACGCGATGAGATCGCGGAGAACGGCGCCTGGACCGATGCTCGGGAGCTGGTCCACGTCGCCTACGAACACGAGTCGCGTGCCAGGGGCTATCGCCTGGAACAGAGAGTCTGCCAGTGGCAGATCGACCATCGAGGCTTCGTCGATGATGACCGCCCCTGCCTCGACAGGGCTCTGGGCGTTGCGCTTGAAGCTCCCTCCACGCGACGGATCGAACTCGAGCAGCCTGTGGATCGTCGTCGCTTCCACTGAGGTCGCCATCGTCATGCGCTTGGCAGCGCGCCCTGTCGGGGCCGCGAGACGCACGACGAGCCCCTCCTTTCGAAAGACCGAGAGGATCGCCTTGAGGACCGTCGTCTTGCCCACTCCGGGCCCCCCCGTGACCACGAAGAGCGGCGCGCGCGACGCCTCGATCACGGCCGCGCGTTGCTCGTCGGCGAGCGTGACGTGGGCCTCCTTCTCGAACGTCGCGATCGCCCGGTCGGTCCCCGACAGCAGACGCACCTTGGCCAGCGAGAGCTCGCGCACCCGGCCTCCGAGGCGCCGCTCCGCCGCGTGCATGCGCGGGAGATAGACGAGATCGTCGCCTCCGAGTGTGTCGGCTTCGATGATCACGTGCCCCGTTTGCGAGAGCGTGTGGCGGGCCTCGGCGAGGAGACCGCGCGCCGAGGGGATGTCCTCGCCGTCCGACGTCAGGAGCCCCAGCGCGCGCTCGTCCAGGCCCGAGACCGTCGCGTACACGTGCCCCGTCTCCGTCTCGTCGAGGAGCGCTTGCAGGAGCCCCGCCTGCATCCGCTCCTGCGAGTCGCGCGCGATGCCGAGCCCCTCGGCCATGCGGTCGGCTGTCTTGAAACCGATGCCCGTCACGTCGAGCGCGAGCCGGTACGGGTTCTCTTTGACGATGCGAATGGCGTTCGCGCCGTAACGCTTCGCGATCCGTGCCGCGAGGGTCGCCGAGGCCCCGTGGGCCTGTAGGAAAACCAGCACGTCGCGCTCTGCCCTTCGCGCGTTCCACGCCTCCGCCAGCGTCGCGGCGCGCTTCTTCCCGAGCCCGGCGATGGCCGCGAGCCGCTCGGGCTCCTCGTCGAGGATGCGGAGAGTCGCCTCGCCGAAGGTCGCTACGATGCGGGCCGCGAGCTTTTGCCCCACGCCCGGCACGACCCCCGACGCGAGGTAGCGCTCTATCCCCTTCGTCGTACTGGGCACGAGCTCGGTCGCGCCCTCCGCCCGGAGCTGCGCGCCGTGACGACTGTCCGTCACCATCTTGCCTCGGACTCGAACGTGCGCGCCGACGTGGAGTGGCGGTAAGGTCCCCACCACCGTGAGCCGCTCCGCCCTCCCTTCGACCGTGAGCTTGAGCACGCGGAAGCCCGTCTCCTTGTTCTCGAAGGTGACGCGCGCGACCTCGCCTTCCACGAAGGTCTCGTCCCCCGGCGGGAAAAGCCCTCGCGTGGTCACGACGCTCCGCCCCGTGGTTGACGCCCAGGCGTTCGGCCCCCAGGAAAGGGGCGCGCGACGCGCACACGCATGACCCCTTTCCTCTCGTACACGCTCATCTGCTTCGGCTCGCTCTTCTCGATCGTCGATCCGTTTGCCGCCGTCCCCATCTTTCTCGCGCTCGTGGGGCAGCAGCCGCAAGCGGCGCAGAACGGCGTCGCCCTTCGCGCCACGCTCACGTGCTTCGCCGTCCTCACGGCGTTCGCTGCGGCGGGGTCGCTCATCTTCACGTTCTTCGGGATCACGATTCCCGCCTTCAAGGTCGCGGGTGGGATCCTACTCTTCGGCGTCGCATTCGACATGATGCGCGCGAAGCAGTCTCCGACGAAGACGACGCAGGAGGAGCGGAGCGAGGCAGAGTCGAAAGAGGACGTGGGGCTCATCCCAATGGGGATCCCGCTGCTGTCGGGGCCGGGGGCCATCGCCGCCGCGACGGTTCTCGCCGGCAAAGCGCACACGTGGGAGGAGCACGTCGGTCTGCACCTCGCCATCCTGGGCGTGAGCGTGGTGACGCTCGTCGTGCTGCGCTCGAGCATGCTGATGGCGCGCGTTCTCGGGCGCACGGGGCTCAACGTCATCGGCCGCATCATGGGGCTGATCCTCGCGGCCCTCGCGATTCAGTTCGTCCTGGACGGCGTGCGCGAAGCGCTGCCGAGCCTCGTGAAGGCTGCGACCGCGACGTCGTAGGCGTCCACCCCTCTCGTCATCCAGAGCCGTTGCACGGCGAAGGACCCCCCGGTAGGAGAGCTCACTATTCTCGGCGGGTCCCGCCTACGGCGTCAGGATGACAAGCGAGGGTCACCCCCCTGTTGTCATCCTGAGCGGTTGCACCGCGAAGGACCCCCCGAGGACCGCATCCACGATTTCCGAGCATCCGATGCTCGGGGGATCCTTCCGCCTTCGGCCTCTGGATGACAACGAGAGCGTGACACAAAAGACAATGGCCCCGAGCTTTCGCCCGAGGCCATGTCTTACTGGATACGGTTAGGGACTAGAAGTCGCCGTGGCCGTGGCCCGCGTGACCGCCGCCACCGCCGCCGGCCTTCTCGTCCTTGGGGCGCTCGGCAACGAGGCACTCCGTGGTGAGCATGAGGCTGGCGACGCTTGCCGCGTTCTGGAGGGCCGTGCGGACGACCTTGGCCGGGTCGATGACGCCCATGCCGATGAGCTGACCGTACTGGTCGGTCGCGGCGTTGTAGCCGAAGTCGTCTTTGCCTTCCTTGACCTTGTTGACGACGATCGAGCCTTCGAGGCCCGCGTTCGCCACGATCTGGCGGAGGGGTTCCTCGATGGCGCGGCGGATGATCTGGACGCCGAACTTCTGCTCGTCCGAGACCTTGAGGCCGTCGAGCACGCTCTGG
>Ga0302279_10004792_pt1 | contig 15617 bp, 9 predicted proteins | sample III_Bog_N3_3_FD_194541 | JGI IMG/M metagenome (GOLD analysis project Ga0302279, IMG submission 194541) | Peat permafrost microbial communities from Stordalen Mire near Abisko, Sweden - III_Bog_N3_3 | ecosystem: Environmental > Terrestrial > Soil > Wetlands > Peat | place: Sweden: Abisko...
GCCGTTGCCGCCGCTCCAGGCCGTGCCGTCGTAGGTCTTGGTGGCGTTGTTGGCCGTGACGCTCAGCGGCGCCTGGCTGATCGCCGCGTTGGCCGACGCCGAGGTCGGCAGCGTGTAGTTCGACAGCGTCGTGCCGCTGCCGGCGCTGTAGTCCGAGCTGGCGAGCGTCGCGCTGACCGTGGTCGCGCCGGACACGTTGGGCGAGTTGAAGGTTCCGCTGGCCTGCGTCACCGTCGCCGACTGGCCGGTGACCAAGCCGGTCACGCTGAAGTTGGCGGACGACAGCGTGTCGGCGGTCGTGCCGTCGTAGACCTTGCCCAGGCTGCCCGACAGCGTCGTGGTCAAGGACTTGGGCGTGATCGTCGCCGCGCCCGACGCCGAGGTGGGCAGCGCATAGTTGGACAGCGTGGTGCCGCTGCCGGCGGTGAAGTCGCTGCTCGCCAGCGTGGTGCTGGCGGTGGTCGCGCTGGCGACGTCGGGCGAGTTGAAGCTGCCGCTGGTCTTGGTGACCGTGGCCGACTGGCTGCCGACGAAGTTGCCCAGCGTGTAGCTGGCCGAGGTGAGCGTCGCGTCCGCGTTGCCGTCGTAGGTCTTGGTCACGCCGGTGAGCGTGGCCGTGAGCTGGCGCGGCGTGATGGTGGCGCTGCCGCTGGCGGAGGTGGGCAGCGTGTAGTTGCTGGCCAGCGTGCCGGAGACGCCCGTGAAGTCGCCGCTGGCCAGCGTGGCGCTCGCGCTGCTGGCGCCGGCCACGGTGGCGGCGTTGAAGGTGCCGCTGGTCTTGGTGACGTTGAACATGTCGCCGTTGACCAGGCCGGCGAGCACGTAGTTGGCATTCGCCAGCGTGGCGGCGTTGGTGTTGTCGTAGGCCTTGGTCACGCCGGTGAGCGTGGCGGTGAGCGTCTTGGGCGTGACGGTCAGCGTGCGCGGCGTGTTGCTGCCCAGCGCGACGGCATAGCCGTTGTTGCCGGTGATGCCGCTCATGTTGACCGTGATCGTGTACGGGCCGGCCGCGACGCCGGCCGTGGCCGCGGCGCCGGCGGAAGTCGCCGTGGCCGCGCCGCTGACGGCGGTGGCCAGCGTGTCGCCCAGATACGCGCCCGTGACGGCGGCCTGCGCGCCCGAGACGCTGAGCACCGCGTTCGAGAGCGCGCTGCCGGTGGCGAGGTCGGTGCCGTAGACCTTGGTGACGTTCTGCGTGTTGACGGTCACCGTCGGCTGGTAGGCGAACACGTAGCGGTCGCCGGTGGCGGCGATGGCGGTGTTCGGATCGTAGGTCTGGTCCCAGACCGCGGTGTCGGCGCTGTCCAGGTTGCCGAAGGTGCTGGTGCCGGGTGCGCTCGCGTACACCAGCCAGCGCGCGGTCGGGTCGGACAGGGCGATCGAGCTCGCGCCGTTGCCCGAGCTGTTGGTGAACTTGCCGTTGGCGGCCAGCGTGACGGCCGTGCCGCTGCCGCTCGCCTGAAGGCTGGCGCCCGAATTGAGGACGATGTCGGCGCCCACGCCTTGCGTGCCGAAGGTGAAGCCGCAGCAGTCGGCCAGCGTCGGCAGGTCGGCGACAGTGCCGGCGCCGTTGCCCTGATCGACCACCTTGATCGACGCGGCCGTGATGCTGTTCAGGCTGATCGAGCCGCCCATCGCGTTGGTCTTGTCCGCGCCGGCGGACAGCGTGATGGACACGTTGCCGGTGCCCGCGGCTATGGTGGCGACGTGGCCCAGGGTGTTGGTGCCCATGCTGATCGTGGCGATGCCGGGGTCGCGCTGGGCATCGTGCACGCCGTCGGCGACGGTGTCGTTGGCCACCAGCGTGAGGTTGCGGTTGCCGGTGGTGATGTCGCCCAGGATCGCGATGCTGCGGCCCGCCTCCATGGTCAGCGAGCCGCCGGCGGTGCCGCCGGTGGCGTCGATGGCCTGGCGCACGATGATGTCGTTGCTGGCCTGCAGCGTCAGGCTGGTGCCGGTCTGGAGCACGCTGGCGACGTAGTCCGGCGTGATCATCTGCGAGCTGGACGCCGCGTCGCCGAAGTTGGTCGCGTTGGCGATGGCCATGCCGCTCGTCGAGGGCATGGTCTGGGTGACTTCGTACACATGGCCGCCGTCGCCGCCGAAGGTCGCGATCGCGGTGTTGCCGGGCACCAGCGCCGGATAAGGCGTGTAGCCCAATCCGCCGACGAAGTGGCCGTTCGGGTCGCCCACGGCGCTGTTGGCGGGGCCGACCACGCCGATCAGCGGCGCGGCCGCGCTGTTGACGTAGGTGAGCGCGCCGGCCAGGCAATCCCAGTTGGTGGAGAAGATGAAGTAGTTCGCGTTGGTGTAGTCACCCGTCGCGTCGTAGACCGAATACACGCCGTCGCCGACATAGTCGTTCGGATGGCTGCCCACCATGCTGTTGGCCGCCGAGACGATGTTCTGGTTGCCGGCGGCGACGTAGTCGCTCAGGCGGCCGGTCGTTCCGTCGACCCAGCTTGCGGCACCGGCGTTGACGATGCCGTTGATGTCACGCGTCGGGTTGCCCACGACGTAGTTGCCGTTGGGCAGGTAGGTCACGTACGGGTACGAGCCGAGCAGGTCGCCGGCCTTCTCGCCGACGATGCTGTTGGTGCGCGAGATCGTGCCGGACACGCCGCTGGTGCCGCTGCCCCAGGTGACGGCGCCGGCGTCGACCAGGCTGCCGTTGTCCCAGGTCGGGTTGGTGACGACATAGTTGCCCGTGTATTCGTACTGGCCGTGCGTGGCCGAGGAGACGTTGAACAGCTGGTTGACGTAGCCCTGCTGCATGTCGTCGGTGGTCGATCCGACGAGGCTGTTGGCGGCACTGACGACGTTCTTGTTGCCGTTGGCGACGTAGTTGGACACATGGCCCGTGCTGCCGTCGACGAAGGTCGCGGCCCCCGCATCGGTGACCGAGCCGTTGTCCCACAAGGGATTGAGGATGACGTAGTTGCCGTTGACGCCCAGCGGCGTCACCGAAGTGCCGGTGAAGCCCGAGGCCTTCAGGCCGACCACGCTGTTGACGTTGGAGACCGTACCGCTGGAACCCGCGGTGCCGCTGCCCCACGAGACGGCGCCGGCGTCGGCGATGGACCCGTTGTCCCACAGGTTGCTGATCACCACGTAGTTGCTGGTGTACAGCTGCAGGCCGTTGCTGTCGTAGCCCGCCAGCAGCGGCACGATGCCGTTGCTGCCGTTGTTGTAGCCCAGCAGGTCGTTGGCGGTGCTGCCGACCAGGCTGTTGGCGCTGGAGACCGCGCCCACGGTCGGATTCGTGCTGCCGCTGCTCCAGGTGACCGCGCCCGCATGGGCGGCGCTGCCGTTCTTCCAGAAGTCGCTGTCGACGACGAAGTTGCCGTTGGCCAGCGCCTGCACGCCGTTGCCCAGGTAGAAGAACGCCGGTGCGCCATTGGCGGCCGCGATGGGCGACGAGAACGAGCCGACGTAGTCGCCCGCGCTGCTTCCCACCAGGCTGTTGCTGGCGGTGACGGCGCCGGTCGAGCCGGTGCTGCCGTTGCCCAGCGTGACGGCGCCGCGCGTGCTGTTCCACATCGGGCTGGAGACCACGTAGTTGCCGTTGGACAGCGCGGTGACCGAGGAATACTGGTAGTCGATCGGCGTGTTGTTGCCGTTGTAGACGTTGTATTCCATCTCGCCGATGCGATCGTTGGCGTAGGTTCCGACGAGGCTGTTGCTGCTCGAGACGGCGCCCACCGTCGGCGAAGTGCCGCTGGACCAAGTGACGGCACCGACTTGCGTGGTCGCGCCGTTGTTCCAGAACGGGCTCAGCGCCAGGAAGTCTCCGGTGCCCGTCAGTTCAAGGATGCCGCTCTGGCCCACGTGATCGGTCGCGACGCTGCCCACGAGGCTGTTGCTGCTCGTGGCGGTCGACCCCTGGCCGACCTTGGTCAGGCCGGTGGTGCCGTCGACCAGCGTGACTGCGCCCTTGCCGGAACCCCAGGACGGGCTGGACAGCACGTAGTCGCCGTCGGTGAGCACCGTGACGGACTGGCTGCCGATCGAGTCGCCCGCAGTCGCGCCCACGACGCCGTTGCTGGCGACGTTGATGTTCTTGACGTCGGTGCCGTACGGCACGTACGTGGCCGCGCCCTTGCCGCTGCTCCAGGACGGGCTGCTGATCACGTAGGCGTTGTCGCCGGGAATGAACTTGATGCCGCCGCCCGAGATGCCGTCGTTGGCGCCGCCAACCAGGCTGTTCGCACCGGAGACGACGCCGGTGGCCATGGTGCTGCCGTTGGACCAGCTCACCTGGCCGGCATAGTTGTTCCAGCCGCTGCTCCAGACGATGAACTGCGAGCCCGTCAGCACCTGCAGGTAGAAGCCGATCTTGTCGGTGCCGTTGCCGTTGCCGGTCGCGTCGCTGCGCGAGGTCGTGCCGATCAGGGCATTGCTGGCACTGACCGTGCCGGTCAGGCCCGTGGTGCCCGAACCCAGGGCCACGGCGCCGACGCCCTTGCTCCAGACGTAGTCATCGACCACGTAGTTGCCGTTGGCCAGCAGCGTGACGTTGCCACCGATGCCGTCGCCCCAGAGGTACTGGAGGTAGTTGCCGGCGGTCTGCGTCATCGTCGTGCTGCCCACGAGCGCGGTGGACGCACCGATGGTGCCGCTGCTGCCGGTCGAGCCGTTGCCGAACGCCACCGCGCCGGCGCTGTTGCCCCAGTACTGGTCGGCGACGATGTAGTTGCCGGTCGACAGCGCCATCACCTGGCCGCTGGCGCCCACCTGGTCCGAGGTCGCGTTGCCCTGGCTGTTGTTGTGCGTGGCCAGCGAGCCGACCAGGCTGTTGGCGCTGGAGACGGCGACGCTGCTGCCCGTGCCCCAGCCGGTCGTGCCGCTGCCCCAGGTGACCGCGCCGCGGCCGCCGTTCCACAGCGGGCTGCTGACGACGAAGTTGCCGTTGGTCAGCGACGTGATGCTGCCGCCGATCTCGTCGCCGCTGTGCGTGCCGTACAGCGTGGAGACGAGCGCCTGGTTGCTCTGCTGGAACAGGTAGACGGCGCCGCCATTGGTGGCCGCCAGGTTGTCGGTCGGGTTGGTGATGACCACGTAGCCGGTCGGCGTCACCGTGGCGCCGGAGGTCGTCGTCAACGGCTGCACCGTGGCGCCGAACGTGCCGTTGGCCGTCGAGTGCGGATCGATGTACTCGACCTGCGAGGACACCTGGTCGTCGATGACGATGTCCTTCGGATCGAGCAGCAGGTTGCCTGCCGTGCCGCGCGCGGCCGACGCGTCGCCGCTGCCGCTGAAGTACAGCGTGCCCTTGCCGGAGACCTCCAGCTGGCCGCCGTTGCCGCCTGTGCTGCCGCCCTTGGCGCTGACGCTGCCGGAGAAGGTGGTGGTGTCGTTCGACCAGACGACGACCTTGCCGCCGTTGCCCGCGTTCGTCGCGTCGGCCTTGAGCGTGACGCCGGCGCCGATGGTGGTGGTGGTCGCGTCGGCGATCGCCGCGTTGGCGCCGTGCAGGTCGCCGCCGACCAGCACGCTGCCGCCGCCGTCGTGCCCGCTGGCGCTGACGCTCGCGCCCATCAGCGCGACCTTGTCCGCGGTGATCACGACGCTGCCGCCATGCTGTCCGGCCCCCAGGCCGTCGGCGTCGTACGTGCCCGATGAATAGAGCTGCCCCGCGCCGGCATCGACGGCGATGCTGCCGCCGCCGGTGGCCGAGACCAGCGCGCTGGTGGTCTCCGCCAGGCCGTTCGCCTGCGTGCTGGTGATCGAGCCGCCTTGCGCGCTGCCGTCCGCACGCAGGGTGCCGGAGTCGAGCATGTGGTCGCCCTGCAGCACGATGCTGCCGCCTTGCGTGCCCGACACGTCGGCGCTGCCCGAGTTGTCGATCAGGCCGGAGCTGTCCAGCACGACCTTGCCGCCGCGCGTGGTCATCGCGGTGGCCTCCAGCGTGCCGCTGTTGCGCACCACGGCACCTTGCAGTTGGTCGGCGGCCAGCGCCGACATGATGATGAGCCCGCCCGGCGCACGCACGGCGGCGCCGTTCTCCACCAGCGCGGCGATGGTCGATGGCGTCACCAGCACGCCCGTCAGGTGCCGGCTGTCGTCGAACTGCAGCTGGACGGCCTCGCCGGAGGCGAGCGCCACGGTGCCGGCCTGCGCCGTCACGACGCCGTTGTTGCGCACCTCGGGGGCCAGCAGCGCGATGTAGCCGCCCGGCGAAGCCATCAGCTTGCCGTCGTTGACGACGCTGCCCGTGGCGCCGCTGCGCGTGAGCGTGTCGCTGCCGGCCATGAAGTCGGCGGTGCCTATCGTGTTGGTGGTGGCCACCAGGCCGCCGACATCGACGCTGGCGGTCGGGCTGAAGTAGACGCCGTTCGGGTTGCTCAGGTAGACCTGTCCGTTGGACGTGATCTGGCCGAAGATCTGGCTGGCCTGCGTGTCCTGCACGCGGTTGAGCGTCACCGACGTCGACGATGGCTGCGCGAAGTTGACCTGCGCCTGGCTGCCCACGTTGAAGGTTGCCCAGTCGATCACGCCGCGCTGGCTCGCCTGGTTGACGTTCATGCGGCTGCCGGACTGCGAGATCGCGATGCTGCCCGCGGCGACTTTGCCGCCGCTGGGCAGCTGGGTCGGCGCGGGCGCTGCAGCCTGGCCCCAGGCCGCGGACGCCATGCCGATGCCGGCGAACAGCGCGGCCGCGAGCTTGCTGCGGCCGCTGGCCTTGCCGCGGCCGCGCGCGTTCTCGGCGACGGCGACCCAGGCACCCTGGGCTTCGTTCCACACGAGACGGTAGAGACGGTTGATGGAGGCGTGTCCGTTCATGTCGTGTGCTCGCTCAGAAAGGGATGGTGGCGGTGAGCCAGAAGCGGTTTTTCTTCAACGTGCCGTCCTCGTCGGTGCCGTTCGCGTTGGGATTGGGGTTGCTGCCGATGCGGCGCGCAAAGGTGGCCTTGACATCGGGGCCGTGGTTGCTGAACCACCCCACGGTGACGCCCATGCCCTTGAGCGAATAGCTGTTGACGTCCGCCGCGCCGGTGAAGTCGTTGTCGTGGTTGACCGTGACGTGGCCGTAGTCGACGAAGCCCGCAGCACTGAAGCCGCCCTGCAGGCGCGCGCGCAGCTCGAGGTTGACCAACTGGCCCTCGCTGCCGCCTGCCTCGCTCGCGGGATAGGCGCGCACGCCGTTGTTGCCGCCCAGATAGAACTTCTCCGACGAGTCGAGGTTCTTGCTCGCCTGTTGCCCCGACAGCGCGCCGTACACCGACCACGTCTCGGACAACTGCTGCTGGCGGCTGATGCTGTAGCGCAGCTTCGTGAAGTCGCCGGCGCTGCGTACGGTCGCCGCATCGGTGGCCGCGCTGGGCGAGCCCGCGAGGTCGAGCCGGCCTTGTTCGATCGCCAGGTTGGCGCTGCTGGAGCCACCGCCGCCCAGGTCATCGAACAGGTTGCCGTTCAGCGCGACCGTCCAGCTGTCCACGTGGTACTTGCTGGTGGTGGTGCCGTTGGCCTTGTTGTCGTACTGCTTGTCGTCGTAGTTGACGGCCACGAACAGGTTCTTGAAGCGCGACCGGATCAGCGGGTAGCTCGAGTCGGCGCCGAACGTCGTGGAGTCGCCGCGCGCCTGCAATGCGGCGAAGTCGGCCGTGACCAGGCGGTATCCGAGGCTCGACGTGCTGATGCCGGCGCGCCAGCCATTGCTGCCCAGCGGCAAGCCGAACGCGAGGCGGCCGTAATCGCTGCCGTCGGTGTGGATCAGGTTGACCGTCGTCGAGTCGCCAATCCTGAAAGGACTGTTGACGACCAGTTCGGCCGTCTCTTCCCACGCGCCGGTGGAGCGGGCGCCGGTATTGTCGAGGCCGACATTGCCTGCGACCCACGCCTCGTCTTCGAGCTTGAGCACGACCACCGTCTCGTTGTCGCGATCTCCCGCCGCGAGATTGCCTGTGGCGCTCACGCCGGGCAGGTCGTCGATCAGCAACAGCGCGCGGTCGAGTGCATCGGCGTTGAGCGGCGCGCCGACCGGCTGGGCCGCATCGATGAAGCCCTGGATGCGATCCATGCCGACGTGCGTTGGCGCGGTGCCTTCGTTGCGCGCGCCCGCGAACCTGGCCTCGACGACCTGGATCGTCACGCTGGCGCCATCGATCTGCTGGCGCGGCAGGTACGCGCGCGCGATCCAGCCGGCTCGTCGATACGCCTCCTGCACGGCGAGCGCCGCGCGCTGCAGATCCTGGAAGCTCAACGGCCTGTTCTTGAACGGCTCGACCGCGTGCTGCAGCGTCGCATCGTCGACCAGGGTCGCGCCGACGATCCGAAATTGCGCCACGGTGACCGTGGCGGTGCCGAGTTTCTGCAGCGGTGGCGGCGGTGCCTGGACGTCCTGCGTCGACTTCTTCGGAAGCTCCGGCTGCAGGTTTTTCTCTATCTGCTGCCGCAGCGCGCCTGCATCGGGTGGAACCTGGGCCGTTGCCGTGGCGCCAGCGCCGAGCAAAGCGGGAAGAAGCAGGAGCGGAGCATGTTTCATGAACTGTCTTGTCGAGTCTTGCCAATCGAATCTCGGACGCATCCGGGTCGGATGCGCGTGAACAAGCCAGCCCAACAGCGCGTTCGGCGGCAAGTCGCCGGAGATATCGGCGCTTCTCGGCGATCACCTTGTAGGGAGTTCTCGCCAGTCGCGAAATCAGCCGAGTCTTGCCCCGCACGATCGCCAATCAAGGCAGTGCGGCCGATGGACTGATTTGCGGTCGGTCGAGTTGCATCGACCGCCGGTGGGGGAGTCCAGGACTTCGCCCACCATGGCGTCTGCGGCAGTCTTCATGACGATGCCGCCGCGAGGCGAGGGATTCAGATGGCGCTACGAGACGTGAGACGCAAGCCAGTCCGCTGAATCCGCGGCGAGCACTGCATGCTTGATGTATGGCAGCTCGAGCGTTCGCGCGATCCGCAGCGGAATCGGCGCAGAGGTCAACAACATCCTGACCAGGTTGCCGATCGCCCGTGTCATGGACGCGATGGAAGGGTGCGCGTACGGGGATGCGGCCACGTAGCGCCTGACGATGGACTCGAAGTCCTCGGGGTCCGAATGACCCACGTCCTGCACAGCGCAGGTCGGTGCCCCGAGGGCAAAGGATCCGCGCCGGTAGTCTTGGAGAAACCACGAGAGTTCTTCGATCACGAAGTCGGAGACGCCGAGTGACCGGGCACCCTTGAAGAAGAGCTGAGGCGGCGCGTCCTGGTATTTCACCGGCCTGCCCAAGACCTTGCCGATCGTTCGCGCAAGCTCTTCGGGCGAGAGCAGCGTCGGGCCAGTAGGTCGATAGGTCTTTCCCACATGCGCCGCCGGGAGCGTGAGTGCCCCGACGACGACGCGCGCGATGTCCTCGTTGGAAGGCGGTGCGTTGAGTCCGTTTCCCAACGGCATAGCCATCAGTCCGAAGTGGGCGATCGGCTCCAGGGCCACGAGATAGTTGTCAGCAAAGAATCCTGGATTGACCGTGACGACATCGAGGCCAGGTGCCCATTCGAAGACCTTGGCGGACAGCCATTTCTCACGGGCATGTGCTGCGGGATGAAGTGGGTCGGCGAGCCATTGGCTCAGCACCACTGCCACCTCCAACCGGGCCTCCCTCGCTGCTGCCGCGAAGAGCGTTGCGCGGCGCAGCGTGCCAGGTTCCAGTGGTGGACAGAAGTACGCACGCTGGACCCCAGCAAGCGCGGTTTGGAGATCGGTCCAGTCTTCCAGTGATCCGACCACGACTTCAGCCCCGACGTCCCGCAGGCGTTGACTTCGGGCGTCTTCCCGGTGAACCATGGCCCGCACCGGGTACCCCCGTTCGAGCAGTTGACGTGTGGTTTCGGAGCCCGTCTTGCCGGCCGCCGCGGTCACGAGTATTTTTGGCTTGATCATGGATGCGGACGATAGTGCGATGGCACGAGACCGCAACTACCAGTGAGGTAGTCATCTCGTTTCGGAGGCGGATAGATCGTGGACAAGGCACCAATGAAATCGGCCGGCGCACTGCTGCAACGTTGGCGCGTATTCCGACGCCTCAGCCAGATGCAATTGGCGCTGGACTGCAACGTTTCGCAGCGCCATCTGAGCTTCCTGGAGTCCGGTCGAGCTCGCGGCAGCCGCGTCATGCTCCTCAAGATTTCCGAGGCACTGGACATGCCGCTGCGCGCTCGCAACGAGTTGCTTCTGGCGGCTGGCTTCGCACCCTTCTATCCTGAACGGCGGCTGGACTCACCGGAACAGCAGGACGCCCTGCCCATGGTGCAACGGATGCTGGATCACCACGAACCTTATCCGGCATTGGCGTTGGACAGCGCATGGGACATCGTGCTCAGGAACTCCGCGGCGACGAGCCTCATCAGCCAGTGCGTTGCCCAGCACGTCCTCGCCCGGATGGCTGGCGACGGAAAGCTGAACTTCATGCGCTTGATGTGTTCGCCGGAGGCCTTGCAAAAGAGCATTCGAAGCTGGCCTCGGACCGGACGCGCCTTGCTGAACCGACTGCGACGCGAGGCCTCGGCAAGTCCCGGCTCGCCTTCTGAGCCGCTGCTTCGAGAATTGTTGGAAATCCATGCCTTTCCCGGTTTTGCGGATCCCGGCGAAGCTCACTTGGAGGCGACCATCCCGATCGAGATCGAAGTCCAGGGCACGCTCATCCGGTTGCTCACGGCGACCATGACCTTCGGAACACCGCAGGACGTGAACCTGCAGGAGTTGCGCATTGAGATGACCTATCCGGCGGACGACTCCACGGAACAGGCACTCCGCCGCACCGCCACGTCGTAAAGGAGAGCCGTCTCCAAGGCCACTGGCGCCGGATTTCCAGGTCTTGGAAACACGCGTCCCGCGTCGGGCGCGACCGAGACGCGGCCTCGCGCACGCCGCGTCAATGCAGGCTACGTCGTGGCGCCTTTGGACACTGCGTCCGCCAGGTGATCCAGTATGAATCCCCAGCCCTTGGTGTGACCTTCCCACATGGCCGGCGTCGGCAGGCGTTCATGGGTCAGAACGAGGTCGGTTTCATTGCCAACGGGCTTGAGTTCGACGGTCACCAGTGTCATGACGTGGTTGGTCAGTGGGCCCGTCCACGTGAACACCAGCTTGTAGGGTCGCTCCAACTGCACGTAGGTGCCGGTCACTTCGCGGCGTGCCTCCCCCGACGACATCACCAGGCTGAAGGCACCGCCCGGCCGGGGATCGCACGAGGCCTTGCAATCGACCTCGCCTGGGAAGGGGCTCATCCACCGCACCATCAGGTCGGGCCGGGTCCAGAGATCGAAGATCTGCTCCGGGCCGGCCTGGATGCGTCGGCGCACCTGAACGAAGGGCGCTGTTGTGTCATCGTTGTTCATGCGTGTTATCCGTTGGCGCTGCCGTGCGCTCCCGTTCAATATCGTGCAGCAGGCTCTCCATCGCGTCCAGTCGCTGTTCCCAGAAGTGACGCATCCCCTCGATCCACCCGTTGACTTCGTCAAGCGACTGCGGATTGATGGAGAGGATGTGGTCCCGACCACTCCTGCGCCGCGCAATCACGCCGCTGTCTTCCAGCACGCGGATGTGCTTGGACACCGCGTTCAACGACATCGAGAAGGGTTCGGCGACCCGGGTCACGCGCGCTTCGCCGAGTGAGAGCCGTTCGACGATCGAGCGCCGCGTGGGGTCGGCCAGCGCGGCAAACACCGCGTCCAGGCGCGCGGAACGCGACGCTGCGGCCTGGCCGGCTTCGAATTCATTCATCTCGGAACGCCTACGGATGCTGATCCATCGATCATTCTACCAAATGGTTGACAATTCGTTGCCGCCAAGGTTTACTCAACCGGCCGGTTGAACCGGCTCAACACAATCAAGGAGCGTCAGATGCGAGAGAGAATCATTGCGGCGGTCGTTGCAGCCGCTGCCCTGCTGTCCGTTGCAGTCGTCAACCCGGTTCGAGCCGCAGAATCCGTCAAGAACGTCGTCCTGGTCCACGGTGCATTCGCTGATGGATCCGGGTGGCGGCGAGTGGCCGACATCCTGGGCAAGCACGGCTACACGGTGAGCGTGGTGCAGCAGCCATTGACATCGCTCGCCGAGGACGTCGCGGCAACTCGTCGGGTGCTCGACCTGCAGCATGGGCCTACGCTGCTGGTGGGCCACAGCTATGGTGGGGTCGTCATCACCGAAGCGGGCAACGCCCCGAATGTCGTCGGCCTGGTCTACATCGCTGCCTTCATCCCCGACCAGGGCGAGAGTGCAGTGGGCCTGCTCTCGCAGGCGCCCGCCGCCAACAACGACCTGCGCGCCACGCGGGACGACTTCCTGTACATCGATCCCACCGCCTTCGCCGCCGATTTCGCGGCCGACCTGCCGCCCGAACAGGCGAACTTCATGGCGCATTCCCAGGCGTTGCTGGCCAAGGCCGCCGCGGGGGCACCCGTGACCGCCGCCGCCTGGCACGAGAAAAAGAGCTGGTCGCTGGTGGCCACGCGCGATCACAATATCAATCCGCAGCTCGAGCGCAGCATGTCCAAGCGAGCTGGTAGCGAGACGATCGAGGTACCAGCGAGTCATGCGGTCTACCTGTCCCGGCCGGACGAGGTGGCAGGCCTGATCGAACGCGCGGCCAAGGCCTTGGGTCAGTAGCTTGGCAGCGGCGCGGCCTACCAAGCCGAAGCGGTCGAGTTGGCAGAGGGGGAACGATATGGAAGTCAAAGGCGCCAGTGTTCTGTACACGCTGGCGGGCCTCATGATCACGTTCGCGGGGTTCTCGTCGCTCCTGCTGGCGCTTCGGCCTGCCGCCGGGGCGAGGCTGTCGCTGCTTGACAGATACCTCGCGAAGACGGTCATGACCTTCATCTTCGTCCTGGTGGCGGGAGCCTTGCTGCCGGCCTTGCTGGCGCTGTACGAGCTCCCGGATCAGTGGGTCTGGCGCGGCGCCGGCCTGGTGTTCGGATGCCCGATGTTGCTGCTCCAGGCGACCTATCCGCGTCGGCGCCGAAACGTGGTGGGCAGTGGACCGCCACCAGTGGTGTTTGCGGTACTCGTCGTCGTCGGCGTCGTCGCGACGATGACAATGCTGGCCTGCGTCCTGGCAGGCTGCCCCTGTCGGGCCGCGGTCTACATCACGGCATTGACGGTCGACTTCTTCACGGTCGTCTTCGGCTACCTGATGGCGCTGGAGATCATCATGCAGCAGCCCTTGGAAGTACGGGAGCGGACAGAGGGCGAAGGCGCCTGAATCGCGCGAGCGATCGCACAAGGAATGAAAGCCAGCGCGAAGCCGCCAGTGGCAGAGGCCATCCCAGCCTAACGGTCGGTGATTGCTACTGACCCTTGGGCGAACGGCCCAACGGTCGCCAAAACAGACCAACGGTCACCTCAAATTACGATGGCCCAACGGTCACTTCGGACCCATTCGAAAATGAGCGGGGCACGGCGTGGGAATTGCTCGCCGCACCCCGGCCGCCGGCCCGCCCCCAGGGCGTCAGTGGCCGGTCGCCGACCCCCAGCAACCCGACAGCCCCGGCTAATGCCGACCTACTTCGGCAGTCGCGCGCGCATCTGCGGCAGGATGAGGTAGCGCAGGATTCGCAGAATTCGTCGCTCGAGCGCGAGCTGCGCCTCGGTGCGAATCCCCAGAGTCAGCACGTCGTCTTGCGCCTCACCTTCCTGGCCGTCCCCGATCGCTTCTTGTTCGGCGGCAGCGTCTGCGTCGGCTAAGGCAGTCGCGTTGTCGACAGCCAGCGAGCCCTTGCTCAGCAGACGCGGCTCCCCCGGATAGTGCTCCGCGTAGATGCGGTCGAACGCTCCGAAAACGTGGTTGCAAACGCCGCGAACGGCTCGCAAAGCGACTGATTCAGGCACACCGAGCGTCGCCGCCGCAGCCATGACGGCTTCCGGGGTCACGTCCTTGAAGTTGCGAATCTCATCCGAGAGCCGAACGGCCATCTCGACGTCAGGCCAGCGCCCTTCGGCGCCAGCGATTGCGCGCGTGTGATAGACAGCCGTTGCCAGCAGGTCGTAGTGCGGCGCCAGCGAGATACCTTCGGGTCCCACCAGGAAAGACAGGTTCTTTAGGTGGCAGTCGTCGTTGGCCACGAGCAGGTTGAAGACGAGCCAGCGAAAGAGCCGCAGCGGCGCGGTCAGGGTGTCGCCCATCTGCTCGCACACCTCGCGCAGCGCCTCGACCGACGCGCCCGAGTGCTTGAAAATTCTGCTCTTGTTGAGCAGTTGGCAGGCGTCGATGGCGTGCAAGCGCCGCGTCGCTGGTGGGGCGTCGCCCGTCTCGGGCTTCATAGCACCGGCGTCGGTCACGCGGTCGAAGCGCTCGATGAGGTAGACGGGGCGCGGGACGTTCAGCAACGTGACTCGGGGAATGCTCAATTTCGCTGCCCGTGCCAGCTGCATCGTGAGCCATTCGAGAAACGTGGAAGCCGGGTACGTTTCCTGGCGCGGATGGTCGGGCTTCAGGATGTGGGTCGACGCCACGGCACCGACAGGCTCGTAGAGATCGGCGCTCTTGTCGCCATCTTCCTTGAGTACCACCAGCAGCTTGTGCTGCGCACCAGCGATGGACATGCGCTTGGGCGCGTCCTTCTGGAGTGAGTCCCGCGGCAAGTCTTCGATTCGCTTGTTGAGCTCATCGAAGCTGAGAGGGCGCAACGCGCGCTGCTCGGGCAGTGCAACGCCCGGCGGCAGCAGCGTGAGAGAGCCGGCGGACTCGGCACCCAAGTACTCCAGCAGGGCGAAGGCGTCTTCAGAGTCTTTGAGGTTGGCGTCCTTGGCGACGATTCGTCGTAAGTCTTCTTCGGGCAGGAGGTTGTCGAAGTACCACTGCACGGGCCGCACGCTGCCCCCGTCGCGGTGCTCGGCAACGTCGCGCGGCAATGCGGGGCTGAGGTCGAAGCCTTGGGGATGCGCCGACCAAGCCGGGTCGTACTCGAACACCCAGAGGTTGTTGTCCTCGCGCAAGGTGCCAACGAACTGGTGGTCGACGTAGGTATTGAGCTCACGCACCTGCGCGTCTCCGCTTGTCTGCAGACGATTGCGTGCCGTCTGCCGACTCCGCAGACCCTGGCGAGTCTTCCGATTCCGCCGAGATTGCCGCTTTCAGGCGTCGTCGCTTCTGCTCAGCCAGGATGGCTGGGCCTGCTGCATCTGGCACTTCCAGCGACATCCGCACCCCCATGGACTGGAGCATGGCCAGGACGCGGCCCATCTGTACCGTTGGGCGGCCGTTTTCGAGATCGCTCATGAACTGCTTGCTGACCTTCGCGGTCAGGGCAAAGTCGTCAATGCGGATGCCGCTTTGCTTACGCAGCGCGCGGATGACGGTGCCTGCGTCTTCAACGGAAGTGAGAGCGATTTTCATGATGTTCCTGCCGGAATAGGAATTATGCCGCGCGCCGCACAAGTTCACTCAGAAGTTCCTATTTTGCCAGGAATTCGACACTTCGAAGAGCTCGCTAAGCCCGTAATTCCTAGTTGAATAGGAACAACGGCTCGGCTGGCACATAGGCGGCTTAAAATTACTGCCAAACCAGGAAACTCAGTGTGCTCAGCGGCTTAGAACCGTGCAACGGCTTCGGGACCGGGAGCCTTTTAATTCTGTTAATTCGCCGAATCTGCCCTGGCCAAGCTGGCCGGCGGGCCGGTTTCACAGCTC
>Ga0302279_10004800_pt1 | contig 15598 bp, 12 predicted proteins | sample III_Bog_N3_3_FD_194541 | JGI IMG/M metagenome (GOLD analysis project Ga0302279, IMG submission 194541) | Peat permafrost microbial communities from Stordalen Mire near Abisko, Sweden - III_Bog_N3_3 | ecosystem: Environmental > Terrestrial > Soil > Wetlands > Peat | place: Sweden: Abisko...
AGTGCTCCCGCGCCGGGGCCTCCGCCGTCGCCTTGTGGGCCACGCAAAAGCTGCTGCCGTACCAGCCCGGGGGTACCTTCGCCCGCGGTCTGGAGGCCGGTCGCGAAGCCGCCCTGGCCCTGCGCCAGCGGCTCGTCAACGATCCACGCTTTGCCGTACCCATCGGCCCGCCGCAGCTCGACATCGTGTACTACGCTCCGCGCGCCGTCACACCTGCCGCAACCTCCGCACTGGCGCAGGCCATCTTCGACCAGGCCCGCCACCGCGACCTCTATCTCGCGCTCGCAACCCTGCCCACGCGGTTCTTTCCGCCGGACACGTGGCCGAAACCCGCCGGTATTGAACCATCCCCGCAAGCCTCCGTCACATGCCTCCGCTCCGTCCTGATGAAGCCCGAACACAGGGCGTGGATCCCCGAGATCAGTCGACGCCTCGACGAAGCCACGACCGCCGTCCTGGCCAGGCAGTTTGTCAATCCCCGAGAAAGCGCAGCCGGCTAACCAGAAAGCGGAGGCGGAAAGATTGGTCCGTCCACTCCGCACTTTGGTAAACTGTTAGCACACGAGGTATACCGGTGCTACGGTCGCTGTTGGCGCAGCCGTATCCATCGCGAACCTGTTTCCTGGGCCACCCTTCAGTTCGGATTTCTGGATCATCGAACGCGCGCACTCCAAAGGACCAAATCTCCGAATGAGCTTCCCAATTTCCCCAATCCCCATGATGGAACTTCCGTCTCCCGACCTGTCCACCCGGCGCATCGCCTATTTTTCCATGGAGATCGCCCTTTCGCCGGACCTGCCCACCTACTCCGGCGGCCTGGGCATACTCGCGGGCGACACCTTGCGCTCCGCCGCGGACACTGCCGCCCCCATGGTCGCCATCTCGCTGGCCCATCGCCGCGGATACTTCCGCCAGCACCTCGATGCCGTCGGTCAGCAGACTGAGTCCGACGTGCCCTGGTCGCCGGAGACTACCCTCCCCAGCGCGAACCACGTGGTCACGGTCCACATGCAGGGCCGCGATCTCTCCGTGTGCGCCTGGCGGTTCGACGTGGTCGGAGTGGCAGGCCACATCATCCCCGTCTTTCTGCTGGACACCGACCTTGAAGGCAACGACTCCTACGATCGCCGCCTCACCGACCACCTCTACGGCGGCGACACCTACTATCGGCTGTGCCAGGAGACGGTCCTCGGACTCGGCGGCATCGCCCTGCTGCAGGCGCTCGGAGTCAAGCCCGAGGTCTACCACATGAACGAGGGCCACGCCGCGCTCCTCGGCATCGGCCTGCTGGAAGAACGCCTCGGCGCCCTGCCCCTGGACCAGGCGACCGAGGAGGATGCCGCGGAGGTTGCCAACTGCTGCGTCTTTACCACGCACACGCCCGTGCCCGCCGGCCACGATCAGTTCGGTCTCGATCAGATGTACAGCGTCCTGGGCTCGGCGCGCGGCAACGCCATCGAGCGCTTCGGCTGCCTGCACAACGGATTGCTGAATATGACCTACCTGGCGCTGCGCTTCTCCCGCTACGTGAACGGCGTGGCCATGCAGCATGGCAAGGTCTCGCAGCAGATGTTTCCCGACTATCACATCCACTCCATCACCAACGGCGTACACGCCGCCACCTGGCTCTCGGAGCCGATGCGCGCCCTGCTGGACGAAGAGATCCCGGACTGGCGCCACGACAACAACTATTTCCGCTCCGTCTATGGCATTGCCCCGGCCAAAATCGCCAACTGCCACGAGATCGCCAAGCAGCGCCTCTTCACGGAGGTCTACAAGCGCTCCGGCCTGCAGTTCAACCCCAAGATGCTGACCCTCGGCTTTGCCCGCCGGGTGGCAACATACAAGCGGGCGAGCCTGCTCTTCCACGACCCCAAGCGCCTGGTCAAGCTGGCAAAAAAGATCGGCGGCCTGCAGATCCTATTCGCCGGCAAAGCCCATCCCGCAGACAGCGCCGGCAAGGGGCTCATCCGCGACGTATTCGAATCCGCCGCCAACCTCAAGTCCAGCGGCATCCGCATTCTTTACCTCGAAAACTACGACTGGGAGTTGGGCGCGCTGCTCACCCAGGGCGTCGATGTATGGGTCAATACGCCACGCAGGCCATATGAGGCCTCCGGAACCTCCGGCATGAAGGCCGCGCTCAACGGCGTGCCCTCGCTCAGCGTGCTCGACGGCTGGTGGATCGAAGGCTGTGCCGAAGACGTTACCGGCTGGGCCATCGACGACGCCGAGGACGAAGACGGCGAGGCCACCAGCCTGTACGACAAGCTGGAGAACAAGATCGCCCCGCTTTACGCCCGCCCCAGCGCCTGGGCGCGCGTGCAGCAGCACTGCATCGGCATCAACGGCGCCTTCTTCAACACCCACCGCATGCTGGGCCAGTACTTCTACAACGCCTACTTCCCCCAGATGTCCGAAGAAGAGGCAGTCCCTGTAGCCGTCGACCTGATCGCCTCCGAGCTTGCCGGCTCCTCCAAACCCCTCATTCGCATCTGAAATATTCCCGAATCCAGACAAAAAACGGCCCCTCCATTGGAGGGGCCAATCTGCCTTGGTTCTCTCTGGTAAGGAGAGCTTGGTTGCCGCCAGGCTCTTGGGCGCTGGTACGGCGAAACTTAGCACGGCGAAACTTGTTGGGCCAAGCGGCGGGAGGGCGTTATGCCGGCTCCCGCCATAGCTCTGCCGTTTCGTCCCGGGGAGGACTACTTGCTCTAATTTGCTCCGGCCATCTGATTCTGGCTGGTCATCGTTGGGCTGCCTGTTGCGTTGGAAGCCGCGTTCGGATTGCTCATGGAAGCCAGGCTGTTGTGCAGCAGCGTCACGCGCACTCCGTTCACCAGCTTGGTCTCGCCAGCTGCGGCCTCAGTCGTGTCCTTGCCCAGGCCGGTGCGGTAGATACGATAGAGCGGTACCTGCTGCTCCGTTACCAGGTAGCGAGCCACAGAGTCGGCCATCGCCTGCGAGGTCAGTACGCCGCTGCGGCTGTAGCCCTGGATCTCGATGATGTAGCCCTTCTCGCTGGCCAGCTTGGAGGACAGGTCGTCCAGGTTCGCCTTGCCCTTGGGGCCCAGTTGCGTGCGGCCCGCGGCAAACGGAACCTCTACCTGGGTCACTTGGCTGTATTGGTCCAGATTGCTCACCGTACCGTTCAACGCGTCCGTTTTCGAGCTGGCCGTCGTCGCGGTGGACTGCGCCGCATTGGCGCGATTGGCCGCATCCGCCGCGTGCTGGTCGGCTGTGTTCGCAGCCATCATCGCCTTGCTGATGCCCGCCTGCGACCGTGCGTCTACATCCTTGATGTCATTGGAGTTCTTCGCCTGCAGTTGGTCCAGTTCATTGGTGCGATCCTTGATCGGGTCCACCTCGCGTGCGACCCACTTCTTACGCGCAAACGGGTTCACATGGCCCCAGAAGCCTTCCTTCGACTGGCCCGCCAGCGGCTGGCCCGTCGCGTACGTCTGGCTGTCGTTGGGGTCGATCGATGCTGGCTGGGCCGTCGCCGACGCTGACTGCGCCGCGGCCGGATCACTTGCTGGAGTTTGTGCCAGTGCAGTGGCGCCCATAGCGCCTCCTAAAACCAGAGTAGAAATACCCAGACTCTTCGCAAAATTTGTCATGTCCCTGCATCTCCTTCGCCGGAGGGCAAGTGTACGGTTCCCCGTCACAGGCTGCGGTTGCACTCCATAGTGCAGGACGGTGGCCAAACCGCACAGCGCGCGCCAATAGCTTTACAATCAGCTAGATAACGCTCCTCTGGGGACCCCGTAACCAGGCCTGACAACAGGGAAAAATAGCCCGATCAGGCGACCGGGCGCGTAAAAATTACGCCGTGCCGGGGTCGGCCGGCTATCTTAGGGAGGCTCTGATCAAGTGCTGTAAACCAAAAAGGAAGCGTCATTCTGACCCGATTTTGGGTCAGAATCTCCGTCGTTGGATGGCCGCCGAATTGGCTAGGCCGGCTACTTCAGGTCGGTGTGGATCACCCGGACCTCGGGCATCTCCGTGTTCCAGTTCTCCGGGACCGCCTCAAAGATCAGCCGGAACTCCACATCGTCGCCCGGCTTGATCGGAGCCGCGCTCACCGGCTCCGTATCGATATACGGCTCCCGCATCCGGATCAGCGTCAGCGGCAGAGTGTCCACCAGCGGCGGCATCGCCTCATCGTTCTGGAACACCACCTGCACCGTCACCCCCGTCACCGTCCGGCTGCCGGTGTTCTGCACATGCCCGTCCAGATACGTCGCCTTGCCGCCGGAGAGATTTTCCGACTCGCTCATGGCGAACTGCGACAGCGGCAGATTCGCGGCATACGCATCTGCCGGCTGCAACGTGATGGGCAGCGGCGCGGCTTTCTTGCGTCCAGCCAGCACCAGCCCGCCAATCGCCACCAGCACAACCAACGCCGCCACGCCCCACGCCGCCAGCGGCATGCCGCCGCGCTGCTGCGGCTCCGGCTGAAAGATCGGGGACACACCCGCGGGACGGCTAGCCCCATTCAGTTGTTCTGCCACCAGCGGCGGACGTTCGGCATCGCTCATAAGCCGAGATTTTATACCTCGGATGCGATGCGCCGCCTCATCCCCCAAAAGGAGGGCCGCCTGACCCAAAAGGTGGATGTTGTGCGGTAAGCGCGCACGACTACCGTAGTATCGTCATCCGTCCGAGCCGGGGCGGAACGAGCCCGCACGATAGAACCATCGCCGCACACATACTGCGGCAGAGGGACCGATCCTATGAACGCTGATTCCGCAACGTCCATCGCCAATCCCGTCTCCGAAGTCGCGTCCTGGCGGCGCTTCGACCCCGTCCGCGCCCGCGTCACCGCCAACTCCCAAACCGTCCTGGCCGACGCCGCCTGGCGGCCGGACAATACCCCGCAGGGACGCCGCCAAATCCACCTGCTCTCCGAAACCCGCAACCCCCGTCCGCGCCGCCCCCACCCCGGCGACGTCCTCTATTGGATCGCCTGCGTTGGCGGCGCCTGCGTGCTGCTGCTCTGCGCCACCCTATAACCCGTCAGGCGAAGCTGGCGCGCCCCAGCTTTTGCCGAAAATCCTCGCCATGCATCTCTACCACCACGCACATCTCCTGCAACCGGGACAGCATGCGCTCGCCAATCCGGTCGCCCAGCGTCTCGTCCCGCATCGCCCGCTTCGCCGCCGTTTCCAGCCCCTGCCCCGCCGTCCCCAGCAAGCCGGACACGTTGGCGTAGTTGGTCGTGATAATCGTCGTGCGCCGCTCGTTGTAGCGGGTGTTCAGGATCTGCGCCACCGTGTCCCACACCCAGTCGGTCGGCTTGGCCGCGCCTAACTCGTCCAGCACCAGCACCTCCGCCTCAAACACCGGCCGCAGAATCCCCAGTTCGGTCGCGGCCACCTCGCGGTTGTAGCTGTTCTGGACCTCCTTCAGCAGCTCCCGGTAGTCGTAAAACATACCCAGGACGCCGCGGCGGGTAATCAGCTCCTTCAGCAGTCCCACGGCAAGATGCGTCTTCCCAACGCCAATGTCGCCGGTCAGCAGCAGGCCCTTGCCATCGGTCTGCACCGGGTAGCCTTCCACAAACTTCTCCATCATCAATCGGGCCGCTTTCAGGCTCTTGTCGGCCCCGCGCAACGGGTTGTAGTTGTCCAGCGTGCAGTGCTCGTACCGCTTCGGAATCCGGGCGCGCTCCAGCATCCGCACGGAGCGCTTTGCAATTCTGCACTCGCAGGCCCGCGCCACCTGCCCGCCGTCCTCCTGCACAATGCGCAACCCCAGATCGTTACACAGTTCACACACAGCCATGCTCCGCACACCCCGCCGCCATAGCGGCAGTCCCAAGTATCGCCCATCCGCCGCCCTGTGAATCGAATCGCCCTGTGTGGGAATCCAAGCCACAAGCAGGAAAAGCAAGACATGATAAATTTAAGAGAGTTAGCCATCGTGCCTCAGCCGTCCGCGGCAGGGGCTCTGTGGGCTCCAGCGACAGGCCAATCGATGTGACGGTGACCGCACCCGTTGCAAGCGAACCGCAAGCCGACAGGCGACCCTCAAGAAAAGAGAGATTCATGCCCAAGGAAAAGATCCACCCCAGCTACGGCCCCATCCACGTCAAGTGCGCATGCGGCAATACGTTTGAGACCCGCTCCACCAACAAGGGCGACATCGTCGTCGAAATCTGCGCTGCCTGCCACCCGTTCTTTACCGGCAAGCAGAAGCTGGTCGACACCGCCGGCCGCGTCGAGCGCTTCCGCCGCAAAGTCGCCGGATCGGACGCCGGCAAAGCCGCCACCGCCGCAGCAACCAAAACGGCAGCAGCCAAGTAACGTCAACCATTCCACCGCAAAGGCCTCCGCCACCGCGGAGGCCTTTCGCTTTTAGGGGCAAGACAAGGCATTGTGGAACAATGATCCTATGCAAGCCGTGCAGGTGCAGCACTATATCGAGCGAGCCACGGACTTTTCTCGCGGGATGAAGAAGTTGATGAGCGACGATGAGGATCACGTCAACTCATCGGCGCTGCTCGCCATTCATTCCGCGATCTCATACTCGGATGCTCTGCGAGCCGGATTAGGTGATGCGAGACTCTCTTCTGACGACCACAGGAATGCCGCAGATACCTTGCAAGGCTTGTTGAACTCGAATCGCTATAGAGAGCAGCAAGGCTTGCGCCACTTCAAGCTCCTGCTGTCGAAGAAATCGCGGGTTGCATATTCCGATCATCCGCTGAGTCTTACCGAGCGCAAGGACCTGATCACCGCGGCGGAGCGATTTGAAGTCTGGGTGAACCAAGTTGGGAAGCATCTGAATCTGGAGGGATGGACACATGACGACCAATGAGCAACGACAACTCGGACGCGCAAAAAATACGATCCTCGCTTTTTTTGAGCGGCGGCTATCTGTCCCCAAAATTTATATCGACGCCGATTGGAATAACCACCCCATCGACGTACTCGCCATCGACCGCGACGGGGTCGGCGATGTACATGCCGTGCTCATCTTGCCCATAAATCCAAATAGCGACGCTCAAGGAAATAGAATTATTCGTACGGATATATGGGTGCGCGATTTCGGGCACGAACTTGACGGCAAATTCAAGCGGCTGTTTGCTCAATTTCAAGAGATTCCGGCACAGTACAAGTACATCGCTACGGCCGACGTTAGCGGTTGTGGAGGTGACCCATTGATAGGTGTGCCACATCCAAATTTTGACGGCGCATACGCGCCAGATGGGATTGGACGAATCGGCTTTTTATCGATTGAATTTCTCCCAGATTTGGATGCGGAAGTAAAGGTCGTATTGAAGCCCGAACGTTTCCGCGCCAAGATCGCCAAGCTAGCCGACGACTACATCCAGCAGCACGAGCCGGATTGGCAGGTTCGCGCGTAGCTGCCGCCATGAAGAAGCGCTACACCCTCGAGCAGAAGAAGTGGGACTCGCCCGCCGAGCACGCGATGCCCGAGCATACCCGCGTGCCCGCCAGCTTCACCATTGGCAACGTCCGCATCGCGCCGGCGACCGTGCTCGCGCCCATGGCCGGCGTCACCGACACCGTCTTCCGCCGCTTCATCAAGAACGCCAGCCAGTTCTCCTCGCCCACCGAAAAAGTTTGTCATTCTGAGTGCAGCGAAGAATCCCCCCATTTCGTTGCTGGCGCCCCCGACATAGACGCCGCCACCTCCAACCAGCAATCCGGCTGCGGCCTCATCATGACGGAGTTCACCTCCGCCGACGGCCTCTCCCGCATGCGCGAGGTCAAGCGCAAGCGCTACCTCACCTACTACGACGACGAGCACCCCATCTCCGCGCAGCTCTTCGGCTCCAATCCCGAAACGCTCGCCGACTCCGCCCGCATCGTGCAGGACGCCGGCTTCGACCTCGTCGACCTCAACCTCGGCTGCCCGGCCAAGCGCGTCGTCGCCTGCAATGGCGGCTCCGGCCTGCTGCGCGATCTGCCCCAGATCGAGCGCATCTTCCGCGCCATCCGCGCGGCGGTGACCATCCCCTTCACCGTCAAGTTCCGCATGGGCTGGAACGACAAGTACATCGTCTGCGTAGAACTCGCACGCCTTGCCCAGGACTGCGGCCTCAACGCCGTCGCCCTGCACGCCCGCACTCGCGAGGACGGCTACACCGGCCAGGCCCGCTGGGAGTACATCGCCGCCGTAAAGGACGCCGTCGACATCCCCGTCATCGGCAACGGCGACATCCGCACCCCCGAAGACGCAGCCGCCATGGTCCACGCCACCCACTGCGACGCCGTCATGATCGGCCGCGCCGCGCCAGCCAATCCATGGATCTTCCGCCAGATCGCGCAGTACACCGCCAGCAAGGAAGCCACCGGCGTCGGCACCTACGACATCCCCACCGATGCCGACCGCTACCGCATGATCCGCACCTACTTCCAGATGCTCGTGGATGAAATAGCGCTGGAAGAAGCCGCCGAAGCCGCCCGCGCCGCACAGATTATCGCCGCCGGCCAAATCGCACGCGACCAACGCAACCGCGATGCCGTCGGCAAGATGAAGCAGTTCGCCGCCTGGTTCACCCACGGCGTCCCCAACGGCGCCCACCTGCGCAAGTCCATCTTCGATGCGAAGAATGGCAACGCTGTCCTCACCGCCGTCGAAGCCTTCTTCGAGTCCCGCGCCGAAACTCCCGCCGAGCCCTTCCCGCTCGAACCCAACACCGACCTCGAGGCCGCCCCAGCCGCCTGGGGCTGAACATAGCCGTCCCCTCGAACCGGCGACCAACTCTGTTTGCGACCATCGGGAGCACCACGCGAAGCCCAACACGCGTCACGAAGTGACCGCCGCCCGCGCAGGGCGCCCGTCCGGCAGGACAGCGCCGTTACTCCGCTGCCGCCTCCAGCTCCTTCCACTCCGTATCGCTCAGTTTCACCTGCGCGGCTTTCAGGTTCTCTTCCAAATGCGCCACCGACGTCGTTCCCGGAATCGGCAGCATCACCGGTGAGCGATGCAGCAACCACGCCAGCGACAACTGCCCCACCGTCGCCCCATGCTGCTTCGCCAGCGTGTCCAGCTTGCCGCCAGGCTGCGCCAGTTTGCCCGACGCCACCGGGAACCACGGAATAAACGCCAGCCCCTCGCGCTCGCAGTACTCCAGCACACCCTCGCTCTTGCGATTGCCCAGGTTGTACTCGTTCTGCACGCTCACAATCTCAATCGTCTTGCGCGCCTGCTTGATCTCGTCCACGGAGACCTCGCTCAACCCCACAAAGCGAATCTTCCCCTGGCCCTGCAGCCGCTTGATCGCGCCCAGCGACTCCTCCACCGGCACCTTCGCGTCGATGCGATGCAGTTGCCACAGATCGAGCGTGTCCTTCTTCAGCCAGCGCAGGCTCATCTCCACCTGCTGCGTCAGATACTCCGGCCGTCCCACCGGCAGCCACCGGTCCGGACCCTGCCGCGTCAACCCGGCCTTGGTCGCAATCACCGTGCCCTGCGCATACGGGGCCAACGCCTCGCCAATCAGCGGCTCGCTCACCGTCGGCCCATAGCTGTCCGCAGTATCGATGAAATCCACGCCCAGTTCCACCGCGCGTCGCAGCACCTTCTTCGCGCCTTCGCGATCCGCCGGCTCACCCCATATTCCTTTGCCGGTAATGCGCATCGCGCCATACCCCAGGCGATGCACCTCCAGCTTGCCGCCCAGCTTGAACGTCTTCGCAACCTCGGTTATCGTGGCCATTTCTGTCCCCTCCAATCTTTGGATGGAGGCTCGGCCCCGCGCGACTCAACCCTATGCGGCTCGGCGCAGCATGTCGCCACTGTAAGCTTTCATCGCATCAAACGCCTGTTCACCCAGCGCTAAGTTGTCGACGGGACGGCCTTCACCGTGCCGATTTACCTGGCCCTCGCACCACGCACCGCCACCTCCGCCAACCCTCCGCCAACCGGCGCCGCGTCCAGCACAATCCGTAGTCCGCTGCTGCGCGTCCCCGCCGGCAGCGCAATCACTACTGGCCTGCCCGCAGCTTCAGCCGAGCCCTTAACCACCGTCTTCCACGTCATGCGGTCGTCGGTCGAGGCCTGAATCTCGTACGCGTACGTCCCCGCACCGGCGAATCGCACCGTCACCACGCTCACGTCGTACACGCCCTCCAGATCGCTCTCCCACCACTGCGGTCCCGTCGCATCCTGTGCGGCAGCCCAGTACGTCGCATTGTCGCCATCCGTCGCCAGTTTCGACTCATGTCCTACCGCCATGCTGCTGGCATTCGTCGGCCGATCCAGCGTAATGTTCGCCACCTCCTGCGCCGTACGCTGCATCACGCCGATGAACCGCACATACGGCCCCGGCACATACTGCGGCGACTTGCCCGCCACATACGCCGGTGCTCCTTTCGACACGATCGTCAGCCGCGCCTCCGGCAGCCCCGGCGAAGTCGCCCGGATCACGGTCGTCCCCGCATAGTACGAACGAAACTCAATCGCCGCCTGCCCATCCAGAATCGGAATGTCTGTCCCCTTCTTGAACGCGATCGACTTGCCCGTCGGAAATTCTCCCGGCCCGCTCACCACGTCCAGCGTCACAGCCGGAGCATTGCTGATCTGTTTGCCCGCCGCGTCCACCACGGTCACAATCATCTGGACATCATCGGTCCCATCCGCATGCGCAATCACTGCACTGCTTGAGGTCAGCTTCAGCCCCGCGGCAATTCCGTCCTTCGGCCACTCCGGCGGCGGAACGTGGGCCAGCGCATTGCGATACCAGTACCACCCGCCCTTGGGCAGACGGAAGTAGTCCACAATCCCCGTCGTCCCTTCCGCTCCAGCGACCGAGCCGTGGTCGTACATGCTCCAGATCGCCTGCCCGCCGCGCCACGGATACTCCGGCTGTCCGGCCAGATCGCGCAGGTGCGGATCGTACGTGCCCGGCCGGTCCTCCTTCGCAGATCCATACTCCGTCACCGCACTCGCCACCTTGGGATGCATGAACAGCCGCGCGCCATCGCCGTTGTATCCGGCCACGTCGCCGATCATGTCGATGCCGCCGCGCTGCGCTCCGCCAATCGCCGCCGGCCGGGTTGGGTCCAGCTCATGGCTCTCCGCCACCTCCTTCGCCAGCAGCGCTCGCACCTTCGGCAGCACTGCCGCGGGCGAGAAGTACGGCTCATTCGACATGCTCCACACAATGATCGACGGATGGTTGCGATTGATCCGGATCATCTCCCGCAGGCTGTCCAGCACATGCGCCTCGAACGGCGCCTGGTCTTCCTCCCTGGTCGGGTACGAGCTTGCATTGAAGTAGCCATCGCCCTTGTAGCCGCCGATTCCCCAGAAGTCGTTCTCCGACCAGAACAGCACGCCCAGCTCGTCACATGCATCCGCAAACGCCGGCTTGTGCGGATAATGCGACCCGCGAATAAAGTCGAACCCGGCCTCCTTCACCATCGCCACATCGCGCCGCGCACCCGCATCGCTCACCGCATCGCCCCAGCCCGCGTGGTCCTGGTGTACGTCCGCCCCGTGGAAGTAGCGATGCTTTCCATTCAGCGTCAGCCCATCGTCCGCCGTCCATGTGAACCAGCGAATTCCGAAGCGCGTGCGGAACTCATCCTGCACCACGCCCTTTACCACCACGCGACTCACCGCCGTATACAACTCCGGCGTCTCCGGCGACCACAGCTTCGGCCCATTCAGATCTCCGCTCTGGTCCACCGTCACCAGCGCGCCCGCGTCGATCTTCTGCTCGGACGAGTACTCTGCCACCTGCTTGCCCGCCGGGTCCAGGATCGCCGTCTTCAGCACCGCGGTCTCCGCCGCGCCCGACGCATTCCTCACCTCGGTCTTCACGTCCACCGTCGCCGCGTCGTCGCTCACCTTCGGCGTCGTCACAAACGTCCCATACCACGGCACGTGCACATCCGCCGTCGTCACCAGGTACACGTCGCGGTAGATTCCGCCGCTGAACACATGCTCGCCCGAACGCGGATTCAGCTGCCCGTTCCACAGATTGTTCACCCGCACGGCAACCACGTTACCGCCCGCGTGCAGGTCGCCCGTAACATTCATCGAGAAGCCGGTATAACCGCCCAGGTGCTCGCCCACCTTCTTGCCGTTGACGAAGACCTCGGCATCCTGGAATGCGCCCTCGAACTCCAGAAATTGCTGCCCCTTCAGCGCCATCGCATCCACGCGCATGTGCCGCCGATACCACCCATAACCCACATAGAAGTCCGGCGACCGGAAGTACGGCTCGCTGAACGAGTGCGGCAGGTTCACATACTGCCACGTGCTGTCGTTGAACCCAGGATCGCTCGCCTTCGCATCGTCGCCCAGCAGAAACTTCCATCCGCGGTCAACATTCGTCTTGGTTCGCGCTGCATTCGCGGACAAGATTCCAAATACCACCACCAAAACAAACCACGCACTACGCTTCAACACTGGCATCCTCGGTTTCGCTCTGTTGTATCGTATCCTGCTGCCGCGCTTAGCCTATATGTCGATATGGCCTAGCGTCCTGAATCTGAAGATAAATCGCATTACCATTCCTGCTTGTCATTCTGAGCGCAGCGAATGGGGTCCCAGCCCAGCTTGCTGGGTGGGGTTGGAAGAATCCCCGCATTTCGCGTCCGCCAACGCTCAATTCCAAGCCTCACTTTATGCTTGCAACTTCTTATGCTTGCAACTTCGGGCTCACAACACCAGGGCCTGGGCACAGCCCCAGGGGCCGCTATGGCCGCACCCCAACCACGTTATTCTTCACCGCAACCGACAGTGGCGTCGTCAACGGAGCCGCAATGCCAATCACCTCGGCCACGTAGTTCGGAAACGCCAGCCCGTTGTTCGTCCCCGCAATCCACACGTTGCCCGAGCCGTCGATGCCGATGCCGCCCGGCACCTCCGGCACCACCGGAATCACATACGACCCCCTGTAGCCAACCGCGGGCGAGATCAGGTTCCCTGCGGTCGTGTACTCCATCAGCGTCCCCATCGAATTCGACACGAACGGGTACAGGTATGTCCCGCAGAAGATCCGGCCCAGACCATCCACCGCCACATTCTGCGGAACGGTGCTCTCATCCGCGGTATTGTTGCCCGGCGGATAGCTGTACACTCCGGCGTTCGAGAACTCGGAGAGCTGCCCAAAGCCATTGGTCGCAATCCACACATTGTTGTTGTGGTCAGTCGCTGCCCCGGCGTTGTTCGTTCCGGTGGAGACGATGGTCACGGCGAAGGTGCTCAGGTCGATACGGCCAATGTCGCCGTTGCTGCTATACCCGGCCACCCACACCGCCGCCGGATCGATCGCCACATCCACGCCTGCGCTGCCCACGGCATACGGACTGTTCGCGGCCTCCACCCCGCTGCCATTGACCTCGGTCAGGTTCGTCGATCCAAAGTTCGAGATCCAAGCATCGCTTGCGCCATCCAGCGCAATCCCATTGGGAAAGTCAAGCGACGCAGCCGTCAGCGTGGATTGAAACACGCCGCTGGAACTGAACCTCACCACATCCCCCGCCGAATTGTCCACCACATACAGGGAGCCTGCCGCGCCGATGGCCAGCCCGATCGGAGCGCTCAAGGAAGTCGAACCAAAGCCAGTCGTCGCCGCCACCGTCGACCCCGAAAGGTAAGTCCCAGCCGGCGAGATCTCCGTCAGCACATGTACCGTCGAGCTGTTCAACCCGGTCGTCACCCATGCATCGCCCGACGCATCGATTGCCAACCCAATCGTGCCTCCGCCCAGGGTAATGGCCCCGCCGTTGTACCCCAGCGCCACGGAGAAATCCGAGGGAGCCGAGCTCAACGTCGGCTGGAACGGCGCAATCGCGCCCTCCAGCGCGTACAGCGCCGCCGTATTGTTCCCCGGGTTCTGCGCTATGGCTACCGCGGCCTGCCAGGTGTCCGTGGGCACGAACCCGCCCGGCGGGGTTGCGGCCGTAAACAACGTCGTACACGTACCGGCCGGCACCGTCCCCGCGCTCTGGTTCACGCACGCCGCCAGAATGTCCGCCAGGGTATCGATCTCAGCGGTCGGCGGCACGATCCCAACCAGGTCCGCGGTCACATGCGCAGATCCGGACGTAGTGCTCACCAGGTTGGCCGCGGCGCCGGCGGCATTGTTCAGCCCCTGTAGATTGGTCGCCGACGTGCCAATGGTCACACTGCCCGAGCCCAGTGTCGCGAACGGCGCCAGCACATAGGCCGCCGCCACCGTCGTCGCTTCGTTAATGTTTACGGTAGTCCCCGCACTCAGTCCGCTGCACGGGCCCAGCACCGCCGCCAGCCCGATCGCAGAGTTGCTCCCACCGCCCGCATTGCCGCCCTTGGCAGTCAGATATACAAGCCCGCTGTTGGCCGGACAGGTATACGGTCGCGGCAGCGTGAATGTCCCGTCGGAAGCCGACGTGGTGCTCACAATCACCGAACCCGAGCTGCCATAGCCCGTAGTTCCAGGCTCCACCAGGGAGATGGTCGCTCCGCTCACAGGCTGCTGACCACCATGCACCGTCCCGGTGATCGCCGCCGGCTCTCCAACGGAGCCCGTCGCAGACGTCAGCGACGCGCCGCACCCGGCCATGCCCATTACGCTCGTACTCGCCACAACCAGCGCTGCAATGCGGAAAGAAGGGAATACTCCAGCGGGGAATACTGCTCCGTCGAAACCCCGGAAAGGGAAGCGGATAGAACCAGAATTGGCGCGCATGCGCCGATCATACCCCGCACAGGGCCCTTGTGGACAGGGTGCCGCGCAAAAAATGAGCGTCGGGTGGCCCATCTTTTATCCTGCCCGCGCGTCCCCGCTGCGCTTCCGCCACACCACCTTCACGCTCTCCCGCCACTTTTCCCCCACCGCCACCAGCTCCCACTCCACCCGCGGCGAAAGGTAGCGCAGCACCACCTCCGTCGCCGGATGCACCCGCAACGCTGGCGCCACCAGGTACAGCCGCGGAGCACCCTCCGCCAGCCGCACGCCGCCAAAGTATCCATGCCTCTGGAACTCTCCCAGCCCGCTCATCGCATCGGGGTTCTGCTGGTGGTGCCAGCGCACCCGCACCCAATAGTCCAGCCCCTGCAGCGCCAGGTGCAGGTCTTCGTCGGCCTTCAGCTCAATCACCGCCAGCCGTCCATCCCGATCCACGGAGAGCAGGTCCAGCATGCCGCGGTCCGACCCCGCGTACGCCGGCACCTGCGCATACACGTGCGCCGCATCCAGCCGCTCGCCAATTGCTGTCACGTCCCGCCGCAGTACGCTCTCCAGCCATCGCTCGGGCTGCATCCGGTACACCGGGTCGCGCGCCTTCACCTCGCCGCCACGCCTCCGCTCAAACAGCCGCGCCACCATCTCTCCCAACTCCGCGGCATTCTCTTCCGTCAGCGGAGTCTCATTCGCTCCTGCGCCAAACGTAATCTCCTGCACTCGATTGAAGCCCAGCCCCGCATACCCAAACCGTACCCGCGCAAACTCCAGCCCGTGCAGCAGAAACGCCATCTCCGCATTGCCGCGGACGCGTTGCTCCACCACCGCACGCATCGCCTCCGGTACCAGCGCCATCACGCGCACCGCGTCGTCCGCAAACCGCTCCCGCACCGCCGCTTCATTGGGAGCCTGCACCAGCCGCGTGCTCACGTTCCCGCAGTCCTC
>Ga0302279_10004801_pt1 | contig 15595 bp, 6 predicted proteins | sample III_Bog_N3_3_FD_194541 | JGI IMG/M metagenome (GOLD analysis project Ga0302279, IMG submission 194541) | Peat permafrost microbial communities from Stordalen Mire near Abisko, Sweden - III_Bog_N3_3 | ecosystem: Environmental > Terrestrial > Soil > Wetlands > Peat | place: Sweden: Abisko...
ATCGACAAAATCGCTTGCGCAGGCAAGGGCGTCCCGTTGACAGCGGCCAGCGCGCGCCTATGGTCCGGCCGTCCCGTGTGACTGGCGATTCAAAGGTGGGCGACCACCGGGGAGCACGGGATGCATCGCCGCGCGCCTGGGCACAGCTTCTCAACGCCAGGAGATCCGCCGTGCCCGCAGCGCCCGATTACCCCAAAGCTCCCGACCTTCACCCCGTTCGTCGCGCCCTGCTGTCGGTGTCCGACAAGACCGGCCTGATCGACACGGCCAAGGCGCTGGCCGAACTGGGCGTGGAGCTGGTCTCCACCGGCGGCACCAAGAGCGCCATCGCGGCGGCGGGCCTGCCGGTCAAGGACGTGGCCGAGCTGACCGGCTTTCCCGAGATGATGGACGGGCGGGTCAAGACCCTGCACCCCACCGTGCACGGCGGACTGCTGGGCGTGCGCGACGCCCCCGAACACGCCAGGGCCATGGCCGAGCACGGCATCGGCGGCATCGATCTGCTCTATGTGAATCTCTATCCGTTCGAGGCCACGGTCGCGCGCGGCGCGGGCTTTGACGAATGCGTGGAGAACATCGACATCGGCGGCCCGGCCATGATCCGCTCGGCCTCCAAGAACCACGGCTATGTGGTGGTGTGCACCGATCCCAAGGACATGGCCCAGGCGCTGGAGTCGCTGACGGCCAACGGCGGCTCGACGCCCCTGGCCCTGCGCAAGACCCTGGCGGCCCGCGCCTTCGCCCGCACCGCCGCCTATGACGCGGCCATCGCCGGCTGGTTTTCCGCCCAGACCGGCGGCGAGGACCCGTTCCCCCGCGCGCGCATGACCATCACCGGCGATCTGCGCCAGGCCATGCGCTACGGTGAAAACCCGCACCAGGCGGCGGGCTTCTACCAGTTCCCCGAGCCCCGCCGACCGGGCGTGGCCACCGCCCGCCAGCTGCAGGGCAAGGAGCTGAGCTACAACAATGTCGCCGACACCGATGCGGCCCTGGAGCTGGTCGCCGAGTTCGACCCCCAGGCGAGCGCCGCCGTGGCGATCATCAAGCACGCCAATCCCTGCGGCGTCGCCTTGGGCGATGACCTCAAGAGCGCCTACGAACGCGCCCTGCAGTGCGATCCGGTCTCGGCCTTCGGCGGCATCGTGGCGGTCAATCGCCGGCTGGACCGGGCGGCGGCCGAGGAGATGGTCAAGATCTTCACCGAGGTGGTGATCGCGCCCGACGCCGACGAGGACGCCGTCGCTGTCTTCGTCGCCAAGAAAAACCTACGCCTTCTGCTGTCGGGCGCCCTGCCCGACCCGCTGGCGTCCGGCGAGGTGTTCCGTTCGGTGGCCGGGGGCTTTCTGGTGCAGTCGCGCGACGCCTCGCGCATCACCGCCCCGGACCTGAGGATCGTCACCCAACGTCAGCCGACGGCGCGCGAGGTGGCCGACATGCTGTTCGCCTTCACTATCGCCAAGCACGTGAAGTCCAACGCCATCGTCTACGCCAAGGACGGCCAGACCGCCGGCATCGGCGCGGGCCAGATGAATCGGCGCGATTCCGCCCGCATCGCCGCTCTGCGCGCGGCTGAAGCGGCGCAGGCGGCGGGCCTGCCGGACTCCCTGGCCAAGGGCTCGGCCTGCGCCTCGGAAGCCTTCTTTCCCTTCGCCGATGGCCTGATCCAGGCGGCGGAAGCCGGCGCCACGGCCATCATCCAGCCCGGCGGATCGATCCGCGACGAGGAAGTCATCGCCGCCGCCGACGAACGCGGCCTAGCCATGGCCTTCACCGGCGTCAGGGTCTTCCGGCATTAGTGTGCTGAATTTGAAGTTCGCCCGCCTCTTGGATCAGGCTTGGAGCGAACTTCAATTTCGAAAATGCACACTAGAATTGCGTGTTTCCAGTGTGGCTGGAGATTGGGAAATTCGCTCCAAAGCCGCCACAAAGCGCAGGCGAATGCCTGAGTCGCCACACTAGAACCAGGCGGCTTTCACCGTCGCCGTGGACGCCGTTGCGCGCCATCGCGAGCGCGCCGAGGCCCGGAAAAGCCAATCCGAAAGCCAAAAACTCAGGCGAAATCCGCGGCGCGAGGGGCGATAGCCGCGACGCCCCCATCCGCGGGTGCGCGCGAACTGGCCAGCCGGATCGGCGAGGCGCCGAACCTTTGCGCCAATGGATTCCGGGCGGTCATCGATCGCACAACCCACGGGGGAGGCTGGCTGGCGTTTTGGAGAATCCGGAGAACTAAATTTGAATTTCGAAGTTGATTGAAAACTCTGCGGATGGGGAATTTAGGTGCTGCTCAAATTTCTCCCGGCCTTCGCGGCCGCGTGTTGTCTTATGGTCACCGGCGGCGCCGCCAAGGCGCAAGTGATCGACGAGGTCTCGGTCGGCGGTTATCTGCACGACGTGGTCAACATCACGGACGGTGTGGAAAGCAACCTGCAGGACCTCCAGCTGGAGGTGGACACCACACGGCCGAACGCCCTGCGCGTCCTGGGCGCGCCGAGGCTGAACGCATTCGTGACCTTCAATTCGGCCCACAAGTCGGACATGGCCGGAGCGGGTCTCACCTGGGACCATCGCCTGCTATTCCCCCGCCTCTTCGCCACCCTGGATTTCGGACTGGCCTATTCGGATGGCGTCATCAATCCGCCGCCAGGCCACAGCAACGACTACTACGATCACTATCCTCGCCTGCTTCTGGGTTCCAATGTCCTCTTTCGCACCGCGCCGGGGATTGAGTGGCATATCGACGACCATTGGGTGATCGGCGGTCAGTTCATCCACCTGTCAAATGCCGGACTATTGGGCTCGCACCATTACAACCGAGGCATCAACGACGCCGGTCTGCGGATCGGCTACAGATTTCGTTGAACCAACCCGCCGCGGCGATCCGCCGATCTCAGTATTTGGGGCCAGGACGCGATTAGCGCGCGCTGGCGGCCAATGCGCGCAGCGCGGTGCTGGCGATGGTCAGCTTGGGGAAGCTCCAGCCATCGCCGGAGACCTCCATCTCCGCCACCAGGTCGCGCGCCGCCTTGACCTGGTCGGCCCGGTGCGCGATCCAGGCGTCCACCGCCCCTTGCGCGGCGTCGGCGCTCTGCATGCCCTTGTCGCGTTCGGCCTGGGCCATGATGGCGCGGGTCAGAACGGCCTGTTCGCCCAGCAGATCCTCCAGCATCTGGCGCGCGGCCTGCCGCTGATAGACGTCCCCCGCCAGCAGCCCGGCCGCCCCGGCGCGCAGACGATCGAAAGCGAAGGTCGCCCCAGCCTGATGATAGACCCGGGCGGCGGGTAGAACGCCCCAGCCCGCGGCATGGGCAAGGTCCGCCACATCGGACAGAGCCATCAGCGGCCGCAGCAAACCCACGCGCGCGGCCAGGTCGGACGGCGCGCCGGCGGCGATTGCAGCGTCGACGCCCTTCTGGGCCCCCGCCCGCTCCAGCGGAGACAATATCGCCAGGCCCTCGCTTCGCAAGAGATCAGCGGCCGGCCGATAGGCGTCGATCAGGCCCTGCACGCCCGACTGGCCCTTCACCACCCGCCGCGCGAGCCAATAGGTCTGCCCGCGCAAGGCCGTGAAGGCCTGCTCGTAGAGGACAAGCTGCCCCTCGGCCAACGCCGCATCGGCGTCCAGCGCGGTGATCTCGCGCCAGATATCGTCCAGGCGAAACACGCGCCAGGCCGCCTCGAAGGCGGTCACCAGCCCGGCGGTGTCGCAACCCGTGGCCGCGCGCACGCGGCCGGCGAACGTCGGCCCGCAAACGTCGACCATGGCGTTGGCCACGCTCGTGGCGATGATCTCGCGCCGTAGCCGATGGCGCCGCATCTGCTCATGGAAACGCCCCAGGGCCGGCGGAAAATAGCGCTCCAGGGCGCCGGCGAAGAAAATGTCGTCGGGCGCCGGGCTGGCGAGGATTTCCGCCGACAGCTCCAATTTGCCGTAGGCTAGGAGCACCGCCAGTTCTGGCCGGGTCAGGCCCTGGCCAGCCTTGGCCAGATCGGCGATGGCGGCGCGGTCGGGCAGGCCCTCCACCGCCCGATCCAGCCGACCGGCGGCCACCAGTTCGGCCATGAAGCGGGCATGGCTGTCCAATTCCTGCGGGGCGGAGCGTTCCATCAGGCTCAAGGCGAGGGTCTGGTCGTGATTATGCGACAGGACGTGGGCGGCCACCTCCTCGGTCATGGACTGAAGCAGGGCGTTTCGATCGCCGGGATCGAGGGCGCCGGCGCGCTCGGCCTCCGCGGCGAGAATCTTGATGTTCACCTCATGGTCGGAGGTGTCCACGCCGGCGGAATTGTCGATGGCGTCCGTGTCGATGCGTCCGCCCGCGCGGGAGAAGGCGATGCGGCCGGCCTGGGTCACGCCGAGGTTGGCGCCCTCGCCCACCACCGTGCAGCGAAGCTCGCTTGCGTCCACTCGCACCGCGTCATTGGCCTTGTCGCCCACGTCCAGATGGCCTTGCTGGGGCGCCTTCACATAGGTGCCGATGCCGCCGAGATAGAGCAGTTCGACCTTGGCCTTCAGCACCGCGCGGACCAGTTCGGCGGGAGTCAGGGTCTGGGCCTGGATGTCGAGCAGGGCGGCGACCTCGGGCGAGATCGGCACGGTCTTGGCGGAGCGCGCGAACACCCCGCCGCCCTTTGAGACGAGATTGAGATCGTATGAGCCCCAGGACGAGCGCGGCAGATCGAACAGACGCTTGCGTTCGGCCCACGCGGCGGCCGGATCCGGATCGGGGTCGAGGAACACATGCCGGTGGTCGAAGGCCGCGATCAGCTTGATTTTATCGGACAAAAGCATGCCGTTGCCGAACACGTCGCCGGACATGTCGCCCACGCCGACGACCGTGAAGACCTGGGTCTGGATGTCCTTGCCCAGCTCGCGGAAGTGCCGCTTGATCGCCTCCCACGCCCCGCGCGCGGTGATGCCCATGGCCTTGTGATCGTATCCGGCCGACCCGCCCGAGGCGAAGGCGTCGCCAAGCCAGAACCCGTATTCGGCGGCCATGGCGTTGGCGATATCGGAAAAACTCGCCGTGCCCTTGTCCGCGGCGACCACCAGATAGGGATCGTCGCCGTCGTGGCGCACCACGGCCTTGGGCGCCGCGACCTTGCCCCGGTCGTCCAGATTGTCGGTCAGATCCAAAAGGCCGCGCAGAAAGGTGCGATAGGCGGCGATCGCCTCCTGTTGAATGGCTTGCGGGGCGCCGGCGCGTGAAAGTTGCTTGGGATAGAAGCCGCCCTTGGCGCCCACCGGCACGATCACCGCGTTCTTGACCTGCTGCGCCTTGGCCAGGCTCAGCACTTCGGTGCGAAAATCGTCCCGCCGGTCGCTCCAACGCAGCCCGCCGCGGGCGATGGGTCCGAAGCGCAGATGCACACCCTCGACCTGGGGCGAGCAGACGAAGATCTCGAAATAGGGCCTGGGCGCCGGCAGATCGGCCAGGGACCGGCTCTCGATCTTAATGCTGATATAGGGCTTGGGCTGTCCGTCGGCCCCGGCCTGATAATAGTTGGTGCGCACGCAGGCCTGAACCAGCAGGGCCAGGCGACGAAGGACCCGGTCCGCGTCCAGGCTGTCCACGGCCTGGAGCGACTCGAGGATTTGCACGAAAATCACTCCCGCTCTGTCCTGTCGCTCGGCCGGGGACGCAGTGAGCGCCGGATCAAATCGCTCCCGAAACAAGTCCAGGATCAACCGCGCCACGGCGGGATAGTCCGACAAGGCCGCTTCCTGCACGGCGTGGCTGGGATCCAGGCCCGATTGCTGGCGATAGCGGGCCAGGGTGCGGATCAGGGCCGCCTCGCGCCAGGACGCGCCGAGCTCCAGCACCAGACGGTTGAAGCCGTCGTTCTCGGCGAGTCCGTTCCATACCGCGACCACGGCCTGCTCCAGGGGCGCCCTGACCAAACCCAAGTTCGCCACCGCGCCGGATACAGGGCGCAGGAACAGCTCGTGCACCCAGACCGGCGCCGACCCCTCGGGCGTGACCTCAAATCCGTGTTCGGCCAGCCCCTTCAGCCCCATGGCCTCAACGATGGGCAGAAGGTCGGATAGCAGCGCCGCCTCGTTCAAGCGATAGAGCTTCAATCTCAGGACATTGGGCTCGTCCGTCACGGCGCGGAACACGCGCGCGCACGTGGGCTGGCCAGGGCCGAGGGTTTGGATCACATCCAGGTCCGCCAGGGCCTCGGCGGCGTCGAACTGGTCCTGATAGCTGACGGGAAAGGCCTCACCGTAACGGCGTCGCAGGGCGGCCACGTCATCGCCGCGCAGGCGCAGCGCCTCCTCGAACCGGTCCGGCCAGGTGCGCGCGGCATCGGCCAGTTCGCCCTCCAGCGCGGCCAGGTCCGGCTCGGGGTGTTCGCCCGGCGTCAGGCCGACCACATAGAGGGTGCGCGCCAAGGGGGCGTCGGAAAAGGCGGGATAGGACGCCGAAATGCGTCCGCCCCAGGCGCGGGCCAGGATGTCGCCCGCGCGCCCGGACAGCGCGGCGTTGAAACGGTCTTTTGGTGTGTAGAGCAGGACGGATACAAACCGATCGAACGGATCGCGGCGCACGAACAGCCCCAGTCGCGGCCGGTCGTACAGGTGCACGACGCCCAGCGCGATGGTCAGAAGATCGTCTTCGTCGATCTGAAACAGCTCATCGCGAGGGTAGCTTTCGAGCACCGTGACCAGCCGGCGCCGGTCATGACTGCCCTCGGTCTTGGCCGCCCGGGCAAGGACATTGGCCACTTTGCGCCGCACCAGGGGCACCACATGGGCGGGCTCGTCATAGGCCGCCGCGGTGAATAGGCCGAGAAATCGGACCTCGCCGCGCGGTCGGCCATCGGGGCCGTACCGCTTGACCCCGATGTAGTCCATGTAGGCGCGCCGGTGCACCCGCGAGACCTGATTGGACTTGGCGGCCGTCAGGGGCGGCCCGCTCTCGATCAGGGTCTTGATCCGATTGGACAGGATGGCCGGCTCATTGTCGCGGCGCAGGACCCCTCGCGCAGGATCGCGCAGCAGCCCCAGACTGTGCCCGGCCTCGGATCGCGGCTCCTGATGGGCGTATCGACCCGTCGGCGTGAGCGGATAGTCATAGACCCGCGCGCCGAGGAACACGAAACGGTCCTCCTGGAGCCAGTGAAGCAAGGCCAGGGCTTCGTCGCGATCGGGTCCTTCCGGCGCCGACTGCTCCAATTCCGCCACGGTTCGCCCCATGAGGGCCAGCATCTCGGGGAAGTCGCCGACCGCGGCGCGGACGTCCGTCAGGGTCTGACGCAGGGCTTCCAGCACCGCGCCGCGCTGCGCCTCGTCCAGCGGTTCCACGAGAACCGCGATCACGGACCGCGGCGGGTCTGCGCGTGTCCGCCCGGCAACCACGGGATGCAGCATGGCGCGGATGCTGAGGCCCTGTTCCACGAGCTCAGCCATCACCGAATCCACCAGGAACGGGATGTCCGTCTGCACGATCGCCAATAGATCGAGCGAGAGCGGCCGGCCATCCGCGCCCACGACGTCGCTGAAGGCCATGCGCGGATCGTCTGGCGTGGGCTGTTCGCAAAGGGCCCACACGTCTCGGCACAGGGCGGCGAAATCGGCCGGGGTCAGGTGCGGCAGGTCGCTGGGCCTGAAATCCTCCAGGGCCTGCCGGATCAGCTCCCGCTCGCCATCCTCGGGCGCGCGGTTGCTGGCGGCCAGCACGTCGCTCTCGCAAAAGCCCGCGCCCGCGGCAATGTGTTCTGCCCCCATGCGGCCCTCCTCAAGCAAGCGTCAGACCTCGCCAAGCCTTAAACCGTTTCAAACGTGAATGGTTGGGCGAAAACTGCGGCAATCGACTCCATCGCGTTCCAGAATCCGCAATGGGAGCCGGCGGCGTCCGGAAAGCCGCGCCCAGCTTTCCAACGTCTTCCAGAACGCGAAACGCCGTCGGTGCGGCAGGGCCGCCCGACGGCGCAGTCTCGCCGAGGGGGCGACTCGGCCAAGACGTTTTCGCGGGCGCCTGTATCGCGGGGACGAACGAAGGCGCCGCAAGAAGGCCGGTGAGGGGACAATCCGGCCCTGACGATTAGATGGGGAGCCGCCCGTGAAATTTCATGTCGCCGGCTTCACCTTTTCGTGACGTCGAGCAGGCCGTGGCCTCCGGGCGGGGGCCGGGGCCGGCCGAAGCTCGGCGCTCGGATCGGGACCGGCCGCGGCCAGGGGCGCTTCGGGCTCGCCGTCGCCGGACAGAAGTATGGCGAGCCAGCGGGCGCCTTGGAACTGCTCGGACACCACCATGAGGGTCACCGTCAGGGGAGTGGACAGGAACATTCCGGGCAGGCCCCATACCAGGCCCCAGAACGACAGGGCCAACAGGATCACCACCGGCTCCAGATTGAGGCTCCGGCCCTGCATTCGGGGAAGCAGCACGTTGCCCACCCCGAAATTGATCAAGGTGAGGCCAATCAGCAGGGCGATGGCGTGCCAGTGGGCGTCGAACGCCACAAGGGCGAACAGGCACGGGAGGATCAAGGCGACCAAGCCGCCGATAATTGGCACATAGCTCGCCACTAGGATCAGGAAGGCCCAGAACAGCGCGTTGTCCATGCCCACCAGGGCGATGACCACGCCCGAGCCGCCCGCGATCATCAGTCCCGTGACCGTCTGAATCCATAGATAGCGCTCTATGCCGTTGCGGATATGCATGAAGGCTTGGCGGGCGCCCTCGCGCTCCTGCGTATCGGGGAACAGCCGCTCGGTCTTGTGCCGCACGCCAGGCCGGGAGGCGAACAGGAAGCCCAGGTAGATCATCACCAGCGCCGAGCCCGAGGCAAACCCTTGCAGCGCCTCGGCGACCGCGCCGATGTAACGGGCCGGATCGAGCTGACGCATCAGCTCGTCGACGGTCGGGGCCGCGTGCAGGCCCAGGTGCGGTCCCACCTCGGCGATCACCTTGTCCAGACGCGGCAGATTGGCCACCAGCTGGCCGACGAACTGGCTTGCGTCCGCCGCGACCAGGCCGGCCGCGCCGAAAAAGGCCGCTAGGGTCAATAGAATCGCCAGGGTCAGCGCCAAGGCGTCGGACAGCCCGGGCAGCCTCTGGCGCAACACCCGCGAGAACCCGTCGATGATCACCATCAGAAACAGGGCCAAGGCCAAGGGGGTGAGGATGCCGTGCAGGGCGTAAAGCGCCCAGCCCGCCGCCACCACGGCGATGAGGATCAGGGCATTGCGCGCGGTGGACGAGGTCGTGGTCGGCAGAGCCATGGGCGGGAGCGCACGCGGGGTCGACATGAGGGGCCTTGAATCGTCTTGGTGAGATCAGCCTAACGCCTAAACGCCACACTCGGCTACGGCGTGGAGGCGTCTGACCCCGCCAGGCGCGCCAAGGCCTCTCCGCTGACCCGCCGTAGGCGCCATTCGTCCCGCGCCTGGGCGCCCAGGCTTTCATAAAAGGATATGGACGGCGCATTCCAGTCCAGAACGGCCCAGTCCAGTTGGGCCACGCCCTCGTCGAGGCATCGGCGCGCCAGGGACGCCAGCAGGGCTCGCCCCGCGCCGCGCCCGCGCGATTCAGACGCCACGAACAGGTCTTCCACGTAAATTCCCGATCGACCGGCAAAGGTCGAGTAGGTGTAGAACCACAAACTGAAGCCGACCGCCGCGCCGTCCAGTTCGGCGATTTCGGCGAACACCCGCGGGGAGGGACCGAATAGGGCCTGCGCGATGTCGGCCGGCGTGGCCGTCATGGCGTGTTCGAGATGCTCGTACTCCGCCAGGAGCTTCAAGAAGCGCCAGATGTCGAGGGCATCGGTTGGGACGGCGGGGCGTACGCGTGGAAAAGTGGACATGCCGGGCGCTCAACGACTTTGTGACCAGTGGGTCAGAAGACCGCTAAAGCGCCCGGCTCGCCAGTGCAGATTTCGCCGCCTACCAGCGCCAGGTCAGGCCGACCTTGCCGTCCACGCCATTGATCGTGCCGCCGGTCTCGCCGCCCACCTTGGCGGAAAGCTCCAGACCGGACGGCGCCTTGCCGATGACGCCCAGCTCGAACCGCGCCAGGCTGGCTTGCCGGGGATCGCCGAGGAACTGCGACTGTGCGCCCGTGGTAATGATAGCGCTGTTGTTGGCGGACATTTCGCCTTCCACATAGGCGCCGGCGTAAGGCTGCACGGTCCAAACCCCGTAAGGCTGGGTTTCGCCCACCCGCACGCCGGCCGAGGCGTAGGCGCTGTGGCCGCCGCTGAAGGCCACCTGCGCGCCGGCGACGGAGCTGTTGAAGGTCTGCAGGCTGGGTCCGGTGAAGGACACGCTCGCCACGGGCTCGATGAACAGGGCGCCGGATACATAATGGTAGCCCGCCTGCAGCTCCGCGCCGGTGGTCGAGCCGTTGAAGCCGACGTTGAACGCCGCGGCGTCCTGCTTGACCGTATAGGAGTCGTACTTGACCAGGGCGTCGAGGAAGAGCCCTCCCTCCTGGTAGCGCGCATAGGCGCCGACATTGAAGCCATTCAGGTCCAGCGTCGCGCTGTTGGACTTGAACCGGCCGGTCTGTTGGCCCACGCCCGCCGTGAAGCCCACGCCCCAAGGGCCCATGCCGTAGTCCAGCCCGGCCTGAGCGCCGGTCCAGTTATCCTGGATATCCGTGTCGGGCGTGAGGGTGACCGGGCTGACGGCCGCGATGTTGTAGGTCGGACGCGAGCGTTCGGTGTCGCTTCCACCGCCGGCCTGGACCCAGACGCTAGGCCCTTGCGATCCGGCCAAGCCTGGGGTGCGCATCTGTTCGGCCCAATAGTCGCCGGACTCACGCCAGAAGCGTTGCGCTTGCTCGCTGGTGCGGGCCACCTGGAAGGCGGCGCTTCCGGGCAAGCCGACCAGGTAGTAGTTGGCGCCGGCTTGCAGCAGTTGGTACTGCACGTAGCCCTTGTCGATCGTCCCGCCCTGCAGGACGAAGGCGCCCGCCGCGCTCGAGCCGGCCGACACCACCTTGATGCCGGCGTAGTTCAACCGACCGGCCGCGCCCGCGCCCAGGTCCCTGACCGCGAGGGTCGTCACGCCCGACACCGCGCCGGTGGTGACCAGCTGATCGGCGGTCTGGGCGCCCGACACCGTGACAGCGGCGGTCGACAGGTTGGCGTCAATCAGCACCTTGGCCGCGCCGGACCCAACGTAGGCCGCGCCGCCGATGTTAAAGACGTCTCCCGTGTGCGGCGCGCCACTGACGCCCTGCAAGCTGATGACCCCGGCGTTGTTGAGGGTGGTCAGTTTGGTGAACGTCATCGTCGCCGCGGTGGAGACCGAGGGGTTGATGTTCAATACGCCCGAGTTGTTCACCACGTCGGCGCCGCCGCCGAACGTGGTGCTGGCGCCGAAGGCGTTCCAGGTCCCGGTATTGTTCACCGTGTCATTGGCCGCGGCCAGGGTCAGGTATCCGTTGATTGTCCCGGCGTTGTTGATGGTCGCATTGCCCCCGGCGACGCTGATCGCCGCGCCGCCGCCGCCGGTGACCGAACCGGCGACGTTCAAGGTCGTCCCGCCCGTGGCCGTGACCGTCACGCCCCACAGGCCGCCGGACACGCTGGCCGTGCTGGCGGTCGCGCCAATATTGATCGCGGCCGTTCCGCCCGTGTTGATGGAAACACCGTTGCCGGTCGCCGATGAGGTCGTCCCGCCATCCGCCAGATTGATGCTGACCGGGCTAGCTCCCGAAGACGTTATGTCTATAGCGTCCGTGGAGGCGCCGGCCGTTGTCACGTTATAGCTGTTGACGGTTACGCCGCCGCCCGTGGAGGCGAGATAGATCCCCGGCGAGTTGGCTCCCGTAGTCGATATCAAGTTGTTGTTATTGAGGGTCAGCAAGCCCAAGCCGCCCGCATAGGCCACGCCGTAGCTGTTGGACCCCGTGGTGCTGACGCCCCCTGCACGGGTTGCGCCGGTAATGGAGCCCAGGGTGATGGTGGCCGCCCCGGAGGTTGAGGCGCTGCCGCTGACGCCGATGCCCGAGGCGCCGGTCATGGTCACGGACTGAATGGTGATCGCGCTGGCGGAGGAGCCCGTGGTGCCGTTGTTCGCCTGAACGGCCGCGCCGGGACCCGCCAGGCTGACGCTGGTCAGGTTGATGGTCATGGCGCCGCTGGAGCCGCTTGAAATGGCGTAAGCGCCGAAGTTCGGACCGGCCGTGCTGGTCACGGTCAGGGCTGCGGTGTCGGTGATGGTGACCGCGCCTGCGGTTTCCACCAGGAAGCCAGCCGCCCCGCCCGCGCCGCCCTTCACCGTCAGGGTCCCGCTATTGGCGAGGGTTACCGACCCGACGCTGGTGAACGATGACCCGAGCCCGAACGCCGCGCCCGCCCCGCCCGTGACCGTCACGGTCCCGGTATTTGTCGCGCTCGACGCGCCGCTGGCGCTCAGGCCGGAGACCATCAGGCCGTAGGCGTTGCCCGAGCCGGTCGAGGCGTTGATCGACACGGTTCCGGCGTTGGATAGGCCAACCGTCGCGCCGGAGGCGGTGACGCCGGCCAGGGCGCCCGAACCCGAGACGGTCACGCTCGCGGTGGAGGCGTTGGTGACGGACGCCAAGCCGGTTGTGCTGTACACGTCCAGCCCGTTGGTGGCGGCCGTGACGGCGCTGTAGTTTTCCACCGAGGCGGTTCCGGAGCCCGGCGTAAAGGCGCGCACGCCCTCGAAGCTGGACGTAATCGAGGACCCTGCCTGAACCTGGACATCGGCGCTGAAGTTCTGCGCGCCCTTGCCGGTCACGCCAGTCGCCGTGGTGGTGTTCACCGCCGCGGTCGGCGAAATCAGGACCTGCAGATTGCCCTGCACGCCGATCGGATAGGTCGATTCATCGTAGGTGATGCCGCCGGCGTAGGGATTGAAGATCCCCGAGCAGGTCACGCTCTGCGGATTGGTGGCTGAACTGACCGGTCCGCATTCGTTGGCCGCGAAAGCGACGCCCGGGGCCAGGGCGGCGACGGCGCCGATCAGGGCCAGGGCGGTCTTGCGCGATCGCTGTGCGCCGGTCTTTTCCATGATCGCTTTGATGAGCTGCATCATTGTCTTCACCAGTGGAATTTCACGCCGATGGCGGCGTCGTAGGAGTTGGCTTGGCTGGACAGGAGAGCGCCGGCCCTCAGGTCCACTTCGTAGGTCTTGGTCTGGATAATGGCGCTGGCGTCCACGCGGGCGCCGTCGCGGCCGGCGGAGGCGCCGTCCTGTTCGAAGGTGTAACCCGGAGCGCCCGCGAAGCTGTTGAACACCTTGGGCGTGGGGTTGGCGTCATAAACCCAGGCGGCGCGCAGGGACGGTTTGATCAGAGCGTCCTGGCTGAGCCGCATGGGGTCGGAGGTCGCCTGTAGGCCTAGATTGGTTTCGGTGCGCATGACGTCGCGGCCAAAGTACTGGAGGGCCAGGGCGCTGTTGCCTTCGGTGAAGGTCGGCAGATTGAGCTGGCTGACGTCGATGGCGGCGAAGGGCGTGATCTGCGCGCCGCCGTCGGTGACGAAGGTGCGGGCCAGCTCGGCCCTTGCGGTCGCGGCGTAGCCGGCGAAGTCGCCGTCCGCCTTCTGCGCCAGGCCGGGCGCCGAGATGACCCGAGCGTAATCGGCGCCATGGCGGCCGACAACCACATCGAACCGTTCGGACCAGGGCCCCTCGTTCAAGGCGCCATAGGCCGCCAGCTGGGTTGTGATGACCGTGCCGGAGGTGTTCAGCGAATGGACATTGAACTGGCTGGTGGCGGCATCCAGGGCGACGCCGAACAGGGCGTTGTCGGTGGGCTTGAAGTCCCAGCCCACGGCCAGGCCGCCGGAATAGTCGCTGGCCGAGGCCGTGCCGTCGCGGCTGGAGCCGCCCAGAACGCCGCCGCCGCCCAGGGCCTGGACCCAGAGCTCGCCGCTGTCCTTGCGCCCCGTGCCGCGATCGCCGTAGCGGGCGCGCAGGTCAGTCTGCGTGCCGATGGACCGCTCGAACAGGTCGATGGCGTTGAAGGATGTGGTTTGCACCGCCGTCACGCCGGCCCCGCCGAGCTGGTCATAGACCTTGCCGAGCGATGCGGTGTCCGGCACGCCCACCAGCAGCGCGGCCGCCGGCTGGAAGTTGGGGCTGTTGCGCGCGGTCTGGATGGCGTCGATGACCGAGCCGATCTTGGCTTCGCTCGGCGTCAGGCCAGCCGGTGCGAATTCGATGTTGTAGCTGAGCACTTCGCTCGTTCCGCCGAGGCCCAGCGGAACCGCGCTCAGCGAGCCGCCGGCGGCGCCCACCGGGAAGCCGAGATTGAAGGTCGCCACCGCGCTCTTAGGCGCCACGAGCTGCACGCCGGTGTTGGTCAGTCCGCCCGCCGCCGTCAGGATCGTGACGCTGTGGGCGCCCGGCAACGCCATGCCCGGGCTCATGATATTGACCACGACCTGGCCATTGACCGTCGCGGTCTGGCTGACGGTGACCAGGTCGGCCGTCTGGTTGGAGAACTGGACATCCAGGTCGTAGATGCTGGTCGAGGTGGTCGCCAGATTGCCGCTGATGGCCAGGGTGGCGACGTTGTTCAGGTTGCCCGGCGAAATCACGCCGTTGTTGGTGAATACGCCGCTGCCCAGATTGACGATCGGCCCGGCCTCGAACACGCCGCCGTTGACATTCACCAGCGAGTTATTGCCCGAGCCCAGGTCGATGGAGCCGATAATCAGACCGGTGTTGACGATGGCGTTGTTGCCGCCAGAGCCTGAGATCACCAGGCCGGTGATGCCATCGGCCGTGGACAGAGACCCGGCGTTATTGATGGTGTTGTTGGTCCCGCCCAGAATGGTCAGGGCGTGGCCGCCGGTCCCGCCTTCGACTTGCACCGGACCGATGTTGACCGCGATGGGGCCGGCCGAGCCGGGGGCGCCGGCGCTTTGCACGAAAAGGGCCGATGAGCCCGCGCCGGTCGTGATGACATTCGCGTTGACGTTCAGATTGACCGCGCCGCCAGAGCCCGTTCCGCCGAGCGAGCCGGAGAAGGGCGGGCTTGAGCCCAACGAGACGGCCTGGGTGGTGGCCAGGGCGCCGACCGAATTGGGCACGCTGACCAGCGGCGAGCCGTAAGCGTCCTGATAGGCGCCCGCTCCCACCAGTCCGCCGCCGCCGCCGATGGACTGGGCGATAACCCCGTCCGCGTCCGCGCCGGTGGTGGCGACCGCGCCATTGATGGTGGTGGTCACGGTCGCGCCTGTTCCGCCGGCGCCGCCGGAAGCCTTGAGCACGGTGAAGGCGTCGGGCGCGCCCGAGCCCTGGGCGTTGGCCAATAGGATGCCGCCGCCGCCGCCGATGGACTGAGCCACCACGCCATGGGCGCCCACGCCCGAGGTGCTGATCGATCCGCTGGTGGTCACTGACACCGCGCCGCCGTTGCCGCTGGCTCCGTTGGTCGATCCGAGAGTGACATTGCCGCCGCCGGTGGCGCTCAGCGCGCTGATGACGCCGCCGCCGCCGCCGATGGACTGGGCGACCACGCCCATGGCGCCCGCGCCGCTCGTGGCCAGGTTGGCGCCGAGGGTGAAGTTGATCGTCCCGCCGTTGCCGCTCGCGGCGCCGCCCAGGCTGGCTTGAGATAGGGCGGTGACCGTCGAGCCGCTGTTGAAGCCGCTGAACCCGCCG
>Ga0302279_10004805_pt1 | contig 15586 bp, 14 predicted proteins | sample III_Bog_N3_3_FD_194541 | JGI IMG/M metagenome (GOLD analysis project Ga0302279, IMG submission 194541) | Peat permafrost microbial communities from Stordalen Mire near Abisko, Sweden - III_Bog_N3_3 | ecosystem: Environmental > Terrestrial > Soil > Wetlands > Peat | place: Sweden: Abisko...
CAATTCCCCTCGAGGAGAATTGCCCCCAAGCGTACCGGGGCAGGTGCGCCACAACCGGAGCAGCGATTTAGTGGAATGCCGCCAGGATCGCGCCGCCCAGACCCATGGCCAGAAGCCAGTAGCCGGCGTTGATGGCGAAGAGATTGGCGGGCCGGTTCTCGAAAACGTGCTGCACAAAGAGCGGCGGCGCCATAAAGCCAAACCAGCAAATAACGCCGATTGCGGCTCCGTCCGTAGCGGTAATCGAAATCTTCCAACCCAAAATATGCGCCAACACGAACGAGAGCAGGAAGCAGCCGATAAAGGTAACCACCACTCCGATGAGTTGGTTCTTCGGCTTTTGGTCTTCGGCGAGCCCGACGAGCTTCTTCCAGGATTTCTTGAAAATCACTCCATACCAGACAGCTCCAAGAAAACACTGCGCTGCGGCCGAAATGACAACCAAGGTCAGCAAATGACCGGTGATTGGCGCCATGAACAGCATCGCGAAAAGATTTGCCACAAGCATTCGAGCACTCTCCATTAAAAGGATTGACGTCCGGCTCCGTCACACTGCATTCCCACAGACAGAGATCACCGCCGGCAGTTCTGACGGGAGCCATCGAGATCACTGTGCGCGAGTGACAAACGCTATGTCAAGGCAAAACAAGGGATATGGCGCGGAAGTGTTACTCATAAGTAATCCGCGTTCATTCGCATCATCGCGCGCTCATCAGCGGCGTTTGAGGGCTTCGAGTTCGTCGAGGGTGCGCGGCCAGTCCGACCCAAGTAATCGCGAAAGGCTGCGGTCGGCGAGGACCTTGCCGCCGGTCTGGCAGGCGGGGCAGTAGTTGGTTTCGTTGTCGGCGTAGCGAATACGTTGAACGGGCGAACCACAGCGCGGACAGGGCTGGCCAAAGCGGCCGTGAACTGCCATTTCCGGCCGAAACGCCGTCACGCCTTCGGGAAATTTCTCTCTGGAATTGGACGAGAGCCGTGCGATCCAAAGATCCAGCGTGAGGCGCGCGGCGGTGAAAAGGCGCTGCCACTCTTCCGGCTTGAGCTTGTGCGTGAGTGCGATGGGCGAAAGCTGGGCGGCGTGGAGAATCTCGTCGGAGTAGGCGTTGCCCACGCCGCTGATGAGCCGCGGATCGGTGAGGGCGCGCTTGAGGGTGCGGTTCTCCGCGGTGAGCGCCGCACGAAATGCATCCAGATCGGAAGCAAAAACCTCGATGCCACCGGGATCGATGTCGCGGAGGGCCTGCTCTCCGCGTAGAACGTGGAGCGAGGCGCGACGCTTGGAGCCGGCCTCAGTCAATACGAGAGTCCCATCGGAGAAATCGAGCGCGAGGAGCGCCTGGCGGCCGGAGAGTTTGGCTTGGGGAGGACGCCAGTGCAGACGGCCGGCGATCATGAGATGAATGACGAGCCAGAGCAGGTCGGTAGAGCCTGCGCCCGCTTCGCCTTCGACGCCGATGGCAATGCGTTTGCCGATGCGGCGCAGCTCGCGAACTGTGTGGCCCTCGACAGCGGTGATGGGAGGGTCCGCGGTGCGCAGGACAAAAACACTGTGTAGCCGAACGCGCTCCAGCGTACGCCCAAGAATGCGCGGCTCGAGCGCGGCGATGTAGGCGGTAATGTCGGGCAGTTCCGGCACTGCTTCAAGATTGCGGCCCGAACGGGCAGCTACGCAACGGGTTTTTGGGGTTACTCAGGGCAAAATCGCATTATCGATAAGCCGCGTGGAACCAACCCAAGCCGCGACGGCGAAGAGGGTGCCAGGAATGGCCGTGTCGACCGGCTCGAGCGTGGCTGCGTTGACGAGGACGATGTAATCGATGCGGAATTCAGGCTCTGAGGGCTCCGCGGCAAACACACCATGCGCTGAGGCGAGAAGCATGGACGCGCGACGCTCGCCTTGTGCTACGAGCGACTCCACTTGGCGGACCGCGCGGCTGAGCGTGAGGGCCTGGGTGCGCTGCGCCGGAGTGAGGTAGGCGTTGCGAGAGCTGAGCGCGAGGCCGTCCGCGTCGCGCACGATCGGGCAGACGACGATTCCTGTGGCGAGCAGAAGATCGGCAGTCATGCGCCGCAGGACGGCAACCTGCGCCGCGTCCTTCTGGCCGAAGAAGGCGCGATCAGGTTCGGCGGCGATGAATAGCTTGGCGACAACGGTGGCGACCCCGCGAAAGTGGCCGGGACGAGACTGTCCATCGAGACGGTCGCTGAGTGTGGGGACTTCGACAAAGGTCGAATTGGGGCCGTTGGGATAAAGCTCCTCGACCGAAGGCGCGAAGAGAACATCGGCGCCTTCCGCAGCGGCCAGTGCGCAGTCGGCCTCAAAAGCGCGGGGATAGCGCGCGTAATCCTCGTTGGGACCGAACTGCGTGGGGTTGACGAAGAGACTGACGGCGACATGCGTTGACGAGGCGCGTGCGGCGCGGATGAGCGCGGCGTGGCCCGCGTGCAAGGCGCCCATGGTGGGCACAAGGCCGAGAGTGTTGCCGCCGGCCACGCGTAGCGCGCGAGACCAGCGGCGCAATTCAGCGACGGTGCGCAGGATCCGCATCAGGCCTGATTCGCTTCCTCGCTCATCTCTTCGCGCGCGTCGGGGTTTACCACCGCATCCGCGTCGTCGCCCGCGCCCGCAGCATCGGGATCGATTGAAAACAGCCGCCGCGCGGATGCCGGCAGATGATAGCTTTCCGCGTCGGAGGGAAACGCGTGATGCTCCACGTCTTCGCGATAGCGCTCGACGGCGGAGCGGAAGAGCGCGGAAGCGTCGCCGTAGCGGCGAACAAATTTGGCCGGCGGAGCGAAGGTAAGATTCACCAGATCGTGAAAGACAAGAATCTGACCGTCGCAATCGGGACCCGCGCCGATGCCGATCGTGGGAATGGGGAGAGCAGCGGTGATGGCGGATGCGACTTCGCGAGGAATGCCTTCAAGAACAATAGCGCCCGCGCCGGCGATGGCGAGCGCGAAGGCATCGGCCTGGAGTTGCAGGACCGCATCAATACTGCGGGCCTGCACACGATAGCCGCCCATGCGATGCACGCTTTGCGGCGTAAGGCCGAGATGGCCTACGACCGGAACCTCGGCTTCAACAAGTGCGCGCACCAGTTCGACGCGTGGGCCTTCGATCTTGACGGCTTCAGCGCCCGCCTCCTTCAGGAAGCGGACAGCGTTGGCGACGCCCTCGCTGACCGTACCGTGATAGCTGCCGAAGGGCATGTCGGCCACCACGAGAGCACGGCGCACGCCGCGGCTCACGGCACGCGTGTGGTGCAGCATTTCGTCCACGGTGACGGAAAGGGTGTTTTGGTGGCCCAGCACCACCATGGCGAGCGAGTCCCCGACAAGGATGAGATCGATGCCCGCCTCGTCGACGAGACGCGCCGTCGCGTAATCGTAGGCGGTAAGCGCGGAGATGGGCTTGCCCTGGCGTTTCATCTCGCCAAGTGCGGGCATGGTGACTTTAGGAAGTGAAAGGCTGCGCTGCGCGAGAGGTGCGCCGGCGGAAAACTCGATGAGACTCATGTTTGGCTCCAGTGCCGCTCCGCAAACTCAGGATGCGACCCGAACACTACAAGTATATGATGCGCGGGCCGTGGAGTGAGAATCAGGAATGCGCGCGACAGTTGCGGGGTTGGTCCGCAGGCCATTCGCCGGGCTCAGGTGGACTCCTACAATGCTATAAGGGATGAGGAATCAGGCGCGCGCAGCGGCCCGGCCGGAGCCCGGCCACTTCTTGAGCGCAGCGGAGGAGAGCATGGCCTACGATCTGGCGATCGTGCTGCCCACATTTAACGAGAGCAGAAACGTGGGACCGATGGTCGATCGCCTTGCGGCGGCGCTTGCGGGCATTCACTACGAAGTGATCTTTGTGGATGACGACTCTCCCGACGGCACTGCGGACGTGGTGCGGCGGCTGGCCCGCGACCATGACAATCTGCGTGTGCTGCACCGCATCGGACGGCGTGGACTGGCCTCTGCGTGCATCGAGGGAATTCTGGCCGCGTCGGCGCCCTTCGTGGCCGTGATGGATGCAGACCTACAGCACGACGAGAGCATTCTGCCCGAGATGCTGCGACGCATGCGCGATGAAAATCTCGACCTGGTGGTAGGCTCGCGAAACATTGCCGGCGGCAGCATGGGAGAATTCTCCAGTTGGCGGGTGAAGCTGAGCCAACTGGGCAAGCGGTTGAGCCTGATGGGAACGGAGCACGAGCTCAGCGATCCTATGAGCGGATTCTTTATGGTGCGCGTAACGACGTTTGAGCGGTTCGCGCACCGGCTTTCGGGCATCGGCTTCAAGATTCTGCTCGACATCGTGCTATCGGCAGGGCCGGGCCTGCGCATCGGCGAGGTGCCGTATCGCTTTCGCTTGCGCGAGCACGGCGAGAGCAAACTCGATGTGATGGTGGGGCTCGAATACTTTGAGCTGCTGGTCGATAAACATCTTGGCAACCTGGTGAATGTGCGCTTTGTGCTCTTCGCGATGGTGGGCGCCCTGGGCGTGGGCGTGCATCTGCTGATTCTGAGCACTCTTTTGCACGTGGCCGGACTAAGGTTCGCCGTCGGCCAGGCTGTCACCACGTTCATCGTGATGATTCTGAACTTCGTTCTGAACAACTCCGTCACCTACCGCGACCGGCGTCTGCGCGGATGGAGGTTTTGGAGGGGGCTCGTCAGCTTCTGCCTGGCGTGTGGATTGGGCGTGGTGGCGAACGTCTCCATTGCCAATGAGGCATTTCATCGCGGTGTGCCCTGGTGGCTGGCTGCGCTCATCGGTTTGCTGTTTACGGCGGTGTGGAATTTCGCCGTGACCTCGATGACCACGTGGCGGCATGAGCGGCTCTCGAGCGAACAGCGCGCGCGACGGCGTATTGCGGCGGCTGCGGCGCAGGCTGGACCGAACGGCAATGAAAACGCGCCGGTCAAGACCGCCTGAGAAAAGCAGGGAGCAAGGGAGCAAGGGAGCAAGGGAGCAAGGGAGCAAGGGAGCAAGGGAGCAAGGGAGCAAGAAAAAAGCTACTCGTACGAGCGGGCCGTGGGGGCGCCAAACGGGCGCTTGTTGCCCGGGCAAGCTGTGCCGCCGCATACTACCAAGCAGAATGATCTCTACTTTGGCGACTGGAATTTACGCGGGGCTGGGCGCTGCGGCTGGCGCGGGCCTGGCCGTGGGCGCGTTTGTATATGCCTCGCAATGGCCGGGTTCCCGCATCTTCGGCACGGCGATCACGGCGCCGGCGCGACCGGGCGAACTGGCGCTCACCTTCGACGACGGCCCGAATGCCCTGTGGACGCCGCGGCTGCTCGACATTCTTGCGCGGCACGAGGTGCGGGCCACGTTCTTTCTGCTCGGCAGCCGCGCGGCCGCGCAGCCGGAGCTGGTGCGGCGCATCGCCACGGCCGGGCACACCATCGGGAATCATTCGTGGTCGCATCCCAACCTGGCTCGGACGCGCGCTAGTCGCGTGCGCGAGGAGCTCACGAAGACCAGCGAGACGTTGCAACAAATTACCGGTGCGCCGGTGAAGTTTTTTCGGCCGCCCTTCGGAGCGCGACGGCCCGCGGTCTTCCGCATTGCGCGGGAACTGGGCCTGGGGCCGGTGCTGTGGAACGCGATGACTTCCGACTGGAGCGAACCGTCGGCCGACCGGATCGCGAAGGAATTGATGAAGAAGATCGACGGGCTTGAGCGGCGCGGGCGCGCGGCGAACATCGTGCTTCACGATGGCGGGCATCTCGACGCGGGCGCAAACCGCGGGCCGAGCATAACCGCCGCAGGACTGCTGCTTGAGCGCTACGCAAAGAGCCACCGGTTTGTGACAGTGGATGCGTGGCGTTGACGGTCGAGGAGTCAGGTGTACGGGGATGGGGCGGCCTTATACCCCCACGGGGTATACGTGATTTTTTATTTATTTTTTGTCCTCGCATTGGCCACAACGGCTTGCGGTGCGAAGTGATTCTTGCCGATTTTACCCAAGATATTGTGGGGTCCATTTACTGGAAAATTAACGTTTATTTTTTGATAAACAACAGCTTTTGAAACCGGGCGATTGCGGGGCCGGAATGTCGATTCAGGCCTGGCGGTTGCAGTTCGCATGGAATGATTGTGCAGGATTGAGGGGAAATTATCTGCAAAGGCGGGAAAAGAAAGTGGGCGGCCTTTCCCCGGTCCCCAAATGCGAGGGACCGGGGGCACCAAACTATTGGATATTGGTTATCCCACCCATTCGCAAAAAACGCGAATGGATGGGGCACCCGGCTGCGCGGTGCGTTACTCGCGACGCATGATCGCAAAAGCGGCGCGTGCCGCGGCGATGGTCGCCTCGATGTCGGCATCGCTGTGCGCCGTGGAGAGGAACGCGGCTTCAAACTGCGAAGGCGGCAGCCAGATTCCCTGCTCAAGCATTGCGCGATGAAAACGGCCGAACTCAGCCGCATCGGATTTTGCGGCCTGGTCGTAGTTCGTGACGGGCTCACTCGTAAAGAACCATGTCCACATGGCGCCGACGCGGTTGGTGGTGAGGGGAATCCGGGCCCGCGCGGCTTCCTGGGCAACGCCCTCGGCGACGGCGTGGGATTTGGCTTCGAGCTGGGCGTAGACTTTCGCGGCGTGTTCCTGTAGATAACCAATGGTAGCGAGGCCCGCGGCCATGGCAAGCGGGTTGCCGCTGAGCGTTCCCGCCTGATAGACCGGCCCGAGCGGCGCGAGAAGATCCATGAACCGTTGTTTGCCGCCGAAGACGCCGACCGGCAGTCCTCCGCCGACAATTTTGCCCAGCGTAACCAGGTCGGGATCGAGAGCGTAGAGCTCACATGCGCCGCCAAGCGCAACACGGAAGCCGGTCATGACTTCATCGACGATAAGCAGCGCGCCGTGACGCGCGGTGAGCTTGCGCAGGCCGGCAAGATACCCCTCGGCCGGCGGAATGCAGCCGGCGTTGCCGACGATGGGCTCAACAATGACGGCGGCGATCGCATCCGGGTGCGCGGCAAACGCGGCTTCGACCGTAGCCAGATCGTTGTAGGGCAACGCGAGCGTAAGATGCGCGATTTCTTCGGGAACGCCGGCCGAGCCGGGGATGCCGAACGTAGCCACGCCGGAGCCGGCTTTGACGAGCAGTCCGTCGGCATGGCCGTGATAGCAGCCCTCGAACTTGACGATGATCTTGCGGCCGGTGGCCGCGCGGGCCAGGCGGATGGCCGACATCGTGGCTTCAGTTCCGGAGCTAACAAAGCGCATCTTCTCGATGGCGGGATAGCAGGCCGTGACGCGTTCGGCAAGATCGGCCTCGGCCGCCGTGGAGGCGCCAAAGCTGGCCGACTTGCGCGCCGCGCGCTCGATCGCTTCCACCGCGGGTGGAAATGCGTGACCCAGAATCATGGGACCCCAGGAGCCGAAGTAGTCGATATAGCGATTGCCGTCGGCGTCGTAAAGATACGCACCCTCGGCGCGCTCGACGAAGGGCGGTGCGCCGCCAACGGCGCGAAAGGCGCGCACGGGCGAGTTGACGCCGCCGGGAAAGTATCGCTCGGCGCGCTGCTGCAGGCCTCTAGAACGGGTGCGGTTCATGCTGGCTTCAGTATAGAAGGCTGCACACTGACCGGCTCGCCCCGCACTCTGCCCGCTCAGAAGGCACAACGCCGGGCGCCGACGATGGCAAAGGACTTCGTGCAGGGCGGATTCGCCGTTTCGGCAGCGGCGCGACCCCAACCTCTCGATTTGTGGGAAATGCCGCTCGAAATGCTGCTAGAATTCTGCTTTCCGGCTCATCGGCTTCCGGCTCATCGGCGCCGCGCAGTTTTCAGGAAAAGAAGACCTCGACCGTGCCTCAGGAAACCTCAAGCAAATCCGTAACTTACGCCGATGCCGGCGTGGACATCCGCGGCGCCGGCCAGGCCAAAGAGCGCATTAAGTACCTGGCGCAGAAGACCTTTAACCGCAATGTACTGAGCGGGATCGGCAGCTTTGGCGCGCTTTTCCGACTGGACTTGCAGCGGTGGAAGAACCCCATCCTCGTGAGCTCAGCCGACGGAGTGGGTACCAAACTGAAGGTGGCCTTCGAGCTGGGATTGCACCAGACGGTGGGGGTCGATCTGGTGAACCACTGCGTGAACGACATCGCCGTGCAGGGGGCGATACCCCTTTTCTTTCTCGATTACCTGGCGACAGGCACGCTCGACCCGGACGTGATTGAGAGCGTTGTGAGCGGACTGGCCGATGGCTGCAAGGCCAATGGCTGCGTGCTGATCGGCGGGGAGACCGCGCAGATGCCCGGCTTCTATTCCGACGGCGAATACGACCTGGCGGGATTCATTGTGGGCGCCGTGGACCGCGACAAAATGGTCACGGGCGCGGGCATCAAGCCGGGTGACGTGTTGATCGGGCTGCCTTCCACCGGGCTGCACACCAACGGCTACTCGCTGGCGCGCAAGTTGCTCTTCGAGGTGGGCGGCTACAAGGCCACGCAGTATGTGACGGCGATCAAGGAGAAGGCCGGTGCGGCGCTGATGAAGACGCACCGCAGCTATCTGCACGTGATCCAGAAGCTGGTGACGGCGGGGCTCACCGACGGCATGGCGCACATCACAGGCGGCGGCATTACCGAGAACCTGCCGCGCATTCTGCCCAAGGGCGTGACGGCGCAGGTGGAGATCGGCTCATGGCCGGTGCTGCCCATCTTTGAGCATCTGCGCGAGCTGGGCAATGTGCCGCAGGAAGAGATGATGCGCACCTTCAACATGGGCATCGGGCTTATCGCGGTCATTCCCGCGGCGAAATTCACGCGCGCCAAGAATCTGCTGGACCGGGCTGAAGAGAAATTTTATGTCATCGGCCGCGTGGCGAAGGGCGAGCGCCGGGTACAGTACACGTGACAGCGGAGTTAGCGGGGTTAGCGGGGTTAGCGGCGCTAGTAACCTTGCCTGACGGAAGGCTGGGGAGATGAAAACTGACCTCGTCCGGCTCGGCATTCTGCTTTCCGGCCGCGGATCGAATTTTCTGGCCATCGCCGAGTCCATCCGTTCCGGCAAGCTTCCCGGCGTGGAGATTGGCCTTGTCATTTCCAACGTGGCTGAGGCTCCGGGCATTGCCGCGGCGGCCCAACTCGGCCTGCCACACGCGGTGCTCGCCTCAAAAGGCCGCAAGCGCGCGGAGCACGACGCCGATGTCGCGGCAGCACTCGATGCGCGCGGCGTGGATCTGGTATGTCTTGCCGGCTACATGCGGCTGCTGTCGCCGGAGTTCGTGGCCGCGTTTCCGCATCGCATTCTCAACATCCATCCCTCGCTGCTGCCGGCCTTCCCCGGCCTCGACGCGCAGCAGCAGGCCTTCGACTACGGCGTGAAGGTGACGGGCTGCACCGTGCACTTTGTCGACGACGAGCTGGACCACGGCGCGATCATTCTTCAGCGAGCGATTCCGGTGCTCGACGACGACGATGCACACGCGCTTGCCGCGCGCATTCTCGCGGAGGAGCACATTGCCTACACCGAGGCGATTGCCCGCGTGGCGAGCGGCGCGTACGAAGTCCGCGGGCGGCGGTACATAAAGCTGGGATCGAGGGAAAAAGGGAACTAGTGTGGCGCGCCATTCAGAATGCAGGTTATCTTTTGCGTGGCCAGATGAATCGTAATGATTTCTTTCGCCCGCTCAAGCGGGCTGACTCTCCTGAATGCGATCATTTTCCCCAGGCTGACGCCTGGGGCTACCTTCTGACGCCCCCTTCGGGGGCTTTGCGACGACCCCGCATAACCTTCGAAATATGCGACGCACTGCGCTAGGGAACAAGTAGGACTTGTACCTGTTTTCTCATTCCTTTACTAATTCGTTTCTTCACTCAGTCACCTTTTGGATCTATCGCTGCCTTGCCGTCCGCCTATCCTTCGTCAAATATCGCGCAGGTAGAGCCTCACCATGGTCTGATTGAGCAACTGGTGGGCGATCTCTCCAAAGGTGATGGGGCCGGTAATGCTCCCGGTCCTTTTGCCCTCAAGGTGACCATACAAATAGTTGAGGATGCAGTTGCAGGAGAAGTACGGCTCGCCGCCCTCCGCGGCAATCTGGCGCACAAATGCGGCTTCATAATCGTCGACGGACTTGGCGAAGCGATAATCGACGTCGGGAAAGACCGGCGCGAAAAGGTCGACGGTGCGAGCGACGGGATCGACTTTCTGGAACGACACGTTGATCGCACTGCCGTTGTAGTCTCCGACCAGCGGAAATTCCGTGGAGATCTTGTTTTCGGAGATGTAGTCGGCCAGATTCGCCGGCTTTCCGCCGATCCGGCATTGGGAGACGTGAAAGCCCGTCTCGTCGAAGCGGACCACTTCGCCATCCGCGCTTTCAAAGATGTTTACGATATCGAGATCGGCCATCTTGCTGGGCGGCAACTCGACGTGCAGCGCCGCGCAGCGCTCTTCCAGAATGGCTCCCGTCCTGCCGTTGAAAACTGCGGGGGAATCGAGGCCGATGCGGTCGACAGGAACGCCCGTTACCCAGCCCACAACGGGACGCAGGAGAAAGCCATCGAGGGAGGGAGCCTGTTCGGCGAAGTGCCGGTGCACCTGGGTTCCGGCCGGCAGCACAAGAAATGTGAAGCCATGCGCCGGGGCATCGCCGTTGATTCGCGCCAGTTCCTGCGGACCGTAATCTTCAGCACGGACATCGATCGCGAAGGCCGGGATGCGGGTGACGAAGATACGGTCTTCCGCTTGCAGGCCACCCTCGCCGGTCATGAAATAGGAGATGGTGCCGCCGACCCAGTTGCCCCTGGGAAGCTGGCTGAGAGCGCTGCGGCTCCCGGCGAGAAAAAGTGATTCGCCAGTTGCGATTGCCGCTTGCACCGCGGGGACGGTCTGCAATGTGGCACTGATGGGGGCGGGCACGTAGTTTCCTTTCTTTTACACGACAATCTGGGCGACTTCAGCTGGAAAAAGCGCTTCGTACTGGCGAAAGAAATGGTGCGTTTTTTCCGCAATCAGCCGCACGTTGGCGAGGGACTGGTCCTGTTCGTATCTCACCTTGTTGGAGTGGATGAGCAGGTTCACGGTGGGTTTGCGAGACTCCAATGGCCTCTTCCCAGTGGCAATCTGCTCCCAAACCGGATGGCTTGCATCAGGCAGCATGGCGCAACCCTCCCTGATCTGAAATTGCCCTTCCCCCGTCTTTATCGGCTTCGCCGCGGCTCTCATTAGTGGCTGGACTAGCTGCGTCGCAATTTGGCACACCCCAGACGCGGAAAGACAACTGGGAACTGAGGAGAAGCGATGTCAATACCTCAGTGTGCTCGGACCTCCGCTAAATCATTGATTCTTCGCGGATTTTCGTCGTGCCGCGGATTGCGTAGAATTAGCCATCAATTGCCTAACCTTATAGACAGCAAGACAGACAGCAGAAGCAAAGCGCCGGGCGATGGAGAAGCCCTCCCCCGTTGCGGTTCCTGAACTCGCCTGCACTTTGTCTCTGTACGCAGGCGAATTGGCAGAAACAGAGTCGAACCGCAGACCTGAGCGGCGTCGCGGCGCAAGCTCGCGCGGGAAGCGAAAATTGCTTCGCGCGGGCGCGGGATCGCTGTTGTCTCGCCGGGGCGGCCCTGGAACGGATGACCTGACCGGAACCACGGCAACATCCGGGTTTTGAGAGCCACCCCTGACCATGCGCAGGACGGCGGCGGGTGTAGCGCCGGCCTGCGCAGGTGAAATATTCAACCCAATCGCACATAACCACATGAAGCGCGCCCGCCCCGGCGAAGAGACGGGTCGCGAAGGAGTTTGACCCATGAGTTTACTGACGAATATCTGGAATCAACCGAAGACCTCAGCGGCGGGACTGCTGATTGCGGTGGCGAGCATTGCCGGAGTGTTGTCGCAGCAGGGCGTGACACTTGGCAAAGCGGGAACGGGAACGGTGGTTTCGCTGGCGAGTGCTCTTGCCACCGCGCTGCTGGGATTGCTGGCAAAGGATCCTGAGACAGGCACCGAGGGACAAAGATACCAAGGGACCAATGCCAGGCTCGGCGCATGGATGCTGATTGCCCTGCTGATTCCGCTGCCGTGGATGCAGGGCTGCTCAGCAGTCAGCGTGGCGCAGGACATTGTGAATTGGACGCCCGCTTTGCAAAGCGCGGTAGCCACGGTGGACACGACCGCGTCGCTTTTAGCGCCGGCCGACGCGCCGATCTTTACCGCGGCGACCGCAGGTTTTGACGCGGCTTCGAACCTGATGGTGGCGCAGGCCAAGGCCTATCTGGCCAATCCCTCGGCCGGCGCACTGCAATTGCTGCAATCCCAGGTGGTGACGTTTCAGCAGCAGGTGAGCGGGGCACTTTTGCAGGCAGCCAGGATCGTCGATCCCAACAGCCAGACTCATGCACTGGCGGCGGTTCAGGCCGTGGCGACGATTGTGAGCACAATCCTGGCGCTGGTGGCTTCCATTTCCAGCAAGGCCGCCGTAGCCAACATGTCGGCGCAGACCGGCATCAAGCTGGCCATGGTGCGGCCCTATCTGAATGACACGCGCGCCGCAGAGCTGGTCGCGGCACATTACAACGAGCCTCTGTCTCAGGCCCGGGCGCAGGTAGCGCAGGTGGAGCAGACGGAGATCGACGCTGGGTTCTGAAGAACAAGCGTCAGGTTTCAATGATCATGGTGCAAAAACCAAGCGGGCCGCTTCGACACCGAAGCGGCCCGACCTATCTTCTTCCCCAATCGTTCCTGCAAACTCTATGCGTTCGTGTCCCTCGCTTCGCCCAGGATCAACTTGATCGTCATGCGGCGCTGGCCGCGGATGAAGGTCACGGTTACGGTGTCGCCGGCCTGATGCTTTTCCATGATGGTATTGATGTCCTGGGGATCGGTGACCTGCTGGCCGTCGATGGCAATAATCAGGTCGCCGCCCAGCACGATTTGCGTGTTGCCGACGTAGGCCTGCTCGGTGCCGCCGCGCAGACCGGCGCGATCGGCCGCTCCACCAGGGACCACGCGCTGGATGAGCATACCGGAAACCGCTGCGAAACCCATCTGCGAGGCCAGATCGGGGCCGATGGCAAACGAGACAATGCCCATCGAAGGCCGCTTGACGCGTCCGAACTTCAACAGGTCGGCGAGCACAGCCTTGGCGGTGTTGATGGGGATGGCGAACCCGATGCCCGAGCTCTGGTCGGCGCCGTTCGAGGCGATCATGGTATTGATGCCGATGACTTCGCCGCTCGAATTCAGCAGCGGGCCGCCGGAGTTGCCGGGATTGATGGCCGCATCGGTCTGAATGGCGTCTTCAATCGGCGCACCTTCGCCGTTGCGGATGGGCCGGATGGCGCTGATGATACCGCGCGTCATGGTGCCGGCCAGGCCGAAGGGATTGCCGATGGCGTAGACCTTCTGCCCCACGTTGAGCTGCGAGGAGTCGGCCAGCGTGACCGGCTGCAAGTTCGGCGCATCGATCTGCAACAGCGCCAGGTCGTGCGTGCGGTCGGTGCCGATGACGTGCGCCGCAAACTTGCGCTTGTCGCTCAACTGCACTTCAACGCCGCGATTGGCGCCCGCCACCACGTGATAATTCGTCAGAATGTGGCCGGATTTGTCGAGAATGAATCCCGAGCCCTGGCCTTGCTGCGGAACCGTTCCATAGAAGAAATCGAAGACCAGCGCCGTGGAGGTGATGTTGACCACCGAGGGCAGCACTCTTTTGTAGACTGCGATGTTGTTCTCTTCTTCCGCGTCGTACTTGGGCGCGGCCTGAGCCTCGGTGAGCTCAAGCGGCGAGGTCGAACCGCCGCCGTCACCGCCGAACAACGAAATGCGCCCCATGGAGTGCGTAGGCTGGAGATGCGTAGTCACCAACCAGAATCCACCCAGCAAAATCACCAGGATAATAAGAATTCGGCTTAATCTCATGGCTCAATTCCCTTAAAAAGATTCCCAAACCATTGCATGGAGCAGGCATTGCATGCAGCAGCACTTTGGACTGTGCCCGCAGTCCCTTTAAGGCTGTTAGCACTCTTATTGTAGAGACAACTACAGGCCGGATTTGTTGCTCTCGGCAATACTGGCCTGAAGCATGCGCGGCCAGATCGCCTCCACCTGGGCGCGCAACGATTCAATATCACCAGAATTATCAAGCACATAATCGGCTTCCGCGACTTTCTCGGCGTCTGGGACCTGGTGCGCGAGGCGGTTGCGCGCATCGGCCTCGATGGTCAAATGGCTGATCCCCTTGCCGACCTCTGAAGCCTGATTCGCACCTTGGATCCGCGCGGCGTAACGCGAGATTTTGAGATCGTTGGGCGCGGTTACGACGATGATGCGATCGATGCGCTTTCGCCAGTCGGCTAAAACACCGCTCTTTTCGCCGCGAGCCCGGGCGTCGCGCACCACCTCAAATATGAGCGCCGACTCGATGACGGCAACGGCCGATGGATCGCGGGCGAAGATCTGATCCATCCATCGCGCCTGCGCCTCGATCACGGGCAGATGCACGATCGAGTTCAACTCCTGCAAGCGGCCCTGGCGGAAGGCGAGATCGGCAAGGCGCGCGCGGTTCAGCCGGCCGTCGGAGGCGACGACATCAAGACCGAAGCGTTCGACGATTGCGGAATAGACAGGCTGACCAGGCTCCATGAGCGTGCGGCCAAGGGCGTCGGCCTCGATGACCTGCGCGCCCAACTCGCGCAGCATTGCGGCCACGGTCGATTTGCCGCTTCCCAGCCCGCCCGTGAGTCCGACGCGAAGCACGCTCTACAGCCCCCGCCGCGGCAACTCTCGTCTCATGCGGGCCGCGCGCACGGTGTTGGACATCAACATGGCGATCGTAAGCAAGCCCACGCCGCCGGGCACGGGCGTGTAGGCACCGGAGAGCTCGAAGGCCCTGGGATCGATGTCGCCGATGATGGTCGAGCCGCGTTTGGCGAATGTGGCTTCGCGCTTGGCGTCGCCCTTGAAGAAGCGGTCGAACTCCTCGCGCGTAGTCAGGCGATTGATTCCAACGTCAACGAGCGTGGCGCCGGGCCGCACCATCTCTGGCGTGATGAAGCCGGGGCGTCCGATGGCGGCGACGAGAATGTCGGCCTGGCGCGTTATCGCCGGCAGGTCGCGCGTCTTCGAGTGGCAAATCGTTACGGTGGCATGTTCGTGGAGCAGCAGGATCGCGACCGGCTTGCCCACAATGTCGCTGCGGCCCACCACCACCGCGTGCTGGCCGGCGATGGGTATCTGGCTGCGCTTCAGAATCTCAATCACACCGGCGGGCGTACAGGGCACAAGCGCCGGTCGGCCGGCAAGCAGCCGCCCCGCGTTCACGGGATGAAAGCCGTCCACATCCTTTGCCGGGTCGATGGCATCGAGCAACCGTTTGGAGTCGACCTGAGGCGGAAGAGGAAGCTGGACTAGAATGCCGTCGATGTCGTCGCGCGCATTCAATTTTGCCACCACATCGAGCAGTTCCTCCGTGGTGATCTCGGCGGGCGGCGTAATCAACTCACTGTAGATGCCAAGCTCGGCGCAGGCCTGCACCTTGTTGCGGACGTAAATCTCCGAAGCCGCCACGTGGCCAACCAGCACCGCAGCCAGCCCCGGCCTGATGCCGCGCGCGGCCAACTGG
>Ga0302279_10004808_pt1 | contig 15563 bp, 13 predicted proteins | sample III_Bog_N3_3_FD_194541 | JGI IMG/M metagenome (GOLD analysis project Ga0302279, IMG submission 194541) | Peat permafrost microbial communities from Stordalen Mire near Abisko, Sweden - III_Bog_N3_3 | ecosystem: Environmental > Terrestrial > Soil > Wetlands > Peat | place: Sweden: Abisko...
GTCGTTTTCCTGGCAGCAATCGTACAGGTGAAAGAACGGCTCGATGATCCAGCGGGAGGCATCATATTTCGCCTCATCCAACGTGCGTCCGCGCATCACCGCGTTGGGATTGTTCTGCGCGTGGTGATAGCAGGCGATCGAGATCGCCCGCAGCGCCTCCTGGTGGATGCCGTGGTCGTGCATGAATCGCGTCACCTTCATGGCGAAGCGCTGCGCCGGGGACATCACGCCGTAGGGGATGATGAAGGAGTCGTCGCCGCCCACCAGCGGTGCGCCGGTGCCTCGGCCGTAGCGGGCATACTGGCCCTGTGCCAGCGACCGGAAGGCGACCACACAATCGGCCATGCCGGTGGCAACCGCTGCCGCGGCATTGCCGACCGCGCCGCAGACCCCGCCGCCGCCGCCGCCCCAGAACATGTTGGAAAAGCGCAGTTCCTTGATCCCTAGCGCCGCGGCGAGGCGGCCGGCCTCGCTGCGGTCGTTGCCGTAACTGGCGAACCCGTCGATGTCGTGCGGGCTGATACCCGCGTCCTCGCAGGCCGTCACGATGGCCTGCAGTGCGAGCTTGAACTCGCTGTCGGGGGATTGCCCGTGCTTGTAATAGGTCGTCTCGCCGATGCCGGCGATCGCGGTTTTGCCGCGGAGGGTTCTGTCGGCCATGTTTCCTGCCCAATCGCTTTGCCGCCATCCTACCCGGCCCGCGGCGAAAAACCAGGGCTGCCGGCGGGATGCGGTCACAGACCAGCTATGCTATTCGCGACAGCCCAGCAGCGATCCCTGATCGGATGTGGCGATAACGTTGGAGCGAGACTGATGCGTGGCCTGTTCCATTTGCTGCTGCTGCCGCTGCTCGCTGCCTGCGCGCAGACCGGGATCGACTGCAACCTGACCAAGGTCGTGCAACTGCCGATCGAGGTGCAGGCGCATCTGCTGACCGTGCCGGTGGGCATCAACGGCAAATGGACCCGGCTGATCGTCGATAGCGGCGCCGAACGGACGACCTTGTCCGAGGCGGCGGCAAAACGGCTGGACCTGACGCAGGACCCGCACAGCGTTTCCCACATGACGGGGATCGGCGGAAGTTATGCCCACCCTGATGTGCTGATCGACAGCATGGTGATCGGCGGCGTACGCTTCCCCATCTCGCGCGTGCCCGTCAGTACTCTGAACTTCGACCGCAACGCCGGCCTGACCGCGGACGGGTTGCTGGGCGCGGACATCCTGCTCGCCTTCGAAATGGACATCGACGTGCCGCACAACACGCTGACCCTGTACCGGGCCCGCCATTGTCCCGGCATGCGCCCGAACTGGCCCGAACCCGCCGTGGAAGTGCAGGGCATCACCTCGCGCAAGGACCGGATGCTGATCCCCTTCACCTTGGATGGGTTGAGCGGGCTGGCGGTCCTGGATACGGGTGCACAGGGTACCGTCGTCGGCATCGACATGGCGCGTCGGCTGGGTCTGACCGAGGCCGCCATGGCCGCCGACCCCGTGACGCGCCATCGCGGCGCCGGTCCCGCGATCATCCAGACCCACGTCCATCAGTTCCAGGACCTGCGCATCGGCCCGGCGGTGGTCACCGGGCCCGCGTTATCGGTGATGCCCAATCCGGCGGGCATGGGCGATGCGCTGGTCGGTGAGGACTTCCTGCAAGGCCGCCGCGTCTGGCTGTCGTTTCCCACGCGCCAGTTGTTTGTTTCGCCAGTGCAGCAGGACATGCCGCGCTGATGCCAGGCGGTTTGTTTGGAAAAATTGCTGGCCGATTTGAGTGCCAGGGCGGCCTGAGGGTCGGGTCTGATACCGAATGTATCGGACCTGCTACCGAGTCGGTTCAGTCTTTTTTTAGAGCCGATAAAGGGAATAGCGTCGCGATGCATCGGGGGCTTGTTATCGCACGGCGGATTTCCATTCTTCAGTCTCCGGACTTTATCGGCGTGCCCGTGACGCTGCCGCCGGCGTGGCATCTGCTTTATCGAAATTCACCCCTTCCTCTGCTGTCAAAAAACATGGCACTTATCGCGTTCAATACTGGCCATGCCTGTCAAACCGTCACCAGACATCTGCTTGCATCGTCAGGGATGCTCACAAGTCCGCAATTTTAGGCCGGCGTTAGCCAGCGGCCGGGGCAGCACCGCCATTGGTGAAAATGGCCGCGTGGTATGGCCCGCGTGACGACTGGCCCGACCTATGGCATGCTACCCTTGCGATCGCTTAGAGGTCGTATCATTCCACGGTGGTGCTATGACCCCGCATGGTAGTTCGATCCGCGCCGCCTCAACGCATTGCCTTTTGTCGCCCCCGCCAATGGGGAGCACGCATAGAAGCGACTCACTTCATCGCGCGGCCTAAGCGATTGCATCGTTTGAAGGAAGTGCTCAATGCCATGGCAACCCCAATATCCGCGACCGCCTCCTACTCCCCTATTTTCATAGGAGGAAGCATGGAGGCCATGACGCGCCATGGAGGCCTCTTCGATGTCAGGCAGTCGGAGATTCGGTCCGAACGTGCCGCTGGATCAGTTGAGCACGCCGTCCCCGGGGTTCGGTTGCCGTCCGGTGGGATCGACCTCCGTGGCTCTCAGTGGCCTTCATACTTCCTCTCCGTACTAAAAAATGCGGACTTGCGGTTGCCTCAGGCGAGGCCAAACGGGCTTCTCTGACCAAGCCAACCGGCAACACCGACAACGACCTTGACATAAACCAAAAACATTGGGTCGCGGATTCCGTGTCGGATCCGCATCTGGCCGAGCATCGAGACACAAGCTCCGGCTGGCGCCGCGCCCTGACGACGGGGTCGGTGCAGCAGGCCGCGGTCGTACCGCGTCAGCAGATCGCCCGTCTGCCAGGGCACAACAATACAGAAGTCGTTACTGACCTGCGGGATCAGCCAAGATTTCCAGCCAAGCGCGGCCTTTATCCGTCGGTTCGATTTCGACATAAGCGGCGTGCCCGCCGATGAACGCCGCCTTGCGTCCGATTGCCGGGATGACCCGCACCAACGGGCGGACCCGAGGCGGATCGAGGGACACGGACGGCGCATGCGGGTGCGGCTCGGTTTGGCTCTGAGCCTGCGCCCATCACCGCCGGTCGGGAACGGCCACGCCCAACACAGGCGCGGCAAGTCCCCTTCCCGCATCAGGCGGTCATGTTGACATTGCCGTCGGCCCCGCCCACGGGCGGCACGGCCGGCGGTGGCGCGGCACTGCCGGCCGGTTTGGGCAGCGTGACCGTGGTGCCAAGCGATTTCGCGGTGGCGGTGATCTGATGAGCCAGCGAGGTGAGGACCGTCGCTTCCGCATGGTTCGACAGATCGGACCGGTATTGCCGCATCAGGTGATTGAGTTGCGATTGGTCGCGGGCGTTGGCGGGTGCGGCAGGCGCCGCAGCAGCCGGTTGAATGGCCTGAGACATGTCGTGTCCGTTCAAAGAAGGATTGATGGACCGCCAGTTTTGTGCCGGTCCGCCAAGCTGCGCACGGAATGGTTAAGCAATCGCTAACAACGCACCGAAAACTTCTACTCAGGCTCCAGGTCCCAGGCGCGAATGCCCTCCTGCATACGCATGTGGAACACCAGCCCCTTGCGCAGCGCCCAGACGTTCACCTGGTGATGGATCGGAATGATCGGGTAGTCCGGCAGCGCCAGCCGTTCGGCTTGCCGGTAAAGGTCCTCGCGCTGCGCCGGGTCGATCACCGTCAGGGCGTGCTCGATGACCGCGTCAATCGCCGCATTGGCGTAGTGTTCCGGATCGAGCACTGCCCCACGGCCCTTGTCCGGGTTCGAGGAGGCCACCAGTTCGGTCAGGTTGCTGCTCGCCTCGCCGGTGTCGCTCGCCCAGCCGGTCAAGCGGATGCTGAATTCGGATCGGATGGCTCTGCTGAAAAACGTGGCGGCGGGCATCGTATCGACCTCGGTGCGGATTCCGACCCGGGTCCACATCTGGGCGATCGCCTCGACGATCTTGCTGTCGTTGACGTAGCGGTTGTTCGGACCGTGCAGGGTCAGCCCGAAGCCGGCTGGAAAGCCCGCCTCTGCCAGCAGCCGCTTTGCCTGGTCGGGGTCGTAAGCGTCGGGCTTGATGCCGGGGTCGTAGCCGCTCGCGCCCTCCGGCATCAGTTGGCCGGTGGGGGAGGCGAACCCGTCCATGATGCGGTCGCGGATGCCAGCCCGGTTGATCGCCAGCGACAGCGCCCGCCGCACCCGCACATCCTGCAACGGGTTATGCGCCAGCCGCTTGCCGTCCGCATCCACCGCCCACGGCGTCTCGGCGCGGCCGATATCCGGCGCCAGATAGATCAGCCGCTGCCCGGGCGCGGACAGGATTTGCACCTTCGGGTTCTTGCGCAAATTCGCGACATCGCGGGTCGCGACCTGGTCGATGATGTCGATCTCGCCCGACTGCAACGCCGCATTGCGCGACGCGTCGTTCGGGATCGCTCTGTAATCCACCTTGTCCCAGGCCGGCTTTTTGTCCCACCAGGATTCGTTGCGGACGAACATCGCACGCTCGCCGACGACGAAGCTGGTGATCCGGTAAGGGCCGGTCCCGACCGTGGCACTCAGGTCGTTGTAGGCGCTGGTGGCCGCGTCGGTCCCGAACTTGCGCGACACAATCCGCACGGTCGCCATATTGTAGGGCAGCAGTGGCAGCGGTGTTGCCGTGTGCAGGCGAAGGGTGTGGTCGTTCACCACCTCGATCCGCTGCACCGGCTTCACCGCGAAATTGAAGCTGGAGGGGCTGGTCAGCAAGGTCGGGATGCGCGCGAAGGTGAACACGACATCGTCCGCGGTGAAGGGCGTGCCGTCGTGGAAACGGACGCCCTCGCGCAGTTTGAACTCCCAGGTGGTATCATCCACCGCAGTCCAGGACACGGCCAGGGCCGGTTCGGGATGGTATTGCGGATCGAAACGCACCAGCGGGTCGAAGACGTAGCTGGTCAGGACGTTATTCGGTCCCATGTTGAAGTAATGCGGGTCCATCGCGGTGAAGGCGCCGCCGACCCCGATGGTCAGGGTGTTCTGTGCCGCGGCTTGGTGTGCGAACAGGCAGGCGAGCAGCAGGATCAGGCAGCGGCGCATCGGTTGGTCCCCCGAGGATAGGGTGCGACCCTGCCCGGATCGGCGCGTCGTTTCCAGCCTAAACCCGCCGCAGCACCGGCACCGGTTCCCGCCGCCGGGCCCTCAGGCCCAGCATCACCACACTGGTCGTCGCGATTGCCGCGGTGACGCAGGTGCACAGGAAGATCTGCCGCGGCGGCCAGCCCAGCGACAGCAGCAGGCCGCCAAGCCAAGGCCCACCGATGCCGCCCAACCGCCCGATGCCTAGTGCCCAGCCCATGCCTGTCGTCCGCACCCGAGCGGGGTAGATGGCCGCGGTCATGCCGTTGATGCCGGTCATACTGCCGATGGTGCAGATCCCCATCAGGAAAATCACCGCCAGCAGCAAACCGTGCGGCAGGTCGGCCAGGCCGACCAGCGCGATCACCACGATGCCCGCCGGCAGCATCACCGCCAGCACCGCCTGCGCGCTGAACCGACGAGCCAGGGGCGCCATGGCAAAGACGCTCAGCATCGGTCCCGCCGACATCAGGCTGGCGGCGAAGACCGAATCGGCCGGCGACAGCCCGGACAGGTTCAGCACCGTCGGCAGCCAGTAGCTGATCATGTAGATGCTGAGCAGGTTGGCGAAATACAGGATCCAGACCAGAACGGTGGTGGGCCCCAGGCCATCGCGGAACAAGCCGGCGACCGGATTGCCGGTCGCGACATCGACGGGGTGCACCGCATCCGCCGGCTCGATGTTCAGCCGTTGCAGCAGCCGTTCGGTGCGCGTGGTCAGCCGTCCGCGCGCCAGCAGGATGCGCGGGGATTCCGGAAGCCAGAGCAGCATCACCGGGATCAGCGCCAGCGGCAGCAGCCCACCCAAAAGGAAGATCACCGTCCAGCCGAACTGCGGCAGCATCTGCGCGATCAACTGCCCGCCCAGGAATCCGCCCAGCGGATTGCCGGTGAAGATCACCATGATCACCGCGGCCCGCAGCCGTTCGGGCACGTAATCCGAGGTCAGCGCGACGGTCACCGGCATGACGCCGCCGATGCCGATGCCGGTGATAAAGCGCAGCACGACCAGTTGCGGGATGCTGGTCGCGAAAACGCAGCCAAGTGAGGATACCGCCAGGAACACGAGGCTCGCGACCAGCACGGGCTTGCGGCCCAGGCGGTCGCCGGCCGGTCCGGACAGCAGGGCGCCGACCATGATGCCGACGCTGGACATAACGAAGGTGTTGGCGAAGGCAGCCGCGGGCATGTGCCAGGCCTCCCGCAACGCCGGGGCCGCCATGCCGATCGCGCTGATATCGTAGCCGTCGAACATCTGCGCCAGGGTGCACAGAAAGGCCACGCGCAGTTGCAAGGATCCGAGTCGCTGGGTCTCCAGCCTGGTTTCAGCCGCGGACGGATGCATGCGCTGGTCTCCTCCCCGGGGCGGCCGGTTGCTCCGGCGCCCGTTGGGTGGCTTATATCAGATCGGGTGGACTGACGCAGCGGGCAATTTTCCCGGTTTGGGGATGGAACGTCATCGTTGCGTGATAGCCAAGCCCCGGCGGCTGATCAAGGAAGGCGGCGCCCACGGATTGAGGATGAGAGTGATGCGAAGCCTGTGTTTGACCCTGCTTGCCACCGCTCTGGCGGCGCCCGCCCTCGCCGATGCGCCGGCCGCGACGCCGATCCGGCACCTGGTGATCATTTATAACGAGAACGTCTCGTTCGACCACTACTTCGCCACCTATCCGGTCGCGGCCAATCCGCCGGGCGAGCCGGCCTTCAGCGCGACCCCGGACTCGCCGGCGTTGGACAACCTGGCCAGCGTGCATCTGTTGAGCGGCAACCCCAACGCGACAAACCCCGCGAATGGCGCTGATGTTACCGAACCGTTCCGGCTGGACCGCACACAGGCCGCGACCGCCAGCCAGAACCATGCCTACACCGCGGAGCAGCAGGCCTATGACGGCGGCAAAGCGGACCTGTTTCCCCGATACACCGGCAAAGGCACGCCTGGCGGTGCGGGCGCATTCGGTAGCAAGGGCCTGGTGATGGGCTATTACGATGGCAATACCGTGACCGCGCTGTGGCACTACGCCCGGCACTTCGCCATGAGCGACAATGCCTTCACCGATACCTACGGCCCATCGACACCGGGCGCATTGGAGGTGGTATCGGGGCAAACCAACGGCATGCGCCTGATCGCGACGACAAGGAAACCATCAACCCTGGCGAAGGTCAGCTATTACATCAACGATGGCCAGGGCGGCCTGACCATGATCAACGACGTCGATCCCGGCTATGACACTTGCTCGGTCCCCGGTGACCAGGCGGTGATGACCGGCCGGAACATCGGCGACCTGCTGAGCGAAGCCGGCATTTCCTGGGGCGGATTCATGGGCGGATTCGACCTGGCGACCGTCAATCCGAACGGCACCACGGGGTGCCAGCGCAGTTCGATTCCGACCGCGATCGGCAAGCCGGTGGCGGATTACGTCGCGCATCACAACTGGTTCCAATACTACGCATCCACCGCGAACCCGACGCACGCGCGTCCGTCGTCGGTGCAGGCGATCGGGCGCAGCGATATCGCGGATCCCGCGAACCACCAGTACGACCTGGATGATTTCTACGCCGCGGTGAAGGCCGGCAATTTCCCCGCCGTGTCGTATATCAAGGCGCCGGCTTATCAGGACGGCCATGCCGGCTATTCGGACCCGCTGGATGAACAGATGGCGACTGTCTCGCTGATCAATTTCCTCCAGCAACAGCCAGACTGGCAGGACACCGCGGTGATCGTTGCCTGGGACGATTCGGATGGCTGGTACGACCATGCCTTCGCCACGCCAACCAATCCCTCGGCCGACGCCGAGGCGGACCAACTCGACGGACCCGGCCGCTGCGGGGCCGGAACGCCGTTGGGGGGTGTGAACGGCCGTTGCGGTCCCGGCACGCGGATTCCGTTCCTGGTTGTGTCGCCCTGGGCCAAGCCGAACGCGGTCAGCCACACGCGGATCACGCAAGCCTCCGTGGTGCGCTTCATTGAAGATAACTGGCTTGGCGGCAAGCGCCTGGGCGGCGGGTCCTTCGACGCCGAGGCCGGGCCGATCCTGGACCTGTTCGATTTCACCGCGGACCATCGGGTCCCACCGCTGTTCCTGGATCCGGTGACGGGTACACCGGTCGCCAAGCCCTGATCGCGCGGGGTTTCATCCTGGCGGCATGTCTGGTTGCTGTGGTGCTGCCGGGATCGTTGCCGCGTGCCGGTGAGGCGACGGGTTTGGGGGAGAACCCCTATCCCGTGCATCTGCGCCGCCCGCCGATGGCGCCATTGTCGGCGATGGCGCTGCTCGGGCGCCAGGTGTTCTTTGATACCAGCCTGTCATCGTCAGGCCGGATGTCCTGCGCGTCCTGCCACAGCCCCGCGCATGCCTATGGTTCGCCGAACGATGGGCCGGCAATATCGAGTCCGGGGATGCGGGCGGTGCCGTCGTTGAGGTATCTGGAGCGGCAGCCGAATTTCAGTATCGGGCCGGACCGGGACGAAGACGAGCCAGCGCCACTGTCGCGGATGGCCGCTGAGGGTCTTGCGCAACCGCGGACGCGGAAAACCGCAAGCCGAGTTTCGGACGGCCTGGTACCGCAGGGGGGTCTGTTCTGGGACGGGCGTGCCGATACGCTGCAGCAACAGGCGATGGGTCCGCTGCTCAATCCCCTGGAAATGGATGGCGACACGATCGACCGGGTGGCGGGCCGGCTGCGTCAGGCACGCTATGCGGATCAGTTCGTTCCGCTGTTTGGAAGTTCGGTTTTCGACAATCCCCGCGTCCTGGTGGACGAGGCGTTGTTCGCCGTGGCGCGTTACCAGATCGAGGATCCGAGCTTTCATCCTTACAGCAGCAAGTTCGATGCCTGGCTTGAGGGGCAGGCGCGTTTCACGCCGGCCGAGATGCGCGGTTACCGGTTGTTCAACGACCCCGTCCGGGCGAATTGCGCGGGTTGCCATGTCGATCGGCCCAGCGCTGATGGCCTGCCACCGCTGTTCACCGATGCGCAGTACGAGGCGTTGGGGGTGCCGCGCAATCCGGCGCTGTCCGTCAACCGAGATCCGGCTTACTTCGATCTGGGCGTGTGCGGTCCGCTACGGTCCGATCTGGCGACGGAAACGCAATATTGCGGCCTGTTCCGGACACCGACCCTGCGCAATGTGGCAACGCGGCACGCGTTCTTTCACAACGGCGTGTATCGATCGCTGCGCGCGGTGATGGATTTTTACAATTTGCGCGATACGAATCCGGGTGCGGTCTATCCCAAAGGCCGGGACGGGCGGGTGGTGAAATTCGACGACATTCCTGTAAGGTATCGAGAAAACGCCGATACGGTCGATCCGCCATTCGATCGGAAGGCGGGAGACAAGCCGGCGATGAGTGTCCGGGATGAATTGGATATCGTCGCGTTTCTGGGGACGCTGACGGATGGATATGAAGCGACCGCAAACTCCCCCTCCCCTCGTGGGATTGGGTTGGGGGGAGAAGGATTTCCTTCACACCCGCCGTAGCACCGGCCCGGGCTCTCGCCGCCGGCGCAGCACCCCCAGCAGCACCGCACACACCGTGGCGATGAACGCGGTGCCGCAGGCAACCAGGAATATCTGCCGGGGCGGCCAACCCGCCGTCAGCAACGCGCCGCCCAGCCACGGCCCGACGATCGCGCCCAGCCGTCCGACTCCCAGCGCCCAACCCATCCCCGTGGTGCGCACGCGCGCGGGGTAGAGTGCAGCGGTCATGCCATTGACGCCGGTCATGCTGCCGACGGTGCAGGCGCCCACCAGCAGAATGACCGCCAGCAATGCAAAATGCGGCAAGGCCAGCAGGCCGATCGCGGCGATCGCCAGGATACCGCAAGCCAGGCTGACCGCCAGCACATTCGGCGGGCCAAACCGGGTGCTCAACGGAACGATCAGGAAGACGCTGACCAAAGGACCGGCCTCCCGCAAGCTGGCGGCGAAAACCGCATCGGCGGGGGCGAGGCCCGACATCGACAGCACGGTCGGCATCCAATAGCCGATCATGAACATGCTGAGCAGGTTGGCGAAGTACAAGATCCAGACCAGCACGGTAACCGGTGCGAGACCATCGCGGAACAGCCCGGCCACGGGGTTGCCGGTCGCAACATCGACCGGCTGCGCGGGTGCGGCCAGATCGATGCCAAGGCGGTCCATCAACCGCCGGCTACCGGTGGTCAACCGTCCGCGCGCCAGCAGGAATCGCGGCGATTCCGGCAGCAGCCACATCACCACCGGCAACAGCAGCAGCGGCAGCACGCCGCCCAGCACGAAGACCGACGGCCAGTCGAACAGCGGCAGCAGGCGCGACACCGCGACTCCGCCCAGGAACCCGCCCAGCGGCGCGCCGGTGAACACGATCATGATGCCGACCGCGCGCCGCCGTTCAGGCAGATAGTCCGAGGCCAGCGCGACCGTTGCCGGAAACAGCGCACCCACCCCCATGCCGGTGAACACGCGCAAGCCGGCCAGCATCGGGATCGTTGTGGCATAGACACAGGCGAGCGAGGATACGCCCAGCACCACCAGGCTGGCGGTGATCACCGGCTTGCGTCCCAGCCGGTCCCCCAACGGTCCCGAGACCAATGCGCCGCTCAGGATTCCGACGCTCGACATGACGAAGGTGCTGGCGAAGGCGGGGCCGGGGATGTGCCAGGCCCGCACCAGCGCCGGCACCGCTATGCCGATGGAATTAAGGTCGTAACCGTCGAAGGTCTGCGCCAGCAGGCAGATCAGCGCGACCTTGATCTGCAGGGGGCCGAGACGTTGCGTCTCCAGCCGGGTCTCGGCGCTGCTCACGCGGCCAGGTCCTCGGCGGCGGGGACGCGGGTGATCTTGTGGCGTTGCAGGATTGGCAGCACGTCGCGGGCGAAGCGGCGGATCTGCTCCAGGAACATCTCCTGCGGCATGGCGCCACGGTTGAAATTCACCTGAATTGTGCTGGCGCCGGTGTGTTCGGCGAGGCGGATCAGGCGTTCCGCGACCTCCTGCGGCGTGCCCCACGGCATGCGCTCGGCCAGCCGTTCCACATCCGCCATCGTCATGTTGCGGAAGTCGGCGCGATTATGTTCCGCCGCACGAAGGTTCTCGGGGCGGACGTACTCGGTGGAGGCGTCGCTGGTGTAGCCGGTCTCCCGCTGGCGGGCGGTTTCGGTGAAGTTGCCGTGGCTGAACAAGGTGCGGTTGAAATACAGCAGATAGGGGCCGCATTCGCGCACCGCCTCGGCTTTGCTGCCGGCAACGTAGCAGGACACGCCGAGCGACAGGTGGTCGGGCGTGATCTGGCGGCCGTTGGCGGCGAGGCATTTGGCGTAGTAACGAATGATGTCGTCCTGCAGCCCGCCCGGTGCCAGGCCGGGGGTGATGCGGATGTTGTGGCGGGCGGCGAATTCGATCGATTCCTTGCTGCCGACGACGGGAATCCAGACCTCGGGATGCGGCTGCTGCACCGGGCGTGGCCACAGCGCGACGTCTTTGTATGACCAGAACTTGCCCTGGTAGGAAAAGACGTCCTCGGTCCAGGCGCGGGTGACGATCTCGTAGGCTTCCTCGAAACGGGCGCGGGAATCCGACAGCGGCACGTTGTGCACCTGGTACTCGCGCGGAATGCCGCGGGCGAAGCCGGAAATCAGGCGGCCGTTTGACAAGCAGTCCAGCATCGCCAGTTCCTCCGCCAACCGCAGCGGTTCGTGCAGCGGCAGCAGGTTGCCGTAGATCAGCAGTTTCACCCGCTTGGTCCGTTGCGCGGCCGAGGCGGCCATCAGGTTGGGCGAATTCATCAATCCATAAGGCGAGCAATGGTGTTCGTTGAACCCCAGCCCGTCGTAGCCAAGACGGTCGATCTCCTCCCAGGCATCGAGATGTTCGGCGTAGGTGCGCACCGCGATATCCGGCCGGAAGTGGCGCGCCGACAAAGGATAGGGCAGCTCGCTGCCGATTTTGAGATGGTCGAGCTGCGCGCCATAGGCCAGCAGATCGAAGACGAAGACTTTCATGGCCGCCCCTGTTGGAATTGTCCGGCCAGTGTGTGGGCGGGGCAGCGAGGGGTCAATGTGGGTGGCGTGCTAAAGCATCAACTGCCAGTCCTCTCCCACCATCGGCGGCCCGAAATCGCTGTGCGGTGCGCTGGCGATCAGCCGGAACCCCGCCGCCCGATAAATCCCACGCGCCGCCGCCAGAACATCATTGGTCCACAGCACAATTTCCCGATACCCGGCCGCTCGGGCGAAGCCGATACATTCCGCGACCAAATGTTTTCCGATGCCCAGACCTCGCGCGGCCGGTTCGACGATCAGCAGACGCAGCTTGGCAATTTCGTCCGACTTTCGCATCACGAACACCGAACCCAGCCGGACACCATCCTGTTGCGCGATCCAGCATCGCTCCCGCACCGGATCGTTCCGATTTAGATAGTCTGCGGCGACGTGCGCGACCAGTGCTTCGAATCGTGCATCGAAACCGTATTCCGCAGCATACAGCGCGCCGTGACGTTCCACCATCCAGCCGATGTCGCCCGGCAGCGGCTGGCGCAATGACCAGGACCGCTGTGCCTGATCACCAAGCAACGATTCGATCCGCCCCATGCTGGCGACCAGGTCCGCCTGGGCCGAGGCCGGCAGAGCCGCAAGCAGCGCAGCGACTTCCGCGTTGGCAACCTGGTCCAGCGGAGCAAAGGCGACACGCCCGGCTTCGGTCAAAGTCAGGCTGTTCTGCCGCCGGTCGGTGTCCGATTGGGCGCGGCACAACAGCCCGTCCCGCTCGAACCGCTGCAGGATACGGCTGAGGTAGCCAGCGTCCAGATCAAGCGTTGCACCAATCTCGGTCGCGCTCTGGTCTGGGCGATGAGCCAGTTCGTACAAAACCCGCGCCTCCGTCAACGAGAAGCGGCTTTGCGACAGGCCCTCGCGCAGGGCGCCGATACGGTGCGTATAAAAGCGATTGAACCGCCGGATGGCGGCGATGCGGTCGGCGGGATCGGCGGCAATGAGGGTCATCGCCATACCATGCCGCGGATAATTGACTAAGTCAATCAGTCGGGGCCGCGTCAGAAATACGTGTTCGGCTCTCATATCACTGCCTTGTGACACAGAGTGCCAAGAACAAGCCGCAATCCTTGCCTACCTCCTACCAGTCTCGATGTCGGCAACGACAGGTTTCGGGATCAGCGTCACCTGGCGGATTTGCCTCTGCTCACAAACAGGAGATGGGATATGCCTTACACAAACTTCAATCGGTTCGTTCTTCCCGGTCTGGCGGCCCTTGCCATGATCGGCGCGGTCGGGTCAGCCGCGGCGCAGACCTCCACCGTTGTCATCGCGCCCAGCGCGCCGCCGCCGCCGCGGGTGGAAACCGTCCCGCCGCCGCCCGCCACCACGATGACCTGGCAGGCCGGGCACTGGTATTGGAACGGCTCCGACTGGGCCTGGATCGACGGCCACTATGTGGAGCGTCCGCAGGCGACCGCGGTGTGGGAACCGGGTCATTGGGCCCAGCAGCCCGCCGGCGGATACTTCTGGGTCGACGGGCATTGGCGGAGCTGATCGCAGCCGACGCCATTCGCCACATTCCTTCGCAACACAAGGAGAATAACGATGCGCAGTTCCGTTTCTGCATGCATGGTCCTGCCGGCATTGGTTGCGCTGGCGGCGTGCAGTTCCCCGCCACCGCCGCCGCAGACCACGCAGGTGATCGTGCAACCCCAGCCGGAGGTGGCCATGGCAACCATTGCGCCAATGCCACCGCCGCCGCCGCATTCGGAGCTGGTGCCCCCGCCGCCACCGTCGGGTGAGCCGATGGTGTGGCAGCCCGGCCATTGGCAGTACACCGGGGCCGCGGGCAACCCTTGGTACTGGCGGGAGGGCCGCTACGTGACCGTTCCGACCGGGGCCAGCGCCTGGGTGCCGGGTGTTTGGCAGCAGCAGGTCGGTGGCAGCGGCTGGCTGTGGGTGGCGGGCCACTGGGCGTAACTTTGCCGTATCGACCCCGGGCGGCGCGTGCTGTCCGGGGCCGGTTGACGGCCGCCACGTCCGGGCGTCAGGATACTGGCCAGTAGCCCCTGCCAGCACTGGACAGTCTCATGCGCCTGATGTGGTTCCATCTGATGCCCTACACCGAGCTGCCGGATGACTTCCGGGATAAGCATCATTCGGTTTGGGTGGACGTGCATTCCTCGCTGTTCGATCCGAAGCGCGCGCACCTGATGTACAACGACTTCATGGACGAGCTGGAGTACGCCGCCGATTGCGGCTTCGATGCGGTGTGCGTAAACGAGCATCACTCGAACGGCTACGGGCTGATGCCGTCGCCGAACCTGATCGCGTCATCCCTGGCACGCCGCACCACGAATGCAACGATATGCGTGATGGGGAATTCGCTCGCGCTGTATAATCCGCCGACCCGGGTGGCGGAGGAATTCGCAATGCTGGACGTGATTTCCGGCGGGCGGTTGATCGCGGGCTTTCCGGTCGGCACGCCGATGGACGATTGCTACTGTTACGGCATAAACCCGTCGCAGTTGCGCGACCGGTATTATGAGGCGCACGACCTGGTGATGAAGGCGTGGCAGCATCCGGATACCTTCGCTTTCAACGGCCGCTTCAATCAGCAGCGCTATGTCAATATCTGGCCGCGTCCGATCCAGCGCCCGCATCCGCCGGTCTGGATCCCCGGCGGCGGGTCGATCGAGACCTGGCAGTGGTGCGCGAAGATGGACTATGTCTATGCGTATCTGTCGTATTTTGGTTACAAGGATGGCAAGGACACAATGGACGGGTTCTGGCGCGAAATGGCCCGCCTGGGGAAGGATCGCAATCCGAATCGCGCCGCCTTTTTGCAATTCGTCGGCGTGGCGGAAACCCGGGAGCAGGCGCTGGAACTGTATCGCGAGCCGGCGGAATATTTCTACGGCCGCTGCCTGCACACCGACCCGATGTGGGCGACACCGCCGGGCTACATCACGGAAGCCACGCAGCGTGCCGGCATCCAAAGCCAGGTCGGTCGCGCCGCCACCCAAAGTGCTCGGTCGAAGGCGCGCGCGACGGAGATGAAGGACATTGTCGATATGGGCTACGTCATCGTCGGATCACCCGACGAGGTCGTGGCGCAGTTGACCGAGGTCGCGACCGAACTGAACGTGGCGCACCTGATGCTGCTGTTGCAGTTCGGGAACATGGGCAAGGACCTGGCCAAGTACAACACCAAATTGTTCGCCGAAAAGGTGATGCCGCGGCTGCAACCGCTGTTCGCCGAATGGGAGGATAAGTGGTGGCCACAGCCGATGGATACGGCGCTGCGGGCGGACGTTCCGGCTTTCACGCCCGGTTTGGCCGCGGCGTAGGGGCAAGCCGGCGTGGCGGCTGCCCGCCTTGGCCTGGCGCTGTAGGGCACCGACCCAGTCGCAGCACTCGCCGGCCACGCCGCGCTGGCGGAAAGCAACGGCTGTGCCCGGCCGTCACGCGGCAC
>Ga0302279_10004810_pt1 | contig 15559 bp, 18 predicted proteins | sample III_Bog_N3_3_FD_194541 | JGI IMG/M metagenome (GOLD analysis project Ga0302279, IMG submission 194541) | Peat permafrost microbial communities from Stordalen Mire near Abisko, Sweden - III_Bog_N3_3 | ecosystem: Environmental > Terrestrial > Soil > Wetlands > Peat | place: Sweden: Abisko...
TTTCGGTCAACGGATACGGCAAGCGCACGTCTTCGTTCGAATACCGGACCACCGGCCGCGGAGGCAAGGGCATCGTCGCGATGTCCGTGAACGATCGCAACGGCGTGCTGGTGGCGTCGTTCCCGGTCGAGGACTCCGACCAGATCATGCTGGTGACCGACAAGGGTCAGCTGATCCGCTGTCCGGTCGAGGGCATCCGCATCGCGGGTCGCTCGACCCAGGGCGTCATCGTGTTCGACACCGCCGAGGACGAGCATGTGGTGTCGGTGGAGCATATCGGCGAGGACGCCGAAAACGGCAACGGCAATGGCAACGGAGGCCACGCCGCGAGCGAATAGCGACTTTGCTATTCGTCCGGCCGCCCTGTTCGGACTATAACCGGTTGCACCGCGCGGTGGTCGCGATCGGTGATGGCTCGGTATGTCGTGAAGCTCCTCGTTCCCATGGCGCTGTTGCTGGCCTCCCCCGGGGCCTTGGCATGCGACCTGTCGCTGGTCGCGCCGGCGAAGTCGGCGCTCAACAAGCCGGTTCAGGCCAACGCCTCGCTTGCGAACGATATTTTGGCTGTCAGCTATTCGGTGACGGCGCCGTCACTGAACGCCAGAAAAATCCTTGGCCCGCGGCAATATCCCTACATGTTCGACGTCGTGGAGTTGTTCGTCACGTTTTCGGAAACCGGATTTCCGTATTTTGAATTCGAAGTGTCGCCGTACAACCAGACCTTTCAGGTCAAGATCGTCAGCCTGACCGAGCCTTTCCAGGAGGGCATCGATCTGGGCCTGGTGTCGGAGGCGACACTCCGGCCGGGCGGCTGGACCGCGGACTTGAAGATTCCCCTGAAAGCGCTCGGCTGGGATGGCGACCCCGGGACGATCCGGGGAAATTTCTTTGCCATTCTGGAGCGCGCTCCACGCAGCTATTGGAGTTCATTCCTGCCACGCGCCAAAAAGCCGAACTTTCATCAGCCGCGGTTTTTTCAGCCATTGCTTCGGTGCGAATAGAGGCGGGGGGAAACGATATGAAAAGACGTGATTTCCTCAAGGCCACGGGTGGTGCGTCGGCGCATTTGATCGTCGGAGGTTCGCTGCTTTCAATTCGCAGGGCGGAGGCCGACACCGGTCTGCCGATTGCGGCGCTGCAGGCAGAGCTCGATCCGAAGAAGGATCTGCTGCTGGTCCACGCCAACAGCGGCTCGGCCAAATATGACATGTCGTTCAACAAGCGAACGCAAATCTCGCCGCGGGTGCGTGTCGTTGCCGGAAGTCCCAAGGCGGTCGGCAGTACGATTCTTTGGGCTGTGAACAACGGCTTGGGCTTCGCGGTCCGGTCGGGCGGGCACTCTTATGAAGGGTTTTCGCAGAGCCCGGATCTCGTGATCGATGTTCGCGGCATGACCGGCATCAAGCTCTCGGCCGACAGGAAGTCGGTGTCGATCGGCTCCGGTGCATCGCTCGGATCGGTTTACGCGGCGCTCTGGCCCGGTCATCAGGCGATACCGGCGGGAAGTTGTTTTCCGGTGGGCGTCGCGGGCCACTCGCTGGGAGGAGGCTTTGGGCTGCTGGGACGCTCCTTTGGCCTCGCATGCGACAATATCCTGTCGATGGAGGTGGTCGATGCGTCGGGGCAGGTTCGCAATGCAAGCGAAACGGAAACCCCCGATCTGTTCTGGGCGCTGCGCGGCGGCGGCAACGGAAATTTCGGGGTCGTTACCAATTTCAATTTTCGAACCAGCCCGGTCAACATGGTTGCCAGGTTCGGCTTGACCTGGAGCAAGCCGGTCGCGCAGGCGGTCAAAATCATGCAGGCGTGGCAGCAATGGCTCGAGGATCTGCCGCCGTCGATCACCTGTACCCTTCATCTGGATAGAATCCCCGGAAGCCAGATCAAGGTGCATCTGGCCGGACTTTCGGTGCAATCCGAAAGCAAGCTGACCGTCGAGTTGAAACGCCTTCAGAAGGTGGCGGGAGCCACCGACAAGTTTTCGACCACCACGGAGACGTTCAAGGCGGCGGCCACGGTGTTCGATGGCGGCGGCCCGGCCTATGTCTTCATGAAGGCAAAATCCGACTACGTCACGGAGCCGCTGACCGACCAGGGTATCTTGACGCTGCTGGATGGCCTGCAGAACGCAGCGGGAGATATCACGGTGCTGTGCGACAGCTATGGGGGAGCGATCAACACGGTTGCGCCCGACGCCACCGCCTTCGTTCACCGCGGGAAAGCGAAATATTCGATGCAGTATTACAAGGAATGGCAGGACCCGCGCGCTTCGGATGCCAACATCGCGATGATGCGGACCTTGTATGCGGCGATGCGGCCGTTCGTTTCCGGCGAAGCCTATGTGAACTATTGTGATCTCGATCTCGGCGACGGTTATGCGAAGGCTTATTGGGGCGACAACCTTCCGAGGCTGATGAAGATCAAGGCTGAGCTCGACCCGAAAAATATCTTCAGACACGCGCAGAGCGTGCCGCTGAGCTAGCCTCTATCGTCGTGTGCGCCGAACGAGCGCACCGACCCGTTGCAGGGAGTTTCGCGCCGTCTTCTCATGGCGCCGGTAACCAACTCCGGTTCACTGCGATTCAATCCACGTAGTTTTACGTGGTGTTCGGTTCCTTCATCCAGCGTCCGCGCAAAGCCGCGCCGCATTTGGTTCCATATCACGCCGAGAATCTGCTAAAAAACTGCTTCGCTGTGCTGGCAGGTCGACCGGAGCAGACCGGGATCGGAAATGACCCCGACGTCTTACGGGACGAGGGAACAGACGTGATCGGGGAAAGCGACCATTGCCAGGGCAAGCCGGCGATCACGCTCGGAAGCGTTCGCAGCTTCTTCTCTGCCCGGTTTGGCCGCGGTATCGCGTTTCGCCTGCTTGTCAGCGTTCTGCTGTTCAGCTCTGCCGTCACCCTGACACTGACTGCGCTGGAGCTCTACCTCGATTACAAGCGCGACGTCGCGGCGATCGATGCCCGGCTTGACGAGATTCAGCAGGGCTATGCCGAAAGCCTGGCGGAGAGTCTGTGGAATCTGGATGCCAACCAGTTGCAACTGCAACTGGCCGGCATCCGGCGCTTGCCGGACGTCACCCTCGTGGAAATCCGGGAGATCGACGCCACGCGAGATTCTCCGGTCGTGGCAGCAGGCGAACCCGGTGCGCGCTCGATCGTCGTCCGGGAGTTTCCGCTGTACCACGTGGTGGATTCGGTCACCCGGCCGTTCGGCACCGTACGCGTCGAGGCAAGTTTCACCAGGATCTACCAGGAGCTCGTGGAGCGAACGCTGATCCTGCTGTTGAGCCAGGGAGCAAAGACCTTTCTGGTCTCCTTGTTCATCGTCTACATCTTCCACCGTTTGGTCACCCGGCATCTCCTGAGCATCGCCCGGTTTGTTGGCCATTATGACCTTGCGCATCCGCCTCCGCCGCTCGGCCTGCAACGGGTTTCGCCAAGGCAGGGAGATGAGCTGGACGCATTGGTCGAGGCGTTCAATATGTTGTGCACCGACCTGCAACGCGCCTATCAAGACCTGAAGAAGAGCGAACAACGGTTTCGCGACTACGCCGAAACGGCGTCGGACTGGTACTGGGAGACGGGACCTGACCACAGGTTCACCTATGTGTCGGATCCGTATCAAGCCTCGTTCGGCGAACGGGTTTCGATCATCGGGAGGTCGCGTCGTGATCTCGCGCCGCAGGAGGAACTTGGGCAGCAGAGATGGCGTGAGCACTTCGCCGTGCTCGACCGGCACGAGCCGTTCCGCAATTTCGAATACACGCTGCGCGATGCCGACAAAATTACGCGCCATGTCTCGACCAGTGGCCGGCCTATCTTCGACGGCGCCGGGCGGTTCATGGGCTATCGCGGCACCACCACCGACCTCACGGCACAGCGTGAGGCGGAGGAGCGCCTGCATCAAACCCAGAAGATGGATGCCATCGGCCAGCTCACCGGCGGGATCGCCCACGACTTCAACAACATTCTCACGGTGATCCTGGGCATCGGCGAAATGCTGCGGGAGAGCCTCGCAGACCGGCCGCAACTCGCGACCACGGCGAGGATGATCGAAGATGCGGCCTCCCGCGGCGCGGCCCTGACGCAACAGCTGCTGGCGTTCGCGCGCAAGCAGATGCTTGCGCCACGCGCGACGGACGTCAATGCCCTGGTGGTCGAAACCGTCAAGCTGCTACGTTCCACGCTTGGCGCGCAGATCGAAATCCAGGTAACGCCGCAGCGCGATGTCTGGCCGGCGATGATCGACCCTTCGCAGCTTTCCACCGCGTTGCTCAATCTCGCGGTCAACGCCCGTGACGCCATGCCGGACGGCGGCAAGCTCACGATCGAGACCAGCAACGTGGTGCTGGATGACGCCTCCGCGAGGGCCAATCCCGAGATATCGCCCGGATCCTATGTCCTGGTTTCGGTCGCCGACAACGGCTCGGGGATTCCGGCTGCGATCCGCGACAAGGTGTTCGAGCCATTCTTTACGACAAAGCAGGTCGGCAAGGGGACAGGTCTTGGCCTCAGCATGGTCTATGGGTTCGCCAAACAGTCGGGCGGTCACGTCACGATCACCAGCGAAGAGGGGCACGGCACCACCATCAGGATCTATCTGCCGCGTACCGCCGACGTTGGCGCCGGTTCCGGAGAGCCCGAGCATAAGGCTGCCGCGCGCAGCGCCAACGAGACGATCCTGGTGGTCGAAGATGACGAAATGGTGCGCAAGTCCGTGATCATGCAGCTCGAGGGCCTGGGATATCGCACGCTCGCCGCCAGCAACGGCGCGGAAGCGCTTGCGCTGGTCGACCAGGGGGTACCGTTCGATGTTCTGTTCACGGACATCGTCATGCCCGGCGGAATAAGCGGCGCCGAGCTTGGCCGTGAGGTCGCCGGGCGCCGGCCCAACGTCAAGATGCTTTACACCTCGGGCTACAGCGAGGATGGCATCGTGCATCATGGCCGGCTAGATCCGGGGGTTGTCTTGCTGGGAAAACCCTATCGAAAGCTCGATCTGGCCCGCAAGATTCGCGATGTCCTCGGCGACCAGGCTCAGCCGGGGGAGTAACCAATGATCGGAGGAAGCCGCGGGCTTCTTCAGGACGATCTGGCGGATTGGCGCCGCGATCGATCCGGCACGGGTTTAATGGGGGAAAGCCAATGGTCCGGCTGACTGTAATGGCGCTGGTTCTGGTCGGCGGTTTCTGCTCGGCCGTTGCTGCCGAGACGTATGACCGCGTGGCTTCCGTTGGAGAGTCACCCATTTCCGCCGAGACCGGCCCCGCCGGCGACCACGGCATGCTTGTTGACCTGCTCCGCGCCCTCGACAGGGTCACGCATTCGTCGACCAAGATTGTGCTTCGCCCATTTGCCCGGTCGTTTATCGAAACCGCCGCCGGCCATGCGGATTTCCACATCCCGTTCATTCAGAACGACGGCTCGCCGGCGCCGGAGGGGCTTGTCTATGTGACGGAGACTGATTTTGGCGAGGTTCAATTCGTCATCTATTCCAGAAAGCTTTCGCCGCTGAACGCCGAGACGGTGGCTCGCGCCAAGGCCGTCGAGACGGAATCCGGGCATGTATCGTTCTTTTCGTTTCCGGTGACCGAGACGCATTGCGTTCCCTGCAGCCTGGACAAAATCCTATTGGGGAGGGCCGATGCCTTGATCGTGAGTTCGGATATTGTCGATCCGCTGCTGGACAAGCCGCAGTACAAGGGCATCCATCGCGCGTTCTACAAGGCGTATCCGGTCCGGGCGCTCGTCCCCGCCAACGCGGATTCCGCGGCAACGCGCCGCTACCTGGCAGAGGGGGTGAAGCGGTTGAAGGAAACCGGCGAACTGTGGATCATCACACGCCACCAGGACGCTTACTCGGACTGGCAGCCCTGAGCGGCTGGATGATTGAACCCGTCCGATGCCGACGACGGTACGGCCATCGAAAACGGAGTCCAGCGCGCCCGCCTGGCCTCCAGTCAAATCAAACCTTTAATTCGCGAGCCGCGCCCTATGGCGTGCGGTCGGCGGTGACCAGCCGGGCTTCCCGGATCATCGCGGCCTTGGTGCCCGCGACGCGCAGGCAGGAGGCTTCGAAATTCGGCCAGGCCTGCTGCGAACAGTCACGGCCGACCGGGCGGACGTCGAGCCGGTCGCCCTTGGCCAGCGCCTGCGGAACGCTGGCTTCGACCTGCGGAGCAAAACCGGGAAGGATGGAGAGGGCAGTGGCAATTAACGCAGCGACGCCGATGGCAGAAAGTGCCTTGATCATGACGGTCCCCTGTCATTAGGGCCTTTGCGGCCCGTCGTTTCGTTAACGTATTGTTAACCGGCGCAAGTTTCCGGATGTCTTCGCCGGGGCAGAAAATGGTTTCGTCCGGCCCCGGTTTTGTTTCGTCGCACCCTGTCGGACGAAACACGCTCGCCCTGCCTGTGATGACGCCGCGGGTGCCCGGATGGTTCGGGGCAGGCCTGGAAATAAATCGTTGGAGGGCAGGGAACCGGTCCGGCTTGCGGGGGCGGCCGGGGCGGGGTAGACGGGTTTATGCCCCGTATCGCGCTTTATCCCGGCTCCTTCGACCCCGTCACCAATGGCCATCTGGACGTGGTCCGGCACGCCGTGGGGCTGTGCGACCGGCTGATCGTCGCTATTGGCGTCCATCCCGGCAAAAAGCCGCTGTTTTCGCTGGAGGAACGGTTTGCAATGGTGCGCGAGGTATTTGAGCCGATCGCCGCCAAGGCCGGTTGCGCCTTCGATTGCACCACCTACGACAAGCTCACCGTTACCGCAGCGCAACAAAGCGGCGCCAGCATCATGATTCGCGGCCTGCGTGACGGCACCGACCTCGACTACGAGATGCAGATAGCCGGCATGAACGAGACCATGGCGCCCGACGTGCAGACGGTATTCATTCCGGCCTCCGTGGCCGTCCGCCCGATCACCGCCACACTGGTGCGCCAGATCGCCGCCATGGGCGGCGACGTGTCGGCGTTCGTGCCGCCCCAGGTGGCGGCCAGCCTCAAGGCCAAATTCGCCTGACGACGCGACTTTCGCAAAAGCGTGACCGGTTCTGCGATAGGAATATACGCCACAAAGTCCTCTTACCTTCACTTTCCGGAGTTTTTCATGATCCGAGCTCTTGCCTTCGTCGTCGCGCTGATCTGCGCCGCGCCTGCGGTCGCCCAGCCGCTTCCCGCCGGCCTCGACAAGCAGAATGCGATCGTCATCGACACCACCAAGGGCCGCATCGTCATCAAGCTGCGAACCGACCTCGCGCCGCAGCATGCCGAGCGCATCAAGCTTTTGGCGCGGGACGGCTACTACAACAACGTGCCGTTCCATCGCGTGATCGACGGGTTCATGGCGCAAACCGGCGACGGCAAGAATTTCAACGGTACCGGCGGATCGAAATACCCGAACCTCAAGGCCGAGTTCTCCAACGTGCCGTTCAAGCGCGGCACCGTCGGCATGGCGCGCGCCAGCTCGGAGGATTCGGCGAACTCGCAGTTCTTCATCATGTACGCCGACGGCTCGTTCCTGAACGGCAAATATACCGTGGTCGGAGACGTGGTTTCCGGCATGGAGGTGGTCGACAAGCTCAAGCGCGGCGAGCCGGTCGCCGACCCGGACAAGATGGTGAAGGTGCAAGTCGCGTCCGACATCAAGTGACCGGCGGTGGCGCGGCGTCGCAACCTCGCCTGGTTGGCCGCCGCGCTGATGCTTTCGTCCCCGGCCGGCGCGCAAGGCCTGCCGGGGCAGGTCAATACCATCCGCGAGGCGATCGAGAAGATCGGCTCCTGCTGGAAACCGCCGCCGGCATCGCGCGCCACCCCCATCGACATCACGGTGGTCGTGAGTTTCAACCGGGCCGGCGAGATCCTCGGCCGTCCCCGGATCAGCTATGAATCGGAGCAGGCCACCGACAACGACCGGCTGCAGTACCGCATCGCCGTGATGGAGGCGTTGCAACGCTGCACGCCGATGCCATTTACCGAGAGCATGGCCGGCGCCGTCGCCGGCCGGCCGTTTGCGATCAAGTTCCACAACCGGAAACCACCACCCCAAACCCCAGAGAAGAGAGCATGGCTGACACCGAAAACACTTTGATCCTCGAAACCACGCAAGGACCGGTCACGATCGAGATGCGTCCGGACCTCGCGCCCGGCCACGTCGCTAGGATCAAGGAACTGGTGCGCGAGGGATTTTACGACGGTATCGTATTCCACCGTGTGATCGAGGGCTTCATGGCGCAGACCGGCTGCCCGCACGGCACCGGCACCGGCGGTTCCGGCAAGAAGCTCAAGGCCGAATTCAACAAGGAGCCGCATGTGCGCGGCACCACCTCGATGGCGCGCGCGGCCAGCCCGGATTCGGGCGACAGCCAGTTCTTCATCTGCTTCGATGACGCTTCGTTCCTCGACAACCAGTACACGGTGTGGGGCAAGGTGACGTCGGGCATGGAGAATGTCGACAAGATCAAGCGCGGCGAGCCGGTCAAGGATCCCGACAAGATCGTCAAGGCCCACATGGCGCTGGACGCGGCTTGATAGGCAAATCGTCATACGCGGGCTTGACCCGCGTATCCATCAATCTTCGGAAGAGTCTTCCGTAGATGATGGATTGCCGGGTCAAGCCCGGTAATGACAGTCTGGCCATGCGCACCGACCTGTTCGACTTCGAACTTCCCGCCGCCAGCATCGCGCTGCGTCCGGCCAGCCCGCGCGATGCTGCGCGGATGCTGGTGGTGCAGGGCGATGCCGTGCTGCGTGATCGCCACGTCGGCGACCTGCCGGACTGGCTCGAGCCCGGCGACCAGTTGGTGGTGAACGACACCAAGGTGATATCGGCCCAGCTCAGAGGCCGGCGCATCGGCCGCGAGACCGAGCCGAAGATCGAGGCGACCCTGATAAAACGTCTCGACGGCTCGCGCTGGCAGGCGCTGGTCAAGCCGGCGAAAAAGCTCGCCCCCGGCGACGTGGTGCGCTTCGGCAATGAGGGCAGGGTATGTCTGCTCGGCCATCTCGATGCGGAAGTCGTGCACAAAGGCAGTGAGGGCGAGGTCACGCTGTCGTTTTCATTTCACGGTCCGGCGCTGGACCAGGCCATCGCCGATCTCGGCAGCCCGCCGCTGCCGCCCTACATCGCCTCGAAGCGTCCGCCCGACGAGCGCGATGCCGCCGACTATCAGACCATGTTCGCCGCCAACGATGGCGCGGTTGCGGCGCCGACCGCGGGGTTGCATTTCACGCCCGGCCTGGAGGCGCGGCTGCGCGCGCGCGGCATCGGGATCGTCAGGGTGACCCTGCATGTCGGGGCAGGGACCTTCCTGCCGGTCAAGGCCGAGGACACCGCGGGCCACAAGATGCATTCGGAATGGGGAAGCCTCTCCGCCGAGACCGCGCGAACGCTGAATGCGGCGCGCGCGGCAGGCGGACGCATCGTTGCGGTCGGCACCACCTCGCTGCGCCTGCTGGAAAGCGCCACCGCCGAAGACGGCACCATCGAGCCGTTCAGCGCCGAAACCGCGATCTTCATCACGCCGGGCTACCGCTTTCGCGCCGTCGACATCCTCTTGACCAATTTTCATCTGCCGCGCTCGACCCTGTTCATGCTGGTGTCGGCGTTCAGCGGGCTTGCGACGATGCAGCGGGCCTATGCGCACGCCATCGACACCGGCTACCGGTTCTATTCCTATGGCGATGCCTGCCTGCTGTTTCCGGACAAATCGAGCGCATGAGCTTTTCCAGCCAATGACCGTTTCCAACCATTTCGAACTGCTCCGCCGTGACGGCCCCGCACGCACCGGCCGGCTGACGACGCCGCATGGCGTGGTGCGGACCCCCGCCTTCATGCCGGTGGGCACCGCGGGTGCGATGAAGGGCATGCATTGGCGCGAGGTGCGCGACGCCGGCGCCGATATCGTGCTGGGCAACACCTATCACCTGATGCTGCGGCCGGGCGCCGAGCGCATCGCCGCCCTCGGCGGCCTGCAGCGCTTCACCGGCTGGAACGGGCCGATGCTGACGGATTCCGGCGGCTTCCAGGTGATGTCGATGTCGGAACTGCGCAAGGTCAGCGAAAAAGCCGTCACCTTCCGCTCCCATATCGACGGCGCGATGGTGGAACTGTCGCCGGAACGTTCGATCGAGGTGCAGCGGCTGCTCGGCTCCGACATCGCCATGCAGATGGACGAATGCGTGCGGTTGCCGGCGGAGCCGGACGATATCGAGCGGGCGATGCTGCTGTCGCTGCGCTGGGCCGAGCGCAGCAAGCGCGCGTTCGAGACCGCGCCTGCCGGATACATGCTGTTCGGCATCGCGCAGGGCGGCGATCTTTCGCAGTTGCGCCAGGCCAGCGCCCGCGGCCTCGTCGAAATCGGTTTTCACGGCTACGCGATCGGCGGGCTGGCGGTCGGCGAACCGCAGGACGTGATGCTGGCCATGGTCGAGGAGGTCGCCGCGTTGCTGCCGGCCGACCGCCCGCGCTATCTGATGGGCGTCGGCACGCCCGACGATATACTGGAGGCGGTCGCGCGCGGCGTCGACATGTTCGACTGCGTGATGCCGACCCGCAACGGCCGCCACGGCATGGCGTTCACCCGGTTCGGCCAGATCAACCTGCGCAACGCCCGCCATGCCGACGACCCGCGGCCGCTCGACGAGGAAAGCGGCTGGCCGTCGACGCGCGATTATTCGCGCGCATATCTGCATCACCTGGTGAAATCGGGCGAGACGCTGGGCGCGATGCTGTTGTCGGAAATCAACATCGCCTATTACCAGGAGCTGATGGCGGGCATCCGGGAGGCGATCGCGCAGGGAAGCTTTGCCGACTTCCGCGAGCGCACCCGCGCCGGATGGGCGAAGGGCGATATCGCGCCGCGCTGACGCGAACCGGGCACCGCCTGCCGTTTGCGGGAAATCCTCAGGCGCCTGGCGCCCGCTCATGTACCTTGCGTCCCTCGAACCAGGTTTCGAGCACTTTGGTATCGGCGAGGTCGTCCGGCGCGCATTCGAACAGGTTGCGGTCGAGCACGATCAGGTCCGCCGACTTGCCGGGTTCGATCGACCCGGTGATGTCGCCTAGCCCCATCGCTTGCGCGGGATTGCGGGTATAGATCTCGATCACATCAGCCAGATCGAGCGCCTGCTCGGCCCACAGCTCGCCGGGATAGCCGCCTTTGGGATTGCGGCGGGTGACCATGCCTTCGAGGCCGAACCATGGATCGGGGAGCCCGACCACAGGCCAGTCCGATCCGGCTGCGAGCAATGCGCCGGACTGGTGCAGATCGCGGTTGGGCCAATAGCGGCTGGCGCGATCACCTTCCATCACCGCATTGTTGGCCACCGTGATCGCGCAGGGAAACCAGATCGCAGGGCATAGATCGGCGACGACATTGAGGCGCTTGAAGCGGGGAATGTCGGCGGGATCGATGAAGCTCGCATGGGCGATGTGGTGCGCCGGTCCCGGCCCGCGATAGTCGCGCACGATTTCGACGGCGTCGAGAATGTCCCGCACCGAGGCATCGCCCGCGCAATGGACCTTGACCGCCATCCCGAGTTCCTCGGCAAGGTTGATCCAGCGCACCACCTCGGGAACCGGAAGATAGGAGCGGCAGACCACCGAATGCCCGTGCGCGTCAGCCTTGTAGGGCGCGAGCATCGCTGCCGTGCGCGTCATCGGCACGCCGTCCATGAACAGCTTGACGAAATCGGGGCGGACATGGGCGGAACGAAACTGCTCGCGCCGGGCGATCAGGGGCTTGCCAAAAACCTCGGTGCCCGTGAGCGTGTCGAAAGCCGGCAGCGAACCGACGCACCAGGCGTTGAGCTGTTCCTTGCGGTCGAGCGCCTTCAGCGCCCGCAGCATGGGCAGGGTGGTGTTGGCGTCCTGATAGGCGGTGACGCCGTAGGAATTGAGGATCTCGACGGCGCGCCGGGTCGAGGCGATGTCGCGCTCGGCGGGATTTTCGATCGACTTCAGCAGCGCGCGTTCGGCGAGCGCGGACGCCTTCTCCACCAGAAGGCCGACCGCCTCACCGGTGCCGCCCTCCCGAACGATCTCGCCTTCGACGGGGTCGGGTGTCTCGGCCGTGATCCCGATCAGCGCCAGCGCTGGGCTGTTGACCCATCGGTTGTGCAGGCTGTCGTCCCTGAGCATGACCGGACGGCCAAGGCTGGCGGCATCGAGTTCGGCTTTGGCCGCCGCCTGGCCGAGCCGTCCGACCAGTTCGCTGCTCCAGATGCCGCCGCTGATCCATTGACCCGGGGCGATCTTCTCGGCGCGTGCCCTGACGAGCGCGAGGATGCCGTCGAACGACAGGCTGGCGGGAAACGCCACCTCGAACATGTCGAGCTGGCCGCCGCGGGTGTGGTGATTGTGGACGTCGACCAGGCCCGGCATCATCATGCGCCCGCCGAGATAGACCAGCCTCGTATCGCTACCCCGCAGCTTTTGCACGGCGCGGTCGCTTCCGACGCGCACGATCCTGCCGTCCTTGACCGCCACCGCCTCGGCCCAGCTGCGCCGACGATCGACGGGGTAGACCTTGCCGGAGTGAAAGATCAGGTCGGCTTCGTCAGAAGGACGGAGGCGCCTGGCGCGCGGGCTGCCGGTTCGCTTGCTCGTCCCGGAAGGCGTTTTTGCCGGCCTGCGAACCATGATGGCCACCCCGCTGAAGCGCCCATCAAGCATGCGCGCGAAGTGTCATTGTAGCCAGCCGGAGTCGGCCCCTGGAAGACGTCGGAGGCCGCTCAAATGAAATATCCTTTGAAATATCCTTTGAAATATCCCTGGAGCAAGCCAAGGCCGGCAGCGCGGATCAGCGCTGCGGCCCAAAGGCCCGCTGACGCGCGTAGGCATATCTCGGATTGATGCCGCAGCCTGACTCAGTGCCCGAAGCCGTCGCCATGCACTGCTGATAGGTCGCGAACTGACAATTGCCGGGATAGCCCCATTGCCTTCCCTGAAGACAGTATTTTGCCTCGGCAGCCGCCGGGTGGACGGTTGCTACCAGAGCAACGAAGGGAGCGAGGAGCAGGAAACCCCGAGTAAAGCGGCGCATTGTTTTGTCCTTTCGTGTTCAGACCATCGATAACGCCCCGAGGGCGAATGCGGTTCCTCGCATCATCCGGCACCAACTCGGCCGGGACGGCGCTTTCGTCATCCGGCACCGGAGGCCCGATGAAAGGGCCGCTGCTGGGTACCGATCCCGCCATCGACCGTGAAGAAGCCCAGGTCAGCAAGATGCTTGGGTCGATTTGCCGGGGTTGTTGATCCCGCGGGCAATCGCGCGCTCGTCAGAGCTTGCCGGGGCTGCTAAAGCTCGGCTCGGTATCCCCGTGTAAGAGCGAACGTTGTCATGCCCCGGACTTCACGCATCGCCTTTTTGTTGACGTTGCTGGTTTCGACCGTATCGGCCGCCGGTTCGGCGCAAGCGCGAGGTGGCTTCATCCCGATTGCAAGGTGCCGAGGATCAGCCTCTGTCCCGGCTGCACGGTCAACGTCACGATCACCGTTCTGCAAAATCACGAATGTCATATCAACTACGGCTCGCTCGGCGCCATGCACCCGCAGAAGATCCTGGTCAGCCCGAAGCGCGGAAGATATTGGGCGGTCAATGAGACCACCACGTCGTACAGCCCTGGCAAGGGTTTCCTCGGCAGCGATTATTTCGAGACACGGTTCGAATATGAATTGATGAATGGATCGCCGGCTTCCGCCGTCCTCAAGGCCGGGGTCGAGGTCGTCCCGCATTTTTGACGGCGGACGTGGTTCGTTCGTCAACCGTGGCGACATTCCTGGGAACATGCCACGGCTGGAACTCAACGGATGAATCCCGCGCAAACCAGATCACAGCTTGGCAATCGGCAAAGCCTAGTTACAGGCGATCCGCCGCAGTGCGTGCTTGGTCACGAAGCCGTAGCCGCAGGTATCGCAGGTCCAGAGATAGCTGATGACGTTGTCGGACACGTAGGCGGAAGCTTCTGCGGCCACCATTGAATCAGCGCAAACAGGACAGGTCGGTAAATCGCACCCGCGCGGGTCGGGATGACGCGTCTCGGTCGACAGGACTTCAGCAACTGCTGACATCGTGACCTCCTTGCGATTTGAACCTTGAACCTGACACTACCATAGTCTGATTTGTTTGACGATGTCGCAACACAAATGAGTTGGTTTTACGTTATTTGGCGGCGAAAACGGTTTTGCGATGCAGCGAATGGGAACCGCCGCATTCCGTCTTGCACGCAGGCACCGGCAGCCTCTAATGAAAGAAGAGTCCGATTTACCGGCATATCGCGAGCACAGGAGTCTTTCATGGACGCGCCAACCACCACGAGTGCAGTGCACCCTGCCGGCCGCGGCCGTGTGTTCGACAGCATCGTTGACGCGGTCGGCGATACCCCGATCGTGCGCTTGCGGAAGTTGCCGGCGGCGCACGGGGTCCATGCCACGATCCTCGCCAAGCTGGAATATTTCAATCCCGCCGCCAGCGTGAAGGACCGCATCGGCGCCGCCATGATCATCGCGATGGAGAAGGCCGGGCTGATCAATGCCGACACCGTGCTGATCGAACCGACCTCGGGCAATACCGGCATTGCGCTCGCCTTCGTCGCGGCCTCGCGCGGCTATCGGCTTAAGCTGGTGATGCCGGAATCGATGTCGATCGAGCGGCGCAAGATGCTGGCGTTTCTCGGCGCCGAAATCGTCCTGACCCCGGCGGCCCAGGGCATGAAGGGCTCGATCGCCGCCGCCGAGGAACTGGTTCGCACCACGCCCAATGCTGTGATGCCGCAGCAGTTCAAGAACCTCGCCAACCCCGAGATTCACCGCCGCACCACGGCGGAGGAAATCTGGAACGACACCGGCGGCAACATCGACTATTTCGTCGCCGGCGTCGGCACCGGGGGCACCATCACCGGCGTCGGGCAGGTGCTGAAACCGCGCAAGCCGTCGCTGCGCGTGGTCGCGGTGGAACCCGAGGAAAGCCCGGTGCTGTCGGGCGGACAGCATTCGCCGCACAAGATCCAGGGTATCGGCGCGGGCTTCGTTCCCGACATCCTCGACCGTTCCGTGATCGACGAGATCGTCAGGATCTCCAGCTCGACCGCAATCGAGACCTCGCGGGCGCTGGCGCGCAACGAGGGCATTCCCGGCGGTATTTCCTCAGGTGCGGCGATCGCCGCCGCGCTGGAGATCGGCAAGCGGCCGGAAGCCGCCGGCAAGACCATCCTGGCGATCGTGCCGTCATTCTCGGAACGCTATCTGTCGACAGCGCTGTTTGAAGGAATCTAGCCATGGCCGACCAGCCGAGACGTCCGCGAACCCTGAACGACGCGCGTACCGAGGCCGAGGCGGCGTTCAAGAAAACCACGACCAAGGTGCCGGAGGCGCCGCCGAAGCCTGCCGCGCTTCCCGGCGTGAAACAGATGGTGTCGCTGCGGATCGACCAGGATGTGCTCGAACACTTCCAGGAAGGCGGTCCGGGCTGGCAGGACCGCATCAACGAAGCGCTGCGCAAGGCGGCCGGGATGTGAGGCGCGCCATCGCCGAGAACGCAAAAAGCCCGGCC
>Ga0302279_10004812_pt1 | contig 15557 bp, 14 predicted proteins | sample III_Bog_N3_3_FD_194541 | JGI IMG/M metagenome (GOLD analysis project Ga0302279, IMG submission 194541) | Peat permafrost microbial communities from Stordalen Mire near Abisko, Sweden - III_Bog_N3_3 | ecosystem: Environmental > Terrestrial > Soil > Wetlands > Peat | place: Sweden: Abisko...
TTTGTCATTCCGCAGCTTCCTTCGGAAGAAACTCGTCGGGGAAATATTTAATGACGGTCGTGAGCGGATTCGAGGCCGCCTGGCCGAGGCCGCAGATCGAGGCGTCCCGCATCGCCTGGCTCAATTCTTCCAGCAGTTCCCGGTTCCAGACCGGCTTCTGCATCAACAGCGCCGCCTTCTGGGTGCCGACCCGGCACGGCGTGCACTGGCCGCAGCTCTCGTCCTCGAAGAAGCGCATCAGATTCAGCGCCGCGTCCTTCACGCTGTCCCGATCGGACAGGATGATGACCGCGGCCGAGCCGATGAAGCAGCCGTATTTCTCCAGCGTGCCGAAATCCAGCGGGATATCTCCCATCGACGCCGGCAGGATGCCGCCCGACGCGCCGCCGGGCAGATAGGCATGGAAGCGATGGCCGTCCGCCATGCCGCCGCAGAATTCGTCAATCAGTTCGCGCACGGTAATACCTGCCGGCGCGAGTTTCACGCCGGGGTTCTTCACCCGCCCCGACACCGAAAAACTGCGCAGGCCGTGACGGTCGTTGCGGCCATGGCTCTTCCACCAGTCCGCGCCCTTTTCCACGATGTCGCGCACCCACCACAGCGTCTCGATGTTGTTGATCAGCGTCGGCAACCCGAACAGCCCGACCTGGAACGGGTATGGCGGCTTGTGGCGCGGCAGGCCGCGCTTGCCCTCGATGCTTTCCAGCAGCGAGGATTCCTCGCCGCAGATATAGGCGCCGGCGCCACGCCGCATGTGCAGCGTCGGGCCACCCGGCGGCAGCTTTGCGATCTCGCGTTCGAGGATTTCGCGCGAGGCCGGATATTCGTCGCGGATGTAAATGTAGACCTCGGGTGAATCGACCACATGCGCGCCAATCAGCGTGCCCTCGAGAAAACGGTGCGGATCGGTTTCCAGATAATAGCGGTCCTTGAAGGTGCCGGGCTCGCCCTCGTCGCCGTTGACCGCCATCAGCCGCGGCCCGGGCTCGCCGAGCACCGCGCGCCACTTTCGTCCGGTCGGAAAGCCGGCGCCGCCGAGCCCGCGCAAGGACGCGTCGTCGAGCGATTTCAGCAGATCTTCCGTCTTCAATTCGCCCGAGCGCAGCCGCCGCAACAGCGTATAGCCGCCGCCGGCGACATAGGCGTCGTAATCGACATAACCGGGCAGATGCGCGTGGGTGTCGCCGCCCTTGGCGGCAGCCAGCACGCTTGCCGCGCTGGCGTGGTCGACGAAGTGATGGCCGACCTCGGCCGCGGGCGCGGTGTCGCAGCGGCCGACGCAGGGCGCGCGCACCACCCGGATGCCGGGACCCGCGGAGCTCTGCAATTCCTGCAGCAGTTTTTCCGCGCCCAGCATCGCGCAGGTCAGGGAATCGCAGACCCGGATGGTCAGCGGCGCAATATCGGGCTGGCCTTCCTTCACCACATCGAAATGCGCGTAGAAGGTCGCGGTCTCGAACACTTCGGCGAACGACAGCTTCATCTCGTCGGCGAGCGCCGCCAGATGCGCTGCGGAAATCTGATAATATCTGTCCTGGATCAGATGCAGGTGCTCGATCAGGAGATCGCGCCGCCGCGGCCGGTCGCCAAGCAGGAGTTCGACATCCTGCGCGGCGGTCGGATCGATCTGGCGTCCCTTCGGAGTAGATTTGGCGCGTTTTCGTCCCTCGCCGGGATGTTCGAACGAGCGGACCTGTTGCACATCGTGACTCATTGGGACGTCTCGTTCTCCGCTTCAGCGCTGTGACTCTAGTTCGTGGCATGCCACATGCCAAGAGCAAATGCCGTGCATGAATAATGATTTAAGGGGCACACAACCGCCGTTGAATGCCCCCTTGACCAAGGTCGACCATCCGGCTGCGGATGTCAGGTCTTGTCCATGCAGTCTTCAATGTAAAACCAGCGGTCATCGCCGGCCAGCCCCTTCGACTTCACCTCTTTGCGACACGCCTTGAGCTTGCCCTTGTTGGCGCTCCACTTGGCTTTCATGTCCTTCAGCTTCTCCACCGTCAGTTTCACTCGCGAAGGCTTTGCGGCGGCGGGAGCGGCAGTGGCGGCCGGGGCCGTCGTCGCTGCGGGAGCCGTGGTCTGGGCGGACGCCGTATGCAGGCCTGCAACGAGCAGCATGGCGGCGAGACAAACACTGGTGCGAAGCATGAAATATCCCCTCAAGTCTCATTTCCTGGATTGATCTGGCAAAGCGTTAGACCGCGGGACGACGATGGCCGTCCCGCGGTGAAGGAGCGGCGATCAGAAGATCTTGATCGCGCTTTCCAGTGTTTTCCAAACGCCCCAGGCCAGCGGCACACCGACAAAGGCCCAGAACAAAGCGGCCCTGCCATCGAGACCGCCCTTGCCGATGCCGAACGAGCCGTGCTGGATCGAGGCCTCGCTCTTGGCGCTGGCGGCCTGCAGCCTGGCGACCTCGTCGACGCTCATATGCCATTTGTGGTCGACCGGCTTGATCAGATAGTTGCAGATCAGTCCGGCGATCAGCATGGAGCACAGGATGTACATGGTGGTGTTGTAGAGCTGGTCGCGCGGAACGCCGGCCGCGAGTTGGAACTCGCGGATATAATTCACGACCACGGGGCCGATAATGCCCGCGGTCGACCACGCGGTCAGCAGCCGGCCGTGAATGGCGCCCACGAACTGGGTTCCGAACATGTCGGCGAGATAGGCCGGCACGGTGGCGAAGCCACCGCCATACATCGACAGGATGATGCAGAAGGCGCTGACGAACAGCAACTTCGAACCCATCGCGGCGAAAGTCGGCGCCAGCGCGTAGAGCAGGATGCCGAGCAGGAAGAAGCAGTAATAGGTATTCTTGCGGCCGATATGATCCGACAGCGACGCCCAGAACACCCGGCCGCCGATATTGAACAACGAGATCAATCCGGCAAACCCCGCCGCGATGGCGGCGATGGTGACCTTCTGCTCGGCGCTCAGCGCGTTGAAGCCGACATCGGGCAATCCGATCAGCTTGCCGGCGAAGATCTCCTGCAACATCGGCGAGGCCATGCCGATCACGCCGATGCCGGCCGACACGTTCAGGCACAGCACCCACCAGATCAGCCAGAACTGCGGCGTCTTGTGCGCGTCCTTGAGATGGACGTTGTTGGACGAGATCATCGCATTGGCCTTGGCGGGAGGCGTCCAGCCGTCAGGCTGCCAGCCGGCCGGAGATACCCGGTAGGCGAAGGCGCCGATCATCATGAACACGAAATAGATCACGCCCATGACGGCGAAGGTCTCCCAGACGCCGACCGAGGTCGGGGTCTTGAAGTAGTTGATCAGCAAGTTCGCCAGCGGCGCGCCGATCATGGCGCCGCCGCCGAACCCCGCGATGGCGAAACCGGTTGCCATGCCGCGGTGGTCGGGAAACCATTTGATCAGCGTCGACACCGGCGAAATGTAGCCGAGGCCGAGACCGACGCCGCCGATGACGCCGGCGCCCAACCACATGATCCAGAGCTGATGCACGTAGACGCCGAACGCGCCGATCAGCAGCCCACCACCCCAGCAGCACGCCGCCACCGCGCCGGCCTTGCGTGGGCCGACCCGCTCCAGCCAGCCGCCCCAGATCGCCGCGGAAACGCCGAGCAGCACGAAGAACAGCGTGAACATCCAGCCCATGCTGGCCACCTTCCAGTCACAGGTGGTGGTGAACAGTTCCTGCATCAGCGACATGTCGGGGCATGCCTTGGGCGCACTCAGCCCGATCGCGCGCGACAGCGGCAGCCAAAACACGCTGAAACCATAGGCCATGCCGATACACAGATGAATGCAAAGCGCCGCCGGCGGCACCAGCCAGCGGTTGAAGCCGGCTTTCGCGACCGTGTGCTCGCGATCGAAAATCCCCGCACCGTTGCCGGACACCGCGCCAGCGTTCTCAATGGTAGCCATTCAAACCTCCCCTGCAGCCGCCCTTTTGCAGGGCCAATCTGCCATCCACGATCCCTTTATCTTAAGTTCTCATTCCCCGTACAAGCATATCACTTGCTGCCCCGCAGCATTCCGAGCCGCACCGGATCGGAAAACGCCTTCGCAAATTCGAACACCCGCAAGGAGCGGTTATGCCGCGCGACGCCGCCAGTCCGGGGTCCGGGACCCGTTCTACCCAGGATTGCGTTCAATGTTACCGCCGCGACTCGGCGCTCCACCCCCACGGAGAGCGATAATTGGGGCAGAAGCGGTGCCCCGTGTCGATAGGCCAAAGGTAGCGATGCCCGCATCTTCCGCCCTGTCAGGCACAGGGAGCCAAGGGAACTTGACCAGATTTTGTTCCGCCCGCGGCGCGATCACGAAGACTTTCAATTCGCTTTCGAAATCGGGTCATTCGTTTTTTCAATCAAGGGCACGATCTACTGCCCGGCGCATTCAGCGATCTCGACCTTGTCTCCGGCTTCGGACCCGGCACCGGCGTCTTGCGCGGACCATGCGGGCGGATTTGGAAGTGTTCACGCCCCATGCCTTCGGTTTCAGCAGATGTCATGATGCCATCATTGATTGCATTCATAAGATAAAAACGTCTAGGTTTGCGGACGACAGAAGATGCGGGAGGCGGCGGCGATCCTTGCCGACCGGCCGATGCGCGCCGTCGCGAAGGGAACTGCGAACATGGCAAAATCAGTTGAAATCCAGATCGCGCTGGCCGATCTCGAATTCCTCAAGGCCAACCAGTACCAGTTGTGTTTTGCCAGGATGGTCAACGGTGCCTACACGGTCGTGTGGCAGTCCTACGGCGGCTATCTCTCCAACAATCCGTTCAGCTGGCTTCCGCTCTATCAGCTGTTCGGCACCAACACCTTCACCGCCAACGGCGGTGAGGTGACGATCGACACCAACGCCGTGAGCATCGACCTCGGCGAGCAGGCCGTTCTCAACCCGGACGGCAACATGGAGCCGGCGGTCACCGGCGGTCCGGCCGACGGCATCACCATGATCAATCAGTATGGCCCCATCCATCCCGGCCTGATCGGCGTCTCAACCGGCCCCGATGGCGTTCAACGGACGCTGCCGATGTTCGTGGCGCCGCTTGCCATCGCAACGGGCACCGACGTGCTCACGCCGGCCGAGAAGATGCGAGTCTGGTTCCAGCAGAACGTCGCCTCGGGCACCACCACCAACCAGGATATATCCATGGCCGTCGAGCTCGATCTGACCGCGGTCGATTTGGCGAGGGCGACATATTCGCAGGGCAACTGGTCCACGACCTAAACCGGGTCAGCCACCTTCCCAACCGTTCGTCCAAAGGATCCAGACCATGACCAAGACAGTGCTGATCCAGATCGCGCCGGCCGACTACGAGCTTTTGAAGGCCGCCAATTACATGATGTGCTTCGCCCGAAAGGTGAATGACACTTACGATGTGGTGTGGCAGGCCTATGGCGACTATCTCACCACGAACTCATTCACCTGGCCTCCAAACTATCAACTGTTCGCCACCAATTCGTTCAACGCCGGCAGTGTCGTCAACGTCGAAACCAACATCGTCGACATCGGCCTTGGCCAGCAGGCCACCCTGGATTCTGCCGGCGTGATCGGGCCGGCCGCCAATGGCGGCCCACCCGACAGCATCACGCTGGTGAACGATTACGGGGTGATTTGTCCCGGGCTGATCGGCGTTGCGATCGGACCGGATGGGACGCAGCAGCAACAGCCGATGTTCGTGGAGCCAGGCGCCATCGAACTCGGCGTGGACACGCTCACGCCGGTCGACGTGGTGATGGTCTGGTTCCAGCAGAATATCGCCACCGGCACCATGCTCGGCCCGGACGCCATGATCGCGGTGTCGAAAGCCGTCGAGATCGACCTGACCAACGTGGACAAGGCGACGCGGCTCTATCAGAACGGCAGCTGGTCGACGATCGCTCCGGCGCCCTGATTCAGGCGCCGCAACCCGGCTCGCGCCGATGCGATCTAGGACGCCGCGTCGGCACCGCGAACGCCGTTCGATTTTTCGATCCGGAACACGATGCGCTCGTCCGCGCGTTCGGTGATCTCGACCTTGTCGCCGGTTTCCCGGATCAGGTTGGGGATGTCGATCACCGACAGCGGATCGGTGCAATGGACTTCCAGCCAATCGCCCGGCTTCAGCGCCTTCAGCGCCTTGCGGGTCTTCAGGGCCGGCAGCGGACATTTCAGGCCGGTGAGGTCGAGTTTGGTGGTGGTCATGCGGCCATCCTTGGCGAAGGCAGCCTGGATCGTCAACGGACATCACCCTCACGTCAGCTCGTAGGGTGGGCAAAGCGCAAGCGTGCCCACCATCTCAAGCCTCAGGGCTATCGGTGGGCACGGCGCAAGGGCGCCTTTGCCCACCCTACGAAGCTACCAAGCGGCGCTCACATCAGGCTGGCATAGGAGAGAAACCCGACGACCTGGCCGGGTTCGACCGCCGTGACCGCTTCCCCCAGTTCGACCAGCCCATCGGTCTCCACCAGCGACGACAGCAATCCGGCGCCCTCGCGCGGAAATTTCGTCGCCTCCAGCGCGCTGTCGGCGGCCTTGCGCAGGGTGACGCGGACATATTCGCGGCGAGCGATCTTTTTCTTGTAGGCGAACGCCGCGCGCACCGGCATCGGCACCAGGGGATGCTGGCTGGCGCCCGCGAGCGCCAGCACGGTCGGCCGCACCACGTGAACGAAGGTGACAAAACTCGCCACCGGATTTCCCGGCAATCCGATGAACGGCGTGCCGCCGATGATCCCCATCGCGACGGGACGTCCCGGCTTGATCGCCATCCGCCACAGCACCAGCGAGCCCGCACTTTCCACCGCGGCCTTGACGTGATCCTCCTCACCGGTGGAAACGCCGCCCGTGGTCAGGATCAGATCGTGCCCGCCGGCCACCTGCTTCAGGCCCTCGGCCAGCGACGCCCGATCGTCGCGCAGGATGCCGAGATCGCTGACCTCGCAGCCCAGCCGCGCCAGCATGGCCATCAGCATGAAGCGGTTGGAATCGAACAATTGCGCCGGCCCGCGCGCCCCGCCGGGCGACACCAGTTCGTTGCCGGTCGAAAACACCGCGACCCGGATCCGCCGCGTCACCTCGAGTTCGGTGAGGCCGAAGGCCGCCGCCAGCGCGACATCCTGCGGCAGCAAGCGCCGCCCCCCGGCGAGCGCGGCGGAACCGGCTGCGATGTCTTCGCCGGCGGGGCGCACATTGGCCCCGGGTTTGAGGCCGGCCGGGAGCACGACCCTGCCTTCGCCGTCGAGCCGAACGTCCTCCTGCATGAACACGGTGTCCGCGCCTTCAGGCATCGGCGCGCCGGTGAAGATGCGCACCGCCTGCCCCGGCTGCAGCGCCGGGCCCGCCACGGAGCCGGCCTTGACGCGCCCGGTCACGGCGAAGGCGGCCTCCGCGGCGCCCGGCAGGTCGCCGCCACGCACGGCATAGCCGTCGACGGCGGAATTGGTGAAGGGCGGCAGCGGCAGCGGCGCTGATATGCCGTGGGCGAGAATGCGTCCGTCGGCGTGCTTCAGCGCCACGGTTTCGATCTCGCGCACCGGCGTCACCCGCGCGGCGATAATGCCGACGGCTTCATCGACCGACATCATCGGGCCGCCGAAGGCAAAGCAGTCGTCGGACAGTTGCGCCATGTCTTGCCAGAGCTTCCCTAATATTCAGGTTCCGCCGGCGCCGCGCGCCAGCAGGTCTTCGACCGGAATCGCGGAATTCCGCATCATGGCGGCCACCGCCACGATATCATCGAGATGGGCCACCGGCAGCGCGGTTTCAACCGCGGTATCGGTCGCAATGCCCGCGATCGCGGCATCTTCGGGGAACAGGAACGGCTTGCCATTGGCGGCGCGGTGCACCTCGATCTTGCGATGCGGTCCGGCTTTGAAGCCCTCGACGACGACGAGATCGACCCGCGACAGCTTGGCGAGCAGTTCCGAAAGCTGCGGCTCGGGATCCTGCCGCAACTCATGCATCAGGGCCCAGCGGTTGGCAGAGGACACCAGCACCTCGGTGGCGCCCGACTGCCGGTGCACCCAGGAATCCTTGCCGGGCACGTCGACGTCGAAATGATGATGGGCGTGCTTGATGACGGAAACGCGCAGGCCTTCCTTGAGCCAATGCGGAATGACCCGCGACAGCAGCGTCGTCTTGCCTGCGCCACTCCAGCCTGCGAGGCCAATCACCTTCATGGCGTTCTCCTGGCACCCTTCGCCTTATTGCGCGCACTCGGAGAAGCTTTATATCGGCCGGCAAGCAATGTCATGCTAGCCTGCGGCCATGATGAAGATCGACAAGTCGCCCATCCCCCTGATCGTCCCCGACCCGCACGATCCGAGGCTGACCGAACGCGTCGCCGGCACCGACCAGACCGGGGCGACCGTCGAGATCAACGTGCCCGTCGAGCGGGCGCTGACCTTGTACCTGAACGCGCAGGAGATCGTCACCATGATGACGATCGGAGACTATCCGGAATATCTGGCGCTCGGCTATCTGCTCAACCAGAACATGCTGAAATACGACGACGTCGTCACCGAGGTCGAATATGACGACGACCTGCAGGTGGTGGTGGTGCGCACCGCCCACCACACCGATTTCGAGGCCAAGCTGAAGAAGCGCACGCAGACCTCGGGCTGCGCCCAGGGCACCGCGTTCGGCGATCTGATGGAAGCGGTGGAAAGCACAGCCCTGCCGCAGGCCGAGCTGCGCACCTCCTGGCTCTACCAGATGACCCACACCATCAACACCACGCCTTCGCTCTATCTCGAGGCCGGCGCGATCCATGGCTGCGTGCTGTGCAAGGAGGGCACGCCGCTGTGCTACACCGAGGACGTCGGCCGCCACAACGCTGTCGACAAGATCGCTGGCTGGATCTATCGCCACGGCGTCGATCCCGGCGACAAGATTCTCTACACCACGGGAAGGCTGACCTCTGAGATGGTAATCAAGACGGTGCGGATGGGGATTCCGATCCTGGTATCGCGCTCGGGATTCACCGCCTGGGGCGTCGATCTGGCCCGGCAGGTCGGCCTGACGCTGGTCGGTCGCGCGAAGGGAAAACGCTTCATCGCGCTGGCCGGCCAGGAGCGCATCGTCTACGACCAGAATCTCGCCTTCGTCGAAGAGGAATCGGCGCGTCACAAGCGCAAGGGTACCGAACGTGACGACTGAAACGCCGGCGACGCCCGCAATATTGCTGGCCGGCGGGCTGGCGCGGCGGATGGGCGGCGGCGACAAGCCGATGCGCACCATCGGCGGCCGCGCCATTCTCGAGCGCGTGATCGCGCGGCTGAAGCCGCAATGCGACGGGCTCATTCTCAACGCCAATGGCGATCCGGCGCGGTTTTCATCGTTCGGCTTGCCCGTGATCGCCGACACGGTGGAAAATTTCCCGGGGCCGCTCGCCGGCATTCTGGCGGGGCTCGACTGGGCCGCGGCGAACCGGCCCGACGTGCAATGGGTGCTGAGCGCCGCCGCCGACTGCCCGTTCCTGCCGCGCGACCTCGTCGCGCGGCTGCATGCGGCGCGAATCGCGGAGAACGCGCAGCTCGCGGTCGCGGCATCCGACGGCCAGTCGCATCCGGTGATCGGATTGTGGAGCGTGGCGTTGCGCGGCGAACTCCGCCACGCGCTGGTGGACGAAGACATCCGAAAGATCGACCGCTGGACCGCGCGCTACCCGTTGGCCACCGTGGAGTGGCAGGTCGATGAACTCGATCCGTTCTTCAACGCCAACACCATGGACGACATCGCCGAGGCCGAGCGTCTGGCGGCGCTGGACGGGGGGTGAATTCTCTTCGTCGTCCCGGAAGCGAAGCGCGAGAATGTGGCCCGGATGGAGCGCAGCGCAATCCGGGTCGGTGTCGCGCGGTCCCGGATTGCGCTTCGCTCCATCCGGGCTACGCTTCACCGTTGGCAATCACGCCTTCCGGAACCCGGCCGCCTCCAGCGCCGCGCGGCTTTCGTCCGAGGCCAGCGCCCGCAGAAACGCCTGCGCCGCCGGGCGCTGTTTGCGCGCCGTCACAGTTGCGAAGTCGTAATGCTCCTCGGCGAGCGCGATGAAGCCGAGGCCGCTCGCGTGCGCCACCGGGGCGATGGTCATGCCCCAGTCGGCGCGATGTTGCGCGATCGCGGCGGCGACCGCGTTGTGCGACTTCGGCTGGTTCCAGTAGCCGTCGGGGCGCGCCTCGCCGAGCAGCCGGTCGATCAGGATGCGGGTGCCGGCGCCCTGGTTGCGGTTGACCATGATGCAGGCGGGATCCGCCAATGCGGCGCGCACCGCCGCTTGCGCGCTCAATCCGTCGAACCGCGCATCGCCCTTGCGGAACACGATGCCCTGCATTCGCCGCCAGCCCGGCACCAGTTCGAGCCCGGGACTGAGAAACGGCGTGTTGTAGGTCTCGGACTTGTCGTCGAACAGATGGATCGGCGCGAAGTCGCATTCGCCGCGCCGGGCGGCGGCGAGGCCGCCGAGGCTGCCGACCGCGATCGAGCGCACGGACAATCCCGTGCGCGACAGCTGTGCCGTCACTAGGTCGAGCCCGATGCAGTGGCTGCCAACGATGACGAGATCGGGCACCCGCACGTGCGGCGTGAAAAGGGTCACCTCGGCCGCGGTCCCGGCCGGCATCTGGTCGGCCAGCGCATCGATCTTCAGGAAACCGTCAGCCTGCGCGAAAGAAGTGATGGCGCCGCTGCCCTTGCCGGTGGGATAGGCGATCAGGCCGCCATCGCCTTCGACCAGCGACACCATCACGAATTCGGTGCGGCCGAGTTCGGAAGCGATCCGCACCGGGACCTTCGCCACCACCCTGGCATCGGAGCGCGGCGGCAGCGCCACCATCCGCCGCAGCACCGGCACGATCATGTCGTGGAAAGTGAACATCGCGGAAGTCGGGAATCCCGGCAGGATCACCACCGGCTTGCCGTCGCAGACCGCCAGGCACAGCGGCTTGCCCGGCTTCAGCGCGACGCCATGGGCGATGATGCCGGGCTGGCCGAGCCGCGCGATGATGCGGTGGGAGAGGTCGCCCGCGCCTTTCGAGGTGCCGCCGGACAGCACCAGCATGTCGCAGCCATCGAGCGCCCCGCGCATCGCGGCCTCGAGTTTCTCATCGTCGTCGGCGACGGCGCCGAGAAAGATCGCCTCGCCGCCGTTTTCGCTCACCGCCGCGGCGACGATCGCGCCGTTGGTGTCGTAGATCTCGGCAGGGCCTAGCGGCAGGCCCGGCTGCACCAGTTCGTCGCCGGTGGAGATCACCGCGACACGCGGTTTTCGCGCGACCGAAACCTCGGAAATCCCGCAAGCCGCGCAGATGCCGATCTCGCGCGAGCCGATCACGGTGCCGGCGCGCAGCAGCGCCTCGCCGCGCGCGATGTCGGAGCCGGCGTAGGAGATGAATTGCCCGGGCGAGGCGGCGCGGCGGATCTCGATCGCGCGTGCGCCCGAAGGGTGGGTGTGTTCGACCATGACGACGGCGTCGGCGCCGCGCGGCAGCGGGCCGCCGGTGGCGATCGAGGTCGCGGTTCCCGACAGCACCGGCCGCGTCGGCGCGGTGCCGCAGGCGATCATTTCTTCGTTGAGCTTGACCCGGACCGGGGTGGCCTCGCCGGCGCCGGAGAGATCGGCGGAACGGACGGCAAAGCCGTCGACATTGGAGCGGTCGAACGGCGGCACGTCGATCGGCGCGACGACGTCCTGCGCCAGGGTGCAGCCGAGCGCATCCGAAAGCCGCCGCGGCTCGGATGCCACCGGCCGCGGAAACAACGCGGCTTCGAACCGCCGCAGCGCCTCCTCGCGCGACAGGATGCTCAGGAACTGATCCTGATCCACAGGGTCGCGGTTTTTCGGCAAAGGCGCGTTGGTCATGTCGGAACCCTTAAGACCATATCAGTCCCGCAGCATATAGGCATCGACCGGCGTTCCCGCCGCAAAGCCCTCGGCCCCGCCGGATACCGCGAGCCAGGCGTCGGCGCGGGCGATGGCGTCGAGCGAGAGGTCGCCGACCGCCAGCGGCATCCAGCGGCCTTCGATCTGTTCGAGCAGCACGATTTCGGTGATACCTACGCTGGAGGCGATCTTGCGCTTGAGCGGCAGGGTGACGCGCGGACGCGGCCACAGCCCGGACAGCACGTCCAGCACCGGGAGCGCGATCGTCCACCACGCCGCCAGCGCCTGGTCCGGCGAACCCGGCAACGCAATCACGGGCACGTCTTCGATCTTGCCGACGGCGGAGGTGCGGCCGGGCTGCAAGGCGATGCCGTGGGCGATCACCCGGCCGCACTGCGCCAGGGCCGAGATCACTTCATCGCGGCCGCCGACGCCGCTGCCGCCCGTGGTGATCAGCATATCGCAGGCGGCATGGTCCAACGCTCCCGCGATCGATGCGGCGTCGCGCCCTGACGCTTCGGCGCGGACCACAGCGGCGCCGGCCCCGCGTGCGCTTTCCGCCATCAGGTCTGCCGTCAGCGCCGCGCCCGAACTGGCGGGAATGTTGACAAAGCGCAGGCGCGGGCGGCGCACGTTCAGCCGGTCCAGCCCGGCTGCCCGCGCAATCAACAGATCGAGCGGGCGAACGATGCGCCCGGAGGCGATGACGGTGCTGGCTTCGGCGATTTCACTGCCGGCACGGCGAACGCCCTGCCCCGGTATCGCTTCCGCCAGCGCCTGAACAAGCGGACCGGTTTGATCCAGCAGGTCGGCATCGATCACGCAGTCGCATCCCGCCGGAAGGGCTTCGCCGGCTTCGACCCAGACCGGGGGAAGGGTCAGCGGCAGCGGCGAATATGACGAGGCGCCGACGAGATCGCGGGCGCGCAACGCCCAACCATCGCCGCCGGCGGTGTCGCGGGAGGGACGCGCATGAAGCGGCGGCATGTCCGCGGCGACGCAGCCCAGCGCTTCCGCAAGCGGAAGCGCCGCGGGCGCGACCGGAGCCACGCCACGCAGCACTTGCGCGAGCGCTGCATCGAGCGAAGTCAGCGAGGCCGGCAGGCGCTGGGTCGGGATCATCTTGAAATGGTGGACCACGCAGCGTTCCCTTGGCAACCGTCGCCAGGCGATCCGCGCCCTTCGGGCAAACGGCGGGACCGCTTGGCATAACACCGTCTTCTCCGCATCGCTGCCAGATGCTCAATTCGGCGGACATCGTGCGCTCCACCGCCCTCATCGGCTCAAATTCCGCTTTTGGCGATTCCTCGAACAGGGGCGCAGATATGCATAAATATGCAGGATAGAACCTTTGACACCCGGCGAGGCATCAGATTACCTCCAGATAGCGAGCGCAAGGCCTAGCAATAGAAGTCCGGCATGGAATTTCTGACCACCAGCGAGGCCGCTGACTATCTCCGGCTCGGCGAGCGCAAGCTCTATGAACTGGTAACGGAAGGCGCGATTCCCTGCAGCAAGGTGACGGGAAAGTGGCTGTTCCCGCGCCACGAGCTCGACCTATGGGTGCTTTCCGGGCTGGCGCGGCCCGCCGGCATGTTGTCGGCCGAGCCGCCGCCGATCGTCGGCGGCAGCCAGGACGATCTGCTGGAGTGGAGCTTGCGCGAATCCGGATCTGGCCTCGCCTCGCTCACCGAAGGCACCGCGCGCGGCGTGGAGCGCCTGCTGCGCGGCGAGGTGATCGCCGCGGCGGTGCATTTCCACAGCCATGTCGTGCCGGAAGACGCCGCCGACGACGACAACATCGCGAACGCGCGCGCGATACCGGGCCTGCATGATGCCGTGCTGGTCGGCGTGGCGCGGCGCGAACAGGGGCTGCTGCTGGCTCCCGGCAATCCGAAAAAGCTCAACAGCCTGGCCGACGTGCTCGGCGCGCGCGCGAAAATGGCGGTCAGGCAGCCCGGCGCGGGAGCGCAGATGCTGCTCGAGGCGCTGCAGGCGCGCGCCGGCGCCGCGCCGAAGGACCTGCGCCGGCTCGAACCGCCATGTCTCACCGGCCCCGATCTCGCCGCGGCGATCCGCGCCGGAAAGGCCGACTGCGGCGTCGCGCCGCGCGCCGCGGCGATTGCGGCGGGGCTCGATTTTGTCCCGCTGGTCCGGGAAAATTTCGATCTCCTGATGCGGCAGCGCAGCTATTTCAGGCCGCAGTTGCAGGCCCTGATCGGCTTTCTGGGCGGCAGGCGGCTGCGGCAACGGGCCACCGAACTCGGCGGTTACGACGCGACGCCGGCAGGCCAGATCCGCTTCGCCGCCTGACCACATCGGCCAAGTTGACGCGGACTGCGAATTGATTGCAAAACCTCCGGGCCGGCCGAGCCAAGCCGCCGGCCAAGCAACGGGCCGATGCGCCTGATCGTCATGGGGAGGGCAGTCGTGATTTCAGCCAAGAATCTAGGCAAGAATCTAGGGAAGCATCTGGGGAAGAATCCAGCGAAGAATCTAGCCGTGTTCGCGGCGTTCGCCGTCGCGATGTCGGCTTCGCCGGCGGCGCTGGCGCAGGTCTCCGACGACGTGGTCAAGATCGGGGTTCTCACCGACATGAACGGCCCGGCGTCGACGCCGACCGGCCAGGGCTCGGTCACCGCGGCGCAAATGGCGGTGGACGATTTCGGCGGCAAGGTGCTGGGCAAGCCGATCAGCGTGATCGTCGGCGACCACCAGCTCAAGCCGGACATCGGCGCCAGCATCGCGCGGCGCTGGTACGACACCGAACAGGTCGACCTGATCGTCGACGTGCCGGTGTCTGCGGTCGGGCTCGCGGTGCAGAACATCGCCAACGAAAAGAAGAAGATGTTCATCACGCACTCGACGGGAGCTGCGGATTTCCACGGCAAGTTCTGCTCGCCCTATGCGATCCAGTGGGTGTTCGACACCCATGCGCTGGCGGTCGGCACCGCGCAGGAAGTGGTGAAACGCGGCGGTGACAGCTGGTTCTTCATCACCGACGACTATGCGTTCGGGCATTCGCTGGAGAAAGACGCCTCCGAAGTGGTCGTCAAGAACGGCGGCAAGGTGCTGGGATCGGTCCGGCCGCCCTTCGCCACGCCCGATTTGTCGTCGTTCATCCTGCAGGCCCAGGCCTCGAAAGCAAAAATCATCGGCATCGCCGGCGGCCCGCCCAACAACGGCAACGAGATCAAGACCGCCAGCGAGTTCGGCGTATTGAAGGGCGGCCAGCAGATGGCAGCACTCCTGGCCCTGATCACCGACATCCATTCGCTCGGCCTGCCGGCCGCCCAGGGGCTGTTGCTGACGACGTCGTTCTACTGGGACATGGACGACAAGACCCGCGAATGGTCGAAACGCTACTTCGCCAAGATGAACCGGATGCCGACGATGTGGCAGGCCGGCGTCTATTCGTCGGTCATGCATTATCTGCAAGCCATCAAGGACACCGGCACCGACGAGCCGCTCAAGGTGGCGGCGAAGATGCGCGAAAAGCCAATCGAGGATTTCTTCGCCCGCAACGGCCAGCTGCGCGAGGACAATCTGATGGTGCACGACCTCATGCTGGTGCAGGTCAAGACCCCGGAAGAGTCGAAATACCCGTGGGACTACTACAAGATCCTGGCGAAGATCTCCGGCGCGGACGCGTTCGGGCCGCCGGATCCGGCGTGTCTCTTGGTGAAGAAGTAGTAGTGGGGCGGTG
>Ga0302279_10004813_pt1 | contig 15556 bp, 15 predicted proteins | sample III_Bog_N3_3_FD_194541 | JGI IMG/M metagenome (GOLD analysis project Ga0302279, IMG submission 194541) | Peat permafrost microbial communities from Stordalen Mire near Abisko, Sweden - III_Bog_N3_3 | ecosystem: Environmental > Terrestrial > Soil > Wetlands > Peat | place: Sweden: Abisko...
CATGAATGGGCGGCGCTGGCCCGCGATCTGTGGCGGGCGCGCTCCTGGCGCGAACGGTTGATGTGCGTGATCGGTCCGCCCGGACCGCGATCCGACATCGCAGACCCAGTAACTCTGAGGATCGAATGAAACGGCGCCAGTTGTTTCGCTTCTCGGTGGAGAAGCACTGGCACCGTTTACCACGTTGCCGGTGTACGCCAACCCGCCCAAAGGCTGCGGTGTTCTCCTCACGGGGCTCAAATGTGCGAGACCGGGCCTTCATTTCCGATTTGCAACCCGGATTTTTCGAACCAAAGCATTCATCGAGCGCAACAGACATTTGTGAGCACCGACGCTCAGATGGAGAATCGCGATGAAGCGCCTCGTTGTTGCGGACGAGGCGCGGCCTCGACGGCGCGCGAAGTGGTAAAAGCGACGCGATCGGCCCCCCTCTGATAACCAACCCTTGTAGAGGCAGCGCCTGGAGGTCGGGTCATTAACAGGCCCGCGAACCGGCAACGTTGGCGGAAATGGAACCTTTCTCCAGACCGCGCATTTCCCACACGCGGAAAAGCGTGTGCGCTCGTACAACCTCACAAGGACATATCATGGTCGCCCTTAAGACCGTTGGAGCAGCGGCGGCTATCGGCGCCGTCGCTGCCGCTGGTGTCATTTATTGGGAGTTTGACAACCTGGTCCCCATCGTCGGGCTCGGCGTGAATTATGTGCGATTCCTCAATGCGCCAAAGGGCACCTTGACCACGGAGCACGACGGCGCACAAAGCGCCCTGCAGAACACGCAGCCTGATGCCGTCCGTACCGTTCCTGCTCAAGTGAAAACTGCCGAGGCCCCGACTGGCTCAAAGGACTGGCCGAGTTACAACAAGACCCTTACCTCCGAGCGGTTTAGCGCGCTCGATCAGATCACCAGGGCAACCGCCAGAGATTTATCGGTACTGTGCACTTATGACACCGGCCAATACACCGGCTTCAACACCGGTCTGCTGGAGATCGAAGGGGCGCTGGTTTTCTCGACAGAGTACGACATTTTCTCGATCGACCCGAATACCTGCAAGGAGAACTGGCGAGTCCACGAGAACTACACCCCCGCCTCGCCCCAGGGCGTAAGCCGCGGCCCTGCATTTTCCGATAACATGCTTTTCCGGGGCACGCAGGACGGACGCGTCCTCGCCTACGATTTCAGGACCGGGAAGCGGCTGTGGGAAACCCGTATCGCCGACCCACTGAAGGGCGAAAGCGCGCCGGCCGCGCCGATCGCCTGGAATGGACTCGTCTTCATCGGCAACGCCGGCGGCGACGTGAAGGGCGTGAAAGGACGCATGTACGCGCTCGATGCGAAGACGGGCAAAATCGTCTGGGAGTTCTACCTCGTCCCCAAGTCGCCCGGGGACGTCGAGCGCGGGCCGCAGGCGCCTTCGCCGCTCACCGGCTCTACCTGGAACGTCCCGCCAGGCCAGCCGATCACAGGCGGCGCCACCTGGACCTCGTATACGCTGGATCCGAGCGACGGCGTCCTTTACGTGCCCGGTGGCAATCCGGCGCCGGATTTCGCTGTCGGCCAGCGGGGCGGGGAAAATCTATATTCCGGCTCCATCGTCGAACTTGACGCCAAAACCGGTGCCTACAAAGGCCATTTCAAGATCGTTCCCAAGGACTGGCATGATTGGGACGTGTCCGCCGCGCCGGTCGTCACATCCATCGCTTCGGGCAAGAAGGTGCTGTTTGAAGCGCCGAAAGATGGCCATCTCTATGCCTTCGACCTTGCCTCGCGAAATCAGATGTATCGCGTTCCCGTCACCAAAATCGATAACGCCGAGGCGCCGTTCGAGCCCGGCAAGGCGGTACATTTCTGTCCCGGCTCCACGGGCGGCGCCGAGTGGAATGGCCCTGCTTACGATCCGCAGAACAATCTGGTGATGGTCGGAGAAGTGCAGTGGTGCACGACGGTTACGGTGCAGCCGAAGGATGAGGTCGAGAAGGTCGCAGGAGGCAAACCTTGGTCGGGCATGGATTCGATGAACCCCTATAACGTTTGGGGCAAGTCCGATGCAGTGTTCGATTGGGCGGGTTGGGTTTACGCCGTTGACGCCGAGACCGGCGCATGGCGCTGGCGGGCAAAGTCGAATTATCCCGTGCAAAGCGGTGTTACGCCGACGGCCGGCGGCGTCGTGTTCTTCGGCGACATGGGCGGCAACTTCTACGCGCTGGACGCCGATACCGGCGAAAAATTGTGGGGTCAGAAAATCGGCGGCGCCATTGGTGGCGGCGTTATCACCTACGAAACCAACGGACAGCAGCGAGTAGCTGTCGCTACCGGCCTGACCGAAGTCATCTGGCCGTCAGAACAAACCACGGCCAAAGTATCTGTGCTCGGAGTCAAGCCTAAATAATGGTTCGCTCGTCGCAATTGGCGTCCGGCATCGGAAGATGAACGGGCTTCGCTCGAGCGCAACAGACATTTTAACCGCGGCAGACGCAGCCGATACGCTCGCGGCATCCCTTGGCGAAATACGGCCTACTGCTTCGGCACGTCTCCCGGATACGACAACAACGGCACGCCGCCGTCCGAAACGCCACCCAGCAGGCCGGTCTCGGCGTAGATCCCCAGCTTTTCGCGGGTGTCGACGATGTCCATGTTGCGCATCGTCAGCTGCCCGATCCGGTCGGCCGGGGTGAACGAGCCGGCGCCGCTCTCCATCGTCAGCCGTTCGGGATGATAGGTCAGGTTGGGGCTCACGGTGTCGAGCAGCGAATAGTCGTTGCCGCGGCGCAGTTCGAGCGTGACCTCGCCGGTCACCGCGCGCGCCACCCAGCGCGCCGACTCGCGCAGCATCAGGCATTGCGGGTCGAACCAGCGGCCCTGGTACAGCAGGCGGCCGATCCGGCGTCCATTGCTGCGGTACTGCTCGATGGTGTCCTCGTTGTGGATGCCCGTCACCAGCCGTTCGTAGGCGATGTGCAACAGTGCCATGCCCGGCGCTTCGTAGATCCCGCGGCTCTTGGCCTCGATGATCCGGTTCTCGATCTGGTCGCTCATGCCGAGGCCATGCCGTCCGCCGATCACGTTGGCTTCGGTGAAGAGCTTCAGCATATCGTCGAACGCCACGCCATTGAGGGCGACGGGCTGGCCTTGCTCAAAGCGCACGCTGACGGTCTCGGCCGCGACCTTCACCTCGTCGCGCCAGAACGCCACTCCCATGATCGGCTGGACGATGTGGATCCCGGCGCTCAGATATTCGAGGTCCTTCGCCTCGTGCGTGGCGCCGAGGATATTGCTGTCGGTCGAATAGGCTTTTTCGACGCTGGCCTTGTACTCGAACCCGGCCGCGGCCATGTACTCGCTCATCTCCTTGCGGCCGCCGAGTTCATCGATGAACTGCTGGTCGAGCCAGGGCTTGTAGATGCGCAGGCCCGGATTGGCGAGCAGCCCGTAGCGATAGAAGCGCTCGATGTCGTTGCCCTTGTAGGTGCTGCCGTCGCCCCAGATGTCGACCCCGTCCTCGCGCATCGCCACGACCAGCGACGTCCCGGTCACCGCGCGGCCGAGCGGCGTGGTGTTGAAGTAGGTGGCCCCCGCCGTGCTGATGTGGAAGGCGCCGCATTGAATAGCGGCAATGCCTTCGGCGACCAGTTGCGCGCGACAGTCGATCAACCGCGCCGTTTCGGCGCCATAGGCCAGCGCCTTGCGCGGGATGTCGTCGTAGTCGGCCTCGTCGGGCTGCCCGAGATTGGCGGTGTAGGCGCAGGGAATGGCGCCCTTGGCGCGCATCCAGTGCACGGCCGCGCTGGTGTCCAGGCCCCCGGAGAAGGCGATGCCGACACGCTGGCCGACGGGAAGTTTCTGCAGAATGTTCGCGGCCACGGCTGTCTCCGAAGTGATTTGCGCCGTCTGCGCCGGCGGGCAAATATTGCGCCGCAACAGCCGCAGACTGATAGCCCATTAAACCATCCGTCGTCGCCACGCTACCCCGCAAAATGAAGGGCGCCGCGGTTGATCCGCAGCGCCCTCGCATCATCGTCGTTGAACCGGTTTTCAGGCCTGCTGGATCGCGGAGAGCTCCCAGCTCGCGCCGCGCGGCCGCAGGAAGGTCCACACCTCGGTGGCTTCGCCGGGTTGCTCGCTGCCCTCGACCAGCCGGCCCGAGGCGCGATCGACGGTCTTGTCGACCAGCGAGAACCGCATCGCCACGCTGGCGAAATCGGTATCGCCTTCGCGCCAGGCCTCGGCGAGGTCGCCCTGCAACAGCTTGGTGCCGGAAACCTTGTTGATGACGTTGCGGGCCTTGTTCTTCTCGAGATCACCGGTGAAATACGACACCATTTCGGGGGTCGCCAGCGTATGCAGTTTGACGACATCCTCATTCGACCAGGCGGTCTGAATGTCACCGAGCAGCCGCTCGAAGGCCTCGTAATCCGCAGGCAGTATCTCCGGCGGCGCGGCGGCCGATCCCAGTCCGAACCCGGTCGCGGTGCGGAAGCTCGGCTGCGCACCGGGGGCTGCGGCAGCGCCTGCATAGGCGGAGGCCGTCTCGTGACGGCGCTGCCACCATGACATCGCCAGCCGAACCACGATCACGACCAGCCCGATCTGCAGGATCAGGCCGAAGATCGACGACAATCCGCCGAGCCCGCCGAACATTCCGCCGCCGAACAACATGCCGAACAGGCCGGCGCCGAGGAAGCCCGCGGCGAGGCCGCCGAGCATGCTGCGGCCGGGGCTGTTGAAGAAGCCGCCGGTCGCCGGCGCTCCGACCCCGGGGGTGGACGGGGTCATGGTGCGGTTGAACGGTTGCGCCGTGCTGGGCGCCGTCGAAGTGCTCGGCGGCGCGGAGAAGGTCCGCGCGCCCCGCGAACCCGAACTCATGCCGCCGCCGACCCGCGCATCGGCGGAAGGGACGGCAAGCAGCAAGGGCAGCGCGAGCGATAGAACGACCGCCATCGCCTGGACGATGCCGTGGGCGCGTTGCGTGAATGTCATGTCAATTTCCCTAAAATCCCCGGCAGGGGGTAGCGCCCCTAAGATGGGCAGCGCCGCCTAAAAGTGAAGCCGTTTGAGGCCCCTACGGCTGCGGCCCTCGGTCGCGGGGATGGTGCTGACGCACCATTCCGGAATGGCGAAAACCAGAGCCTATGACGGCGCCATGGTCTCCTTGACCTTCGCGACCAGCGCGGCGAGCGCGAAGGGCTTGGGCAGGAAGGCAAACTGCTGGTTTTCCGGCATGCTCTTCTCGAAGGCGTCTTCGGCGTAGCCCGAGACGAAGATGATCTTGAGATCCGGATTGCGCTCGCGCATCGCCTTCAGCAGCGTCGGGCCGTCCATTTCCGGCATCACCACGTCGGAAACGACGAGATCGACCGCGCCGTTCTTTTCCTCCAGCGCCTCCAGCGCCTCGATGCCGTTCGAGGCCTCGATCACGCTGTAACCGCGCGAGCGCAGGCCGCGCGCGTTCAGCGAGCGCAGGCCCTCCTCGTCCTCGACCAGCAGGATGGTGCCCTGCCCGGTGAGGTCGGCACGCGGCTTGGCCTCCGCCGCCGCCTCCTTGGCCGCAACGCTGGCGGCGGCGGCGTCGGGCACGGCCTCCAGCTCGGCATGATGTCGCGGCAGGAAAATGTGGAACGAGGTGCCCTGATCGGCTTCGGAATCGACATAGATGAAGCCGCCGGTCTGCTTGACGATGCCGTACACCGTCGACAGTCCGAGCCCGGTGCCCTTGCCGACTTCCTTGGTCGAGAAGAACGGCTCGAAGATCTTGTCGACGATATCGGCGGGGATTCCGGTGCCGGTGTCCGATATATCGATCCGCACGTAGTCCGCCGCCGGCATGCCCTTGTAGGCGAGATGGCCGGCTTCTTCGGCGCCGACATTGGCGGTCCGCACCGTCAGCTTGCCGCCGTCGGGCATGGCGTCGCGGGCGTTGACCGCGAGATTGACGATCACCTGCTCGAACTGCGAGACGTCGACCTTGACCGGCCACAGGTCGCGGCCATGCACCAGGTCGAGCTTCACCTTCTCGCCGATCAGCCGGCGCAGCAGCATCGTCAGGTCGCTCAGCGCGTCGCCGAGATCGAGCACCTGCGGCCGCAGGGTCTGGCGGCGCGAGAACGCCAGCAGCTGGCGCACCAGCGTCGCCGCGCGGGTCGCGTTCTGCTTGATCTGCATGATGTCCTGGAACGACGGATCGGTCGGCTTGTGCGCGTTCAGCAGGAAGTCGTTCGCCATCATGATGGCGGACAGCACGTTGTTGAAGTCGTGGGCGATGCCGCCGGCGAGCTGGCCGACCATGTCCATCTTCTGCGACTGGTTGATCTGGTTCTCCAGCGCGCGCCGCTCGGTGGTCTCCAGCATGTAGACGATGGCCGCCTCGGTCTCGCGCTCGTCCTCCTCGACCGCGGTGACGAAGAACTGGCCCCAGCGCTCCTTGGGTCCGTCCAGCATCGCCTCGACCGGGGCGATGTCGCCCTGCCCTTCCGCCGCCTGGTTGATGGCCGCGATCACCAGGCCGCGGTCGCGTTCGCTGACCGCGCGGAAGATCGACTTCGAGGCCGCGCCCTCCGGGCTCAGGCCCTGCGCCAGCTTGGCATAGCGGGCGTTGGCGCGCACCACCGCGCCGCCGCGGTCGACGGTGGCAATCGCCATCGGGGTGTGATCGAAGAAGCGCATGAAGCGCACTTCGGCGGCGCGCTGCGGATCGGCGCGCTCGTCCCGCGCCCGGCTGATCACCAGCGTGCGCGACGCACCCGGCGTGCCGTCGGCGCCGAATGCGAGCTTGTGATAGAGCCGCACCGGCATGGTCTTGCCGCCGCGCATCCGAAGGTCGATGTCGAACACCTCGGTCTTGACCTCGCCGGGCACCGGCACGATCGACGTCAACAGCGCCGCGCCGTCGCCCGACACGATGTCGGTCAGCTTGAGGCCGCCGGAGCCGATTTCGGCCAGGTCGTGATCGAGCCAGTTCGCCAGCGTGGCGTTGACGTAGACGATGTCGCCCGCGGCGCTGACCGAGAAGAAGCCGCAAGGCGCGTGGTCGAGATACTCGATCGCGTGCTGCAGCTCCTGGAACACATCCTCCTGCCGCTCGCGGTCGCGGGTGATGTCGGCGATCGACCACACCGCGTATTTCGCCTGGCGCTTGCTCTGGCCGAGCGGGCGGACCCGCATCCGCAGCCAGCGGCCATGCGCGCCGTCGGCGTCGGTGTCGGCGATGCGGACCTCTTCCTGCTGCCGCTTGCCCTCTCGCGCCGCCTTGAGCAGCCGAAACACCGCCTCGGAGACATCGGGGTTGCCGATGAAGACGCGCTCGACCGGGCGCACGTCCTGGGCGGAGCCGGCTCCCGTGAGCGCCAGATAGGCGGCGTTGCAATAGACCACATGGCCGCGGGGATCGGTGACCGCCAGCCCGTCATAGGCATGGTCGGCGATGCGGCCCATCACGGGATCGTCGGCGGCGCGGTCGGCGAAACGGATGATGCCGGCGGCCAGCGCGAACAGGTTGAACAGCCCGACCATGGCCAGCAGCGCCAGCAGCCCCAGAATATAGGGCTGCGCCTGCACCCGGCCCAGCGTCATCAGCGCCACCGCCGCCGCGACGATGCCGCCGGCCACCAGCAGCACCAGCACGATGGAGCCCCCGCGCCGCGCCGGCTCGTGGACGGCCTGCGGCTCTGATGTCGGGTCGTTGTCAGGATCGGCGGTCATACCGGGGATTGCAGCCTGTCGACATGGGCGTGACGCGCGTTAACGCGCGCTTCCTCCCTGAGTGCCTGAATCGGGCCGGACAGCGCAAGTCCGGACACCGGCTATTTCGCTCCAAGTAGGCATTTCCGGCTGATAAATCACGCTTTCCGGCTGAAAACACCGCGCTTGAGGCCCATCACATAGCCGATGATCTCGGCCACCGCGTGGTAGTGTTCCACCGGGATTTCGTCATCGATCTCCACGGTGGCGTACAGCGCCCGGGCCAGCGGCACGTTCTCGATGATCGGGATGTCGTGCTGGCCGGCGATTTCCCGGATCTTGAGCGCGATCGCGTCGATGCCCTTGGCGACGCAGATCGGCGCCGGCATGCCGCGTTCGTAGGACAGCGCCACGGCGTAGTGGGTCGGGTTGGTGATGATCACGGAGGCCTTGGGAACCGCGGCCATCATGCGTTTCTTCATCCGCGCCTGGCGCAACTGCCGCAGCTTGCCCTTGATGTGCGGGTCGCCTTCGGATTGCTTGTACTCCTCCTTGACCTCCTGCAGCGACATCTTCTGCCGCTCGTACCATTGCCGGTACTGGAACAGATAGTCCGCGATCGCGACCACCGCGAGCATCGCCACCACGGCGCCCATCAGATGCACGACCATGGACGTGGTGGCGCCCAGAATCATTTCAGGCCCGAAGTGCACGAACGCTTCCAGGCGGTGCCGTTCCGGCCACAGGATCGCCATCATGACCGCGCCGAGCGCGATCAGCTTGAACAGGCCCTTGGCGAAGTTCGCCGCCGCCTGCTTGCCGAACAGCCGCTTGGCGCCGGCCGCCGGCGAGACCTTGCTGAATTTCGGCTTCAGTGATTCGAACGACCACACCAGCTGGTGCTGCACCATGTTGCCGGCGATCGCCGCCAGCGCCAGCATCAGGAACGGCACGCCGAGGGCCGCCATGACAACATATCCGAGCGACTGCCCCAGCCCGAGCAGGGAAGCTCCGTCGGCGTGGATCATCCAGGAATTGGCGATCAGATTGCGCAGCGGCATCATGATCCCGCTGCCGACCGAGCCGGCAAAATTCGACAGCACCAGCGTGCCGCCGGCGATCACGAACCAGGTGTTGATTTCCTGGCTCTTGACGACGTCGCCGCGCTCCTGAGCGTCAGTCAGACGCTTTTGCGTAGGGTCCTGTGTTTTGTCGGATGTATCGTCCTCGTCGGCCATCGCCTAAGGCTTTCAGTTGAGCGGTATCAGCTCGTGCATGACGCCGATGAAGTAGTCGAGGAAGGTCCCCATCATCGCCGTGATGACGAGCGCGAAGATCAGGAAGCCGGCGAGAATCGACAGCGGCACGCCGACGAAATAGACCTGCATCTGCGGCATCAGCCGCGCCAGCACGCCGAGCCCGATGTTGAAGACCAGGCCGAACACCAGAAACGGCGCCGAAAGCTGCATGCCGATCTTGAAGGCGGCGGCGAAGGCGCGGGTGGCAAGGGCCGCGACGTCGCCGCTTTGCATGGTCTCGCCGGGGGAAAAAATCGTGTAGCTGTCGCTGAGCGCCGCGATCACCAGATGATGGCTGTCGGTGGCGAACAACAAGGTGATGCCGAGCAGGGTCAGGAAATTGCCGACCAGCAGGCCCTGCTGGCCCTGGGTCGGATCGACCGCCGTGACGAAACCGAGGCCCATCTGCTGGGCGATCACGGCGCCCGCGACCTGCAGCGCCGACAGCGTCACCCTGGCGGTGGCCCCCAGCACGACGCCGATCACGATCTCATGCAACATCAGCACCAGCATCGGACTCATCGACTGCATGTCGACGTGATACGCCGCGCGGTGCGCCGGCAGGATGATCAGCGTCAGCAACAGCGCGATCGCCAGCTTGATGCGAACCGGGATGTTGGACTCGCCCAACCCCGGCAACAGCATCACCATGGCGCCGATGCGGGCGAACACCAGCATGAAGGCGGCGGCAAGCGCGGGCAGCAGTGAGACGTCGATGTGCACTCACGCATCCTGCATCAACCGCCTATGATTCGCGATGAAATCCGCAGCATATGGCTGTGCAGCGCGTCCGCCATGAACGGCAGCGCCAGCAGCAGCGTCACGAAGATCGAGAGGATCTTGGGCACGAATACCAGCGTCTGTTCCTGGATCTGGGTCAGCGCCTGGAACAGCGACACCACCACGCCGACCACCAGGCCGACCACCATCAGCGGCGACGACACCACCACGATGGTCCAGATCGCATCGCGCGCCACGTCGAGGGTTTCAGCACCGGTCATTTTTCGATTTCCCTTCTCTCCCTCATGGTGAGGAGCGCGCTTCAGCGCGCGTCTCGAACCATCAGGCACCATACTCGTCGCCGTCCTTCGAGACGCCGGCTGCGCCGGCTCCTCAGGACGAGGACCGCCCGTCAGATCGACATCTTCATGATGTCTTCGTAGGCTGCGATGACCTTGTCGCGCACCGACACCAGCGTCGAGACCGCGACGTCGGTTTCCGCCACCGCCGTCACCACGTCCATCACATTGGCCTTGCCCGAGGCCATCGCCACGGTTTGCGCGTCGGATTTGCGGCCGCCCTCCAGGATGCTTCCCATCGCATCCTTGACCAGATCGCCGAACGAAGGCCCGGCGCCCGCGCCGCCGGATTCGGTTGCCTTGCCGGCGCCGCCGGTGTCGAGGATGCGGGCGAGATTGGCATAGGCGTTCGCAGCAACTGTGGGTGAAGCCATGGCTTACGGTTCCTGTTCAGGCCTTGAGGATGTCGAGCGTGCGTTGGATCATCCGGCGCGTGGCGCTGATGACGTTGAGATTGGCTTCGTAGGATCGCTGCGCGTCGCGCATGTCGGTCATTTCGACCATCGAATTGACGTTGGGATATTTGACGTTGCCGGCGGCGTCGGCGGCGGGATTGCCGGGATCGTGCTTGACGCGGAACGCCGAGGAATCGGGCCGGATCTTGCCGAGCGTGACGGTATTGGCATCCAGCGTGCGGTCGAGCGCGGAGGAAAATGTCGGGACCTTGCGGCGATAGGGATCGCCGCCGGCGGTCTGCGCCGTCGAGTCGGCGTTGGCGATGTTTTCCGAGATCACCCGCATTCGCCCGGCCTGCGCGCGCAGGCCCGATGTCGCGATGCCCATCGATCTGGCGAAATCTGCGATGACTTGACGGTCTGCCATGGTGTGCTTTCCCTATCCTGATCCGGCCTCAGGCCTTGCCGATCGCGGTCTTCAGAAGGTGCAGGCTCTTGCTGTAGAGCGAGCTCACCGCCGCGTAGTCCATCTGGTTGGCGGAGACCTTGAGCATTTCGTCCTCCAGACTGACGGAATTGCCGGCCGGGCGGGTCTCGAAGCCCACCTTCTTGTTCTGCTCGAAGCTTTCGGCACCACCACCGGCGGGCGCTATATGCGACGAGCTGGTGCGCATCATCGCCAGCGAGCCCATCCCGCCGGCCGAGGCGCCGGTGGCGTCGAATTTCGGCTCGACCAGGTCGCGCGGCTTGAAATTGGGCGTATCGGAATTGGCGACGTTTTCGGACAGGACGCGCTGACGCTCCTGGTGCCACTGCATCCTGGTGCGCAACGCCGAGAGCATTGGAAGATCGTTGATGGACATCGGCCGCCGCCTCCCTCGCCTGCCGGGCAGGACGCCCCTCGGGTAGGCAGAATTTGCCGTGTGTATGGTTAACAACGGGTTAAGATCGGCCGGCGGCGAACGGCGTGGCGTGCGTGCGCGAATTTCCGCCTTGGGCATCGATTGCGCGCATTTTCGCCACGAATGCTGCGTTAACCAACGGGATGGTCGGAGCTGGAAGGCCAAGAAGTCGTTTTGGCCCAGCCGATTCATGGGTTATTAAGGCGGGTGCGAGGCGGCAGTTTCTGCCTCGGGGTGTTAAGGGATTGGGCCGATCTCAGGCTTTTCACCGTCGCTGCGTCGCTTGCGATTCGCGTACGCCGAACGAAAGACCTGAAGAAAACGCTATTTGCCGGGGACAAGCATGCAGGCACTGACATTTTTCTTCGCATTCGTGGCCGTGCTGGCGCTGATCGGGCTGGCCGCCTGGCTGGTTCGCCGATTCGCCGGCAACCGGCTCGGCGCCAATACCAATCGCGGGCGGATGCCGCGCCTGGCAGTGATCGATGCCGCCGCCGTGGATGGCCGCAGGCGGCTGGTGCTGGTGCGGCGCGACAATGTCGAACACCTGCTGATGATCGGCGGCCCCACCGACATCGTCGTGGAACCCAATATCGTGCGCGCGATGCCCGGACGGGATCAGCTGCCGCAGCGGCCGGCCGGCGCCGAACCGCCGCAGCGGGTGGCGCCGCTGCCGGATGCGGCCTGGGCCGATGGCGACGGACAGAGGTCCGACGCCTTCGAACATCATCTCGAGCCGCAAATGCCCGAACCGCCGCCGCGGCCGGCGCGGCCCTCTTTCGCCGACGAAGTGCGCCGCCCGGCGCCGGCGCTTTCAGAACGGCGCAGCGAGCGCAACGAGCGCAACGATCCTCTGGCGGGGTTCGCCCCGGAGCCGCATGGCAATCCGCTCGGCAGCGGGCTTGGTAGTCCGCTTGGCAGTCCCCTTGGCGGCCGTCCGGAGCCGCGTCCCGAGTTGCGCGGCGAACCGATGCCCTCGCGCGTGACCTCGCGCAACGAACCGGCCATGCCCCGCCCGCCGCGTCCGAGCGAAGCGCCGAAGGCGCCGCCGATTCGCGCCGAACGTCCCATCGCCCCGCCGCCGGCCGCCGCGCCGCCGGTATCGGCCGCGGACCAGAATCTCGCCGAGATGGCCCAACGCCTCGAGGCGGCCCTGCGCCGCCCGGCCGGCGAAGCCCCGGTCGGCGCGCCGCCGGTGGCACCCGAGCAGCCCCCGGTCCGCGCCCCGCGCAGCGAGCCGTCGATGGCCCCGCAGCAGGGCGCCCCGCCCCCGACCAAGAGCGGCTTTGAAAATCTCGAAGACGAGATGGCGTCATTGCTGGGCCGCCCAAAGTCGCCTTCGTGAGATCGGCGCCATTCCCGCGTAGAGTTTTATTCCTGGCCACCCTGACCGCCGCCGCCACCCTGGCGGCGCCTGCGTTCGCCCAGGACATCAGCATCAATCTCGGCCAGGGCAATGGCGGCGTCACCGAGCGCTCGATCCAACTGATCGCGCTGCTCACGGTCCTGTCGATCGCACCGTCGATCCTGATCATGATGACGTCGTTCACGCGGATCGTCGTGGTGCTGTCGCTGCTGCGCACCGCGCTCGGCACCGCGACCGCGCCGCCGAACTCGGTCATCATCGCGCTGGCGATGTTCCTGACCGCGTTCGTGATGGGGCCGGTGCTGCAGAAATCCTACGACGACGGCATCAAGCCGCTGGTCGCCAACCAGATCGGCGTCGAGGATGCGTTGCAGCGCGCCTCGGTGCCGCTGCGCGGCTTCATGCAGAAGAACGTCCGCGAAAAGGATTTGAAGCTGTTCATGGATCTGTCGGGCGAGCCGCCGCCGGCCACGCCCGAGGATATGTCGCTGCGGATCCTGGTGCCGGCCTTCATGATCTCCGAACTGAAACGCGCCTTCGAGATCGGCTTCCTGCTGTTCCTGCCGTTTTTGATCATCGACCTCGTGGTCGCATCGGTTCTGATGTCGATGGGCATGATGATGCTGCCGCCGGTGGTGGTGTCGCTGCCGTTCAAGCTGATCTTCTTCGTGCTGGTCGACGGCTGGTCGCTGGTGGCGGGCAGCCTGGTGCAGAGCTACGGCGGCTAGCCCGGCGCCGCCGCCCGGCCCGCTTCGATCGGCAGGCGGAGCGGCAGTCCGCGCGAACCTGCCTAACGGCAAGCCGGGTAGCCGAAGCGCCTGATGATGTCCCGGCCCGAGATCGGATGGAAGTCGAACGTGTCCATGTAGTGGTTGTCGGTGACATACTGGCGCAGGGCGGCGTTATAGGTGCCGAGCATCTGCTGCGTGGTGGAGGCGTTGATAATTCCCTTTTCCCTGGAGCCGCCGGCGTGAAACAGCAGCGTTGCGCCAGGCGTGACGCAGACATTGCGTATCGAAAGGAACATCGTGCAGGCGGATTGACAGTGGCTGTCGATGCGAAAGCGTTCGCCCGAGGCGTTGTACTGCTGGATCACGTTCAGGAATTGCCCGAATACGTATGCATTGGGCGCGCCGTAACCCATGCGCAAGGACGATACGGAGCCATCCGCGTAGGCCGGCTGCCCCGCGAGGCCGCAGGCGGTGAAGAGAAGTCCAAGCGCGCCCAAAGCCCGTGTCGATCGCTGCCATCTCTTCAAAACGCTCTCCTGAATCGGTTGGGTTTTGATCCGCACCTTGAAGATGTAACTTGCCGGAACGACTGGCACAAATCAAGCAGCCCTGCATCGGTTTGACGGCAGCCCGGCCGGACATTTACCCGCCGGCCATTGGCCGTTACATTCGAGCCATGACCCCGACCTGCTCCGTACTTCTGGACCTCGACGGCACCTTGATCGATTCGCAGCCCGGCATTTTGGCAAGCTGCCTGGCAGCGCTGCGGGCCCTCGGGCATGAACCGGACCAGACACTCGACATCAAGCGCATCATCGGGCCGCCGCTTGAAGACATCATGAAGGTTTTGCTGCAACCATATGGGGACGACCGGGTCGGCGAAGCCGTGGCGGCGTATCGTCAACATTACGGCGAGAGCGGCTTTCTCGGAAGCGAGCCCTATCCGGGAATTGGCAGCTCTCTCGACGAGCTGCAGCAGGCCGGATTGCGAATCTACCTGGCGACGTCGAAGCGGGAAACGTTCGCGAGCCGCATTCTGCACCATCTCGGGTTTGCGACATACTTCGACGGCATTCACGGTTCCGTGCCGGGCGGCGCGCTGGATCACAAGCCTGAACTGCTCGCCCATATTTTGTCGCAACACAATATCTTGCCCGCCCACAGCCTGATGGTCGGGGACCGCCGCCATGATATTTCCGGCGCCCATGCGGTTGGAATGCGCGGTCTCGGCGTGCTCTGGGGTTATGGCACCCGAGACGAACTCGAGACTGCCGGCGCGGATCGACTGGTGGAATCGACCGCCGATCTCGCTTCGACGATTCTTGCGATGGTGCGTGGGAAGCAATCCGCGGACTAGAGCGCGATGAGATTAGGTTAGGCTGGAACGGCGTCGGAGGTATCCACCTCTCCCAACGGGGAGAGGTGAGCGGAGCACCTGGATAAATCGCGATTCAATCAAGATTCACCCTGCGCTAGCTCACATCGAATTGCTTGCTGAGATGGTCGCCGATCTGCACGATCATCGCCACGCATTCGGGATAGCCGGGCTTGGCCACCGTCGCCGCGTCGGCCGCGGTGCGGAACTCCCAGGAATATGCCGTGCGGAGCACCGAAATCGAAATCCCCTCCGGGCAGTCGGCGTGCACCTTGAGCTCGGCCCTCGCCAACGCAACGAGTTCGGCTTCGGTCTTGCGCGGCTTGCTCATGATGACGGTTTCCCTGAGGCTGGTTGGTCGTCGCAGGTTGCCGTTTCGGCACGCATCTGTCGAGAGCCCGGCGTCGGGCGCCCGGAGCCTTTTCGGGTAAACCTGCTCTGAACCAGACCCGTTCGCGCCATGAAGCCGCGTCGGACCACCAGACTATCTCGCGGCGTCGATCCGCTTCAGTCCGACGATCTGCGGCAACGAGCCGGTCGAGACCGGCTCGCCCTTCTGGGATTCCGGCGAAAGCGGCGCGCGCGCGGTCGCGTCCGGGAAACGCACCTTCATCTCGCGCAGGAAACCGTCGAGCGTATCGACCCTGGCGGCCATCTTGGCGATCTCGGCGAATTCGGCGCTGTTGGCCGCGGCCGGCCGGCTCGCGGTCTCGAAGGCGGTGCGGTCGGCGTCGC
>Ga0302279_10004816_pt1 | contig 15548 bp, 12 predicted proteins | sample III_Bog_N3_3_FD_194541 | JGI IMG/M metagenome (GOLD analysis project Ga0302279, IMG submission 194541) | Peat permafrost microbial communities from Stordalen Mire near Abisko, Sweden - III_Bog_N3_3 | ecosystem: Environmental > Terrestrial > Soil > Wetlands > Peat | place: Sweden: Abisko...
ACGGCGGATCGGCCATGATCGGGTTCATGGCCGCCATCGGCATCGTCACGAGCGTCCACTACCGGAGCACCCGGTGACGATGCCCGAGCAGGCGTCCGCCCCCGGGGGCGCCGACCTCGGCCCGGCGGTGGCCGAGGCGGTGGCCGTGGCGGAACCGGAGGTCGTCGAGGCCGGGGCCGCGGTGGAGGCCGCCGAGGTCGAAGCGGTGGAGGCCGCCGAGGCGGGCCATCCCCCCGTGGACCCCGACGCCACCGACTACCGGATGGCGCTGGTGGCCTCGGTCACGCTCGACCTACCCAGTCAGCACCCGACGGTGGTGCTGCGTGAGCTGGAGTCCCCGCGCCGCCAGCTCACGTTCTCGATCGGCATGCCCGACGCCGTGGCCCTGTCCCACGCCTTCCGGCGCATCGCCACGCCCCGTCCGCTGACCCACGAGTTGATGAGCGACGTGCTCCAGGCATTCGAGATCGACGTCGTGGCGGTCCGTCTCGTGGGCCGTACGGGTGCGGTCTACTTCGCCGAACTCGACCTGCGAGGCCGCTCGGGCCGGTCGGTCCTGTCGTGCCGGCCGAGTGACGCCCTGACGGTTGCCCTCCAGCAGCCGGTCAGCGTGCCCCTCCTGATCGATGCCCGCCTCCTCGAGGCCGACGGCGACGTCGCCCCGCCCGGGGGCTGAGCAGCCGGCATCGGCGACCCGTCCCCTGTAACCCGATCGGCATGTCGGTCGTTGTTGCCTGTGGGGGAGTGCGTGTCGATCGAGTGTCCTGGAGGACGGGGATGGTGTGGAGTGTGAGCAAGGTCCGGCGTCGCCTGGGCATCCCGAGGGACGAGGTGGTCCTGGCCTGGGCACCGGCCGACGAACGGGGCATGCGGGTGCCCTGCCCGCCGACGGCCGCCGTGCGGCGCCATCGGCCCTACGTCGCCCTGACCGACGCCGCCCTGTGGCTCGGACGTGGCGGCATCGCCTGGCGGGTCGGGCTGGAGGACGTGGTCCTGGCCTCGGTGGTCGGGGCGTCGGACGGGGCGCCGGCCGGGATGTCGGACGGGGCGTCGGAGGGGGTGCCTGACGGGGCGCTTCGGATCGATCTGGTGCGTGGCGACCCGCTGGTGCTGCCGGTCGTGGATGGCGGGACGTTCCAGGACCACCTGGTCCGGGAGATCCGCGCCTTCGACCGGGACCTGCACCGGACCGCGGTGCACCGCGTCGGCCTGGTCGGGCTCCCGCCGGGGATGCAGAAGGGAGCCCGGCGCGGGGCGGTGCACCCCTCGGGGCAGGCGGCCGGCCCCGACGCCGGACCCGTTGCTGAACGGGTGCCCCTCCACGACCCGGCCGGCCCCGACGACGTCCGGCTGTTGCTGCACGAGGCAGAGCTCATCGTGCTCCGCGAGCTGCGCCGCGTACTCACCGGGGCCCGGTCGTCAACGGGATGGCCCGGGCGCTGAGGCACGGCCCGGCCGCCGGCGCACGGCCCGCCGACATCTCGGCCCGGCGCCCCGGGGCCGGCCGACGCCCGGTTCCGGTTCAGCTACCGGTCAGCAGCCGTCGTCGTCGTTCGAGGTCCTCGTCGTACTTCGCCTGCTCGGCGGAGTCGACGCCGGCCGACCCCTCGTCCGAGATCCGCATGAGCAGGGCGACCAGTATGTAGTTGGCGATGAGCGCCGACCCACCGTAGGAGACGAAGGGCAGGGTGATGCCGGTCAGGGGCAGCAGCCGCACGATCCCGCCGATGATGAAGAACGCCTGGAACCCGATGATGATGGTGAGGCCGGTGGCCACGAGTTTGGCGAATTCGGAGCGGGCGGACTGGGCGATGCGCAGCCCGGCCCCGACCAACAGGAGGAAAGCCACCACCACCATGGTCGAGCCGAGCAGGCCCATCTCCTCGCCGATGACGGCGAAGATGAAGTCGGTCCTCGAATTGGCGATCAGGTACGCCCCGGCCCCGAGCCCGAGCCCGGTGCCCCCGATGCCGCCACTGCCCAGCGCGAACCACGACTGCACCAGCTGGCGGCCGCTGCCGTTGGCCAGACGCCACGGGTCCAGCCAGTCTTCCACCCTGATGTGGGTCTGGGAGAAGTACTTGGACGTGATGTACGCGCCGACCCCGAAGAGGACCAGGCCGAGCAGCAGGTAGCCGGTCCGACCGGTCGTCACCCACAGGAGTCCGATGAACAGGGTGAACAGCAGGGCGGAGAACCCGATGTCGTGCTCGAGGCTCATGACCAGGATGGCGAACGCCCACGCCAGCACGATCGGCACCAACGGCCGCGGGTCGAGGATCAGCCGGTTGCCGAACCGGGCGGTCGGGATGGTGAGCAGCTCGCGCTTGTCGGCAAAGTACCCGGCGAAGAAGACGCACAGCAGGATCTTGGCCAGCTCCACCGGCTGGAACTCGAACGATCCCACCTGGATCCACAGCCGGGCGCCGTAGATGTTGGCCCCGAGCCCGGGCACCAGCGGCAGCAGCAGCAGGATGACGCCGCCCGACAACAGGAGGTAGCGGTAGCGGTCGAGATCCCGGGAGCGACGGACGACGGCCAGTGTGAGGACGTAGCCGCCCACGCCGGCGGCCGTCCAGGCCGCCTGGAGCGGCGCGTAGTGCTTGGCGACGCCGAGGTCGATCCGGGAGATCATCACGTAGCCCAGGCCGTTCAGCAGGAACACGATGGGCATGACCACGGCGTTGGCGTCGGGGACGAAGATCCGGTTGGCCAGGTGGGTCACCCCGCCCAGCAGGAGGATGGAGACCAGCAGCGGGGCGAGGTCGGTGGGCACCTTGGACGTGTTGCCCAGGATCATCAGCACGTAGGCGGCCACGATGATGACGGCGGCCGCCACCATGAGGCCCAGCTCGGTCCGCCGGCGCGCCTTGACGCCGCGGCGCGCACGGGTGGAGGTCGGGGAACGCAGGGTCAGGAGCGGCACTGCGGCGAGCCTACCGGCGCCCGGCGCCCGGGCGGGGGAGCGCCAGGTGGCGGGAGCGGCCCGGACGACTCGGCCCGGGGGTCCGGACCGGCGGTACGATGGGTCGACGATGACCCGCCGACGCGACTGCCCGAGCCGGCGCCGGGCCGGTCGCCCGTGATCGACCGGCGGCGTGCGCCGGACGGGCGGCTGGCGGCCGGCGGGCGGCCCGGGTCCACGACGGGCGGCGGGTGGGGACATCGACGGACCGGACCGGACCGGATCCGACCGCCGGAGGCCCCGGTCCGTCCGGCCCGGCCGACCCGCGGCGCGACCGGCCGCTGGTCGGGTCACCGGAGCCTGTGGTCGCCCCCGACTCGGTGGCGGCCCTGACCGGCACCGCTGAACCCGGGTCCGAGGGCGCGCCCGAGGCCATCTGGGGACCGGAGCGGTTCGCCAACCGGGAGCTGTCGTGGCTCGACTTTGCCGACCGGCTCCTCGACCTGGCGGCCGACCCACGCCAGCCCCTGCTCGAGCGGGCGAAGTTCCTGGCCATCTTCACCGAGGGCCTCGACGAGTTCTTCCAGGTCCGGGTGGCGGGTCTGGAGGACCAGGTGGCCGCCGGACTCCGTACCCGGTCGCCGGACGGACTGAGTGCCGGCGAGCAGTTGGCGGCCATCACCGAACGGGTCACCCGGCTGGTCGAGCGGCAGAGCCGGGTGTTCGCCGAGGGTGTCCTGCCCGACCTGACCCGGGCGGGCATCGTGCTGGCGGACTGGCACGAACTCGACGCCGCCGACCGTCGGCATCTGGACGAGGTCTACAACCGGGCCATCTTCCCGATCCTGACGCCGCTGGCCGTCGACCCCGGGCACCCGTTCCCCTACATCTCGAACCTCTGCCTGAACCTGGTCGTCCGGGTGATCGACCCCCGCACCGACGAACAACGCATCGCCCGGGTGAAGGTGCCGCCGCTCCTGCCCCGGTTCGTGGTCCTTCCCGACGCCCGCCGGATCGTACCGGTCGAGCAGGTCATCACCGCCCATCTGGACAGCCTCTTCCCGGCCATGTCGGTGGCCGAGCACCACGTCTTCCGGGTGACGCGCAACGCCGACCTCACCGTCGACGAGGACGACTCCCAGGACCTCCTGGCCGCCGTCGAGCTCGAGCTCCACCGGCGCCGCTTCGGCCAGGCGGTCCGTCTCGAGGTGTCCGCGGCGATCTCCTCGGAGCTGCTCGACATGCTGGTGGCGGAGGTCGACGTGCCCGAGGACAACGTCTTCCTGGCCGACGTGCCGATCGACCTCGGCGGCCTGCGCACCGTGGCCGAGCTGGACCGTCCGGACCTGGCCCCCGAGCCCTGGACCCCCCTGGCGCCTCCCCAGCTGGCCGGGGACGTCGACCTGTTCGCCGTCCTCGCTGAGGGCGACGTCCTCCTGCACCACCCCTACGAGTCCTTCGCCGCCTCGATCGAGGCGTTCGTGGAGCGCGCCGCCTCGGACCCTGATGTCCTGGCCATCAAGCAGACGCTCTACCGGACCGGCACCGACAGCCCGATCATGGGCTCGCTGATCAAGGCGTCGCAGTCCGGAAAGCAGGTGACGGCGGTGGTGGAGCTGCAGGCCCGGTTCGACGAACGGGCCAACATCGCCTGGGCCCGGGCCCTCGAGGAAGCGGGCGTCCTGGTCGTCTACGGGCTGCGCCGGATCAAGACCCACTCGAAGATGTCGCTGGTCATCCGGCGCGAGGGTGACCACACCCGGCGCTACTGCCACGTGGGGAGCGGCAACTACAACTCGATGACCGCCCGGACCTACGAGGACATCGGACTCCTGACCGCCGACCCGGACATCGGTGCCGACGTGGCGGAGGTCTTCAACCTCCTGACCGGCTCCGGGTCCGAGGTGAGCCTGCGCCGCCTGGTGGTGTCGCCGCTCACCACCCGCACGGAGGTGATCTCCGCCATCGACGCCGAGGCGTCGGCCGGGCCGCTCGGCCGCATCGTGCTGAAGACCAACGGGCTCACCGATCCCGAGGTCATCGACGCGCTCTACCGGGCGTCACGGGCCGGGACCTCGGTCGACCTCGTGGTGCGGGGCCGGTGCAGCCTGCGGCCAGGGGTCGAGGGACTGTCGGACAACATCCGGGTCCGGTCCATCGTCGGCCGGTTCCTCGAGCACTCGCGGATCTTCCGCTTCGGGGGCGACCACGGGCGTCCGCCCCGGATATCCTTCGGGTCCCCCGACATGATGGAGCGCAACCTCGACCGACGGGTCGAGGTGATCGTGCCCGTCCAGGATGCCGCCATCGGGCGCCGTCTGGTCGAGGTGCTCGACGCCGCTCTGGCCGACCGGGCCAACTCGTGGACCCTCGGTGCCGACGGCGTCTGGATCCGTGCGGCCGATCCGCCCCCGGGCGACCCGGGGTTCAGCCTCCAGGATCAGTGCCGAGCGCAGGCGCTCGCAGGCCTGCAGCGTCGACGCGACGCGGAACAGACCGTGCCGTCGCTGCGTGCGCCGGATCCGGCGGACGGGCCGTCCGCGTCACTGGCGGCACCGGAGGAGACTGCAGCGGCGGACGCAGCGGACGTGCCGGCTGCCCCGACAGTGCCGGCTGCGCCGACGGGACCTCCGCCCCGGCGGGCGTCGTGGTGGCGGCGCCTGTTCGGCCGGTCCGTGTGAACGGGGCGGCGAGCACCCGGGTCGCCCGTTCCTGAGCCGAGGCGAGGCGCCTGTGCATCCGCAGGTGGACCGAGCGCTGCTCCAGCTCGAGCGACGCATAGGCCAGGCCCCCGAACGGGATGGGCAGCCAGAAGTTCACGGCACGGTAGGCGAGCACCCCGGACAGCGCCTGACCGTCGGTGAGACCGAAACCGGCCAGCATGGTCACCAGGACGAACTCGACGACACCCAGCCCGCCCGGGGTGATCGGGATGGCGGCCAGGATGTTGGCCAGGCCGTAGGCGGTGAGCAGGTCGACCGGGGAGATCACGTGGCTGAAGGCCGCGACGAAGACCCAGAGCGACGCCGCGTCGAGGAGCCAATTGGCGGCCGCCCACCCGCCGGCCCGCCACAGGAGGGGTCGGTCGTCGACCAGCACTGCGAACCTCGTGGCCAGGCGCTCCACCAGGGACGTGAAGCGGTCGGCGTCGAGGAACCGGATGTGCCCCGACACGGTGCGGATGACGTTGCTGGCCCGCTCCTGGCCACGGGTCAGGAGGTAGAAGAGCCCGCCGAACGCGCCCAGCAGGACCACGCCCACCGCGGCGGCCACCAGGACGAGGATGGAGGCGGACGTCGAGCCGTGGCCGTAGAGCCCGGCCGGCACGCGGAATCCGTGCAGGACCAGGAACGCCACCAGTGAGCACCAGAAGAGGACGTTGAGGACCACGGCCGAGCCGATCCCCTGGGTGCCGAGGGCGAAGCCCGTGTCGGCGCCGGTCACCCCGGACTGGGTCATGAGCCGGTAGCCGAGCGCGGCCCCCGGGGCCGTACCTCCCGGCGAGACGTGGCTGAGGGCCAGCGTGGACAGGTTGATGCGGAAGAGCCGGAACCGTGACGGGCCGTCGGCGGGCAGGACCGAGTGGGTCAACTGGGCGTAGGCCGCCAACGCGGCGATCTCCAGGAGGACGCCGATGGCCAGGTAGGCGACGTTGATGTGGGTGAGGGCGCTGACCTGGCTCCGGTGGCTGGCCACCAGCGGCAGCGCCACGTAGAAGACGAACAGGAAGGCGAGGAGGGTACCCACGCTGACCCGCACCTCGCGGCGCACGAACGGCCCGCGGTGCCACCACCGGGTCCGCCGGACGGACGGCTCCGGGTCCCCGTGCGACACGTCTGGCGTGGCGGCCTCCATCGTCCCCATGTTGGCACGGCGCGACCCGCCGGACCTGTAATGCTGATGTCGTGGCCGACCCGGACGACCTGCGAGACGAGGCACGGGCCACCCCCGTGCCGGGGGAGGCCCCGGGACCCACGGACGTGCCGGATCGCCAGGTCGGGCCCCAGTCGTCCCGTCGGGAGCGCCTGTTCGCGTCGGCCTCGGCCCGGGGTGTACCGCTGCGGACCATCCTGGCGGTCGATGCGGTGGTCATCGCCACCTGGGTCCTGTACCGGCTGCTCGGCCGCCTGCGCGAGGTGATCCTGTGGGTGCTGATCGCCGCCTTCATCGCCCTCGTCCTCGACCCCGCCGTGGTCGCCCTCCAACGGCACCGGTTCCGGCGGGGCGCGGCGGTGGGCGTCGTCTTCGCCGTCGCCGTGCTGGTGTTCGGCGGACTCCTGGCGCTCTTCGGGTACCCCCTGGTGGACTCGCTGACCCGGGTGGCCGAGCGCCTCCCGACCATGGTCGACCAGGTCCAGCGGGGCCACGGCTGGCTGGCCCACACCCTCCAGCGGTTCCATCTGCTCACCTGGGTGCAGAAGAACGCCCCCCGCCTGAAGCAGTACGCCCACAACCTCGGCAAGCCGGCCCTCTCGGTCGGCGCCAACCTGTCGAAGGCCGTGCTCTCCACCATCGTGGCGCTCACCACGATCGCCTTCCTGTCGCTGTTCATGCTGCTCGAGGCCCCGTCGCTGCGGAAGGGGCTGCTCGGGGCGATGAACCCGAAGCTGCGCCGGACGGTGACCGACGTGTCGGCCACGGTGTCGAAGTCGGTGACCGCCTACGTCCTCGGCACCGTCGCCATGGGCATCCTGTTCGGACTGGTCATCCTGGTCACCATGGGGATCCTGGGTGTCCCGTTCGCCTTGCTGATCAGCCTGTGGGTGGCGCTGGTGGCCATGATCCCCCTCGTGGGCGGTCTGATCGCCGGGGTGCCCGCCGTCGTGCTGGCCGCCCTCCACTCGCCGACGGCCGGTGTGATCACCCTGATCGTGTTCGTCGGGTTCCAGCTGGTGGAGAACCACTTCGTCTACCCGGTGGTGATGAGCCGGACCGTCCGGATGAACCCCCTGTGGGTGCTGTTGGCCGTGCTCATCGGCGCCAACCTGGGCGGAGTGTTCGGCTCCACGCTGGGCGCGCTGACCGGCGCATTGGTGGCGATCCCCGTGGGAGGTGCCATCCAGGTGGTGTTCCGCGAGGTGTGGGAACGGACCCGGCCGGCCCCGGGTGACCCGGCGTGGGCGGACATGGTCCCTGACCTGGGCGGACCCGGAGCGCCGCCCGGCGTCCCGCTGGTCGACGACGCCACGGCGGGCTCCGACGCCTGACACCGCACACCTGACACTGGTGGGGTGTCGGCGGTCCCGTAAGCTGTTCCGATGGACTTCCTGGTGGTGCTCCCCACCTACAACGAGTCGGAGAACATCGACCGGGTGCTGCGCCGTATCCGCGCCGCGGTCCCGGCGGCCACCGTCCTCGTCGTCGACGACGGGAGCCCGGACGGCACGGCGGACGCGGCCGAGTTGCTCGGCAAGGAGCTCGGGAACATCGAGGTCCTCCGCCGGGAGGCGAAGGCCGGCCTGGGCAGCGCCTACCGGGCCGGGTTCCGCTGGGGACTCGACCGCGGGTTCGACGCCTGCATCGAAATGGACGCCGACCTGTCCCACGAGCCCGAGGCACTGCCGTCCCTGGTGGCGCCGCTGGCCGACGGCCGGGAGCTGGTCATCGGGTCCCGGTACATCCCCGGGGGGGTGATCCCGAACTGGACCTGGCACCGACGTCTGCTGTCCCGGGGTGGCAACCTCTACGCATCCGCCCTGCTGGGACTGGGGGTGGCCGACGCCACCGCCGGGTTCCGCTGCTACGCCGCCTCGCTGCTGACGCGGATCGACCTGGACCAGGTCCGGGCCGAGGGCTACGGGTTCCAGATCGAGATGACCTACACGGCGAGGCGGGCCGGGGCGGACATCCTCGAGGTGCCGATCAGATTCGTCGACCGGGTGGAGGGCGAGTCCAAGATGTCGGCGCTGATCGTGGTCGAGGCCCTGGGCCTGGTGACCCTGTGGGGACTCCAGCGGCTGGTGGGCTCCAAGCGTGGGCTGCCCGAGGTCGTCCGCGCCTGAGGCGCCGTCCGTGACAGAACCGCTGCGCGTCCTCGTTGTCGACGACGAGCCCTACATCACCGACGTCGTGACCTCGGCCCTGGCGTTCGAGGGGTTCGCCACCGAGGAGGCGGCCACCGGCGCGGAGGCGCTGGCCAAGGTGCGCCGTGGCCACTTCGACTGCATCGTCCTGGACGTGATGCTCCCCGACGGGGACGGTTTCGACGTCTGTCGGACCCTGCGCGGGGAGGGGATCACGACGCCGGCCCTGTTCCTGACCGCCCGGGACGCCGGGGCCGACAAGCTGGAGGGACTCGGCCTCGGTGACGACTACGTGACCAAGCCGTTCAGCATCGAGGAACTGGTCGCCCGGATCCGCGCCGTGCTGCGCCGGTCGGCGGGACCGGCCGGCGACGGCGCCCGGCTCCGGTTCGCCGACCTGGTGGTCGACCTCGACACCCACGAGGTCTGGCGGGGCGAGCGACCACTGGACCTGACCGCCACCGAATTCCGACTGCTGGCCTTCCTGGCCGAGAACCCCAGACGGGTGCTGTCCAAGGCCCAGATCCTCGACGAGGTGTGGGACGAGGGGTTCGACGGGGAATCGAACATCGTCGAGATCTACATCTCCTACCTGCGCAAGAAGGTCGACCGCGACGGTCCGCCCCTGATCCGCACGGTCCGGGGAGTCGGCTACACGATGCGGGAGCCCGAGCGATGACCCTGCGCCGGCGCCTGGTGGTGACCATCGCCGCCGTGGTCGCGGTCGGACTGGTGGCCGTCGACCTGATCGCGCTGACCTCGCTCCACTCGTTCCTCTACGGCCGGGTGGACAGCCAGCTGACGTCGGCGGCCCACGAGGTGGCCGCACTGGCGCACCGGAGTGAGGTGACCGGCAATCCGGTGACCTCACTCCAGGTGCGCGAGCGGGTGAGCCCCGACGTCTACGTGCTGCTCCTCGGTCCCGAGGGCACGCCGATCGTGTCGGCGCCGTCCGGGTCCCGACTGCAGGCCGATCCCGAACCCCGTCTTCCCGACCCCCTGCCGGTCCGACCGCTGTCGAGCAGCACCGACATCGACCAGCCGTCCCAGGCCTACCGGCCGGCCGCCAGTGCCGTCACCGTCGGGTCGACGGACCGGCCGAGCCGGCACCACCGCGGCACCCCGGGACCGCAGTACCGGCTTCTCGCCGTGTCGATCCCGGGGGCGACGGTGGTCGTGGCCACCCGGCTCGACTCGGTCACGGCGACGCTCGACTCCCTGCGAGCCGTGCTCGTGGGGCTCTCGGTCGGCCTCCTGGCCCTGCTCGTGGTGATCATCGCCGTCATCGTGCGCCGGGGTCTGCGCCCGCTCGAGGACATGTCACGAGAGGCCGACGCCATTGCCGCCGGGGACCTGACCCGCCGGGTCCGGCCGAGCGACGGCAGCACGGAGATCTCGCGGCTCGGCCGGGCGTTGAACGGCATGCTCGCCCAGATCGAGACCGCCTTCGCCCAGCGGGCGGGCTCGGAGGAGCGTCTGCGGAGCTTCCTGGCCGATGCATCGCACGAACTGCGCACGCCGCTGACCTCGATCCAGGGTTACGCCGAACTGCTGCGCAAGGACGCGCTGCCGGACGAGGATGCGCGGGACCGGGCCCTGCGGCGCATCGAGCAGGAGGCGGCGCGCATGGGTGTGCTGGTCGGCGACCTTGCCGTCCTGGCCCGGGAGGGCGAGGGGCCGGACCCCGAGCTGGCCCCCGTCGACCTGGCCGGCGTGGTGGCGGCGGTCGTCGGGGATGCGCGCATGTTCGACGGGTCGCGCTCGGTCGAACTGGTGGTCCCCGGCCCGGTGCCCGTGCTCGGAGATCCGGCCCGACTGGAGCAGCTGGTCCACAACCTGGTCGACAACGCACTGTCCCATACCCCGGCCGGGACCCCGGTGGAGGTCCGGGTCGCCGCCGTGGACGACCGCGCCGTCCTGGAGGTGCGGGATCACGGGCCCGGGCTCGACGCCGACCAGGCCGCCCACGTGTTCGATCGCTTCTACCGGGGGAGCTCGGCCACCCGGGACAGCGGGTCGGGACTCGGCCTGTTCATCGTGGCCAGCCTGGCCCGCACGTTCGGTGGCCGGGCATCGGTGGCCTCGATGCCCGGAGAGGGCTCGACGTTCACCGTGGAGCTGCCGCTCGGGCCGGCGACCACCGCCCCGCCGTCGGGTAGCCACCTCGTCGTTCCCCCACCGGAGCCGGAGCCGGGGCCAGCGCCGGCCCCGGCCCCGGACCTGCCCGACCTCGGTCCGATCCGTCGGTGACCGCAACCGGACCGGCGACCATCGACCGGGGCAGCGGACCGCCCGTCCTGCTGCTGCACGGCCAACCGGGGACCGGGTCGTCGTGGGACCCGGTGACCGATCGGCTGGTCGACCGGCACCGGGTGCTGGCCCCCGACCGTCCCGGCTACGGGGCCACGGAGGGGGAGGCCCGGGGGCTCGCGGCCAACGCCGAGGTCGCCGCCGACCTGCTCGACCGCCGGAGGGTGGGGCCGGCGACCGTGGTGGCCCACAGCTGGTCGGGCGGAGCGGCGGTCCTGCTGGCCGATCGACGGCCGGACCTGGTGCACGCCCTGGTCCTGGTGGGTGCAGCCTGCACCCCCGACAGCCTCGATGTCACCGACCGCCTCCTGGCCCTGCCCGTCATCGGCGACATCCTCACCGTGGCCGGTCTGCTGGCCCTGGGCGAGGTCCTGCCGAAGGTGCGCCGGCTCGCCCCCCGTGTCCCGGAGCGCTACCGCGAGCAGTTCCGGTCGGCCCTGCCCGACCAGGGTGTGCTGGGCGGCGAGCGTGGTGCCCTGGGGCGCCACCGGAGGACCTTCGTGGCCGAGCAGCGGGCCCTGGTGGACGAGCTGGCGACGGTCCACATCACCCTGGGACGGCTCCGGGTGCCCACGGCCGTCGTGGTGGGGACGTGGGACCTCGTGGTGCGCCCGTCGTCCGGGCGGACCCTGGCCGACGCCGTCCCCGGTGCCGAGCTCGTCGAGTTGGCCGGGTCGGGCCACTTCGTGGCCCGCGACGCCCCGGACGCCCTGAGTGACGTGGTGGCCCGCTATGCCGCCGTCAGCCCGTAGGGGCTGCCGTATCGAAGTGGTGGCCGGGGGCCAGAGCGTCGTAGACGGCCTGGAATTTGAGGCGGGTCTCCTGGAGTTCGGTGTGGGGATCGGACCCGGCGACGATGCCGACGCCGGCGGTCATGCGGATCTCGTTCCCGGTGACCGTCATGGCCCGGATCCCTATCATCCACCGCCCGTCACCCGATCCGTCGACCCACCCGACCGGACCGGCGTAGGTGCCCCGGGGTGTGGGCTCCAGTCGACCGATGAGCTCGCTCGCCACATCGCGGGGGACCCCGCCGACGGCAGGTGTCGGGTGGAGCCGTGCGACCAGGTGAAGCGCCGTGGGCACGGCCCCGTCGGGCCCGGGCCGGAGGATTCCGTCGATCGAGGTGCCGAGATGGGTGATCGAGTGGAGGTGGACCAGCTCGGGACGGTCGGGCACGTGGAGCGACTCGGTCACCGGGGCGAGGGCGTGGCGGATGGCGTCCACCACCAGGCGGTGCTCCTCCCCGTCCTTGGCCGACTCGAGGAGGACGGCGGGCAGACCGCCGTCGGCATCGTGGACCCGGTCAGTGGTGCCCGCCAGCGGTCGGCTGCGGACCCGCTCCGCCTCCCGCTCGACCAGGAGCTCGGGACTGGCGCCGACGAACTGCCCGTCCGCGGTGGCCACGCTGAAGACGGTGCAGCTCGGCTCGAGCGAGGCCCACCGCCCCAGCAGGGCCGGAACGTCCACCGGGTGGTCGAGGCGGACGTCGACGGTGCGGGCCAGCACCACCTTGACCAGCTCGAGGCGCCCGATGGCGCCGACGGCGGTAGCCACCGACCGTTCGAACCCGTCGTCGTCACCCCGGGGCACGACGACGGGCGTGCCGGATCCGTCCTCTGCGGGCCGGGTTCCCCCCGACCGATCGACAAGCAGGGTGCGCAGCGAACCCGCCGCCCGGGGATCGTCAGGATCGGGCAGGGCGGTCCCGACGGCACCCACCACCGTCACCCACTCGGAGCCGTCCGATTCGCGGGCGTAGGTCAGCTCCGGCACCACGAGGGAGGCCGCGGCCGACCGGTCGAAGGGCAGCGCGGCGAAGGCCACGACGGCGTGCCCGGTGGAGTGGTTGCCCGGCGGCAGTCGGTCGTCGCAGGCGATGGCGGCCAGGGCGGCGGTGGCGTCGTCCACCGCCGGGGCGTCCGCCAGACCCCCCGGCAGCTCGAGGCTGAGCGCCCGGCCGAGACCGACCAGGACTCGGTCCCCGTCGGCCAGCACGGTGCCGGTGGCTCCGGCCAGGGCGAACGGGTCGATGGCGCCGCCCGCGGGCAGCGCCATCCGAACACCCGCGTATCCGACCCGTCCGACGGGAGGGGAGACACCGGGTTCGGCGGCTGGTGCCCGAGTGGTCACGGGCGTCCGATCCGGGTGGCGGTGATCAGCTGGCTGAGCCCGCCCGACAGGGCGCGCCGGTTGACGGCCGAGAATCCGGCCTCGGTGAGGCTCGCCCGGAGCTCTCCGGTCGAGGGCAGGTAGGCCGTTGACTTGGGCAGGTACCGGTAGGCCGACCGGTCCGAGAGCAACCCGCCGATGACCGGCACGACACCGCGGAACCAGATCCGGTGCCCGGTGCGCAGCAGGCCCGAGTCGGGCTCGGACACCTCGAGAAGGCTGATCCGGCCGCCGGGCCGCACCACGCGGCCGAATTCCCGGAAGACGGCGTCGAGCTCGGTGAAGTTGCGCAGCGCGTAGCCGCAGGTGATCCCGTCGACGGCGGCGGCGGCCACCGGCAGGGCCGCGCCGTTGGCCTGGGCCAGCGGGGTACTGCTGTGGTTGGCGGCAAGCATCCCCCACGACAGGTCCATGCCGAAGGTCCGGTAGCCACCGGCGGTCAGCAGCTTCAGGAAGTCGCCGGTCCCGCAGGCCAGATCCAGCACGGTCGAACCGGGGGGCAGGCCCAGTGCCCGCAGGGACTGCTTGCGCCACCGGACATCGAGTCCGAAGGTCATGGTCCGGTTCACCAGGTCGTAGCGGGGTGCGATGGTGTCGAACATGGTCTGGACCAGCTCGGTCTTGGCCGCGCCGGTGGGCAGGTCGGCGTCCCGGGCCCTGGCGGCGGCCTCCAGGGAGATACCGGCGGTGACCGGTCGGGCCGGGCCCGGGTCGGAGCCCGAGGCGGGAGCGGGTGTGGACGCGGGGGCGGGGTCCGTCACCGGGGGTCCCCCCTGTCGGTGGCGCCGGCCAGGGCGTCGGTGGCGGACGGGTCGGCGCCGTCCGCTCGGAGGCGGTCCCACACTGCACGCCGCTCCTCGGCCGAACCGACGTGCTCGACGTGGTCGAGCGCCACCTTGACCAGGGTGCGGGTGAAGTGGTGCCCTACCAGGGTGTTGACCGCCGGGAGCAGCTCGGCGTACGCCTGCACCAGGCCATCGACCGCCGGATCGCCGGTCGCCCCGACCGGGAGGCCGTCACCCGGGTGGGCGAGTGCGTCGGGCAGGTCGCCGTGGCGGAGGGGCTCGCGGACGTGTCGGGCGAACAGGTCGACGGCCCGACGGGCCACCTCCTCGGTGGCCTCGTTGTGGCGCCGGGCCAGATCGAGCAGCTCCGGGAGGGGGATGCCCCACTCCAGCAGGAGGAGGCCGGAGCGGGAGGCGGCCACGTCCTCGGTCGTGTAGCGCTCCTGGCCGGCGACCCGGGTGGGGATGAGCAGGCCCTCGGCCTCGATGGCCTTGAGGAGGGCAAGGGGCATCCCGGTGGCGTCGGCCAACTCGGCGAGCGAGTAGGTCCGCTCGCCGTCGGGCTCGCCGTCGCCGGACTCGGCCGGGGTGGCATGGTCGTACCGGGTCGCCTGCCGGTCGGGTGCCTCCGCGGTCGCCGGCAGGCCCGACAGCTGGCCGAGCAGGGCCTCGTCTGCCGCATCCAGCTCACCGGAGACCAGGCGGGCGATGGCGGCCAGGGTGAAGCCGCGGTGCTGGAGGCCCCGGATGCGCTGGAGACGCTCGAGGTGGTCCTCGCCGTACCAGGCGATGCGCCCCTCGCGGCGGGGTGGCTCGAGGAGTCCCTTGCTCTGGTAGTAGCGGATGGTGTCCACCGACACGTCGGCCCGTGCCGACAGCTGCTCCACCCGCATCTCCATGCCACCACTCTAGGAGTAGTTGCTCACATTGTCCGAGCACGGGGTCGGGACCCTCTTGACCTGGGAATTCGCATCAACGGCCCGTATCGCGGCCTGAGACGCCCGCGGGTCAGGCGTAGTAGCGGTAGACCACCTGGGCGACGCAGCTGGGCTTGGGGGCGCCCTCGCACTCGAGGGTCAGGTCGAGCACGACCTGGACGCCGCCGGACACGTCCTCCACCTCGGCCACCGCAGCACCGAGCCGCAGCTTGCTGCCGACCATGACCGGGGAGGGGAACCGGACCTTGTTGCAGCCGTAGTTGACACCCATCGAGATCCCGTCGACATGGAGGACCTCGCCGAGGAACACCGGGGCCAGGGCCAGCGTCAGGTAGCCGTGGGCGATCGGGCCGCCGAAGGGGCCCTTGGCGGCCGCCTCGGGGTCGACGTGGATCCACTGGTGGTCGCCGGTGGC
>Ga0302279_10004817_pt1 | contig 15547 bp, 15 predicted proteins | sample III_Bog_N3_3_FD_194541 | JGI IMG/M metagenome (GOLD analysis project Ga0302279, IMG submission 194541) | Peat permafrost microbial communities from Stordalen Mire near Abisko, Sweden - III_Bog_N3_3 | ecosystem: Environmental > Terrestrial > Soil > Wetlands > Peat | place: Sweden: Abisko...
CGAACCGCGACCCGCAATCCTCCCCAGCCTCCACGCCGGGTGCCCCGTCCTAACTCCATTAGGGCGGGATGCCGCCACCCCACTCCGCCCGCAACGGAGAACGAACAACGGTCAACGAACAACGGTTTCAGCCGCTCCATTCCTAACGGTCTCACCCTCATCGATGGCGAACCGCCACCGCAATCGACATTCACTGCCCGCTTTGCTTTACACTCACCTAGGCGCTCGGTATCCTAGAGACTTGCGCGTCCAACTCGGGATATCCCTGCGACACCCCGTCCGTCCGCATAGAATTTTGACCAGAAGGCAAACAGGAGAACGAAATGGCAGCAGTAGATGAAAAAGTAAAACAGATTATCGTCGAGCAACTTCAGGTGGATGAGGCTGAAGTCACCCCCGGCGCAAGCTTTCAAGAGGACCTCGGCGCCGACTCCCTCGACGTCGTAGAACTCGTCATGCAGTTCGAAGAAGCCTTCGACATTCAAATTCCCGACGAAGACGCCGAGAAGATCAAGACCGTCAAGGACGCTGTCGATTACATCGAAAAGACACAGAAGGCGGCCAAGTAGCAATGAACGCAACAGAAGCGATGCAGTACCAGCGGCGGCGAGTCGTCGTCACTGGCTTGGGCCTCGTCTGCGGAGTCGGTAAGACCGCTAGCGAAGTCTGGGAAGGGCTGCTCGCCGGCCGCAGCGGCATGGCTGAGATCAAAGGGTTCGACCTCACTGGCCATTCGGTGCGCTTCGCCGCCGAGGTCAAGGACTTCGACCCGCTCCTCTTCATCGATAAAAAAGAGGCCCGTAAAATGGGCCGCTTTATCCACTTCGCCATTGCCGCGGCGCAGGAGGCGATGGATCATTCCGGCCTCAAGGTCGACGACTCGAACCATGATCGCGTCGGCGTTCACATCGGTTCCGGCATCGGCGGGTTCGACATCATCGAACGCGAACACTCGGCGATGCTGGCTGGCGGTCCGCGCAAGATTTCGCCGTTCTTCATCCCCGGCTCCATCATCAACCTCGCGGCCGGCCACGTCTCCATCCGCTTCGGCGCGCGCGGCCCTAACGAAGCGACCGCGACCGCCTGTACCTCATCGGCACACTCCATCGGCGACGCCTTCCGCATCATCCAGCGCGACGATGCCGATGCCATGATTGCGGGCGGCACCGAGGCCGCTATCACCCCCATGGGTGTTGGCGGGTTCGCCGCCATGAAAGCCCTTTCCACCCGCAACGACGACCCCACCCACGCCTGCCGCCCCTTCGATAAAGATCGCGACGGCTTTGTTGTTGGCGAAGGCGCCGGCATCCTTATTTTGGAAGAGCTCGAGTTCGCACGGGCCCGTGGCGCTCACATTCTCGCCGAAATTATCGGTTACGGCATGTCCGCGGACGCCTACCACATGACCGGAATGGCCCCTGAAGGGGAAGGCTGTTTCCGCGCCATGAACGCCGCCCTCAAAGTCGCCGGCATCTCGCCCGACAAGATCGACTACGTCAACGCCCACGCCACCTCGACGCCGCTGGGTGATGCGCTCGAATCCAAGGCCATCGAGAACGTCTTCGGCGAGCGTGCGCTCGACCAGACACTCCTCGTCAGTTCCACCAAGTCCATGACCGGCCACCTGCTCGGCGGCGCCGGCGGCCTCGAAGCCGGCATCACGATCATGGCCATGCTGGAACAGACTGCCCCGCCCACGATGAACCTCGAAGAACTCGATCCCCAGTGCCGTCTCAACTACGTGCCTAACGCACCGCAGAAAGCCAAGATCGACTACGCGCTCTCCAACTCCTTCGGCTTCGGCGGCACCAACGGCTCCCTCGTCTTTCGCCGCTGGACGGAATAGATCAACCGTCCCTCGCGCTAGCTGAACGCGGCTCCTGCAACCGAAGCCATCACGCCAATCAGCCAGAAGACGCCCACGATGATCGCCGACTGCGCAATCGTCTTCTTCGCGATAATAGCCATTCCAATCACGGTGAGCACAACCGACCAAAGCTTCACAATGTCGAACGATTCCAGCAGCCCCTTCATCCACGGGGCAATATCCGGCATAAAGTAAGCCATGTTTGTCGCCACCGGATTCTTGTAGTCATAGCCTTCGGCGTTCCCGCCAAAACACAACGAGATGATCGTCAATATCGAGATCAGCAGGTAAGGAAGCGACGCGTACATCGTCACTGCAAACACCTGTGAGAAAGTCGTCTTGGCTCCCAATCCAAAATTGAACGACGCCCAAAGCACCAATGCATACAGTGCAAGAAAGACCGTGATCAGGACGAAGCTGCCGTAAGTGATGTACTTCGTCACTGCAATGGTGACTTTCTCGTTCTGTGCCTTCTGCTCCGGCGTCATGTCCGCCAGGCGCTCCTGAGCTCTCGGGCTCATGCGAATCTGGTTATCGGAAGCCTGATCGAATCCAACCTTCTTGTCCACCACGAAGGCCGTGCCAACCGAGGAAACCACCAACAACACAAACGGCAGCCACCACGACGCGCTCCGCAGTATGTCCTTGAACGTCGCCGTTGGCGCGATAAACGTATCCACGATCCGCTCTATCTCACTCAAGCCGCCCTGCTCGTCCGCACTCAACGTACCTTCGTTCATCACGCAATCCTCCCTTGAAAATCACCGCAGTCGGATTGTAGCCCGTTACCCCCAATCGCCGGTAAGACTTTCCTTCTGCCGACCCGCCACAACAGAAAAGCCTCCCACGCCGGGAGGCTTTTCCTGCTGCTCGAACCGAACGGCCATTACATCGTGACGCCGCCGCCAAGTTTCTTTTCCTTATTCAACTCGTTCGTCTTGCGAGCGCCCATGGCCTTCTGGGTCCAACTATCCACCTGGGCCATATCGGCCTTCCGCGCTGCATCGTTGCCGCAATCCAGATCGGCTTTACGCCGGTAGCTCAGTTGCAGATACTGCATCGCGTCGTCGTAGTTGGGGTTCAGGTCGACCGCCTTTTGCAGGTTCTTGATGCCCTCGTCCACCAGCGCCCCGTTGGCCGCCTGGATCTTCGCACAAGCGCCCTTGCTCATCTTGGCATTGCCGTCGCCGGCATCGGTCAATCCATCCGCCGCCAGGATCGTGACCGCATTGTTGTACGCCTGCTTCCAATCCACAAACCCGACGATGTAGTAGGCTTCCGGCTCGTTCGGCGCAATCGAGATCACCTTAAGCTCATCCGCCTTGGCCTGGTCGAGCTTATTGATGTTGCGATCGATGGAAGCAATCTGCTTCAGCGCCGTCAGATCGTTTGGATCCGTCTTCAGTACCTCGTCGAACCCATCCAGCGCCTTCTGCGCCATCGCCAGGTTCGCCGGATCCATCAGGCCAGGCACTACCTGTGAGGCGTAGGTCGTGGCCAGATACAACTTGGCGTTGGGGTTCTTCGGGTCGAGCTGAACTGCGTTCTGAAAGTCGACGGTCGCCTGTTCATACTGGCCGTTCTTGAACGCCGCAATGCCCTTATTCAACTGGTCGCGGGACTTCAAAAAGTTGCATCCGCTCGTTGTCCCCAACAATGTCAGCAGTGCGACCAAAACTGGAATTCGTGCATTCAATTTCATGGCGGCGGTGGTTCTCCTTCGGTGAAGCGCGTTGGGTCAGATGCTCAAACGCGTAATTAGGGAATGTGCTTGTCCCCTCGATTGTAATGTGAGAGTGCCCGCCCTGACCAGCGATAGCACCTGCTTTTCACCGCAAACCTGCACGGCTTTCCTGTATTTCGAGGCAATTTCGGCCTCGGTAACACCTTTACGGAACCGGCCCAAGCCAGTCCAAGAATCGATTCGCGCCTCGGGCAATTTATCGGTAGACGCGTCCTGCGGCGACAAAGTTTCCCGGCACCGTTTATCGTCCGCCCAGCGAACATTCCGCCCGTCTCCGGCCATGCGCATGCCTTTCATACGATCCGCCCGTCGCGGATGTGCACGGTCCGGCTGGCGTACGCCGCTGCCTCGGGGTCGTGCGTAATCATCAGAATCGTCTGCCCCGTCCGCTGGTTCAGGTCCTTGATAACCTCCAGCACGGCGGCCGAATTCTTGCTGTCCAGATTGCCGGTCGGCTCGTCCGCCAGCAGGATGGCCGGCTTGTTCACGATCCCGCGAGCAATCGCTACCCGCTGCTGCTGCCCGCCTGAGAGCGCCCGCGGCTTATGCTTCAACCGGTCTTCAATCCCCAGCAGCTTCAGCACGCCCTCAAACTCCGGACTGAACGTAGTCGAACGCCCGCCAATATACTCCACGATCTTGATGTTGTCCTCTGCCGAGAGCGTCGGCAGCAGGTTGTACTTCTGGAAGACAAAACCCACGGTCGTCTTGCGCAGGTTGGTCCGCTGCTGGTTCGACATCCCGCCCAGGTCTTTTCCGTCGATTAACACCGTCCCCGCGGTTGGCGGAGTCAGGCCACCCAGAATGTGGAATAGTGTCGATTTTCCCGAGCCCGATGCGCCTACGATCGCCACAAACTCGCCCGGCGCAACGTCCAGATCCACACCACGCAGCGCGTGCACCTCGACATCGCCTACGTGGTAGACCTTGGTTAGTCCCCGCACCCGTATCATCGGCTCTGCCTCTCCCGCCCCGTCCTCATTCACCCCGGCCTCACTCATACGAAAGCGCCTCGGTTACATCCTGCCGTACCGCCTTCATGCCCGGCACGACCGCGCCCAGCAGCGCGCCTACGATCGCAATCGCGCCCGCAATCGGCCACCATGCATACACCGTCTCCTGCACCAGACTGCCCGGCTCAAAATGCTTCATCATCCACTGCGCGCCATACGTCAACACAATCCCCACCAGGGTCCCGCCCACTGCGAGCACCAGCGTCTCGCGCAGCAGAATATTCAGCACCAGACCCGATCCGCCGCCCACCGCCTTGATGATCCCAATCTCCCGCGTCCGCTCCAGCACCGCCGTATACATCGCCATAAACACCACGATGAACCCCACCACCATCGCCACGAAAATCACCACGTCAATGAAATCCCGCAGCATCCCGATATTGCTGATCGAGTACGCATCCATCAATGCGTTGATCGAGTAAATCTGGTCGTCGCCCAGTGCCGCCCTCAGTTGTCCCGCAACCTGGTCCGCCAATCCCGGGTCGTCCAGCTTCACGTAGATCATCGTCAGATGCCCGGGAGTTCCCTCGATCTCCTGCAGCATCCGCAGCTTCACTGCGACCCGCGCTGCCTTCCCGTCTTCCATGATTCCGGAGATATTCCACTCATGGGCAATCAGTTTCCACTGGCTGCCCACATGCAGGTGGTACTTCTGCGCGTAGTCCTCGTCCACGATCATGTCGTCATCGTTGACCGGATCGTGGCCCTTCAGATATTGGAACCCGCCGCTCATCTTGGTAAACGCCGCGAAATCGATGCCGAAGACCGAGTCGGGAAACTGGAGCGACTGCACTACCACCCCCGTTACAGCGCTCACATGCGGCTGTTGCAGCAGCAACGGAAGATACTTGTCGCTCATCGGCGCCCCGCTCAGGCTCGAGATCACCGAGGTTCCCGTTGGCCGCACCATAATATCCGCGCCCACGGCCTTGGCGCGGTCCTTGGTCGAATCCAGCGTCCCATGACTCACACCGACCAGCGTAAGGATCATGGTCACTTCCACCGCGATCGCCAGCACGCTCAGCAACGTGCGCACCGGCCGGTGGGTAAGATTGGCGAAAATCAGCTTGTTCAACACAAGACTTGAGTTTATCCCACTGAACCCCGTTGTCCGGCCTCCGACCCAATCGACTGTGTCCCGGGTCACAAGAATTCCGCGCTTTACTCACTGAACTTGCCTGGAACTACGAGCATGGTCCTGACGGACGGGCGCCCTGCGCGGGCAGCGGTCACTTGCTAACTTGTAATGGGCTTCGCGTCGGTGGCTCCCGATGGTCGCAGACAAGAATTGGTGCCGGCCAACGGGAGGACTTCGCGAAGCCGTAATAAGGCGTGCGAACGCCCGCGCCACGCGCAGTGGGCCCGTCCGGCAGGACCCCATCTACCGTTCTAAAATGAGCCATGCGTGTTGCCGCCCTTATCGCTGGCCTACTGTTCTGTCTGAGTGCGGTCCTCGACGCCTTCCAGACCATCATCCTGCCGCGCCGCCCGGTAGGCCGCTTTCGCATCACCAAACTCTTTTACGTCGTCACCTGGACGCCGTGGTCGTGGCTCGCCCGCCACACCCGCAACCCCAAAGCGCGCGAGCAGTTCTACAGCACTTTCGGCCCCGGCTCGCTACTGCTTCTGCTCATCGTCTGGGCGTTGCTGCTGACGGCAGGGTTCGGGCTCCTCTTCTTCGGCCTGCGCACGCCGTTCGCGGACACCATGGCCGACGCCTCTGCCCTCGCCCGCCTGCGCACCGACCTCTACGTCAGCGGAACCACGCTTTTCACTCTCGGCATCGGCGATGTCCTGCCCCGCAGCCTTGCCGCACGCGCCCTCATCGTCATCGAGTCAGGCACCGGCCTGGGCTTCGTCGCGCTCGTCATCGGATACGTCCCCGTCCTTTACAACGCGTTCTCCCACCGCGAAATCTCGGTCGCTCTACTTGATGCCCGCGCCGGCTCGCCGCCAACCTCCACCGAACTTCTGCGCCGCCACTCCTTCCCCGGCGGCCAGGAAGCGCTGGTGGTTCTGCTCATCGAGTGGGAACGCTGGTCCGCCGAGGTACTCGAGTCCCACATCTCCTACCCGATTCTTTGCTACTACCGCTCGCAGCATGACAACCAGAGCTGGCTCTCTGCCCTGACCGCCATGCTGGATAGCTGCGCGCTGCTCATCTCAGTTGTTCCCGGTGTCGCGTCCCGTCAGGCCCAGCTCACCTTCGCGATGGCACGCCACGCGCTCGTCGACCTCGGCCACGTCTTCCATCTAGAAAAATATGAGGCCGCATGGCGCGCCCGCGGCGGTCCGGATCGCCTACCTCCGCAGCACTTCGATCTCGTCTGCGACTCCATGCAGCAGGCCGGCCTGCGCCTGTGCGGCGACCCTGAGGCCCCGGCGCGCCTGCATGCACTCCGCGCGCTCTACGAGCCGCACGCCCAGGCCCTCGCCGACTACCTCGGCATGTCTCTTCCCGGTTGGGTTCCAGAACCTCGCGCCAAGGACCAGTGGAAGACGGTCGAAGCCGTCCGGTCGCAGGCCGCTTCGGTCTTCAAAGCCACGGATTCCGTCCTCAGCGACCAGGCCGTCGCCGTCCGGTTGCAGTCCGACGACCACCTCTAGCGAGCCCGTTCGGCATTCGCCCAGATCCGGCGCCAGCCTACTGTGGTGGAGCGCCCGCCTGGGCTACCGGCGTTGGGTTCAGCTTCTCTTTCGCGATTGCGCCCGCCGCACCCTTCGCGTCCTTATCCTGCAGCGCCGCGTAGACCTTCCTGGCTTCGTCGGTCTTGCCTTCGGCCGCGTAGAGTTCAGCAAGCTGCAACTGCGCCAGCCCATAGGGGACGGTTGCAGTCGGCTTGGCGCTTAGCTGGTTGTAGATGTCGATCGCCTGTGGATCGCGCCCGGTGTTCCGATACAGCCCGGCCAGCGCCATCTTGGCTAAGCCGCCCAGGTTGCTGTCCCATCCGCTCGCGACCTTCGTCAGCGTGTCCTCTGCCTGCTGGTTCTCGCCTGCCTCAATTGCGGTCAGCCCGGCAAAGTAGCGCGCGTTCTTGCCATCGGGCGTCATGCTGTACTTGTCCGCAACCCCGAGAAACATCGAGTTGGCGGCCTTGGCCCGTTCCGCGGCGGAAGCGTACGTCTTGGTTCCGCTCGGCGCCGGTTCACCCGGCTGCGTCAGCGGCGTCTGGTAGGTCTGCATGGCCGCGCCAAAGGCAACCGAGGCAGCGTCGGACCGGCTGTTGTAGATCAATGCTCCGGCCACCACAAACGAAATCACGCCGAGAATCAAAAACCCGGCGCCAATCACCGCTTTGCGATTCTCGCTGGCCCATTCCAGGCCATGGGTGGTGGTGGCGACGAACTTGTCTTGCTTGAGGGCTGCCTTGGTCTGCTGATCCACTGTGTCTCGTCTTCCTTTTTTCTCGCCTGCGGCGAGGAGTTCTCCAACCTGCGCGATCGAAGTGCGCAACCCTACGAGTCTATCAGCCGGGGAAGAAATATTTTTTGGCCGTTGGCCACGAGGCAAGCTTGCCGTCAGAAACGGTGGCAGGTCTGGTGGCGATTGAGGTCTGGAATTGACTTCGGCATGGGTACCCCCCTGGTATCGATTTTTTGCATAATCTTCCAAACAAACCACTTACCGGCGAGTGAATTTGCAAGATCCTGAAAGCAAAGAGGATAATTTGCAAGATCTTCTAAACGCTGGAGTTATGGTCTCTTTGGAGCATTTGGGAGACACAAGCCTGAGGCTGGCGGATTCTGTCTCTACCTGGTTCCATTATACGCGGGGTGTCAAGCGTTCCGGCGGTGGCCGACGGGTTGAGATGCTAGACTGCGCGGATGATGCGGCAAAACCTCCGCGCAGCCCTGTGCCTCGCAATCCTCGCAGCGACATGCCACTTCGCCGCGGCCCAAACTACCTCCACTACTGACGCTGCCCCACCGGCCGCTCCATCGACTGTCGAGCCAGACAGCCAAGCCGCGCCCGCCCCGCCGAGCCAGGCCGAACCGACCCCACCCACACCGGATTATCTTCCCTCCTCGCTCACGTACCAGATCGGCGTCCTGCTGGAGGACCCTGCCGTCGCCCGCGACCACTGGGGCATCATTGTCACCAATCTCGACGGCGGGCTTATCTACGGCCTCAACCAGGCCCAGCTCTTCCAGCCCGCCTCCAACGCCAAACTATTTTCGACAGCGATGGCACTGGCTCTACTGGGGGAGGACGAGCGTTTTGAGACGCAGGTCGTCGCCGCAGGTGAGATCAAAAAGGGCGTTCTCCATGGCGATCTGAAGCTGGTCGGCGGGGGCGATCCGAGCTTCGGAGCCCAGGACCTGCCGTATGTCCCGCCGGCACAACGAGCAAAGGCGACTCCGTCGGTCGCACCGACGACGATCGCCGACATCGAAGAACTGGCGGACAAGGTCTATGCAACCGGACTCCGCCGGATCGAGGGGAATGTTGTCGGCGACGACTGGCAAATCATATGGGACCCCTACCCTCCCGAGTGGTCGCTGGACGATCTGGTCTATGGCTACGGAGCGCCTGTCTCGGCGCTCAGCGTGCATGACAACGAGATCAAAGTGACGGTGTCGCCGGGCCCGCAAATAAGCCCTGGAAACTACGCGCAGGGGGTGATCCAGACCGACCCAAACATGCCTTATTACACGATCAAGGCACAGGTGTCTACGGACCACGCCGAAGGATTACCAGCCCCGGACTGCAGCCTTATCGGCTACCAGCGGGCGCAGGGAAACAAGGAGCTGAACATCTACATGCCGGATCGCGCGTTGGAGCCCGATCAAGCACCCTGTACCCAGGCAGTGGCGATCGACGACCCGGCCGAGTACGCTGCGATGGCGTTCAAGGCCGCCCTGGAACGCCGTGGAGTTCTGGTGACAGGGACGGCCCAGGCCAAGCACCTGCTCTGGAGAGATCCGAACCCGGCGACGGGGGTAGATGACTTTGTGCCAAGCACGATGGCAGCCCGCTTGAGATTCCCTTATGAACGCGCTGCACCGAGGGAACAGTGCATGGCACTGTCGACATCGGGTGGCTCCGACGAGTTTGGGCAGACGGTGCTGGCGACCCACGAATCCTACCCGCTGAGCGAGGATGTGACTTATACGATGAAGGTTTCGGAGAACCTGCACGCCGAGGTTCTTCTGCGCGATGTGGGCGCCGCTCTGAGCTGTGCGGGCACACAGCGCGCTGCACTCAATGCGCTGCGTTTGTTCCTGCCGCATACCGGTATCCAGCAGGGTGATTTTGTGTTTGTCGACGGCTCCGGCCTCAGCAGCCACGACCTCGTCACTCCTCGCGCCACCGCCAAGCTCCTACAGTTCGCCACCACCCAACCCTGGTTCGCCGTCTGGAAGGCCTCGCTGCCCGTCGGCGGCGAGGACGGCACCCTCGCCGACCGCTTCACCCAACCTCCGCTCAAAGGCCACGTCTTCGCCAAGACCGGCACTCTCGGCGAAGCCCGCGCCCTCTCCGGCTATCTGGACGCCGCGAGCGGCCGCACCGTTATTTTCTCCATCATGGTCGACAACCACCTCCCCGGCACCTCCGCCGACCGCGACGTGATGGACAAGATCGTCGCCGCCATTCAGGCTGCCGAGTGAAAGCCAAGAGACAAGAACCGACCACGGATCGGTACGGATCGGTACGGATGCTCACAGATTAAGGTCTATCGGTTCTCAATCCGTACTTAGCTGTGAAATCCGTGGTCGATCTTTAAGTTCTGCGACAATAAACCCATGAACCAAATTGCCAAGGGGCTGCTCGCGCTCGGCGTGGCCATGGTGTTTGCTGCTGCCGTGGGATGCAAGCAATTACCTCCGCCCACTCCGCTCTCCGAGCTGAACCCGCAGCAGATGCGCGGCCATGACCAGTTCCAGGCGCACTGCGCGCAATGCCACAACGACCGCACCAACGAGCCGCTCAACGGGCAGTCGCTGCGCGGTATCTTCAAGAAGCAGTATCTCGACAGCGGCGCGCCTGCCAACGACGACCGCGTGATGGACGCAATCCTCTATGGGCGTGGAATGATGCCCGCTCTCGGCCGCACCATGACTCCAGACCAGCGCGACGACCTGCTCGCCTACCTGCACACGTTGTAAGGCGAGTTGCAGGTCGCAAGTTGCAGGTTGTTAGTTGAAAGACAGGGGCGGAGCTTGAGCGGCCAGGAAAAAGAAGGCGTTAGCGTGAAAGGCCAGATGCTGCCCGGCATCGCTGCCGTCTGTCTGTTCATGATCGTCATGACCTCGACGAACGTGTATGCAGCCTTAATCGGCACCTACGGCTCCGGCGTAGCGAAGTACGGAGTCCTCGCTCTCTGCACGCTGCTGGCGGCAGGCATCTTCGGCTTGCTGCGCCTGCGCAAGTGGGGCTGGGCCCTCGTCACCGCAGGTTGCCTGCTCTTCGCCACCGGCGACTTCTATTATTTCTCGAAGTTCCACGCTGGCTTCTTCCTGGTCCGCGGCCTGTTTATCCTCGTATTCTTCCTGTACCTCATCCGCCAGGAAACCCGCGAGCGCCTTCACTAAGAACCTTACGGACGGATGGACGCCCTGCGCGGGCGGCGGTCACTTCGTGACGCGTATTGGGCTTCGCGTGGTGCTCCCGATGGTCGCAAGCAAGTTTCCGTGCCGACCATCGGGAGGACCGCGCGAAGCAGTAATAAGGCGTGTGAACGCCCGCACCACGCGCAGTGGGCCCATCCGGCAGGACAACTCCCTAGCTGTTTCACCGCAAGCGATACAATTTAGTTCAGATGACCCCGCCGACCGCCGAACTCGTTCAAATCGACCTTGCGCCCCGACGTCCCGTGCGCAAACCCGAGTGGCTAAAAGCCCGTGCCCCTGGCGGGGAAACCTTCCACAACCTGAAGAAGCTGGCCCGCGACCTGAACCTGCACACCGTCTGCGAGAGTGCGCAGTGCCCCAACCTTGGCGAGTGCTGGAACCAGAAGTCTGCGACCTTCATGATGCTCGGCAACCTCTGCACCCGTCGCTGCGGCTTCTGCGCCGTGCCGAAGGGCAAGCCCGAGCCGATCGACCTGGACGAGCCCCGCCGCGTGGCTTACGCCGTCGCGCAGCTCGGCCTGGCCCACGCCGTCATTACCAGCGTCAACCGCGACGACGATAACCTCGGTGCCGCCCGTGCCTTCGTTTCCGTGATCGAGGAGATTCGCAAGCAGTCTCCTGGCACGCGCGTCGAAGTCCTCACGCCCGACTTCCAGGGCAACGACGAAGCCCTGCGTATGGTCGTCGCCGCTGCGCCCGAAATTCTGAACCACAACATCGAAACCGTGCCGCGGCTGTACGGAATCGCGAAGTCTGGTGGAAGATACGCTCGCTCCCTCGAGTTCCTCCGCCGCGCCAAAGAGATCGCTGACGAATCCTGCCACTCGCAGGTCACCAAGACCGGCATCATCGTCGGCATGGGCGAAGAGATTCACGAACTGCTCGCCGTCTTCCGCGACCTCGCCGATCGCAAGGTGGACATCCTCACCATCGGGCAGTATCTGCGGCCCTCGCGCGATCACCTCGTCATGCAGCGCTTCTACACGCCGGACGAGTTCGCTTTCCTGAAGCACGAGGCGCTTGCCATGGGCTTCCGCCACGTCGAGAGCGGCCCACTCGTCCGCTCCAGCTACCACGCCCAGCAGCAGGCTGAATCGACTGGGCTGGCGTAGTCCACCGCAGGTTACCTAAGGTCACTCAGTCAGCGAGTTTCGTGACAACCTCTTGACAATGTCATGCAGTGGTTCGGGTACACTCTTCGCACGCGAGGTGTTGGCATGAGCAGTCAGTTCGGCGGTCGGCTGAGGATGGGTAGCATTGTGAGGCACGGCGCCGCAAGCACACTTGCGCTTGCCCTGTTGCTCGCGCCCGGACGCCCCGCCGGCGCCCAGGACGGCAACCCGCTGCACACCGCCACGCGCACGGAACTCGACGTCGTCAAGGCCGTCCTCGCGCAGGAGAAAGCCTGGAACGCCGGAGACATCGCCAGCTACGTCAAGGGTTTCAAGGAATCGCCCGACACGCTCTTCATCGGCAAGCAGGTCTCCCGCGGATTCAATCAGATCCTCGAAGACTACGAGCACAACTATCCCAACCACTCATCCATGGGAACGCTCACGTTCTCCGAACTCGAGGTGTATTCACTCAGCGACACCTTCGCCGCCTGCATCGGCAAGTACCACGTCGACCGCACCAAGAAAGACGGTGGCCCGGCCGATGGCCTATTCTCCCTGGTCCTCGAAAAAACCGGCGACACCTGGAAGATCGTCCTCGACCACACCACCTGAGTGGCGTTCAGGCGTTGACACACCCTTTTCCTGCTTCGCGTTTGTCCTCCCGATGGTCGGCGCAGAATAGTGATTGCGACCATCGGGAGCGCCAAGCGAAGCCCAAGACGCGTCACGAAGTGACTCACACCGTAAGAATTTCTTTCTCCTTCGCCTTGAACAGCTCTTCCACCCGCTTGATTTCCGCGTCCGTCAGTTGCTGAATCTCTTCATTTGCGCGCTTCTCTTCGTCCGCTGAAATCAGTTTGTCCTTGGCCGCCTTCTTCACCTGTTCATTGCCGTCACGGCGGATGTTGCGGATCGCCGTCTTGTGGTCTTCCAAAACGCCGGCCAGGTGTTTCACAGCCTCCTTACGCCGATCCTCGGTCATCGGCGGCACCGGCACCCGGATCACCTTGCCGTCGTGCATCGGGTTGAATCCCAGGTTGCTGGTACGAATGGCCTTCTCGATCGGCGCGACCATCGCCATCTCCCATGGCGACACCAGGATCAACTGTGCCTCGGGCGTCGAAATCTGCGCCACCTGCGAGATCGGCGTGTCCGTCCCGTAATAATCCACCTTCACCTGGTCGAGCATATGTACGCTTGCGCGGCCGGTGCGCGTCGACAGCAGGTTTGCCCGGAAGTCATCCACCGTCTTCTCCATGCGCGTCTTCAACTGCGTATGGGTCGCCTTCAACGCCACAATACTTGTCATCGCCGATGCCATGCTGGTCCCGTCCTCTCAAAATGCAAATCCGAAGCCCGTCTTCCAACCAAACGGCTTCGACCTCGCTATTCTACAGAGGTTCAAGGGCGATTGAGACGCTCCAGCCTATCAACTGACTCACCAGCCAAAATTATGGGCGAACAAGTTGCCATCAATCCACCACAGCGCAATGAATGTGATCGCAACTGCTGCCAAAACGATCGAGACTGACCGCAATAGGTTGCGATCATGCGGGGCCGACGTCATAATCTGCAAGGGTTTTGCCGGCTCCAGGCCGACAGCATGGCCGCGATCAGTCGCATTAGATTGCCGCACAAGATACGGGAAACGCCGTTGCAGATGCGAGGCGATAAACCGTGTGCTCGGCCTCAGGACGGTAAAGTACCCGGCAGGCTCGATAGCGAAACTCCGGCGATTCACTGGGCGAAGAATCTTCATGACTTCCACCTGGATTCAGCTTTGGTTTCAGCGCCGGATTCCCTGCGCAGATCTCAGGCAGAATTATAGGCCTCGCCTGCGCGGCGTCCATTTTGGGCCGCGCGACGGCGATTATCGGCCTGGTTACCATTGTTCCGTTGACAGCCCAGGGCCCCGCAGGCATACCCTCGATTCCATGGACGTTGAACTCACTTATGAGCAGCGCGCGCGCGTCGAGCTCATTGCCATTCACTCCTGCAAGACGCCCGCCCAGGTACTCGTCGACGCTTCGCAGTTTCTGCTCAATTGCGAGATCGACTACTACCCGCCGAGGCAGGCGGCTCCTTCCCAGCAGTTTCTTCCCGAAGAAGAGCTGGAAGCGAGATTCGCGCGGCTGCTGGGCCGTTAGCTGACCGGGAATTCCTTTCCCGCTTCGCCGCCCACCCGACCTGCGCTCTGCCTTGAAGCACTCCCCCAACGGCGGGGAGCCGAAGTTCATATCCACCTTAAGCCCTTCCCCGGGCACTCCCCGTAAAATACATCCAAGCGCCGCGTTCCGATGCACCCCCGCGCAATCCCACGACGAAAGGCCCGGCTTGAAGGTTTTCGCATCCCTGCTGCTGATTGCGCTGGTCTGCGCCGCCCTCGCGGCCTATGCCGTCTACGCCCCTATCGGGCCGCCGGCGGACACCTCCGACCAGCAAGCCACTTACGTCGATATCGCCCCCGGCACCGGGTCCCAGGCCATCGCCGCCCAGCTCGAGCAAGCGGGAGTCCTGCGCAGCCGTTACGCCTTCCTCCTGCTCCGCGTCGTCAAAGGCGGAAAGCTCATTGCCGGCGAGTACCGCTTCAACCACCCGGCGCCTGCCACGGAAGTTTATGCGCGGATGACCCGAGGCGATGTCTACACCATCCCCCTCACGATTCCCGAGGGCTACAACATCTTCGACATCGCCCAGGCGGTCGAGGCCGCTGGCCTAGGCTCGCGCAATACATTCCTTGCCGCCGAACGCAGCCAGACCAGCCTCATCGCCGACCTTGCGCCCAACGCCCCGTCCCTCGAAGGCTACCTCTTTCCGGATACCTACCGCTTCGCCCGCCACGTTGCCCCGTCCCAGATCCTCGCCGCCATGGTCCGCCGCTTCCGCCAAGTCGCCGCGCAGCTCAACCTCACCTCGAACCTCCCAACCACCGTCATCCTCGCCTCACTCATCGAAAAAGAGGTCAGCCAGGACTCCGAGCGCCCGCTGGTCGCCAGCGTCTTCCAAAACCGCCTCGCCCAGAACATGCCGCTCGCCACCGATCCCAGCGTCATCTATGCCGCGCTGCTGGATGGCCGTTACCGCGGCACCATCTACGCCTCGGACCTCCAATCCGGCTCGCCCTACAACACTTACCGCCATACCGGCCTGCCTCCCGGCCCGATCTGCAATCCCGGCATCGCCGCGCTGAAGGCCGCACTCGCCCCTGCGCAAAGTGACTATCTCTACTTCGTCG
>Ga0302279_10004822_pt1 | contig 15537 bp, 15 predicted proteins | sample III_Bog_N3_3_FD_194541 | JGI IMG/M metagenome (GOLD analysis project Ga0302279, IMG submission 194541) | Peat permafrost microbial communities from Stordalen Mire near Abisko, Sweden - III_Bog_N3_3 | ecosystem: Environmental > Terrestrial > Soil > Wetlands > Peat | place: Sweden: Abisko...
AACCCGGCGGTGGTGCGCTACCTCAACCGGCTGTCCGACCATCTGTTCGTGCTCGGCCGCCGGCTGAACGACAACGGTGCGAAGGACGTGCTGTGGGTGCCCGGCGCGAACCGGTAGCAGGCCCAGGCCGATTGATTTGACGCCGCCACCCCGAGCCCCTAGAACCGCCCGGCAAACGTCGTGTGCAAGACTCCCCCGTGCGGAGGGGTGGCCGAGCGGCTGAAGGCGACGGTTTGCTAAACCGTTGTAGGGAGTAAATCCCTACCGTGGGTTCGAATCCCATCCCCTCCGCCACTCCCCGGCGCCGGCATGTTGAATTTGCTGCGTTCTTCCGGCGCACGACGATGTCAGAACAATATCGGCAACAGCCCGCCGCCGCGATCCAACCGTGGCGCAACCGGCAAAACCCGGCTCCGAGACAAATGTCAGCCACTGCGCCCGGCGGCGCGACGCAGGCGCGGTTTGGCGGCGTGGCTGGTGGCATCCAGCACCGCGTGCAGCGCCGCCACCGTCTCCGGCGGCAGCCGCCTGATGGTCTGCGCGAGCCGGTTGGCCAGCGCCGTCTGCTCCGGCGTCAGCCCCGCCGTGTTGACCACCACGCGCGGATGCGACAGCCGGGCGAGGCCGGCCAGTTCCTCGGCCTCGTCCCAGATCAAGCCGAACACGTCGCACACCTGATGCACCAGCCCGGTGCTCGGCGCGCCGCGCTTGCCGTGTTCCAGCGCCGAGATATAGGCGGCCGAGACCTGTAGGCGCGCGGCCAGTTGCTTCAGCGTCATGCCATGCGCCGCCCGCAATGCCCGCAGGCGGGCGCCGAACGGGGTCATTTCGGTTTGCGCAGCAGCAGCCGCACCGAACCGGGGTTGCCGGCATGCGGATGGCTCGCCGCCAGCACCAGCGGGCGCAGCGTCGGCAGATTGAGCCACAGCGGCAATTCGCGCTTGATCACCCCGCCGGTCTCGCCCGAGCCGCGCCCGGTGATCACCTCGACGCAGCGCACGCGGTCCGCATGCGCCGCGTGCAGGAAGCTCTGCAAGGAATGGAACGCGCGATTGGCGGTGCGGCCGTGCAGGTCGAGCGTGCGCGTCGGCGGCAGCTTGCCGGAGCGGAAGCGGTTCCAGGTGCTGTTGTCCAGCCCCCCCGGATGGCTGCCGACGGCGAGCGGCGACGGCAGCGGTGCCGGTGTTTTGGCTGCGGGAGCATCGGCTGGTCGCGCCGCGACCGGCGCCGGCTTCGCCGCCTCCGGTGGCGCCTCCAGCGGGGCGCGACCGGGCAGCGGCGTGATCTGGCTGGCGAAGCGCGCCCAGTCGTGCCGATCCTGCTCCGTCAGTTTAGGGCGGCGCGGCGGCGGCATCGTCGTCGATCAGCACCACATGCAGCCGGCGCGGGCCGTGCGCGCCCAGTTCCAGCGTGGATTCGATATCGGCCGAGCGCGACGGGCCGGTGACCAGCATGACGTTGCGCGGCAGCATGGCGCCGTTCGGCGCCAGTTCCGCGCGGATCAGGTCGAACGCCTCCTCATAGGCGCCGACGATGCGGCTGGCGCGCAGCACGACGATGGCGGTGTCGCTGAGCAGGTTCAGCGTGGTCGGCCGCTGTGGTCCGCCCGGCAGCACCAGCGTGCCGGTCTCGGCGACGCCGGCATAGCCGTGCTGCACCGTGACAAGGTCGGTCGCCTCCGCGCGTCCCTCGCGCCGGTGCAGCAGCGGACGGCTCTGCCACGGCAGCGCCTGCAACGCCGGATGCGGCGCCATCGCGAAATCCGGCGGCAGGTTTTGCGCCGCCAGATAGTCCGCGATCGCGCCGGGCACGGCATCGGCCTCGGCTACGCGGGCGAACGTGGCGAATTCCTTTTCCAGGTTGCGCAGGAACAGCGCCACCTGCTCCGGCCGCGGCAGGCGCGAGCGCGCCGGGATCAGATGGCGCGGATGCGCGACCAGCCGCGCGCGCAGCGCCATCGCCTGATCCTCCGGCAACGGACCGCGCCGCAGCCCGCGCTGGATCGCGCCGAGGATGGCCTCGCGGCTCACAGGCGGCCGGCCCGCTGCTCGCGGGCATAGCGCGAGAAGAAGGTGTCGCCCTCCGGCGCCGGCAGGTCGCGCCCTGCGGTCCAGCCGCCGGCCAGCGGCAGCGAGGTGAACCGCCCGCGCTTGCGCCCGAGCGCGCCCAGCGCCGCCATCGCCACCCGCGTCGCCAGCCGATACAATTCGGGCCGTTGCGCCAGCCATGCCCAGGCGGCGATGCCGCGCCGCAGGCTCGGCGGCGACAAATGCCGCTCGAACTCCCGCTCCCGCCAATGCCGCATCATCTTGGGCAGCGGGATCTTCATCGGGCACACGCTCTCGCACTTGCCGCAGAACGTGCTGGCATTGGGCAGTTGCCCGGCCTGATCGACGCCGATCAGGCTCGGCGTCAGTACCGCGCCCATCGGCCCCGGATAGACCCAGCCGTAGCTATGCCCGCCGACCGTGCCGTAGACCGGGCAATGGTTCATGCAGGCGGCGCAGCGGATGCAGCGCAGCATGTCCTGGAAGTCCGTCCCGACCATCGCCGAACGGCCGTTGTCGAGCAGCACGACATGGTACTCGGCCGGTCCGTCGACGTCGTCGTCGCGCCGCGCGCCGGTGGAAAACGTCGTGTAGACCGAAAAATCCTGCCCGGTGGCCGAACGCGCCAGCAGGCGCAACAGCGAAAGAGTGTCCTCCAGCGTCGGCACCACCTTCTCGATGCTGGCCAGCACGATATGCACGCGCGGCAGCGTCTGCGTCAGGTCGCCGTTGCCCTCGTTGGTGACGATCACGCTGGAGCCGGTTTCGGCGATCAGGAAGTTCGCGCCGGTGATGCCGACATCGGCGGCCAGGAATTTCTGCCGCAGCCGCGTGCGCGCCTCGGTCAGGATGTCGCGGCGCTCGTGGAACACGCGGTCGGCCGGCAGGTCGGTGTGCGACTTGCGGAAGCTCGCCTCCCAGTCCTCGCGGTTGAGGTGGAACGCCGGCGCGATGATGTGGCTCGGCGGTTCGTGGCGCAGTTGCAATATGTATTCGCCGAGATCGGTCTCGACCGGCGTGATGCCGTGCGCCTCAAGGTGCTGGTTGACGCCCAGCTCCTCGCTGATCATCGACTTGCCCTTGGTGACGGTGCGGGCGCCGACGCGCTGGCAGATCGCCAGCACCGCCGCGCGCGCCTCGTCGGCCGTGCTGCACCAATGCACGGTGCCGCCGGCGCGCTCGACATTGCCGGCGAAGGTGTCGAGGTAGAAATCGAGGTTGGCGAGGGTATGGTCCTTGATGCCCTTGCCGATCTCGCGCAGCTGCTCGAACTCCGGCAGGGCTGCGACGGCGGCGGCACGCTTGGCCGGGAATTGCGGCCGCGTCCGCGCCAGTGCCTTTTGCAGCCCGGCATCGGCCATGGCGTGCGCGGCATTCTGCTTGAAGGCTGGGCTGGTGGCGAGCATCGGCGTTCTCCGGGACCGCCCCAATGTAGCCGCCCGGCCGGGTCGCGCCAGGGGTTTACCGGGTCCGGCAGGGATTGTGTCGTAAAGGCACTTCTCATCTGCGTCCGCTCGCGTATGGTGGCAGCCATCGACCTCGGGCACCCCCGGGTTGCGATGGACGCATAGCGAGGGGCCCACCCGATGATCGACCGTTTAACTAGGGAGAACGCACGATGATGCGTCAGACTGTTCCGCTCGCCGCCGCCTTGTTTGGTGGCGCTCTTGTTGCCGGCCTGGCCGGCGTCGCCCATGCCGACGGCAGCGGGTCGGCCACGCTCGACGCCGTCAAGGCGCGCGGCCAACTGGTGTGCGGCATCGACGGCAACACCGCCGGCTTCTCGCTGCCGGACAGCCAGGGCGTGATGCGCGGCATCGACGCCGACGGCTGCCGCTCGGTCGCGGCCGCGATCTTCGGCGACCCGGGCAAGGTCAAGTTCGTGCCGCTGACCGCCACGAACCGCTTCACCGCGCTGCAATCGGCCGAAGTGGACGTGCTGATCCGCGAGACCACCTGGACGATGGGGCGCGAGGCGAGCCTCGGCGGCCTGTTCGCCGGCATCAACTTCTACGACGGCACCGGCTTCATCGCGAAGAAGGCGCTCGGCGTGAAGAGCGCCAAGGAACTCGACGGCGCCACCGTCTGCGTGCAGCCGGGCACCAGCACCGAGCTCGCGGTCTCCGACTACTTCCGGCAGGCGAACCTGAAGTTCACGCCGATCCTGATCGACAACGAAGCCGAGATCCAGAACGCCTTCATCTCCGGCCGTTGCGACGTGTTCTCCAACGACAGTTCGGCGCTCGGCACGTTCCGCGCGACCCAGCCGAACAAGGACGACTACGTGCTGCTGCCGGAGATCATCAGCAAGGAACCGCTTGGCCCGATGGTCCGCAAGGGCGACGACAAGTGGTTCGACATCATCCGCTGGACCTACTTCGCGCAGCTGATCGGCGAGGAGCACGGCTACACCAGCGCGACGATCGACAGCCAGGGCACCACCACCGACCCGGAGGGCCGTCGCTTCCTCGGCCTCGAAGGCGACCTCGGCAAGGCGCTCGGGCTCGACGGCAAGTGGGCCTACAACGTGATCAAGCTCGTCGGCAACGCCGCCGAGATCTGGGACCACAACCTTGGCGTGCTGGGCATTCCCCGCGGCATCAACGGCCCGTGGAACAAGGGCGGCCTGATGTACGCGCCGCCGATGCGCTGAGCCTGTCCAGGGGGCGGCGCGTCGGCGCGCCGCCCCTCAGACCCTCATAGCTGCCCCAGGAGGGACCTGAATGTCCGCCAGCGCCACCGATCCGCGCCTCGCGCCGACCCGCCAAGCGCCACGGCGCAAGCTGCAACTGTCGTGGTCGGACCCGCGTTTTCGCAACATCGTCTGGCAGGCCATCGTGCTGGCGGTGATCGCCGCAATCCTTTGGTATCTGGTCGGCAACACGCGCCGGAACCTGGAGTTGCGGCATATCGCGACCGGCTTCGGCTTCCTCGAAAGCAGCTCGGGCATTCCGATCGGCGAGACGGTGGTGCCGTACACGCCGGGTTCCAGCACCTATTTGCGCGCGCTGATCGAAGGCGTGCTGAACACCTTGAAAGTCGCCGTGGTCGGCGTGGTGCTGGCGACGGTGCTGGGCACCATCATCGGCGTCGGCCGGCTGTCGCCGAACTGGCTGCTGGCGCGGCTGACCGCGATTTACGTGGAAGTGCTGCGCGACATCCCGGTGCTGCTGCAATTGCTGTTCTGGTACGTGCTGTTGCAGGGCCTGCCGGCGCCGCGCCAGTCGATCCGGATCGGCGATGCGGTGTTTCTGTCCAACCGCGGCATCAAGATCCCGCTGCTGGTATGGGAGCCCGCGCATACCTGGGCGCTGCTCGGCTTCGTCGTCGCCATCGTGCTGACGGTGCTGTGGGCGCGGCGGGCCAAGCGCTTGCAGGATCTGACCGGGCAAAAGCCGCTGGTGTGGCCGGTGGCGCTCGGCCTGCTGATCGGGCTGCCGGTGCTCGTCTGGGCGGTGCTCGGCGCGCCGTTCACGCTCGATCTGCCGGCGCTGAAAGGCTTCAACTTCCAGGGCGGCGGCACCATCACGCCGGAATACGGCGCGTTGCTGACCGGGCTGGTGATCTACACCTCCTCCTATATCGCCGAGATCGTGCGGTCCGGCATCCAGGCGGTGGCGCAGGGGCAGTGGGAGGCGGCGCAGGCGCTCGGGCTGCATCGCGGCCGGACGCTGCGGCTGGTGGTGCTGCCGCAGGCGCTGCGGGTGATCATCCCGCCGATGACCAGCCAGTATCTGAACCTGACCAAGAACAGTTCGCTGGCGGTCGCGATCGGCTATCAGGACATCGTCTCGATCGCCAGCACCATCCTCAATCAGACCGGGCAGGCGATCGAAGGCATTGCCATCATCATGGCGGTTTACCTGACGATCAGCCTGAGCATCAGCGTGTTCATGAACTGGTACAACGCGCGCATCGCGCTGGTGGGACGTTGAGCATGGCCAGTCAGACGGCGGTCCTGGGCGCCTCGGCGCCGGTACGCGAGCAGCCACCCGCGTCCCTGGTCGGGCCCTGGGCGTGGGCGCGGCGCAACCTGTTCGGCTCGTGGTGGTCGAGTGCCGTGACGATCCTGCTCGGCTATCTGCTGGTCCGCTGGGCGTGGGGATTCTTCAGTTGGGCGGTGCTCCACGCGGTCTGGTCGGTGCCGGTGGCCGCCAACCCGCTGGAAACCGCGATCCCGTGCCGGCAGGTGCAGGGCGTCGGCGCCTGCTGGGCGGTGATCGGCGACAAATGGCGCTTCATCCTGTTCGGCAGCTATCCGTACAACATGCAATGGCGGCCGGCGTTGGCGGTGTTGCTGTTCATCGGGCTGTACGCCGTTTCCGCCAACCGCAAGTTCTGGCGCAAGGAACTGCTGTATATCTGGATCGTCACCCTGGCCGTGATCGCGCTGCTGATGTGGGGCGGCGTGCTCGGCATGGACTACGTGGCGCAGGACCAGTGGGGCGGCCTGCCGATCACGCTGATTCTTGCCACGTTCGGGCTGGCGTTCGCGTTTCCGCTGGCGGTGGTGGTGGCCCTCGGCCGCCGCTCGACGCAGTTGCCGGCGGTCAAGGTGCTGTGCGTCGGCTATGTCGAACTGATCCGCGGCGTGCCGCTGATCAGCCTGCTGTTCATGGCCAGCGTGATGTTCCCGCTGTTCATGCCGGAGGGGCTGAACCCCGACAAACTGCTGCGCGCGCAGGTCGCCATCATCCTGTTCGCCGGCGCCTACCTCGCCGAAGTGGTGCGCGGCGGCCTGCAATCGCTGCCGAAAGGGCAGTACGAGGCGGCCGACGCGCTCGGCCTGAGCTACTGGCAGAAGACGCTAAAAATCATTCTGCCGCAGGCGCTGCGCATCGTGATTCCGCCGCTTGTCAACACCTTCATCGGGTTCTTCAAGGATACGTCGCTGGTCCTGATCATCGGCATCTTCGACCTGCTGACCGCCGGCAAGGTGGCGATGGCCGACCCGGTGTGGACCGGATTTTCCACCGAGATCTACCTCGTGCTCGCCGCCATCTACTTCGCCTTCTGCTACGCCATGTCCCGTTACAGCCGCGGTCTCGAACGCCAGTTCGGCCGTGCGCGCAACCGTTGAGGAGTCTGTCATGAGCCAAACCAATGGGGCGCCGGAAGCTGCCATCGTGCTGGATCGGGTCAACAAGTGGTACGGCGCGATGCATGTGCTGCGCGACGTGTCGCTGACCGTCGCCAAGGGCGAGCGCGTCGTCGTCTGCGGGCCGTCCGGCAGCGGCAAATCCACGACGATCCGCTGCATCAACCGGCTGGAGGAACACCAGCAGGGCCGCATCGTCGTCGATGGCACCGAACTGACCAACGACACGCGGGCACTCGACACCATCCGCCGCGAGGTCGGCATGGTTTTTCAATCTTTCAATCTGTTCCCGCATTTGACGATCCTGGAAAACCTGACGCTGGCACCGATCCAGGTGCGGAAAATGCCGAAGGCGGAGGCCGAGGAACTGGCGATGAGCTACCTGCGCCGGGTGAAAATTCCGGAACAGGCGAAAAAATATCCGCTGCAACTCTCGGGCGGCCAGCAGCAGCGCGTGGCGATCGCGCGGGCGCTCTGCATGAAGCCGAAGATCATGCTGTTCGACGAGCCGACCTCCGCCCTCGATCCGGAGATGATCAAGGAAGTGCTGGACGTCATGGTCGGGCTGGCCGAAACCGGCATGACCATGGTGTGCGTCACCCACGAGATGGGCTTTGCCCGGCAGGTCGCCAACCGCGTCGTGTTCATGGATCGCGGCGAGGTGGTGGAGAGCGGCACGCCGCACGAGATGTTCGAGAACCCGCAGACCGACCGGCTCAAGATGTTCCTGAGCCAGATCCTGCGGGGGCATTGAGGCGGCCGCCGGCGGCGCCCTGGCCTGACCGGGCTCGCAGGAATCCGACCAGGCCGTCGCCGCCGAGCAGCAGGCTGATGACCACGAACAGGATGACGAACGGCGCGGCCGGCGAGAGATAGAGCACGCTCTCGGCCGGCATCGACGTCACGTGCAGGTAGGACAGCAGCAGCACCCGGCTGGCGACGGCGACCAAGCTGGCGAGCGCGAGCGCGTAGGCCGCGGCCGGCCAGCTTCCGTGCCGCCGGGTGGCGACGGCGATCCCGAAAAAAACCGCCGCGAGCGGGGCCAGCAGCGGCACCAGGGCGGCGTAACAGGCGGCGATGCCGGCCGCGATGCGCAGTTGCACGGCCTGCACGCGGTCGGGCGGCGGCGGCGATGGCCGATCCTGCACGGCCTCGACGAAGCATTGCAGTGCCGCGCCGACCTGCTGGCCGCCTTGTTGCAGCGTTTGCAGCGGCAGCACGATCTGCGCGGATGTCGCGTCGCGCGCGACCAGATCGCACTCGGCCTTCGGGCAATCGGTGTCGAGCACGAAGCGGATCGCCTGTTGCCCCGGAACTATCGCGGCGACGTCAGGCGCCTCGAACAGTTTTGCGGTGGCATCAAAACTCAGCGGCCGGCGGGGCTGCACCGCGATGCTTGGGCCGGCCGGCGCTGCCACCCAGCCGGTCAGCACTGTCCGGGGCACGTTGGCCGGCGCCACGGCCCCGACGATCTCGGCATCGGCGGCGATGTCGTCGCGCGCGCCCAGGCTTGGCCGCGAGCCGACCTTGCCGCCGCCGACGCGCAGCAGCACCCACAGCATGCGCGGCGCCTCGCCGAGCGTGTCGGCGACGAAGTGCGGGCGGAACGGTGGCGCCAGCGTGGCGCGCGGCGGCAGGCAGGACAGGCTGCGGTCGGCGCAGGCGTCGTCGATCTGCTGCGCCAGCGCCGTGTAGAACGCCGCGGCCTCGCCAGCCGAGGCGTAGTGGCCGGCGCGCGCCACCGCGTCACGCAGCGCCCATTGGAACCAGCCGGCATGGGTGCCCTCGCACGGCTCGATATGCAGTTGCGCGCAGGCTTGGGCTGCGACATAGCGGCCGATCTCGCCGTCGAGCGCCGGCGCCAACTGCCGCGCGGCCGGGCTTGCCGCGTACGCCCGCACGCGCGCGTCGGGCGGGAACACGATGAAGCGCTGCCATTGCGCCGGCTCGATGCGCGCCAGCGCGCCGTAGGCGTGTCGGAACGGGGCGGCATTCACTTCGGTGACCTCGAACACGCCGTACTGGGCATCATTCAGCGCACACACGCCGCCGACCACCGCGCAGAACATCGCCGCCGCCGCCGCCCAGGCCGCCGCTATCCGCCATCGCGGCGCGGGCAACACGGCGGACCAGCCGGCGCGCGCCAGCCACATTCGGGTCAGGTGCCGCGCGACCGCCATCGCGCCGATGCAGGCGACGGCGGGCAGCAGCCACAGCCATTCCTCGCGCGTCGTCCAGAACGCGCCGCCGAGCAGGCCGAGGCACAGGCCGACGGCGATCGGCCCGACCCGCCGCGTCACCGCCGGGTGCGGGAAGCACGCCAGCACCGCCAGCACCACCACGCCGAGCGACAGGCTGCCATAGATGCCCTCGCGCACGACGCGCGCCAGTTCCGGCCACCACATCAGCGGATTGAGCGACAGTGCCGCGAACGCCGCGACCCCGAGCGCCGCCCTGCGGCGCGGCGCAAAGGGCGCGATGGCGGCGATCAGGCCGGCGGCGAGCCCCGCCATCAGCAGGTACAGGGCCTGCTCGGCCAGCTTCAGCGGCACCCGGCCGACGAACGCGGCGGCGATGAACAGCGGGTAGAACGGTCCCTTGACCAGCGTGTCGTTGCCGAAATCGCCGAGCCAGCGCCCCGCGATCAGGTTGCGCGCGAGCTTGAGGAACAATTCGTCGTCGAAGCTCGAACCGCCGACCGCCTGTGCGGGGAACGCGGTGCGCAGCCACAGGCTGAACCCGGCGAGGGCGGCGAGGCTCAGCAACAGCGTGCGGATCGCCCCGCGGCTACATCGGCCGGTAGTTGCCATCGTGCCAGACGTACCACGTGTAGCTGATCGTGGTCGGATCGCCCTTGGCGTTGAACGCGAGGTCGCCGATCACGCTGCCCCAGGGGCCGGCCGCCTTCAGCGTTTCCGCCACTTTTCGCGGCGCGGCGGTGCCCGCCTTGGCCGCCGCCTGCGCCCACACCTGCACGGCGGCGTAGCTGTAGAGGGTGAAACCTTCGGGATCGACCTGCCGGGCGGCGAAGGCGTGCGCCACGTCCTGCGCCACCGGGCGCGAGCGCGGGTCCGGGTAGAAGGAATGCCGGAACCCCTCGATGGCCGGCCCGCCGATCTTCCACAGTTCCTTCGTCTGCATCGTGCTCGGGCCGACGAACTGACCGGCAAAACCCTGTTCGCGCGCCTGCCGCACGATCAGGCCGGCGGCCTGATGGAACCCGCCGAGATAGACCACGTCGATATTGGCGGCTTTCAGCCGGCTGATCAGGGCCGCGTAATCGTATTCGTCGGGGGTGAAGGCGGTGAACAGTTTTTCCGTCAGACCCTCGGCGTTCATCTCCGCCTTGGTGTCCTCGGCCAGTTCGCGGCCAAAACTGCTGTTGTCGTGCAGGATCGCGACGGCTTTGCCGGCGTATTCGGTGGCCAGCGCATGGCCGGCGAACCTGCCCTGCAAATCGTCGCGCCCGCAGGTGCGAAAAATGTTCCAGGCGCCTTCGTCGGTGAACCGGTTGGAGGCCGAGGCCGGCGAGATCATCAGGATGCCGTTTTCGGTGTAAACCTTGCCGGCCGGGATCGAGCTGCCGGAGCAGTAGTGGCCGACCACCAGCACCACCTCGTCGCCGGCGAGGCGGTTGGCGACGGCGACGGCCTGTTTCGGGTCGCAGGCATCGTCGGCGATTTCCAGCTCGATTTTCTGGCCGAGCACGCCGCCGCGCGCGTTGATGTCGGCCACCGCCTGCTCGGCGCCTTCCCGCATCTGCGTGCCGAAGATCGCGCTGGAGCCGGTGATCGGGCCGGCGAGCGCGATTTTTATCTGTGCCGCCGCCGGCAGCGCCGAGAGCATGACGAGCAACGCCGCCGCGAAGCCTACACCGCGCATCAAGCCACCCTCCGCCATGCCCAGGCAAGAACGGAGGGTGCCAGACAACCGGCCAGAGTCAAACAGCCGGGCGCGGCTACAGCAGGGCGCGGAAGACGTAATACAGGCTGCCGGAGATCAGCATCGCCGCCGGCAGGGTCAGCACCCAGGCCAGCGCGATGCTGCGCAGCGTGCTCCATTGCAGGCCCGAGCCGTTCGCCGCCATCGTGCCGGCGATGCCGGACGACAGCACATGCGTGGTCGAGACCGGCATGCCGAAGCCGTCGGCCGCCGCGATGGTCGCCGCCGCCACCAGTTCGGCCGCGGCACCCTGGCCGTAGGTCAGATGCGTCTTGCCGATCTTCTCGCCGACGGTGACGACGATGCGCTTCCAGCCGACCATGGTGCCGAGGCCGAGCGCGATGGCGACCGAGACCTTCACCCAGGTCGGGATGAATTTTGTCCCGGCATCCAGGCTCTTCTGGAACCGGCTCAGCGTCTTGACCTCGTCGTCCGAGAAGTGGGCGCGGGCGAGCACGCCGCCCTTTTTCATCAGGCGCACCGCTTCGCTCGCCAGATACATGTCGTTGCGGACGTTCTGCACGGCGGCGGCCGGCACTTTGCGGATGGTGCCGTTGTCCTTGATCTGGCCGGCGATGTCCTCGGCCAGCGAGGCGACGCTGTCGTAGACGGCCGGGTCCTCGAACGTCCGGGTGCGGATCGCCTCGGTGACGCGGGCCTTGGCGACCTCCGCCTGCAATTCCGCGCCCTCGCCGTGGCCGGCGAAGACGTCGTGCGCCTGCTGCATGGTGGTCAGGAAGGCCGGCGTGTCACTGTCCGGCAGCGTGCGGTTCAGCGCGTAGGCGGTCGGCAGCGCGCCGATCAGGATCAGCATGATCAGCCCCATGCCCTTCTGGCCGTCATTCGAGCCGTGGAAGAACGAGACGAGGCTGCAAGTAAGGATCAGCAGGCCGCGGATCAGCCGCGGCGGCGGGTGCGAGGTGTCGGGCGCGGCGTAGAGTTTCGGCTGCTTGATCGCGAGCTTCATCAGCTTGAGCAGCGCAAACGACAGGACGAACCCAAACAGCGGGCTGACCAGCAGCGTGATGAACACGCCGCGCGCCTGCCCCCAGTCGACGCCGGAGGTGCCGTTGCCGGTCGGGTCCATCAACTGGTTGGCGAGGCCGACGCCGATGATCGAGCCGATCATGGTGTGCGAGGAACTGGCCGGGATACCGAGCACCCAGGTGCCGAGGTTCCACAGGATCGCCGCGATCAACAGGGCGAAGATCATCGCGAAGCCGGCGTTGCTGCCGACCTGCAGGATCAGTTCGACCGGCAGCAGGCTGACCACGCTGAACGCCACCGCGCCGGAGGAGCTCAGCACGCCGAGCAGGTTCAGCGAGCCGGACCAGACCACCGCCACCTGCGCCGGCAGGCTGTGCGTGTAGATCACGGTTGCGACCGCGTTGGCGGTGTCGTGGAAGCCGTTGACGAACTCGAAGCCGAGCGCGATCAGCAGCGCGAGGCCCAGCATCAGCAACGCCCCGATGGCGAGCGGCCCGGTGCCGGCCTCGCTCATGTCGCCGCTCAGCCCATGCACGACGAAGCCGACGCCCACCAGCAGCAGGCCGACGAACACCAGCGCAGCCACGATCGGCGTCTTGGCGTCCATGTTCGGCCCGCGCGGCCGAGCCGTGCTGGGCGCCGTGCTGGGTAACCGCTGGTTCAGGGCGATGTCGGACACTCGTTTGCTCCGCTGCGGTTGGCCTCGTTCGTCCCCCCATAGGGCGAACCGGCGGGGCCGACGTGTGAATGAACGATGAAAATTCGTTGCATTTCGGCGGCTTGCGGCGGCACGCGGCGGCGTGCTTCCTGGCGGCATGAAGTTGATCGGCCTGACCGGGGGCATCGGCATGGGCAAATCGACCGCCGCCGCCGCATTCCGCCGCGCCCATATTCCGGTGTTCGATGCCGATGCGACGGTGCGCCGGTTGCAGGCGCCGGACGGCGCGGCGCTGCCCGCCATCGCCACGGCGTTTCCCGGCACCGTGCTGCGGCAGGACGGGCGGCAGGTGCTGGACCGCGACGCGCTGCGCCGCGCCGTGATCGGCGACGAGGCCGGGTTGCGCCGGCTGGAGGCGCTGCTGCATCCGATGGTCCGCCGCGCGCAGGACCGCTTCATCGCGCATGCCCGCCGTGCCGGCGCGCGCGCGGCCGTGCTGGATGTGCCGCTGCTGCTGGAGACCGGCGGGCATCGCGGCGTCGACGTCGTGCTGGTGGTGTCCGCCCCGCGCGCGGTGCAGTTGCGGCGGGTGGCGCGGCGCCGGCAAATGAGCGCCGCGCAGGCGGCAACGCTGATCGCGCGGCAGATGCCGGATGCCGAAAAGCGGCGCCATGCCGATGTTGTCGTGCGCACCGGCCTGTCGCGCGCCCACTCGCTGCGCCCGCTGCGCCGCCTGATTCAGGAGCTGACGCGATGACCCGGTCCGTGCTGTTCGACACCGAGACCACCGGCCTCGACCCGGCGCAGGGGCATCGGGTGATCGAGGTGGCGGCGCTGGAGCTGGAAAACGATCTGCCGACCGGGCGACATTTTCACGCGCTGGTGCAGCCCGACCGCGACATCCCGCAGGAAGCCATCCGGGTCCACGGCATCACGCCGCCAAAACTGGTCGGCAAGCCGCGCTTTCCGGAGATCGCCGCCGAGATGCTGGCGTTCTTCGGCGACGGCAAGCTGGTCGCGCACAACGCGCCGTTCGACTTCGGCTTCATCAGCGCCGAATTGCGGCTGGCCGGGCGGCCGCCGCTCGATCCGGCGCGCATGGTCGATACGCTGGCGCTGGCGAAGGCCCGGTTTTCCGGGCTGCCGAACAGCCTGGACGCGCTGTGCCGGCGCTTCGGCATCGACCTGTCGGAACGCACCAGCCACAACGCGCTGCTCGACTGCAAGCTGCTGGCGGAGGTTTACGTCGAGCTGACCGGCGGCCGGCAGCGCGGGCTGTCGCTGGCCGAGGCCGCGCAGACCGCGTTGCCGGTGGTCAGCTACGCGTCATCGGGCCCCCGCACGCCGCGCCCGATCGCGCCGAGCGCGGCGGAACTGGCGGCCCACGCCGCCTTCGTCGCGCGGCTGAAGGAGCCGCTCTGGCCGGCTACGTAGCGGTTCAGGCGATGCTGGCGGGGGCGGCTGCGGCGGCGGCCTGGGCGCGGCGGCTCTGCCACAGCGCCACGAAGTCGATCGGTTGCAGCAGCACTGGCGGGAAGCCGCCGTCGCGGGAGATGTCGGCCAGGATGTTGCGCGCGAACGGGAACAGGATGCGCGGGCTTTCCACCAGCAGCAGCGGCTCGATGGTGTTTTCCGGCACGTTGCCGATGGTGAAGATGCCGGCGTAGGCCAACTCGGCCAGGAACACCCGCGCGCCGGCCTGCTCGCCGCCGCCGTTGCTGGTGGCTTCGTGCGCTTCGGCGCGGATCGCCAGCGTCACCTCGAAGACGTTCTGACCGTCCTGGATGCGGCGGACCTGCACGTCCAGATTGATGTCCACGCGCGGCGCGGCCTTCAGCGTGGTGTAGATCAGCGGCGCGCCGGGAACCTCGAACGAGAGGTCTTTCACGTATTGGATATTGACCGTCAGGGGGGCCAGAGCCTGGCCCGCGGCGGCGGTATCGGACATTTCACTCTCCGTTCTGTTCGGCTGCCGGCCGGTAGCACAAGCCGGCCGGCGGCGGAAGCGGATCGCTGCCGCTTACGGCTCCCAGACGACGGCAGGCGGGGCCGGCCCGGTCGGATCGCAGCGCAGCCAGTCACCGTTCGCGGCCGACGTGCCGGTCATGCTGAGGATGAAGCCCCAATGGCTGACCACCAGCGTGTCCGCCCAGTCGGGCAACGCCGCCATCTCGGCGCGGAACAGCGCGGCGCGGGCGATCACGGCGGCGGCCGGCTCCTCGACCGGCGGCCACCAGATGTCGTCGAGTGCCGCGAAATCGTGCTGCGGCCAGGCCAGCACCAGTTCGGTGCGCGGGCTGCCGACGTCACAGGTGAAGGCGTAGCGCTCGCGCACGATCGGGTTGACGATGACCGGCACGCCGAGCCGCCTGGCGATCGGTGCCGCGGTTTGCAGCGCGCGGGTGTAGGGCGAGACGACGATACGGCGGATGCCCGCGCCGGCCAGCGCCTCGGCGGCGCGGGCGGCCTGCTCGTGGCCGAGCGGCGTCAGCTTCGGGTCCTTGATCCCGGGGTCGCGCCGGGTCTGCGTGAAGACGAGGTTGAATTCGCTCTGGCCGTGGCGCAACAGGATCATCGTCTCGGATTAGCCCCGCCCGGCCCCGGCGCGCAACGGGGGGATATAGGAGCGGCATAGGCGCGCGCATCGCCGTTGTTGTGCCCGGGGGCGGCTGTGCTTATGTGCAGGGGTCTTCGCCGGGTGTCGGCGGAATGGAGGGCGCCTATGGGTGCGAGCGGCGGGTTCCCGATCGACCTCGTGCTGTTCGGGATGATCGCGGCATTCCTGGTACTGCGGTTGCGCAGCA
>Ga0302279_10004825_pt1 | contig 15532 bp, 13 predicted proteins | sample III_Bog_N3_3_FD_194541 | JGI IMG/M metagenome (GOLD analysis project Ga0302279, IMG submission 194541) | Peat permafrost microbial communities from Stordalen Mire near Abisko, Sweden - III_Bog_N3_3 | ecosystem: Environmental > Terrestrial > Soil > Wetlands > Peat | place: Sweden: Abisko...
CGTCGTCGACAACTGGCTGCGCCACGTGCAGGACGTGCGCAACCTGCACCTGGACTTCCTGATGTCGCTGCCCGCGGAGCGCCGCGTCGATGCGCTGGTGGAGCTCAACGTGCTGGAGCAGGCGCGCAACGTGTGCCTGTCCACGGTGGTGGAGGACGCCTGGGTTCGTGGCCAGACGGTGGCCGTGCATGGCTGGGTCTATGGCCTGCACAACGGCCTGCTGAAGGACCTCAGCTTCACCGTCGAAAGCACGGACGACGTCGCGCCGGCCTACCAGCGCGCGCTGCTGGCATTGAAGCTGCGGCATTTGCCGGTCGTCTGACCCGGGGTGAAGTTCCCGCGCCCGTCGGCCTGATCCCCTTGCAGGAGCCTGCCATGTCCGATTCCATCGTCATCGTTTCCGCCGTCCGCACGCCCATCGGCGGCATGCTGGGCGATTTCGCTGCGCTGGCCGCGTGGGAGCTGGGCGCCGTCGCCATCCGGGCGGCCGTCGAGCGTGCCGGCGTGCCGGGCGACGCGGTCGACGAGGCGCTGGTCGGCAACTGCCTGATGGCCGGCCAGGGCCAGGCGCCGGCGCGCCAGGCGGTGCGCCGCGCCGGCCTGCCCGATTCGGCGGGCGCGGTCACGCTCAGCAAGATGTGCGGCTCGGGCATGCGCGCGATGATGTTCGCCCACGACATGCTGCTGGCGGGCAGCGCCGACGTGATGGTGGCCGGCGGCATGGAGAGCATGACCAACGCGCCGCACCTGATGTTCGCGCGCAAGGGCGTGCGCTACGGCGCCGCGCAGATGTTCGACCACATGGCGCTCGACGGCCTGGAGGACGCCTACGACCACGGCCGCGCGATGGGCGTGTTCGCCGAGTCCTGCGTGGCCAAGTACGGCTTCACGCGCGAGGCGCAGGACGCGTTCGCGATCACCTCCACCCAGCGCGCGAAGCAGGCCAACGAGAGCGGCGCGTTCGACTGGGAGATCGAGCCGGTCACGCTGCAAGGCAAGGCCGGCGACAGCGACGTCAAGTTCGACGAGCAGCCATTCAAGGCCAGGCTCGACAAGATCCCCACGCTCAAGCCCGCGTTCAAGAAGGACGGCACGATCACGGCGGCCAACGCGTCCAGCATCTCGGACGGCGCCGCGGCGCTGGTGCTGATGCGCGAGTCGGAAGCCGCCAGACGCGGCGCGACGCCGATCGCGCGCATCGTCGGCCACGCCGTGCACGCGCAGGCCCCCGAATGGTTCGCCACGGCGCCGGCCGGCGCGATCGCCAAGCTGCTCAAGAAGACGGGCTGGACGCCGCAGGCCGTGGACCTGTGGGAAATCAACGAGGCCTTCGCCGCCGTGACCATGGCCGCGATGACGGAGTTCGACCTGTCGCACGACATCGTCAACGTCCACGGCGGCGCCTGCGCGCTGGGCCACCCGATCGGCGCCTCCGGTGCCCGCATCGTGGTGACGCTGCTGGGCGCGCTGCGCCGCCAGGGCAAGCGACGCGGCGTCGCGGCGCTGTGCATCGGCGGCGGCGAGGCGACGGCGCTGGCGGTCGAACTGCCCTGATTTCGCCGAGCTTGCAACGGGTCGTAAAGGCTGCGGGTAATACCCCGTGCTGGATGCGGACCCGGCACACTGCGTGCCATTGCTGAGTCCTCGAATCGCTTTCCGGCCCCCCCCCGGCCATCCTCCAGGAAAGCGATGCGGGACAGCGTATCGCCACAAGCTCAAATTACAAATCATGACCGATTCCGCCACCCTCATTGCCGACGAAGCCGCCATCGCCGCCCTGGTCCAGGTCGGCGAGCGCGTCGAGCACGTCGTCCGCTACTCGCGCGACGAGATTTCGCGCTTCGCCAAGCTCACGCTCGACTTCAACCCCGTGCACCACGACCGCGAGGCGGCGCTGCGTTCGGGCCTGTCCGACGTGATCGCCAGCGGCCAGCACACCTCGGCGCTGATGAGCGGCCTGGCCGCGACTTACTTCTCGCGCGAGGACGACGGCATCGCCCGGGCGATGCTGTGCCTGCACTTCAACTTCGCCTATCGCGAACCGATCTTCGCCGACGCCGAGGTCACGCTGCGCTGGGTCGTCTCGAGCACCGAATGGAACGCGAGCCTGAACGGCGTCATCGCGCAGCTCGAAGGCAAGGCGCTCGTTGCCAATTCGCCGGCGGTGATCGCACGCGGCACCGTGCTGGTGCGAAGCGCCACGTGACTGCCCATTCGCGAGCATGAACCGCTGGCTGCTGCGTCCGCGCGTGCTGGCCGGGATCGCCATCGCTGTCTTCGCGTGCATCGTGCTGTTCCAGCTGCCGGCCAGCCCCGCGGCCAGCGCGCATTTCGTCGAGTTCACTGGCGCCGCGCCGTTCGACGAAAGGCCGGCTGGCTATACCGTGTCGGGTGTCCTGCTCGCGTTCCAGCAGCTGGGCGCGCGCGGCCTGGGCGACTACGAAGCCTATCGCGCGGTCGACCTCGTCTTTCCCTGGCTGCTGTGCGCGCTCGTGGCCGCCGTGATGCTGCGCCTGGACGCCGCGCGCGCCACCATGTGGCCGTGGCTGGCGGCCGTCGCCGACACCACCGAGAATGCGCTGCAGTACGCGATCCTCCTCACGCGCGACGACCTGTCGCCCGAGCTGGTGCAATGGGCCAGCGGCGTCACGCAGGTCAAGTTCGTGCTGTACGCGCTGATGCTGCTCATGCTGCTGGCCGTCGGCGCGCGGGCGCTGTGGCGCCAGCATCGCGCGGTGCCGTGAGTCCTTCCTCGAAAATGCCTGCCATGTCTTCCACCATTGCCCGCAATGTCCTCATCATCGGCGCTTCGCGCGGCCTGGGGCTGGAGTTCGTCCGCCAGTACCGTGCCGACGGCGCCCGGGTGACCGCCACGGCGCGCGACGATGCCGGCCTCGCCGCGATCGCGGCGCTCGGCGCCAAGCCGCTGAAGCTGGACGTCGCCGATGCCGCGAGCGCGGCCGGCCTCGCGTGGCAGATCGACGGCGAGGTGTTCGACACGGTGCTGCATGTCGCCGGCGTCTACGGCCCGCGCACCAACGGCATGGAGCCGCCGTCGATCGACGACTTCGATGCGGTGATGCGCGCCAACGTGCTCGGTCCGATGCGCGTGCTGTCGTCGGTGGCCGATGCGCTCGCGCCCGGCGCGCGCATCGGCGTGCTCTCGTCGCGCATGGGCTCGATCGGTGCGCGCTCCAGCACGGTCGGCTGGACGTACCGCGCGTCCAAGGCCGCCCTGAACTCGGTGCTCAAGGACGCCTCGATCGCGCTGGCAGGACGCGCGCTGTGCGTGGCATTCCACCCGGGCTGGGTGCGCACGGAGATGGGCGGCGCCGGCGCCGACATCGATGCGGTCGAGTCCGTCGCGGGCATGCGGCGCGTGCTCGCCGGACTCGACGTTGCGCGCAGCGGCAGCTTCCTGAACTACGACGGGACGACGATTCCCTGGTGATGTCGACGTAGAGGCCTGCATGCATCTTTCCGACGACCACCGCGCCATCCAGGACGCCGTCCGCGCCTACGTGCGCGACCGCATCGCGCCGCACGCCGCCGCGTGGGATCGCGACGCGCACTTCCCGCGCGAGGAACTGCGCGGCCTGGCCGATCTCGGCTGCTACGGCATCGCCGTGCCCGTCGAGTGGGACGGCGCGGGGCTGGACTACCTGTCGGTGTCGCTGATCCTCGAGGAGATCGCCGCCGGCGACGGCGCGACCTCGACCATCGTCAGCGTCACCAACTGCCCGGTCAACACCATCCTGATGGCGTACGCCAGCGACACGCAGAAGGAGCGCTTCCTCAGGCCGCTCGCGCGCGGCGACATGCTGGGCGCGTTCTGCCTGACCGAGCCGCACGTGGGCTCCGAAGCCGGCGGCTTGCGCACCACGGCCGTCAAGGATGGCGACGAGTACGTGCTGAGCGGCGTCAAGCAGTTCGTCACCAGCGGCAGGAACGGCGACCTGGCGATCGTGATGGCGGTCACCGACAAGGCCGCCGGCAAGCGCGGCATCAGCGCCTTCCTCGTGCCGACCGACACGCCGGGCTACGTCGTCGCGCGCATCGAGCAGAAGATGGGCCAGCACGCCAGCGACACCGCGCAGATCCTGTTCGAGGACTGCCGCATTCCCGCCGCCAACCTGATCGGCGCGGAAGGGCAGGGCCTGAAGATCGCGCTGTCGGGGCTCGAGGGCGGACGCATCGGCATCGCGTCGCAGGCGGTGGGCATGGCGCGTGCGGCGTTCGAGGCGGCGCTGGCGTATTCGAAGGAACGCGTCGCGTTCGGCCAGCCCATCTTCGAGCACCAGGCGATCCAGTTCAAGCTGGCCGACATGGCCACGCAGATCGAGGCGGCGCGCCAGCTCATCCATCACGCCGCGAGCCTGAAGGACGCCGGCCAGCCCTGCCTGAAGGAGGCCGCGATGGCCAAGCTGCTTGCCAGCGAGATGGCCGAGCGCGTGTGCTCCGCGGCGATGCAGGTGTTCGGCGGCTATGGCTACACGGCCGACTTCCCGGTCGAGCGCATCTACCGCGACGTGCGCGTTTGCCAGATCTACGAAGGGACGTCCGAGGTGCAGAAGATCCTGATCGGGCGGGCCTTGGCCTCATGAAACCCGTGATGGTTTCCAAGCGCGGCATCCATCCGATGCCGTCGTCGCGCGGCATGGGCGCGTGGCTGCAGATCGACGGCTCGCTGAGCGCGCGCATCGCGTCGGTCAGCGGCCAGTTGACGGTGCGCGTGCTGCGCCAGGGGCCGGTGCGGCTGCAGCCGGCCGAGGCCGCGCGCCTGCGCTGCCCCGCAGGCGCGGGCGCGCACGGGCGCGAGGTGATCCTGCTGGCCGACGGCGTGCCGGTGGTCTATGCGCGCTCGGTGCTGCAGGCAGTGCATGCGCGCGGCGCCTGGAAGGCGATCCGCGGGCTGGGCAACCGAGCGCTGGCCGACCTGCTGTTCGGTCTGCCGGCGGCGCAGCGGTCGGGCTTCGAGTTCGCGCGTTTCGCCCCTGGCTCGGGCCTGGCCGCGGGCGTGCGCCGGCGCTGGCGCGAGGCCACCGGCGCCGACTGGGGGCGGCGCGAGGTGTGGGCGCGCTGCTCGGTCTTCACGCGCCGCGGTGCCCGGCTGCTGGTCACCGAATGCTTTGCGCCGGCGATCGCACGCCTGCCCGCGCCTCAGCGCGCCCGTGCCGTTCCGTGGCGGCGTCCTGCGCGCCGCGAATCCGCGGGCCCAGCTTGAGAGCGGTCGCGTGGTTTGCCGCCGTTCGATGCCACGCCACCGCCGTTCGTCGCAAAGCCCGGGCACCGCGTGGCCGGCAGGGGAACCCTTGCCGTCGTGGCGAGATCGACTTCGCTACACTGATTCGTTGCAGTTCATGCCGACCGCAACGCTGCCATTGACTCGCTTGCGGCCGGCTCGAGCCCGTCTCGCGACACGTCCCACGAAGGCGCTTGCGAGCGGGTCGTGCTCACCGCCAACAACATCCGAGGACGCGCCTTGAACCCCTTCCGCCCCGCCACGCTCGTGGTCGCCCTGTCGCTGGCCTTCGCGAGCCAGATCTGCGTTGGCGCCGACGCCGCCGCATCCGCTGCCTCCGCTGCCGCGCCGGTCGCCAGCGCGCCCCCGGTCGTCGAGTCCGGCCTCGACAAGGCAGGCCAGGATCCCGCGGTGCGCCCGCAGGACGACCTGTACCTGGCGATGAACGGCACCTGGGTCAAGAACACCGAGATCCCCGCCGACAAGGCGCGCTGGGGCACGTTCGACGGGCTGCGCGAGCTGTCCGACCAGCGCGTCAAGGGCATCATCGAGGAGCTCGCTTCCAAGCCGCAACCGGCCGGCACGATCAACGCCAAGATCGGCGACTTCTACTCGAGCTACATGGACACCGCGGCCATCGACGCCGCCGGCCTCAAGCCGCTCGAGCCGTACCAGGCGCAGCTGGCCGCCGTGAAGAACAAGAAGGACCTGGTGCTGCTGATGGGCAAGTGGGTGGCCTTCACCGACATGCCGCTCAACCTGGGCGTCAGCCCCGATGCCAAGGATCCGACGATCTACTCCGCGGGCAGCTTCCAGGGCGGCCTCGGCCTTGGCGACCGCGACTACTACCTGAAGCCCGACGCGCGCTTTGCCAAGGCCCGCGCGGACTACCTCGGCTACCTGAGCGCGATCCTCTCGCTCGACGGCGACAAGCATGCGGCGGCCAATGCCAAGGCCATCCTGTTGCTCGAGACCAAGCTGGCCAAGGTGCAGTGGGCGAAGCAGGCCAACCGCGACCCGGTCAAGACCTACAACCCGATGACGCTGGCGCAGCTGTCCAACAAGGCGCCCAACATCGACTGGAAGGCCTACCTGGACGCAGGCGACCTGCCCCACCCGCCCTTCGTCTCGATCGCGCAGCCCGACTACACCTGGGCGCTGGCAAAGCTGATCAAGGACCAGCCGCTCGACGTCTGGAAGGTCTACATGCGCGTGCGCCTGCTCGACGCCAATGCGCAGGTGCTGCCCGCCGGCTTCCGCGAGGCCTCGTACCGGTTCCACGACGTGGCGCTCAACGGCGTCAAGCAGGACAAGCCGCGCTGGCAGCGCGGCGTGGCCACGCTCAACGAGGCGATGGGCGAGGCGATCGGCCAGGTCTACGTGTCCAAGTACTTCCCGCCGGCGTACAAGACGCGCATGGTCGAGCTGGTCCACAACCTTCTGAAGACCTATGCCGTGTCGATCGACAACCTCACCTGGATGAGCCCGGCCACCAAGGTAGAGGCGCATGCCAAGCTGGCCAAGTACGGCATCAAGATCGGCTATCCGGATGTCTGGCGCGACTACAGCGCGCTCGAGGTCCGCGGCGGCGATCCGGTCGGCAACGGCATTCGCGCCGCGCTGTTCGACTACCACCGCCAGACCGTGCGCAACGGCAAGCCGGTCGATCGCACCGAGTGGGTCATGACGCCGCAGACGGTCAATGCCTACTACGCGCCGGACAAGAACGAGGTCGTGTTCCCGGCCGCGATCCTGCAGCCGCCGTTCTTCGACATGAAGGCCGACGACGCGACCAACTACGGCGCGATCGGCGCGGTCATCGGCCACGAGATCAGCCACGGCTTCGACGACCAGGGCAGCCAGTACGACGGCGACGGCAGGCTGCGCAACTGGTGGACTCCGGAAGACCGCAAGGCCTTCGAAGCCATCACCGGCAAGCTCGACGCGCAGTTCTCGGCCTACGAGCCGCTGCCCGGCACGCACGTCAACGGCAAGCTGACGATGGGCGAGAACATCGCCGACCTGTCGGGCCTGCAGATCTCGTACAAGGCATGGAAGATGTCGCTCGGCGGCAAGCCCGCGCCGGTGATCGACGGCTACACGGGCGAGCAGCGCTTCTACCTGGGCTTCGCGCAGATCTGGCGCACGAAGATCCGCGACGAGCGCGCGCTGCAGCTGATCGTGATCGACCCGCACTCGCCGGCCCAGTTCCGCGCCGACGGCGCCGCCATCAACAGCGACGGCTACCACGACGCGTTCGGCACCAAGCCGGGCGACAAGATGTGGAAGGCCCCCGAAGATCGCTTGCGCCTGTGGTGACCACGCCGAAGGCGGATGCGTGAGCGTTCGCCCGGCAGGAGAAGCGGGTGGCCCGCGACGGCGCCGCCCGCAAGGATTTCCAACCAGGAAGCGCGCCATGCAAATCCTTCGCCCCGCGACGCTGGCCGTCGCCTTGTCGCTGGCCTTTGTCGCCGCCGTCTCGCATGCGGCCGATGCGGCGTCTGCCGCCGCGAGCGCGGCTGCCGCGCCCACCTCGGGCATCGACAAGACCGGCATGGACGCCTCCGTGCGTCCGCAGGACAGCTTGTTCTTCGCGATGAACGGCAACTGGCTCAAGACCACGCCGATCCCGCCGGACAAGTCCGACTACGGCACGTTCGCGATGCTCGAGGAACTATCCAACGCACGGGTCAAGGCCATCGTCGAAAGCCTGGCCGACGAACCGCAGCCCGCAGGCACGCTGGACGCGAAGATCGGCGACTTCTACGCGAGCTACATGGACACCGCGGCCATCGATGCCGCCGGCCTGCAGCCTTTGCGACCCTACCTGGCGCGGATCGACGCCGTCGGGAACAAGGCCGGCCTGGTCAAGCTGATGGGCGAGTGGGGCGCGTTCCTGGACATGCCGATGGACCTGGGCGTCGGCCCCGACGCGGGGGATCCTGCGATCTATTCGGCCGGCGCCGGCCAGGGCGGCCTGGGCCTGGGCGAGCGCGACTATTATCTGAAGAAGGACGAGCGCTTCGCCAAGGCCCGCGCCGCCTACCTCGCGTACATGCGCAAGCTGCTGGCGATCCAGGGCAGCGGGAACGCGAAGGCGCAGGCGGCCGCCGTCATGGATCTGGAGACGCGGCTCGCGCGCATCCAGTGGACGCAGGAAGCCAACCGCGACCCGGTCAAGACCTACAACCCGCTGACGATCGCGCAGCTGTCGGCCCGGGCGCCGCAGGTCGACTGGAAGGCCTGGCTGGCGGCGGGGCAACTGGCCGATCCGCCGTTCGTCTCGATTGCGCAGCCGAGCTATTTCTGGGCGCTGGCCAAGCTGGTCAGGTCGCAGCCGCTGGACGTCTGGAAAGCCTACCTGCGCGTGCGCCTGATCGATGCAGCCGCCCTCGAGCTGCCGGCCGACGTGCGCGACGCCAGCTTCCAGTTCCACGACGTCGCCATCAACGGCGTGAAGACCGACAGGCCGCGCTGGGAGCGCGCGGTGGGCGTGCTCAACGCATCGATGGGCGAGGCCATCGGCCAGGTCTACGTGCAGCGCTACTTCCCGCCGGCCTACAAGGCGCGCATGGTCGAACTGGTCGACAACCTGATGAAGGCCTACGCCCGCTCGATCGACGGCCTCGCGTGGATGAGCGCGGCCACGAAGGTGGAGGCGCACGCCAAGCTGGCCAAGTACGGCATCAAGATCGGCTACCCCGACCACTGGCGCGACTACACGGCACTGGAGATCAAGGCCGGCGATCCGCTGGGCAACGCCGTGCGCGCCCAGCAGTTCGAGTACCACCGCCAGGTCGCGCGCAACACCCAGCCGGTGGACCACACCGAATGGGACATGACGCCGCAGACGGTCAACGCGTACTACGATCCGCCCAAGAACGAGATCGTGTTCCCGGCCGCGATCCTGCAGCCGCCGTTCTTCGACATGCAGGCCGACGACGCCTCCAACTACGGCGCGATCGGCGCGATCATCGGCCACGAGATCAGCCACGGCTTCGACGACGAGGGCAGCCAGTACGACGGCGACGGCAAGCTGCGCAACTGGTGGACGCCGCAAGACCGCCAGGCCTTCGACGCCATCACCAGCAAGCTCGACGCGCAGTTCTCGGCCTACGAGCCGCTGCCCGGCGTGCACGTCAAGGGCAAGCTGACGCTGGGCGAGAACATCGCTGACCTGTCGGGCCTGCAGATCGCCTACAAGGCCTGGAAGATCTCGCTGAGCGGCCAGCCCTCGCCCGTCATCGACGGCCTGACCGGCGAGCAGCGCTTCTACGAAAGCTTCGGGCAGGCCTGGCGCGAGAAGCTGCGCGACGAGGCGCTGCTGCACCAGGTGACCACCGACCCGCACTCGCCGCCGCAGTTCCGAGCCGACGGGGCGGCGATCAACAGCGACGGCTTCCACGAGGCGTTCGGCACCAAGCCGGGCGACAGGATGTGGAAGGCGCCGGAAGACCGGTTGCGTCTGTGGTGAACGCGCCGCTTCCCGAACTCCCCGCCAGCGCGCGCCTGCGGGCGCGCGAACTGGTCGCTCGCAGCGGCCGCGTCCTGCTGGGCCTGGCCGGGCCGCCGGGCGCAGGCAAGTCGACGCTGGCCGCCGCGCTGCAAGCCGAGTTCTCGAGCGTCGCGCAGGCGGTGCCGATGGACGGCTTCCACCTGGCCGACGCCGAACTCGAGCGCCTGGGCCGGCGCGACCGCAAGGGCGCACCCGACACCTTCGACGCCGACGGCTACGTCGCGCTGTTGCGCCGCCTGCTGGCGCAAGGCGACGACGAGGTCGTCTACGCGCCGGAGTTCCGCCGCGAGATCGAGGAGCCGGTCGCCGGCGCGATCCCGGTGCTCGCGCGCACGCAGCTGGTGATCACGGAGGGCAACTACCTGCTGCTGGACGAAGGCCCATGGGCGCAGGTCAAGGGCTTGCTGGACGAGGTCTGGTACGTCGACATCGACGACTCGGTGCGCATCGAGCGGCTCACCCAACGCCATCGGCAATTCGGCCGCAGCGCCGAGGACGCCGCTGCTTGGGTGGCGGGCACCGACGAGCCCAATGCGCGGCTGATCGAGGCGTCGCGGGCGCGGGCCTCGTTCATCTTCCGGTGGGATGATGCGTGATCCGGACTTGCGGGGGCAAAGCAACTCTCGACGGCGAACGCAATCGCCCTTGGTCACGCGTGCGGTTCACGACAGACGCGAGCGGCGCCGTCACCAATACCGAGGTCATCGAGCGCTCGGGGTTGTCGCACGAGCACCGCTTGCTCGACAAGGCAGCCATCGACGCCTTGTCGACGTGCCCTGTCCGAATCGGGCTCGACGAGAACGGAAAGCCCGTCGGGGCGCAGATCGTCGCGAGCGACGAGTGGAAATAGCTCGCTTCAAGCCACGCTGATCGGAATCACCCGCCCGCGTTCGTTCGCCCCGGGCTTGGTCGCCGTATCGCCGCCGCGGCCGCGCCATCGGTCCATCAGCACGCGCCATTGCGCACGCGCGGTCGCCAGGTTGCCCAGCTTCACGTGCCCGTAGCCGCGGATGCGTTCGGGCACGCGGGCGATCTGCTGCGCCAGCGCGTGGTTGTCCACGTTCATCAGCGGCAGGATCTCGTCGCGCAGCATCGTCTCGTAGTCGTCGGCCAACTGGCGCTCGAGCTTGCGTTCATGCGTGTGGCCGAACGGATCGGCCCAGGTGCCGCGCAGGCCCTTGAACTTGGCAAGCACGCGCAGCGCGGGCATCAGCCACGGACCCAAGCGCATCTTCTTCGGATGTCCGTTCGCGCCGCGGCGCGCCAGCAGCGGCGGGGCCATGTGCAATTGCAGCTTGCCGACGGCGTCGAATTGCTCGGCGAGCGACCTGGCGAAGCTGCCGTCGGTGTAGAGACGGGCGACCTCGTATTCGTCCTTGATCGCGAGCAGGCGTGAGAACTGCTGCGCGACGATGGCCGTCAGCGGCGCACCCGCGCCGCCCAGCGCCTGCTCGCGTGCGTGTACGTCTTCGACCAGCGCGCGGAAACGCACGGCGAGCGCAGCGTCCTGGTACGCCGTGAGGAAGGCGACGCGGCGCTCGATCAGGCCATCGGGACCGAACAGCGACAGCGTCGCGGACGCATCCGCGGGCGGTTGATCGGCGCCCACGACGCGCTTGAGCGCCGCCGGATCGGAGACGGCCAGTCGGCCGATCGCGAACGCCGTCTGGTTGTTCTCGACGGCGACGTTGTTCAGCTCGATCGCCCGCATCAGTGCGGCGTGCGACACCGGCACCAGCCCGCGTTGCCAGCACGCGCCCAGCATGATGATGTTGGACGGCATCGTGTCGCCCATCAGCTCCTGCGCGAGCGCCTGCGCGTCGACCAGCTGCACGCGGTCGTCGCCGGCGGCGTGGCGCAGCTTGTCGATCAGCGCCGGCGCGTGCATCGTCGCATCGGGGTCGCGCACGAAGGCGGCGGTGGCGATCTCGTGGGTGTTGGCCAGGATGGCGGTGCGACCGTGCTTGACGGTGGCCAGCGCGTCGTCGGAGGCGCCCACCACCATGTCGCAGGCCAGCACGACGTCGGCCTGCTGGGTGTCGATGCGTACCTGGTTCAACTGGTCGGCCGTGGGCGCCACGCGCACGAACGACAACACGGCGCCGCCTTTCTGCGCGAAGCCCATGAAGTCCAGCACCGAGGCCTGCCTGCCTTCGAGGTGCGCGGCCATCGCGACCAGCGCGCCCACGGTGACGACGCCGGTGCCGCCGACGCCGGTCACCAGCATGTCGAACGGGCCGGTCCAATTCCACGGGGTCGGGCGTCCGATGCGCTCGATCTCCGTCGCGAGACGCTTCGCGTCCAAGCCCGAGCCGACGCGTTTCTTCAGCGTCGCGCCGGTCACCGTCACGAAGCTGGGGCAGAAGCCGTTGATGCAGGAATAGTCCTTGTTGCACGAGCTCTGCTCGATGTGGCGCTTGCGGCCCCACTCGGTCTCGACCGGGATCACGCTGAGGCAGTTCGATGCCTGGCCGCAGTCGCCGCAGCCTTCGCACACGGCCTCGTTGATGAACACGCGTTGCGGCGGATCGGGATAGTCCTTCTTCTTGCGCCGCCGCCGCTTCTCGGCCGCGCAGGTCTGGTCGTAGATCAGGATGGTGACGCCCTCGACCTCGCGCAGCTCGCGCTGCACGGCGTCGAGCTCCTCGCGCGGATGGAAGGTGGTGCCGGCCGGAAACAGGCTCGCCTGCGCGCGGTGCGGGGCGATGTCGTCGCTGACGATCACCACGCGCTTCGCGCCCTCGGCCTGGACCTGGCGCGCGATCTCGGGCACCGACAGCGAGCCATCCACGGGCTGGCCGCCGGTCATCGCCACGGCATCGTTGTAGAGAATCTTGTAGGTGATCGTCGCCTGGGCCGCGATCGCCTGGCGGATCGCCAGATACCCCGAGTGGTAGTACGTGCCGTCGCCCAGGTTCTGGAACACGTGCCGCTCTTTGGTGAAGCGCGAGTGCGCGGCCCAGTCGACGCCTTCGGCGCCCATCTGGATCAGGCCGCTGGTCTCGCGCTCCATCCAGCTGGCCATGAAGTGGCAGCCGATGCCGGCCAGAGCGCGCGAGCCCGCGGGCACCTTGGTCGACGTGTTGTGCGGGCAGCCCGGGCAGAAGTAGGGCTGGCGCCGGGTCGCGTCGGCCGCGTTGTGCAGCAGGCAGGGCATCGTGAAATCGGTGACCAGGTGCGTGCGATCCAGCGCGGGATTCAGGCGCGCGAGCCAGCCTGCCACGACTTCCATGATGCGCGAGGGACGCAACTCGCCCAGCGACGACAGCAGCGGCGCGCCGTCCGGCGTGGTCTTGCCGGCGATGCGTGGCCGCTGTGAATCGGGCAGGCCGTACAGCAGCTCCTTGACCTGGCGTTCGACGACCGGTGCCTTTTCCTCGATCACCAGAATCTCTTGGAGCCCGCGCGCGAATTCGGCGATGCGCGTCGGCTCGAGCGGAAACACCAGGCCGACCTTGTACAGACGCACGCCGGCCGCGGCCAGCGCGTTCGGGTCGAGCTCGAGCCGGCGCAGCACCTCCAGCAGGTCGTAGTGCGCCTTGCCGACGGTGACGATGCCCAGCGTCGCGTTGGGACTGGCCACGATGTGCTTGTCCACCGAGTTGACCTTGGCGAATGCGCGCACCGCGGCGAGCTTCTCGGCCAGTCGCGATTCCAGTGCCAGCGATGGCAGGTCGGCGGCGCGCACGTGCAAGTCTTGCGACGGCGTGAAGTCCACCGGCTGCGTGAAGTCCAGCGGCACCGCGTCGAGGTCGACCGTCATGCCCGACTCCACCACTTCCGAGATCGCCTTGAAGCCGACCCAAGCGCCCGAGAAGCGCGACAGCGCCCAGCCGTACAGGCCGAACTCGAGGTACTCGGCGACGTTGGCCGGATGCAGCACCGGCATGCTCCAGGCCTGCATCGCCAGGTCGCTCTGGTGCGGCATCGACGACGACACGCAGCCGTGGTCGTCGCCCGCCACCACCAGCACGCCGCCCTTGGGGCTCGCGCCGTAGACGTTGCCGTGCTTGAGCGCATCGCCCGAGCGGTCGACGCCGGGGCCCTTGCCGTACCACATGGCCGTCACGCCGTCGACGGTGCGCTGGGGATCGAGCGCGACGCGCTGCGTGCCCAGGCAGGCCGTCGCGGCGAGGTCCTCGTTGATCGCCGGCAGGAATTCGACCTGCGATTCGGCGAGGAATTTCGCGGCCTTCCACAACTGCTGGTCGACCATGCCCAGCGGGCTGCCGCGGTAGCCCGAGACGAAGGCCGCGGTGTGCAGCCCGGCCGCCTGGTCGCGGCGGCGCTGCATCAAGAGCAACCGCACGAGGGCCTGCGTGCCGGTGAGGAACACGGCGCCCGAGTCGGCGGCCAGGTTGTCCGTCAGCGCGTATGGGCGCAGCGGCGCGGTGTCTGGATCGGGCGTGGTGGTGATGTCCGATGAGGGCAGGGTCATGGCGGCCGGCTCGCGCTTGACGGAAAAGCCGATGCTATTCCCAGGTGGGAACGGTGATCTTGCGGAATGGCTGCTGATTCGTGTGAAATCGAGATGTACGTTTCGCTATGGCCAATATTTTTGAAATGAACGTCTCGGAACGACTCGAATTCGAAGGGAAATACGCCATGACCTTGCCGACGACCATCGACCGCGTCGCCCGCCGCATCGCCGCCGCCCTGCAGCGCGACGGCCGCCAGAGTGCGCAACAGCTCGCGGAGGAAGTCGGACTGTCGGCCACGCCGGTCTGGCGGCGCGTCAAGGAGCTCGAGGCCAGCGGCGTGATCCGCGGCTATGTCGCGCTGCTGGACCGCGAGAAGCTGGGCCTGTCGATCTGCGTGCTCGCGCACGTCACGCTGCTGCGCCACAGCGAAGGCGTCGTCGAGCAGTTCGAGGCGATGGCCAAGGCCAGCCCCGAGATCCTGGAGTGCCACAGCACGACGGGCGAGGGCGACTACCTCGTCAAGGTCGTCGTGCCGGACATGAAGGCCTACGACCGCTTCCTGCACGACAAGGTGTTCAAGACGGCGGGCGTGGCCAACGTTCGCAGCAGCGTGGTGCTGCGCGAGGTGAAGTACGAGACGGCGCTTCCCGTGGACTGACTTCCGAATTTCAGGCAATCCATGGCAGGAATGCGCGCGCTTTTTGCCCCGTTCCGAGCTACGCTGATCCAAACGACAAGGAGGTGAAGCCCATGTCCGAAACGACCGAATCCGATCCCCGCCCGCTGAGCCTGGCGCGGGTGCTCAGCATTCAGGCGCATGCCAACCGCCTGGCCAACCGCCGCCTGCAGGCGGCGCTGGCCAACCTGTCGACGTCCGAGCTGCATTCGAAGCGCACCAGTTTCTTTCCGACCATCATCGGCACGCTCAACCATCTGCTGGCCGTCGACCGCTACTACATCGCGGCGCTGCACGGCGAGCCCGACATGGAAGCGTCGTACCGCCGCTTTGCGCCGCACGACGAACTCGCGCCCTACGCCTCGGCGCAGGACGCCAGCGACAACAAGCTGATCGCCTTCTGCGACCGGCTCGACGACGCCGGCGCGAATGCCGTCGTCCACATGTTGCGCGGCGACAGCCCGACCCGCAGCGATCTCGCCTGCCTGGTGCTCAACCACCTGTTCATGCACCAGACCCACCACCGCGGCCAAGTGCACTCGATGCTGTCGGGCACGCACGTGAGGCCGCCGCAGCTCGACGAGTTCATCCTTCGGGTGGACGAGCCATTCCGTGTGATGGAGATGTCGGCGCTGGGATGGACGGAGCGCGAGGTGTTCGGTTAGGAGGTGATGCTC
>Ga0302279_10004827_pt1 | contig 15524 bp, 10 predicted proteins | sample III_Bog_N3_3_FD_194541 | JGI IMG/M metagenome (GOLD analysis project Ga0302279, IMG submission 194541) | Peat permafrost microbial communities from Stordalen Mire near Abisko, Sweden - III_Bog_N3_3 | ecosystem: Environmental > Terrestrial > Soil > Wetlands > Peat | place: Sweden: Abisko...
GTGCGGGAGCACAACTTTGCCGTGCCGGAGCTGGTGGTTGTGAAGAGTACGTTTCGCACCATCCTGTCGCCGCTGATGGATTACGTGCTGCAACTGGAGGACGAAAATCCCGGCCGCAAGATCGCCGTGCTGCTGCCCGAACTGGTGGTGAAGCACTGGTGGGAGAACCTGCTCCACAACCAGCGGGTGCAACTGCTGAAGCTGCTGCTGCTGCTGAAGGGGAACCAGCGGATTGTGGTGGTCAACATCCCGTGGTACTTATGAGGCGCTGTGCTCGAATGTTCCTTGATGGACGAGGTGGAGCGGTCCGGCTTTGATGCCACAGATGACATTGTGCATCTGTTTGTCGGTGGGTCAGAGTTGCACGGTGCGAAGGTCGGAGCGACGGACGATCTGGATATCTATGGAATTTTTGTTGAGAAGCCTGTAATTGCGCTGGGGCTGACTCCCCGAGATCATTTTGTGTGGTCTACTGCCAGCGATAAGCAACGCAACGGACCGGATGATGTTGATGTGACGTTGTACTCCTTACGGCGCTGGGCGGCGCTCGCCGCCAAGGGAAACGCCACAGCTCTACACTTTGTATTCGCAGACGCGACTGCTGTAAGCGACGCCGTATGGCAATTTGTGCAGGAACGCAAATCAGCGTTCCTCGCGAAGCATTCGGCGGAGCAGTTTCTGGGCTTTGCCGACAATCAGAAACAACGAATCACCGGAGAGAAGGGTAGAGGAGCTAAAGGGCAGCGACCCGAATACATCGGCTTGTTCGGCTATGACACAAAGGCCGCCATGCACTGTCTTCGACTGTATCTCGAATGTATTGACCTGATGGAGAACGGCACTATCACTTTGCCCCGTCCGGAACGCGAGTATCTGATCGAGGTACGGAGCGGCGCTTGGCCACTGGAGCGGTTTCTGGAGGAAGCGAATGCGCTCCATGCCAGAGCAGTCCGCGCTACTGCGTCATCCTCGTTGCCCGATTCTGTCGATAAGGCGCAGATTTCGAAAATCGTCACTGAAGCCCATCTGATGCAGTGGGGATACCGCTGATTAGGCTGGTGTGGTTCGGATTTGCATATTAACTCAGGCTAAAGTACGCAGGCGGACGACGGCGGCGGGGATGATGGCGAGCGCTTGGTCGATCTCCGCTGTGGTGGTGAGGCGGGAGAGAGAGAGGCGCAGGCTGGAGCGCGCCTCCGCCGGTGACAGGCCCGTGGCCAGCAGAACGTGCGAGGGCTCAGTGGCGCCGGATTGACAGGCCGCGCCGAAGCTGGCCGCGATGCCCTGCATGTCGAGGGCGATGAGCAGAGATTCGGCGTCTGCGCCATCGAAGCGCAGGTTGGTGGTGTTGGGGGCGCGGTGGGTTGTGGAGCCGTTGATGTGGGTGTTGGGGATGGTGGCGAGCAGGCCGGATTCCAGTCGGTCGCGCAGGTCGGCGAGCGCGGCAGGCGCGGGTGATGCAAGCCAGTCGGATGCGAGATCGGCGGCGCGGCCGAGCGCGACGATGCCGGGGACGTTCTCCGTGCCGGCGCGGCGTTGACGCTCATGCGGGCCGCCGTGAAAGAGCGGCGTGAGGTGGACTCCTGACCGGACGAATAGCACGCCGGTGCCCTGTGGCGCGTACATCTTGTGGCCGGAGATCGCGAGCAGGTCGATGTTCTTGAGGTCCAGTGTGAGGTCGAGCGGCAGCTTGGCTGCGGCCTGCACAGCGTCCGTGTGGAAGAGGATGGCCGGGTTGTGGGCCTTGGCGATGCGTGCGAGTTTGCCGATGGGCTGAATGGCTCCCGTCTCATTGTTCGCGAGCATGATGGAGACGAGCCGGGTATGCGGGCGGAGCGCGGCCTCAAAGGCAGCGGGGTCTATGATGCCGTCGCGTGTGGGCGAGAGATAGGTGACTTCTATCCCGCGCTTTTCGAGGGCTTCGGCGGCGTAGAGTACGGCGTGGTGTTCGATCTGCGTGGTGATGAGGTGAGCTGGTTCGTGCCTGTCGAGGAAGGCTTGCAGGATGCCGGAGAGCGCGAGGTTGTCACTCTCCGTGCCGCCGGAGGTGAAGACGATCTCCTTGGCCGCGCAGTTCAGTAGCCGGGCGACGGAGGCGCGGGCGTGCTCGACGGCAGAGCGGGCGCGCTGGCCGGAGTGGTGCGCGGAGCTGGGGTTGCCGAAGGCGTCCAGCCAGAAGGGGCGCATCGCATCGAAGACCTCGGGCAGAACCGGCGTGGTGGCGTTGGCGTCGAGGTAGATGCGCTGCATGAGCCGATTTTACTGTGGCGGCGCCAACTCCAGTCTGACGACGTCATAGGCGATGCCGCTGGTGAGTCCGCCCGCAGGGACGGTGAGCGTCAGCGTATTCGTGCCCGCGTGAAGCAGGGAGCCATCGAAGGTCAGGTCCTTCTCGACCCAGGAGCCCTGCACGCCGTCGCGGTTGATGGTCGCGTTGTAGATGAGGCCCGTGACCGTTCCGGCATCCTGTCCGTTGACCGTTACGCCGATGGACTTTGCGCTGACGCCCGCGAGCGCCAGCCGAAGAACTCCATGATCGCCTTTGGCGGGGGCTTCGGCGAGGTCGAAGTTGACCTTCCATGGGGTCTCGCGCCCCTGGCCACGGCCGGTGGTGTCGTTGGGGTCCAGATCGTGGGGGACCTGGTAGATGAACCAGTCCTTGCGGAAGTCACTCTTGCCGATGGTGAAGTTCACGTCGTTGGGGAAGAGCTTGGCGTACTGGATGTACTCGCCCCAGTGCCAGTGGTCGTTGCCGTTCAGGAACTCGGAGGCCGAGCGGTTGGGGATGCCGATCTGCCACAGTTGTTTGCCGTAACGCACGGGAACCCATTCGAGCTTGCCGAGATCGACTTTACCGCCGCTGCCGATGGTGATGTCGGCCTTGGCGTACTCGCCGAGCACGCCGTCGGCGATGGCGTGGAGTTCATAGGTTCCGGGGCGCACGTTGGGAATGGAGAAGCGGCCGTCTGCGGAGCCGCGCGTCCAGAACTCATAGTGTTTGGCATCGTTCTGCCACGTCATTCGCTCTGGTGTGCGCACGCCGGGTTGGGCTTCGACCTCCGGCTGGTCTGGATAGGCGAGGCCGACTTCAAGGTTGGGCAGCGTCGCGCCCGGGGCCTGGGGATCGTGCAGGAGGATCTGGCCGGTGACGGTGGAGCGCTCCGCCTTCGGGGTATAGTCCACGCCTTTGACCCATGGGTAGGGCCATTTGGCCTGCTCGATGACGGCCTGCCGCTTGGCGTCGGCGAACATGGAGGCCGGGGTGTGGGCGGAGTTGACGTAGATAAAGATCGGGCCGACGACCTTGGTCCAGTCTTCGCCCGCTGCGATGGGAAGGATGCTGCCGCCGTAGTGCGTGCCGCGCCAGTAGTCGAGCAGCGTGGGGTCGCCACCATCACCGTCGTCGAGGTGACCGGTTAGCTCCAGGTGTTTCGGGCCGCTGGAGAGGAACTCGACGGAGGGATTGATGAAGTAGATGCCGACGTTCTTGGTGGTGCTGGACCAGCCGAAGGCGGGCGTGTCGAACTGGTCGGCGCAGTAGTCGTACTTATGCTCGGCTACGCCTTTCTTTACGCCGGTGGTGAGACGGCGCGCCTCCTTCATGTTGAGATCGGTGGCGTGGTCCCAGTCGTATCCGTTCGGCATAGCCATATTGCGCTGCACATCGATCGAGAGCCAGTCGAAGACGTTGCCGTTGAGCTTCATGCCGTAGCGGCTCTCGCCGATCTGGGTGGCTCCGTAGGTGGGCTCGTGGGTGAAGATGGCGTAGGTGTAGATGCCGTGCTCGCCACGGCCGAGCGTATAGCGGATTTCCATGTCGACGAGCAGCCCTGGGCCGCGATTGCCCCCGGGCGGCCGAGTGACGAGGGTGCCGCGGTTGCGTGGCACTCCTGAGGGAAGGGTGGCGGGTGCGGGCGTTGCTGCCGAAGCCTCAGGAAAGTCCGGGTCGGCTGCGTGGGGTCCGGCGTTGAGACTCTTGCCGTCGGACCAGCCTTTGATGGAGACCTCGCTGCGCTCGCCGCCGTTGGTGGCGGGATCGATGGTGATCTTCGCTTCCATGCGCGCGGCGCCGTCGGGATTCTGCTCCCAGTAGCCGGCGTGGTGGCCGGAGACGTAGCCCTGGGTCTCGAGTCCATGCACCTTGAGCGAGGTCATGTCGCCGGTTTTCTTGTTAATGGTGGCGGTCAGGTAGCCATTCTCGAGGATGAAGCTCGTGCCGTTGTCGGTCACGGTCACCGGCGGGTCTCCTGCTGCGGGGTGCTGTTGCTGAGCGGGGCTCATCCCTGTAGCGGAGAAGAGAGACAGCAGAAAGATGGCTGTGAATCCGGAGAATCGTGCGAGACGGAAGCTGGAGGGCATGGGAGGTCCTAATGTACTGGGTGGGACGTATGAGCCGGTGAACCGGGTTCGTTTGCCCGGCGTGAGGAGTCTACACAACAGAGACGAAACAATTCACCTATTGGCCGCGTATTATGTCTGGGCAATCTGCGGAGCCTTTTTGCGTTGCCGAAACTTTAGAACTTTCAGGGGAGTTTTCCGATGTCGAATGAGCTTACACGTCGCAGGTTTCTTGGGACAGCGGCGGTCGCCGCGGTGGGGCTGCCGGTGGTGTTGCGGTCAGGGTATCCGGTGTTTGCCGCGGGTACGGGGTATGTGCCGCCGGCGTCGCCGCGGGAGAAGCTCAACTTCAACTTCGACTGGAAGTTCATTCGACAGGATGTGGGCGGAGCCGAGGCGCCGGCCTTTGACGACTCCAGTTGGACGACGGTGAGCACGCCCCACAGCTTCAACGATGTGGACTCGTTCCGCAAGATCATCGTCCACAGCGGCGGCGATGTGGGAACGTACAAGGGGCTCTCCTGGTATCGCAAGCACTTCAAGCTGCCCGCAGAGACTGCGGGGCGCAAGGTCTACATCGAGTTCGAGGGGATGCGTCAGGCCGGGGACATCTATCTCAACGGCAAGCAGGTTGGCCTGTACGAGAATGGCATCAACGCGTATGGCATCGACATCACTGACGCGCTTGCGCCGGCGGGGCAGGAGAACATCCTCGCCGTGAAGGTGGACAACACCACGAGCTATAAGGAGCGCGCGTTTTGCGCGGCGAATCCGAAGAACGCCGACGGCACCGATTGCGTGCCTTTGGGCTTCGAGTGGAATGCCAACGACTTCAACCCCGATCACGGCGGCATCAACCGGTCGGTCTGGATCCATGTGACGGGAAATATCCACCAGACGCTGCCGCTGTACTACGGGCTGGAGAGTCAGGGCGTCTACGTTCACGCCGCTAACTTTAATATTGCGAAGAAGACAGCCGACGTGACCGTGGATGCCGAGGTACACAATGGCTCCGGCGACCGCGCGACAGTGGCACTGTCTGTGGCCATCGTCGATCATTTTGGCAAAGTCCATGCGGAGTTTGATGGCGACCCGGTGGATATGGTCGATGGTGAGAAGAGTGTGATGTCCGCTACCGGCGCACTCAAGGATGCGCGCTGGTGGAGCACGGACGATCCTTATCTTTACGACGTCTACACGGTGCTGAAGGTGAACGGGAAGGTGGTCGATGCGGACCGTGTCGAGACCGGATTCCGCAAGACGGAGTTCAAGGGCGGCGCGGGAACAGGCGGCGTCTACCTCAATGAAAAATTCGTCTACCTCAAGGGGTTTGCCGAGCGCTCCGCCGATGAGTGGGCCGCCGTGGGCGCGGGTTATCCGAAGTGGATGCACGACTACACGGCGAAGCTCATCCGCGAGTGCCACGGGAACTACATGCGCTGGATGCACATCTCGCCGCAGAAGGTCGATGCGGACACCTTCGCGCGCTTCGGCATCATCCAGGTGTGCCCCGCAGGAGACAAGGAGCGCGACGTCTTTGGCCGGCAGTGGGACCAGCGCATGGAAGTAATGCGCAATTCGATGATCTACTTTCGCAACAATCCCAGCATCCTTTTTTGGGAGGCGGGCAATACCGTCATCACGCCCGAGCAGATGACGCAGATGGTGGAGCTGCGCAAGCAGTGGGACCCAGACGGGGGCCGCGTCATTGGGTCGCGCGGGAATGACGACATCAAGACCAACACCGCCGATACGCCCATCGCCGAGTACTACGGCGTGATGATTGGGCAGGACAAGCAAACGGACTTGTTGAAGGGACCGCAGGATATGTTTCGCGCCTACTCGGCGGAGCGTCGCGACCGCGCGCCGATTATTGAGACCGAAGACTTCCGCGATGAGGGCGCGCGCCGCTTCTGGGACGACTACACGCCGCCGTACTACAAGGCGAAGAAGGGACCGCTCGACACCTGGAAGCGCGACGGCTTCCTCTACACATCAGAGAGCTTCGCGCTGGCCGGTATCGAGCGCTATTGGCAGTACTGGCAGAACCGCATCTCCAACACCGATCCGGCGCATTCGAAGTGGTCCGGGTACTGCTCGATCTACTTCACGGATGAGGACGCCGACGGTCGCCAGGACTCCAGTGAGGTTTCGCGCGTGAGCGGCAAGGTGGATGCGATGCGGCTGCCGAAGGAGATCTACTACGCGCATCGCGTAATCCAGAGCGAACAGCCTGACCTGCACATCCTCGGCCACTGGAACTATCCTGCCACCCAGCCGGACGGCACGAAGACCGCGAAGACGATCTACGTCGTCGCAAACACCGAGTCGGTCGAGTTGATTGTTAACGGCAAGTCGGCTGGAGTGAATAGCAAGCCGGACACCGGTTGGGTCTTTGCCTTTCCGGCGATTGAGTTCGCGCCGGGAAGTATCAAGGCCATTGGCAAGAATGGCGGAAAGATCGTCGCGCAGCAGGAGATCGCCACTGCGGGGCCGGCGGTTGCGATCAAGATGACGCCTATCCTTGGCCCCGATGGCTTGCAGGCGGATGGTTTGGATGTCGCGCTGTTCGACGTGGAGGTGGTCGATGCCAAAGGGCAGCGCTGCCCGACCGATGCGGCTCGCATCGACTTCACCTGCACGGGGCCAGCCATCTGGCGCGGTGGTTACAACAGCGGTGTGATTGACTCTACGAACAATCTGTATCTCAGCACCGAACTGGGCATCAATCGCGTTGCCGTGCGCTCGACGCTGGAGGCCGGGACGATTAGGGTGACGGCCAGCCGCGAGGGCTTGAAGCCCGCAGAGGTGACGCTCGCGTCGCATCCGGTGAAGGTGGTGGCGGGGATATCGACGGCCATGCCGAAGCAGCTTCCGGTGCCGGCGGCCTGATAGTCTGGTGTCGGTTTCGCGAACCTACAGACGAGGTGATGGGATGCGTGTGCAAGTGATAGCAGCGGTTGTTGCGCTGGGTTGTTGTGGCTGGACGGCAGGCGCCCAGATGGGCGGAATGCAGATGCAGGAGTCCAAGCCGGCGGTGACGGCGGAGTCTCCCGCGCAGGCGATGGACGAGTTGCTGAGCCTGTATGAGCACGAGGCGATGGGCGTGGTTAAGGCCATGCCTGCGGACAAGTACACCTTTGCTCCGAGCACAGCAACATTTGCGCCGGGGCAGGGAGAGAAGTTCGACGGCGTGCGTACCTTCGTGCAGGAGGTGACGCACGTTGCAGAGGCGAACTATTACTTCTACTCCAGCTTGAGCGGACTGAAGCCCGATGTGGACATGACCAAGATTGAATCGCTGACGAGCAAGGACGATGCCGTTGCGGTGCTGGCGAAGTCCTTTGCGTTCGGACATAGGGCGATTGCAACGATCACACCGGCGAATGCGTTTCTGACCATCAAGGCAGTGGATGGAATGCAGACTCGAGTATCGCTCGCTGCGTTTGCCGTTGCGCATGGCTATGACCACTACGGACAGATGGTCGAGTATCTGCGGATGAATGGGATTGTGCCGCCGGGAAGCAAATAAAGCGAGGGTCCAGAGTCTAAGGTATAGGGTACAGCGAGAAGGGCCGCCTCGGTTGAGGCGGCCTTCCTCGTTTGGTGTAGCTTGGTGGCGGGAGGTAGGAGATGGTGGATGCGAAGCGGGTGCTGGGGAATCTGAAAGAGCTGCGTGCGCTGACGGGCGACGAGTTCGGGGCGCAGCGGCTGGCGTGGTCCCCGGTCTGGCTGAAGGCGCGGGACTGGTTTGAGGAGAAGCTGAAGGCGCTGCCGGTCGAGTATCACTTCGACGCGGCCGGGAACCGGTGGGCGACGTTACAGGGCAAGAGCGGGAAGGCACTCGTCGTGGGCAGTCATCTGGACTCGGTGCCGAATGGCGGGTGGTTGGACGGATGCCTCGGCGTACTCGCTGGGCTTGAGGTTTTGACTGATTTTGCGGAGCGTTATGACGGCAAACCGCCGGTGACCGTGAAGCTGGTGGACTGGGCAGATGAAGAGGGGGCGCGGTTTGGGCGCAGCCTGTTCGGGTCAGCAGCGTTTGCCGGCAAGCATACGATTGAAGCTGATCGCGGACGGACGGATAAGGATGGCGTCACGCTGGAAGCGGCGCTGGCCGCGTGCGGTGTGGATGTGGAGCGCGTGGGGGAGGCAAGCGCGGAGCAGAAGAACCTGGCTGCCTACCTTGAACTGCACATCGAGCAGGGACCGATTCTGGAGCGGCTGGCCAAGCCACTGGGCGTGGTGCTGGGAAGCAAGGGCGTGGAGCGGTGGGCGATTACGTTCCATGGACAGGAGGCGCACTCGGGTTCTACCCCGATGGAGGTGCGGCACGATGCGCTGGCGGCAGCGGCGAAGCTCGCGCTGGAGATCCGCCCGATTGCGAGGAAGCATCCGCAGGCTGTGGCGACGATGGGAAGCGTGAAGACCTTTCCCGGGATCGTGACGGCGGTGGTGGGGCGCTGCGAGGCGACGCTGGATATGCGCGATCTTGACGCCGGTGTGCTTGCGGGAATGCTGGCGGAGGCACGCGCGGCGAGCGAGCGGTTCGCGAAGGAAGAGGGCTGCACGGTGGAGTGGTCCAAGATATGGTCGATTGAGCCGATCCCGTTTCATCCGGAGATGATTGCTCTCTGCGAGCAGGCAATTGTGGAGACTGTGGACTCTGCGGAGAGGCTGCCCTCCGGGCCGCTGCACGACGCTGCGGAGGTCGCTCGGCTGGGGATTCCGACAGTGATGATGTTTGTGCAGAGTCTGAATGGCCTGAGCCACAATCGCGCTGAAGACACCAAAGCCGAGCATCTGGAGCAGGCGGTGGTGGCCTTTGCGGCGCTGGCGGACAGGGCTGCAAAGTGGATTGCGGGCTGAGGCTCAGTCTGGGTTTCGCGTAAGGCCCGCGAATGGTGGATAATCGACTCTTCACCTCAGAGCGGCAGATTCAAGTAGGAGAAGGCCTCTACCTATGAGTGAGTCGACCAGTTTCTTCGAAAAGGCGCCGGGATCGCCCGAAGTTGCGGCGTGCTTTCCAGACCTGCATCCTCCGTTTGAGAGGACGGCTGCGGTGACCGAGGCGCATCGATGTCTTTACTGCTTCGACGCGCCCTGCATGGCGGCTTGCCCAACGCATATTGATGTGCCGAAGTTCATCAAGAAGATTGCGAGTGGCAATCTTGAGGGCTCGGCGAAGACGATTCTGGATGCGAACATCCTGGGTGCTAGTTGTTCGCGAGCTTGCCCGGTGGATGTGCTGTGCGAAGGCGCGTGCGTGATGCACCGCTACAATAAGCAACCGATCGAGATTGGACGCCTACAGCGCTTTGCCATGGATGCGCTGCATGCGAGTGGCGCGCCGCTGCCATTCACTCCGGGGAAGGACATCGGTAAGAGGGTGGCGCTCATCGGCGGTGGGCCGGCGTCTCTGGCGTGCGCTGCTGAGTTGAGAAGGCGTGGAGTCAGCGCCGAGATCTTCGATGCGCGTCCGCTGCCGGGGGGATTGAATACCTATGGCATCGCGGAGTACAAGCTGCCCCTGAAGGAGAGCCTGCGCGAGATTGATATGCTGGCGCAGCTCGGCGTGACGTTCCACTTCAGCACGGTAGTAGATACGAAAAAACTGGCGGAGATCGACAGCAAGTATGACGCCGTCTTTCTTGGTATTGGGTTGGGGGCAATTCACATGCTGGGCATTGCCGGAGAAGAGTTGGAAGGCGTGACCAACGCGCTTGATTTTATTGCAGGGTACAAGAGCGGCGCGATTACGGTTGTGCCGCCGAAGGTTGCCGTCATCGGCGCCGGCAACACAGCCATCGATGCAGCCAATGCGGCGGTGCGGCTGGGCGCCAGCGAAGTGCATATGGTCTATCGGCGCGGACCGGAGCAGATGTCCGCGTTCGCGTTCGAGTACGAGCATGCCAAGCAGGAGGGCGTGAAGTTTCTGTGGCACGTGGCGCCGGTCAGACTCGCGGGCGCGGGCAAGGTTCATGGAGTTGAGCTGGCCAAGCTGGAAGCGACGGCGAATGGATCGCTGGTGCCTAGACAGGGCGAAAACTTCACGTTGGCGGTCGATCTAATTGTCCTGGCGATTGGTCAGGCAACACATGCGGATTTTCTCTCCGGGGACAAGGTGAAGCTGGAGCGTGGGCGCATTGTGGTGGATCGAGCGACAGGCCAGACGTCCGTGGCAAAGTACTTCGCGGGCGGCGACTGTACCAACGGCGGTCGCGAGGTGGTGGATGCTGTCGCCGATGGAAAGCGCGCCGGCATTGGAATCTCAGCATGGTTGGAGGGACAGAATGGCAACGCTTGAGACGACCTTTGCCGGGATCAAGTGCATCAATCCGTTCTGGCTGGCGAGCGCGCCGCCAACGAATTGCGGCGAGCAGATTATGCGGGCGTTCGATGCCGGGTGGGGCGGCGCGGTGTGGAAGACGATTGGCGAGCCCATTACGAACGTAAGCTCGCGCTACTCCTCTATCGACTGGAACGGGCAGAAGATGATGGGGTTCAACAATATTGAGCTGATCTCCGACCGCCCGACCGAGGTGAACCTGCGGGAGATCGCCGAGGTGAAGCGGCGTTATCCGAAGCATGTCGTCATTGCATCGTTGATGGTGGAGTCGAAGCGCGAGACCTGGCACGAGATGGTGCAGCGCGCCGAGGATGCCGGCGCTGATGGGCTGGAGCTGAACTTCGGCTGTCCTCATGGCATGAGCGAACGCGGCATGGGATCGGCTGTGGGACAGGTACCGGAGTACTGCGAGCAGATTACGTCGTGGGTGAAGGAGAAAGCGCGCACACCGGTCATCGTGAAGCTGACGCCGAACATCAGCGACATAAGGCTTCCGGCGCGTGCGGCCAAGCGAGCCGGCGCGGACGCGCTGAGTGCGATCAATACGATCAACTCGATTACAGGTATCGACCTGGAGACGCTGGAGCCGCGCCCGAATGTGGATGGCAAGAGTTCGCATGGCGGCTACTGCGGGCCCGCGGTGAAGCCAATCGCGTTGAATATGGTGCAGCAGGTGAACTCGGACCATGTGGACGGTGCTCCGCTGCCGATGAGTGGCATCGGCGGTATCGCGTCGTGGCAGGATGCGGCGGAGTTTATCCTGCTCGGCGCGGGCACCGTGCAGGTGTGTACCGCGGCGATGCATTATGGATATCGCATTGTGGAGGACATGGGCGATGGTCTGCTGGCATGGATGCGCCGCAAAGGCTATTCGACGATTGACGACTTTCGCGGGCTGAGCCTGCCTAACGTGCGCGAGTGGAAGAACCTGAACCTGAACTTCCGCGTCGTCGCGGAGATCCATGCGGACAAGTGCATCGGCTGCCAGCTTTGTTACACGGCGTGCTGGGATGGAGCGCACCAGTGCATCCATCTTGATCGTACCGAAGGTGGAATGGGTGCGCCTGTTGCCGGAACGGACCCGCGCTATGCACACGATGAGCCGAATCCGCACGGCAAGCCGACACCGGCGATGGTGGTAGCTGAGTCCGCGAAGACCATCTCGATGACTCCAATCGCGAAGCTCGATCTGGATGGCATCGGCAGCAGCAGCGCGGTGACGCCGCTGGAACGGATTCCGCGAGTGGATGAGGACGAGTGCGTCGGATGCAACCTCTGTTCGCTGGTTTGTCCTGTTCCTGATTGCATCACGATGGAGCGGCGCGAGACTGGGCTGCCGTTTGAGAGCTGGGAGGAGCGCGTGGCAAAGGGTAAGGTATCGGAAGAGGCTGCAGTGACCGGGAACCCGAATCTTTAGCGTGAGCGGAGGCGAGGGTTACAGCTAGCTGCCGGCTTTCAGCTGCCAGTTTTCCAGTGAGCCAGTTACCAGTTGGAGTTTGCTTATGGGAGTTTTGATTAAGAACGGGACGGTGGTGAGCGCGACGGGATCGCAAGAGCAGGATGTGTTGGTCTCCGGCGAGGTGATTGCGCGTGTAAGCCACGGCATCAATGCGGAAGGGCATGAGGTTGTGGACGCGACGGGCTTGCTGGTGATGCCTGGTGGAATTGATGTGCATACGCATCTGGATATGCCTTTTGGTGGAACGACCTCGGCGGATGATTACACGACAGGAACGCAGGCCGCGGCTGTGGGTGGAACGACTACAGTGATCGACTTTGCGCTGCAGAACCAGAAGAGCACGCTGAAGGATGCGCTGGATATCTGGTTGAAGAAGAGCAACGGCAACGCCTGCGTGGATTTCTCGCTGCACATGGCGGTGACGAACCTGCACGGCGAAGGCGGCGCGGAGACGCTGGCGGAGATGGAAGAGATGGTGAAGTTCGGCATCTCCAGCTTCAAGCTCTTCATGGCCTATCCGAATGTGCTGATGGTCAATGACGAGCTGATGTTCCGCGTGATGCAGAAGGCGGCTCAGCTCAACGGGCTGTGCCTGATTCATGCAGAGAACGGCAGCGCCATTGATGTCGTGGTCTCGCAGATGATCGCCGAGGGCAAGACTGCGCCGCACTTCCATGCGCTCTCGCGCTCTCCGAAGGCTGAGGCGGAGGCGACGCATCGTGCCATCGCTCTGGCAGACATTGCAGGCGCTGCGGTGTACATCGTGCATCTGTCCAATGAGGACTCGCTCGCTGCACTGAAGTTCATGCAGGGCCGTGGAGCGAAGGCGCTGGCGGAGACCTGCATCCAGTACCTGGTGCTGTCTATCGAGGACCAGATGCCTGGCAAGAGCTGGGAGGAGGCAAAGTATGTGTTTACGCCTCCGTTGCGCGAGAAGTGGAACCAGAAGCCGCTGTGGGAGGCGCTGGCGGATGGAACTCTGGCTGTGGTTTCAACCGACCACTGTCCGTTCCGCTTTGCCGACCAGAAGGAGCTGGGGCGCGGCGACTTCCGCAAGATTCCCAACGGTGGTCCGGGCGTGGAGAACCGGTTGCAGATCCTGTGGCACTTCGGCGTGAACGCGGGGCGCATTACGCCGGAGAAGTTCGTAGAGCTAGCCTGCACCGCGCCGGCGCGGATCTTCGGTATGGAGAAGCAGAAGGGTGCGATTGCCGTGGGGCTCGATGCAGACATTCTGCTGTGGGACCCGAAGGCGGAGTACACAATCTCAGCGAAGACACAGTGTATGGCGACGGATTATTCCATGTTCGAAGGCTGGAAGGTGAAGGGAAACGCCGCGAAGGTGTTCTCGCGCGGCGAACTGGTGGTGGACAATGTTGCGTCTCCGGGCAAGTTCCTTGGCGTTACGGGACGAGGACGATTCGTGAAGCGCGAAGCCAATGCAGGAGGTCTCGCTTGATCGTTCCCGCTCCACGAGTCGCTATGGATAGTGACCTGCGTGCCGGTGAGTTCACGCCTGATCCGCGGCTCTATAACGACGACCTCGCGCCCACGATGCCCGCGCAGCGCACGTGGAGCACCTACAACTACATTGCGCTCTGGTTCTCCATGTCGATGGAGGTGACCACTTACATGCTGGCGGCGAGCCTTATCGCCGGAGGCATGAACTGGAAGCAGGCTGTGGGAACCATCCTGCTCGGCAACCTGATCGTTCTGATTCCGATGCTGCTGAATGCTCATGCGGGCGCGAAATATGGGATTCCGTTCCCGGTGTTTGTGCGTGCCTCCTTCGGGCCAGTGGGCGCGAACATCCCGGCGATGCTGCGGGCGATTGTTGCGTGTGGATGGTTCGGCATCCAGTCCTGGATCGGAGGAACAGCCATTGCGCAGATGGTGAATGTGCTGTCGCCGCGCACCGCCGAAATGCCATGGGTCGTCTGGGTTTGCTTCCTCGGTTTCTGGCTGCTGAATATGTTTGTGGTCTGGCGCGGCGTGGAGTCCATCCGGTTCCTGCAGAGTTTCTCTGCTCCTTTCATGGTGGTCATTTCTCTTACTCTGCTGGTGTTCATGCTGCATAAGGCCGGCGGATTTGGCCCCATGCTTTCGGCGCCGAGCAAGTTTGCGGACACGCACTCCTTCCTTGTCGTCTTCTTCCCGGCGCTGACGGCGATGGTGGGATATTGGGCGACTCTCTCACTCAACATCCCTGACTTCACACGCTATGCGAGGAACCAGGAGTCTCAGATCGTGGGCCAGGCGTTTGGTCTGCCGGTGGCGATGGTGCTCTACTCCTTTCTGGGCATTGCCGTGACATCCGCCTCGACGGTGGTCTTTGGGCATCCAATCTGGAGCCCGGTTGAACTGCTGGGACGTTTCCACCAACCGCTGATCGCGTTCTTCGGGTTGATTGGACTGCTTGTGGCTACGCTGAACGTGAACATTGGGGCGAACGTTGTGGGTCCTTCCAATGATTTCTCCAACCTTGCTCCGAAGCTCATTAGCTTTCGTACCGGTGGACTGATCACCGGGATGCTGGGGCTGGCCATTATGCCCTGGAAGCTGGTGGCGAGCTCGCACAACTACCTCGGCTGGCTGGTCGATTACTCCGGTCTGCTGGGGCCGGTCGCCGGAATCATGGTGGCTGATTACTTCCTGGTGCGGCGCACGAAGCTGGATACGTACTCGCTGTACAGGCGCGGCGGGATCTACGAGTATCGCCATGGCTTCAACCTGGTGGCGCTGCTCGCGCTCGCGGTTGGGATTGCGGCAGCTTTGGTCGGCAAGTTCGTTCCAAGGTTTGAAGACCTGTTCAAGATGGCGTGGTTCGTTGGGTTCCTCCTTTCCGGCGCCATTTACTATGTGATGATGCTCGGTTTTGGTCCGAGACCAACGGCGATCCACGCCACCGAAGCGATGAAAGGCAACTATGAGTCCGACCGAAGCACCGGCGAAGCCTACTGAGAGCTCCCTGACCACCGAAGAGGTGGTGCAGATTACCAAGGACACGAACTACGGCACATGGCGGTTCCAGAAGGGCTGGAACCCGATGCATATCGTGGACGCCGAGGGCTGCACGATCACTGACGCCAAGGGCAAGCAGTACCTCGACTTCAGCTCACAGCTGATGTGCATGAACCTGGGGCACAAGAACCAGGCTGTGATCGACGCGATCAAGCAGCAGGCGCAGGATCTGGCCTATGCGATGCCGGGTTATGCGACCACCGCTCGCGCGGAGCTGAGCAAGCTGCTGCTGGAGGTTCTGCCGAAGGGGCTGAACAAGTTTTTCTTCACGACCTCCGGGACCGATGCCAACGAAGCCGCGTTCAAGATCGCGCGCATGTACACCGGCAAGACCAAGATCATTGCGCGCTACCGCAG
>Ga0302279_10004828_pt1 | contig 15519 bp, 10 predicted proteins | sample III_Bog_N3_3_FD_194541 | JGI IMG/M metagenome (GOLD analysis project Ga0302279, IMG submission 194541) | Peat permafrost microbial communities from Stordalen Mire near Abisko, Sweden - III_Bog_N3_3 | ecosystem: Environmental > Terrestrial > Soil > Wetlands > Peat | place: Sweden: Abisko...
GTCTGGGTGAGGGCGGACGTCCACCTGATCTTCGGGCTTCGCCCTTGCCCCCCATCTGCGTCCAGCTGCGGTTGCGTTTTTTTAATGGCATCGTCCCGGCTGCGCCAACCGAGAAAATCGCCCGGGGGACGACAGTTCAGTTGACGAGCCGGGCGGAAAGTCGCAAACTGACAGTCAATAAAAATGACAACAACGTATTTGGGAGACTAGACCTTGGGCGCACAATGGAAACAAGCCGGGCGCGAGATCAACGCGCAGAAAAAAGGCAAGATGGTCGTCAAGCTGGTCCGGGAAATCATGGTCGCCGCCAAGTTGCGCGGCCCGGATCCGGACCTGAACGCCCGCCTCTTCGCCGCCATCGAGAAGGCCAAAAAAGCCTCGGTTTATAAGGACACCATCGAGCGTGCCATCAAAAACGGCGCGGGCATCGGCGATGAAAAAACCCAGTTTGAAACCGTCGTTTATGAGGGCTACGCCCCGCACAAGGTGCCCGTGGTGGTGGAATGCCTGACCGACAACCGCAACCGCACCGCCCCGGAAATCCGCAATCTCTTCAAGGCCGGCTCGCTCGGCCAGCCCGGCAGCGTGGCGTTCTTTTTCAATCACCTGGGCGTGGTGGAGGCCACCCATACGGAGGTCAACCGGGATGCCGAGGGCGATGCCATTGAGGCCGGCGCCCAGGAAATCGAGCCGCTCGAGGCCCAGGAAATCCCCGAGGGCCAGAAGGGGGCGCGGTTCCTCGCCGAGATCAAGGATCTGGATCATGTGTCCAAGGCGCTGAAAGCCGCCGGTTGGAATATCATTGCCTCCGAAATCCGCTATGTCGCCAAGAACTTCCCCGAGATTTCCGAGGCCCACCGCAAAGATGTGATGGATTTCCTCAATGAACTCGATGACCATGACGATGTCCACCGGGTCTATGCGGCGTTGAAATGAAGCCCCCCGGCTTTCCGCGATGAAGACGCAAATCCCCGAATCCCTGAAAGCCGAGCTGCCCCAGAACACCTGGGGAAAAGTGCTGGGGCTGACGCCCATCGTCATGACGGTCATTGCCACCCTGCTGGCGGGGGTGGCGTCCAGTGAAATGACCCGCGCCCAATATGACCGCGCGCTGGGGGCCCAGCTTCAATCCAAGGCGGGCGATCAATGGGGCTATTTCCAAGCCAAAAAATTGCGCGGCGCGTTGCAACAAAATTCCCTCGAACTGCTCCAAGCCACCATTGAAATCCCCCCGCTGGAGACGTCGGGAATTGAAACCGCGCTCGCCGCCCTGAATTCTCCCGCCGCGCCGCAGACCCGGGCCGCGCTGGAAAAGACCGAACTGCCCCCCGTGCCCGCCGGTGCGGAAATCAACGCCCCGGTCCAGGCCGCCTTGGACGCGCTGGGTGCCAGCCAATCGGAAGCCAAAGTCATCCAACTGCTCGCCGCCGTGACGGATCAGGATTTGAGCGAAGCCCTGGGCGCGGCCCAGGCGCGGGCGCTGGCCTTTGACGCCGCCGTCAAGCCGGTCAACGCGGATTTGGACCGCCTGGAGAAGAAGTTGACCCAACCCGGCGCCGGCAAGGGATTATTGCCGGGGTTCACGGCGGCGCGGCTGCGGTTTGGCGCGGCGCGTTACGATAATGAAGCGCGTTTGAACCAGGTCGTGGCCTACGTCTATGAATTGCAGGTGCGCAAGGCCAACGCCTCGGCGGAGCGGCATCACCATCGCAGCGGCAGTTTCTTTTACGGGATGCTGGCCGCCCAATTGGCGGTGATCATTTCCACGTTTGCGATGGCGGCCCGTCAGAAAAACCTCCTGTGGTCGCTGGCGGCGGCGGCCGGGTTGGTGGCCGTGTCATTTTCGGCCTACGTGTTTTTGCGCATCTGACGCGCCGTTGGCCGGCCACCCGCAACCAAGTTGAGCCTCCCGGATGAAAATTCGCTCCTCCCGAAGGGGTGGCCTTGCGGGGCTCCACCACCCGGAAGGTTGCCGGGGGGGGGGGAATTCCCCGTTTAGCCATGTTTAGTTATGATGAGCCTTGGCGCAGCCGCGCAAATTGGCGTCCACTTTGCAAATGTGGTTATTGAGCCAGTTGCCGAGCATTTCCTTGAGTTGGATCACCACCGTGGTGGAGGCGCCGTCGCGTTTGACGAGTTCCACGAGGCTGCCATAGTCGCTGAGAAACTGGGCGTGGGCGGCTTTATTTTTACCGCGCACGGGGCATTGGTGCTGGTCCATGACGCCCTCCTCGTGCTTGAAATGGGAGGTGGCGTATTGGCCCAGGAAGGTCAGCATGTCCAGCAATTCCTCCTTGGCCGTTCCGTTCAGACAGGCGGCGTGCAGATCATTGATGCGCTCAATCAGCGTTTGATGTTGGGCGTCCACCGAAGCCACGCCGGTGGCCATCGCGGCTTCGTTCCAGGCAATCACCCCCCGTTCGCCCACCGGCACGCGGGCGGCGGGCGTATTGCGGTTGAAAGTGGCTTCCGGCGGGCGGGAAGGTTGGTTCCCCGAATCAATCCGGCGCCGGGGCGGGCGTTGGCCGTGGTCGGCCGGGGCGGCATCGCCGGAAGCCTGCAAATGGTGGCCCTCGACAAGGAAGCGGAGGTCGTCCACGAAACCCTGCATTTCGGCGGCCTGGGCGTTGAGTTCGGCGGCGGCGGCGGCGCTTTCTTCGGCGCTGGCGGCGTTGGCCTGGGTGACTTTGTCCATCTCGCCCACGGCAATGTTAATCTGGGCGATGCCCTGGGTTTGTTCCCGGGAGGCGCCGGCCACTTCGGCGGCGAGTTCATCCACCTGCCGGGCCTTGGTGACGATTTCGTTCAGGGTGGCGGTGACTTTGACGTTGATTTCCACGCCCTGCCGGGTTTTGGCGATGGCCCCCTCGATTTTGGCGGCGGTCTCCTTGGCCGCCTGGGCGCTGCGCTGGGCCAGGTTCCGCACTTCATCGGCGACCACCGCGAAGCCCATGCCGGCTTCCCCGGCCCGGGCGGCCTCCACGGCCGCGTTGAGCGCCAGGATGTTGGTTTGAAAGGCAATTTCATCAATCGTTTTGATGATTTTGGCGATGTCATCCGAGGACACCTTGATGGCTTCCATGGCGGCGGACATGGCTTGCATGTCCACGACGCCCTTGTCGGCGGCGGAACGGGCCTGTTGGGCCAGGTCATTGGCCTTCTGGGAATTTTCGGCGTTGCGCTTGGTCATGCTCGACATTTCTTCGAGCGAGGCGCTGGTCTCTTCGAGGGAGGCGGCTTGTTCGCTGGCCCCTTCCGCGAGCAGTTGGCTGGTGCTGGAGATTTCCTTGGAGGCGAGCACGGTTTGCTCGCCGGCTTCCTGAAGATGCTGGATGGCCAGATGGAGCGGGCGCACAATCGTGCGTCGGTTGAAGAAATAGAAGCCCGTGAGCACCACCAGCAACACCACCCCGCCGCCGAGGGCCATCAGTTCCATGGTGGCCGTGACCACGGGATCATGCCCGATGCCGGCTTCCAAAATAAACGCGCCCTTGATTTCGTCCAGCTTCAGGTTCTCCATCGGGAAGCCGAGCACATCCTTGCCGTCGCCGGTGGGGCTTTTGGCGGGGTCGCCGTGACAGCCCAGGCAGCTTAATTGCAGGCGGACCGGCCGGGCCAGCACCAATTCGTCCTGCTTGCGGTCCTCGAGAAAATATTCCGGCGCGCCCTTGGCAAACGCCTGGTAGGCGGCGGCGAAGTCGGCGCCGTTGTTGTTTTTCGGATTGCGGGCGGGGACGTCCGGGCGGGAGGAAATGATGAATTTGAAGCCGGCCGTTTGGGCGGCGCCCGCGACGGATTTCCAAGCCGCGACGATGGGGACGGTTTTGTAAAGGTCGGTGGCGGCATACACTTCGCGCAGGGGCCGGCCGCCGGCCTGGCGCAGCGAGGCCGCCCGCACCGCCGCCATGTCAAAGACGTGGCTGGCGTGCATGTCATCCATGTTTTGCGCCACCACTTCGGATTGCGTGATGATCGAACTCATCTTGCCCCGGAGTTCCGTCACGCGGTTGTGACTGGATATAAAATAAACGATCCCAATGCTCAGCGTCGTGGTCAGCACGACGGCACCGCTGCCCGCCAGCATGATGCGTGTTCCCAATTTCATAGTTTCTAGTTGCCAGACCGAATAAGTTGCTTATCGGTGGAAATCCGGAAAGGCTTAAAACTTATTTTGCTCATTCGGCGGCCGGGGGGGACGGCTAAAAATCCTTAAACTCACCCGCCAGGGCGGGGACCGCACCGTTCCGGCGGGCGGGGGCGGGCGATTTGGCCGCCGGGGCGGCTGGCGGGGTGGTCGCCCGCGCTCCCTTTTTGGGGGCATGGGCATGACCTTCGATCAGGTCCAACAATTCTTTGGCGGCTTGTTCCATGCCCAACACCTGGGTGTCCAGTTCCTGGGCGGCGGCGGCGCTCTCTTCCGCGCTGGCGGCGTTGGACTGCGTGACCTTGTCGATCTGGCTGACGGCCGTGTTGATCTGCAGAATGCCTTCGGTCTGTTCGCGGGAGGCCCCGGCGACTTCCGCCGCGAGTTCATCCACCTGCCGCGCCTTGGTGACAATCTCATTCAGCGTCTCCGCCACTTTCTGATTAATGCCCACCCCCTGCGCGGTCTTGGCAATGGCCCCTTCAATCTTCGTCGCGGTTTCGCGCGCCGCGTGGGCGCTGCGCTGGGCCAGATTGCGCACCTCATCGGCCACCACGGCAAACCCCATGCCCGCCTCGCCGGCCCGGGCGGCCTCCACGGCGGCATTCAGCGCCAGAATGTTGGTTTGAAAGGCGATTTCATCAATCGTCTTGATGATTTTGGCGATGTCATCCGAGGAAACCTTGAGGGCATCCATGGCGGTGCTCATCTCGCGCATGTCGGTCACGCCTTTTTCCGCCGCCACCCGGGCCTGCCGGGCAAGCTCGTTGGCTTTTTGGGCGTTTTCCGCGTTGCGCTTGGTCATGCTCGAGGTTTCCTCCAGGGACGAACTGGTTTCCTCGAGGGAGGCCGCCTGCTCGCTGCAGCCTTCCGCCAGCGTCCGGCTCGAGGCGGCCACCTGGTCGGCGGCCCCGGCGGAGTATTCACTGATCGCGAACAGGTTGGAGGCGATCTCCATCAGTTCCCGGACGATGAGGTTTTTCAAGCGCCAGCCGATATACAGCACCAGGGCCAGCACGAGGCCCAGCGCGGCCAGCCGCCAGTGCAACTGGGCCTGCATCCGGTTTTGCTGGTCCGTCAGTCCCTGCCGGGCGGCGGTTTGGACGGCTTGATGGTATTGCGAGATTTCCTCCACCACCGCGCTGCATTGGGGGCTCACCTGGGTGAGGAACGCCTCATCCGCCAGCGCGTTCTGCCCCTTGACGAACAGGTCCACCACCCTTTTTTCGTCGCCGACCAGCCCTTCGAATTTGCTCTTCACCGCCGCCGCCCCCGCGCCGCAGTCGGCAATCTGCGCGGCCGACTGTTGCCGGCTGGCTTCCAGGTTTTGGATCGCCTTCGTGATGGCGTCCGGATCGTCCAGCCGCAGCAAATGCTGCAAGGCTCCCGTGTCATTGGAGATGCGCAACAACAGATCGTAACTGTGGTTGAGACTCGCCACCGTGCTCGTGGTCAGCGCCGAGGTGTCCTGGAACGTTTGGCGGGAGGTGAAGTAATACAGGGCGGCGGCGGCCAGGGTGGAGCAGGAGGCCGTGGCGACCAGCAAGAACAACTGCCGGGGGATGCTGGCTTTGGCAGGAGTGGTCATATGGGAAGGGGGGGTAAATCAGGGGGATTATAAATTGGCCACACTTAAAGCGACCACCAGCGAGCCGATGGGTTGTCCGCCATCCAGCACCGGCACGGCCACCTGAATTTGTTCCCGGCCGCTGGCCTGGTCTTGTTCAATCGCCCCCTGCCAGACTTTGCCGGCCATGGCTTGTTCATGTTTGGGATCCCCTTTATGCGACCAGGCCAGCGTCTTGGCCGTGAACGCCACCTTCAGGCCGGCGGCATCGGACAGGAACGCCCGGATCACCAGATCGCTTTTCTTGCTTTTGAGAAATTCACCGGCGGCATTTTTATCAAAGGTGCGCACGAAGGGATCCAGCTTGCTCAACTCCTTCCATTGCGCCTGGGTCATGGCCGCATATTCCGGCGGCCGCTGGGCGTTCTGGGCCTTGACGGCATTGACGATGACGGGATCGGCGGCCAGGGCTTGAACGACTTTAATCTGGGCGTCCACCCGGGCCTGCACGGCGGGGTCGGGGACATTGGCGCCCATGCCCGGCCGGGGCAGGGCCGACAGTGAAAGCAGCAGCAGGAGGAGTTGGTGGAATTTGATTTTCATAAGATTGGGGCGGATTCCCGCCAGTGCAGGAAGGAGCGCCCTGGCGAATCCGTCGCCAGGAAGCCCCCGGAATGATAGTTTAGTTACTTGGTGGCCGCCGGCGCGGTGGCGCCGGGCAGCCGGAGATTTTTCAACGCCTCAACACAAACAACCCCGTCAATGTCCAGGAGGGTCTTGACCCCCCCTTTGACCTTGGCCATGCCCACAATGTAATCCGTGACGATGTCCCCGCCAAAATCCGGGGTTGCCTCGATATCGGTGGCGGCGATGTTCAGCACTTCCTCCACCCCGTCCACCACCAAGCCCATCTGCGTGGCCTTGCCATCCGCAAGTTTGACTTGGACGACGATGATGCAAGTCTGGTCGGTGCCCGCCGTGTCCGCGAAGCCGAAGCGCAGCCGCAGGTCCATGACCGGAATGATCTTACCGCGCAGGTTGATGACCCCGCGCACATAAGCGGGCATCTGCGGCACGGCCGTAATGGTGGTCACGCGGATGATTTCCCGGACTTTGAGCACGTCAATGCCATAGGACTCCCCCTGGAGCGTGAAGGTGAGATACTTACCCGCCTGCTGCCGGGCGCCCGAGGGGGCGGTTGCCAATTGTTGAGTCGCCATAAATATTGTATGTCAGGTTGCTGCGTTTACCCGCGTCCGCGCGCCTGCCTGACCGGCGCAGGCAGGTCACCCTCCCGGGGGCGGCAAATCGTTTTGCCCGTTGATAGCCTGTTTCCAATTGCTTATCGGCGGCAAACTGAAAACGCTTGAGGATTGAATTTTGAATTTTCCCTGGAATTTGGAGTTTGAAATTTGAAACTCCCCTTCCCTGCCCCTGCCCCTGAAACCACCGTCATCACCGGCCCAACCAGGCCGGTCAGATGCCGGTCAGTTGGCGGACTTCAAATAGACGGCCGGTTGAATCAGCCGGAGGGAATGTTTGATGCCGCTCAAACTTTCCGAGTGGCCCACCATCAGATACCCGCCGGGCGTCAACCGTTCGGACAGCAGTCGGATGAGCGTTTCCTGGGTGGGCCGGTCAAAGTAGATCATCACGTTCCGGCAAAAAATGATCTCAAAGGGCCGGTTGAACGGGTAATTCCCCTCCAGCAGATTGAGCTGATGGAAATTCACCCGCTGCCGGAGATCGTCCTTGACGCGGTATTGTCCCGCCCACTCGTGCATCCCCTTTTGAAAATGGCGGCGCAACAAGTCCGGGCTGATGCCCGCCAGCTTATCCTCGTCGTAAACCCCCTGCTTGGCCACCGCCAGCACCCGCGTGGAAATATCACTGGCCGCAATCTCCCAGGTGTTCGTGCGGGCGGGCGCCAGGTGTTCCGCCAGGTGAATGGCCAGGGTGTAGGGTTCCTCACCGGTGGAACACGCCGCGCTCCACACCCGCAACGCCTCGGTTTTGGATTTCGGCTGACTGCGCCACTCCGGCAGGACTTTTTCCCGGAGATAATCAAAATGCTTGATCTCACGGAAAAAGTGCGTGTGGTTGGTCGAAATCCGGTCAATCAGAAAGCTCAGCTCCTCCGCGCCGGCCGGCGAACGCAACAACTCGCAATACTCATGATAATCCGGCAATTGAAGCTGGCGCAGCCGCTTGGCCAGTCGTGAGGTCACCAGAATCCGCTTGTCCGGCCCCAACCGGATGCGGCTTTTCTCGTAAATCAGCCGGCAGAGATAATCAAAATCCTGGTCCGCCAGTTGCGCCACGTCCGAATTTATTTCAATATTCACGATGCGTTTTCCCATGCTATCATCGGTCACGGGCGGTCGGACTTGAGTGAATAATGCCCCCGGGCCCAGGAACCGGGATGCCTGAGAGCCGGTCTGAAAATTCAAAGGGGGCCGGTTTTCGCGGCCAGGCCGGTCTGGCAAGGCGCGACGAGGCGGCTGATTGGCACCGCCGATTTCCAAATCTGCTGGGTGTACCGCAAGCGGGCGCATTCGACCGTTGGACGGTCTGCCGATTTGGAAATCGGCGATCCAACAGGTTGGGAAACCTGCGCTACGGGTGCGATACCCGCAGTCTGACAGCAAGGCCGGCGGTGAAAGCGGTCGGGGGGGCCTGGTGGGGTTCCCTTTGGCATTGCGTGGCTTGGGGAATGGAATTTGCCGTCTTCTCCGGTCAGTCAAGAGGGGGCAGGCCGAGACTTTGGAGTTGCGGGTCAGGGAGGGTTTGCCACCAATGGTAAACCTGGTGGAAGGATTCCAGGGCAAAGACTTCCAGGCGGGTGTCCTGATTGACGCCCACGGCCAGATCGGAGATCGCCCCGAAGTGGCCGTCGGCATTGGGGTCAATGGTGAAAGGACCGAAGGGATTGGCGGTCAGATTGCCATTGCTGCCCAGGACGGGGACGAGTTGCAAATTGGTGCCATCGTTGTTCGTTAGAAAGAGGCAATTGTATTGAAACATGAACGCCTCGAATTCGCCGTGCTGGGGGCCTTGAACTTCCGGCAGGGCTCCCAGATCCAGTACGCCATATTGAAAGGGTCCGTTGGCCGGGGTTTGGAAATTGGTCCAGGACCAAACCCCGTTGATGCCGTTGATGGACTGAATTAATTGCCCGGTGAACCGGGTTACGCCAAAAATTTCCAGGCCGGTATCGACGAGCGTGCCAATCCTGAAGTCCTGCAGGGTCGCGTTGCCCGGCCCGGGGTTGGCCGGACCCGGTTGCCAGGGCGTCCAGGCTCCGCCAATGAACTCACTGCAATAAAAAGTCTCGGGATTGCCCAGGGCCATGCCAATGATGGAAAAGTCGAACGGGTTGGCCCGGATGATGTTCACGCCGACGTTGGTGGGGCCCGGTTGCGGACCGAGCCAAAATTCCGCGCCGAACTCCGGGGCGCCCAAATCAAAAAAGACCCCCTGGTCGGTGGCATAGACCACCACGGCGTCCGCGCCGGTGGTCAGGGCGGTGATGCTCCAGATGTTTCCGGGGGGCGGTTTCATGGCCGTCCACGGCGCCCAGCCCCCCCATTCACCAATTTCGCCTTGAGCGGCCCGAAACGGGGTGCCGGCGGAGGAAACGGCAAAAATTTCCAGGGCCCCGGAGCGCAACACCACGACCGGGGATTGCATCGGCCCATAGGGGGAGGGATTGGGGATGAAACTGGCGTCATTCCCCGTGGCGGGATCAACGGGGAACTGCGGTGGCAGGGGGTGCCAGGCCTGACCATCGCCCGGCCAATTCCATCCGCCGCCGGGTTGCTGCTGGTAGGCGTGCCAGATATTCCCATCGGTGGCGTTGACCGCGAAAACTTCGAGGCAATTATTTTGGTTGGTAATGACGGCCAACGTGCCTGCGACAAACTTGACGCCGGCCGGTGGTGACAAAGGGCTGCCGGTCCACCCGGAGAGGAAAGGTTCCGCCGGCACGCCGATTTGGCTGATAAAGAGTTGGGCGCTGCCGTTGCGGGTGTCGCTCCAATACGGTATGAAGCCGGAAGCCTCCGCCCCCAGGCCTAAAAAGTCGCTGATAAAAAAGGCATTCGGGATGGACCATCTGTGGGTGGGCGTGGTGGGGAGCGGATTGGTGGCCCGGTCGGTTACCATCACCGTGGTGGTTGAGTTGGGGATGAAATAGGGGTCGGAACTGGTCGCCACCGAGGCGGACAAGCCAACGCTTAACGTCGTGGTGGCCAATTCCGCCGGGTTGGCCAATTGGCAAGACGAAAACAAACAGCCGACGGTGCCGTTGGGCAGGGCGGCCAATCGCGGGCGGAAATATTGATCCTGCGGGGTCTGCGATAGATTGCCGAGGGGCAAAAACGGGACCATTGCCGGAGCGTTGGCGCCGGTCAAGGTCGTCCACCAATCGCCCCCGTCACTGCAACTGGCCAGGCAGATGCGCATGATCGGACCCGGGTTGGCGGCCGTCAGCCCGGTGTCCACACTCCAGGCGGCGAACAGGAGCCCGTTCCCGGCCGCACAGATCGCGGGGGGATTTACCACCGCCAGCGACGGCGGGTTGAGGGCCGTGGAATTGGTGGTGAAGAGTCCCTGTATGTCACTGGGACCGGCTTGGTTGACGGCAATCACTCCGAATTCGAAGCTCTGGCCGTGGTCAAAAGACCGGGCATACGACAGGATTGCGGGGGCGTCGGTGCCAAAGCCAATGATGTGGATCGAACCGTCATCGGGGGCGACGGAGAGGTTGACAAAGCTAAACCCCTGAATGGGAAGGGCATAATTTGTGTTCTGCGGTTGGGCCATGGGGGAGGCATACCAGGCATTGCCATCCGGGCTGTAGGCAAAACCCAAATATCCGCCGCCATCGTTCCAAATGGCATAGACCATGCCCGTTTGGGGGTCAACCGCGCCGAAGGTGTTATCCAGCCCGGCAATGGCGGTAATGAAAACCGGATTGCCCCAAGTTTGGCCCCCGTCGGTGGAGGTGTAGCAACAGACGGCGGCAGATAAGTCTTCGGCTCCGTTGGTTACCGCCAGGGCAATCACGTAAACATTGCCATTGGGGGCGATGCCAATCCAAGGATCGCTGATGGAATAATAGGTGTGGGTGTCGAGCGGCAACGCCACCGTATTCCAAGTGGCGCCGCCATTAAAGGTGAACTGCGCCTCGAGGACATCCTGATAAGTCGCAGCCCCGTTCGGCACGGCAAAGCGGCGGCAGATGCCGACCCGGTGGTTGGAGTCGGCGGGGTCAACGGCCAGATAGCCGTCATAACGGTTGAACTGGTTGGACGGATCCGGAGTTACGTCCAGGTTTGGTTGCGGACCGGTAATGTTTGGACCTGCCATAGCCTTTGACCTTTCCAATCGGGATTCCCGCCCAAAACCCGTGTGCGCCCTCTTTAATCTTGCTTATGATATTCATTACTTTCACAGGAAGGCAAGCTTTTTCTCGAGTTATGTCAGGCCGCATCCTGACACTGCCCCCCGGAGCGCCGGTCTGTGACCGGCTTAAACCGCAGGCTCGTTGTGGAAGGGTTCCTTTGTTTGCGACCGTTTTACTGGCCGGGCGTCCAAAGCCTGCTACAAGCCGGCGCTCCGCTTCGGGGGCAGTGTCAGGATGCGCCCCTCGCGCCTCGCGCCTAGTTTTACCCTTGCTTTCCCCCGGGCATCGGGGCTTATTGTGACGCAACAACACGGTTCCATGAACTCCAGGGCGACAATCAACCACGGGGACGCCGGCCGGCGACGGGGAAACCCGGGCGCTAGCGTTTGCGTCGCGGAGCGACGTTTAATCGTAGCCCGGCGATTCCTCGTCCGGTGTGGCCCCCGCCTTGGGAGTGCGGCGGCAAGCCGCCGCTTTTGGACGAGGCGATCCCGCAAGCGCGGGACCTCGTTCAAAAGCGCGGACCTGTCCGCGCACTCCAAAGGCGCGCCCGCAAAGCTTCATGGGCGCAATGCGCGAAAAGATTTCAAGGCGTTCTCTCCCGGGGGAGCAGGCCGGGATGTGGGCGGACTTGTCGCCCGGCCACTTCGTCCCGACGGGGACAACCCGAGAATAACCTGGCGTTTCAACGCCAGGTTTGGCCCCCCACCCGCAACGAGGCCCGAAGGGCCGGCTGAATTTCAGGTTCAACCGTGGGGCGGGCGTCCCGCCTGCCGGATTGCCCGTGGCCGACGAGGTGACAAGGCCCGGCATATTCCGGCGCCGCGCCTCAACCCTTGCTTCCGCCCCGCCGCCACCGGCCCCGGGCGGGTCAGACGGACGCAGAAGAAGGAACGGGGTTTGCGCCGCCAGCAAAATATGCCATTACCATTAACCCCTTTCCGTCTCCAATCTCCTCGGCCAGAAAGAACCCAAGAGTGTCAAAAGTGAGGATTGACACTTGCACGTCAAGGCGAATTGGTGACGGCCACGCGGTAAAATCGCTGCGGTTGGCCGGCCAGGATCGGATCGTTCGTGCTGATCATTTGACCACCGCCCACGATCCACAAGCTGACGGGTGTCCATTGGTCCGGGGTTAACGCCGAACAATATTGCAACTGATACGCGGCGTTCGTGACGGTATACCAGGAGATTTGCACTTGGGCCAGGGGGATGGACTGGATGGAAAGTGTGGGTGAGTAGATGGGGCCCAGCTCGAAGGCCCCGATGTCGTCCGCCGCGCCTTGCGGACGAGCCACGCCGCGCTGGTCGGTGGTCAGGGTGGTGCGGCCCGCATCAATCGCCGGGCTGCCCGCCAGCAGTGCGCGCGTCGGCGTGGGGCCGCCGTTGCTGGCCAGTGGCCCCAGCAAGGCGGGCTGGCCGGTGATGTTATGGCTGCCGGTGAGCGTTGCGCCCGCCGGATTTTGCACCAAGTCGTAATCGCCTGCGGAGACGAGGCCGTAAATGTCGGCGCCATTGGAGGCGGTGTTGCCCGCCACGATGGTGTTGAAGAGGCTTAGCGTGCCGCCACGGACGTTGATGCCACCGCCCGTGGCGGTGGCGCTCAGGGCGGAGTTGCCGGAGAACGTGCAACTCGTCACTGTTAAAGCGCCGGCGTTTTGGATGGCGCCGCCGTTGTTGGTGGCGCTATTGCCGGAGAGGGTGCAGCTCGTGAGCGTCAGCGTGCCGCCACTGCGAATGGCGCCACCACTGAAGGCGGTATTGCCGGAGAAGGTGCAATTCGTCACGTTCACGATCGGAGGTGGCGAGAAGATGCCGACGTCGAGGGCGCCACCATTGCCGCCGGATCCATTGCCGCTGCACAGCGTCAGGGTGGAGAGATTAACCAGCGCGGCGCCATTCGTGACCGTGAAAATGCCGCTGGCGTGATTGCCTGACACCGTGATGCCAGGCGCGCTGGCCGGGCCGGTAATCGTCAGATTTTTGTTGATCAGCAGCTCGCCCAGCGTCAGCGTGATGGTGCCGGTGACGCCAAAGGTGATGGTGGCTCCCGCCGGCGAATATTCGACGGCTTCACGCAAGCTGCCGTCGGTGAGGCCACAGGTGCCGTAGTCGTGATCCGCCAGCGAGTTGACGACGAAGTTGCTGCCGCTCTGGTTCGGTTCGATTTCAATGGCGCCGATGCTCAAGCCCCCGTTCAGCACGCGCGGAAAGCCCGGTCCACGTTGATCGTAGGGCGTGCCAGTGGCATTGAAGTTCGGGTCGCCCGCGGCGATGGCCGGGCTGCCCAAGAGGAGCGCGTGGGTCAGGGTGGGACCGCCGTTGTTGGTTAGTGGTCCAAGCAGTGCTGGCTGTCCGGTAATGTTATGGCTGCCGGGAAGAGTCCCAGTGGAGGAGAAGTTTGCGTAGAAGCTCTGCACCAGGTTGTAGTCGCCCGAGGTAAAGCCGGCGCTGAAGTCAATGTCGTAGCCGCCCCCCCCGGCGAAGGTATTATTGGCGACGATACTGTTGGACAGGTTAAGCGCCCCCTGTTCCATCAAAATACCTCCGCCATCCGCCGCGATATTGAGGGTAATGGTGCTGTTGGCAATCGTCAGCGTGCCGTTGTTAAAGATACCACCACCGCCAACGTAGGTCGCCGTGCCGGGGCTGCTTATGGAGCTGTTGCCGGAGATGGTGCTGTTTAAAATCTTCATCGAGCTGTTGTTGTGAATGCCTCCGCCGTCGCCGATTTGGCCGCTAGGAAAGTAGTTAGCCGTATTACTGGAGATGGTGCTGTCCTGAATCGTCACCATGCTGCCGCCGCCGTTAACGCCGGCAATGATGCCTCCGCCGTCGCCGGCGGAGTTCATGGAAATGGTGCTGCTCGCCAACACCAGGGTGTCGCCACTGACAAAGATGGCGCCGCCGAAGCTGACAGCGCTATTGCGCAAGAAGGTGCTGTTCGTGACCGCCAGGGAGCCGCCCACCGCGTCGATGGCACCGCCGCTACTGTCGGCGATGTTATTGGAGAAGGTGCTGCTGGTAATCGCCAGGGAGCCACCAGACATATAGATGGCGCCGCCGTTGCCGGCGTTATTGCCCGAGAAGACGCTGCCCGCCACGGTCACGGTGCCGCCGGTCATGTAGATGGCGCCGCCGGCAGCGTCGCCATAGCCGCCGTTGGCCAGCGTCAGGCCGGAAATGCCGACCAGGCCGCCGCTGATCGCGAAGATGGAATTGCCGGAGTCGCTCACGGTCAGACTGCTCGCGCCCGGCCCCGCGATGGTTAGGTCCTGGGCGATGGCGATCTCGCTCGCCAGCGCGATGGTGCCGGTGACGCTGAAATGGATGGTATCGCCGGGAGCCGCCGCCGCGATTTGAGCGCGTAACGTGCCGGCACCTGAGTCGGCGGTGCTGGAAACGTTGAGCGTGCTGGCCCGGGCGTTCAGGCCGCCCAGCAGCAGCGCGCCTAGCGTCAGCCACGACCCCCAGCCGCGCCATTGAGTGCGCCGGTCACCCGGTGGCGCCATCGCTGGCGCCTGCTTGACCAGGGCCTGGGAAACCGTGACCGAAAAAAGCTGTCTCGGCTTAATTTTGATTAACCACAATAGCACAAATGACTTATGTTCGTCATCTCAAAAAACGAGTCGTCCGCCAAATAGCCCAGGGTCTTTTGTTTTGTGAATGAAAGTGGTTGTGGCTATTGAACAAAAAATAAAACCAGACCCCGAGCCCGTTTTTTGATCTGATGCATTGGGATGAAAGACCTTTCCCATTCAAAAGCTGGCGGAGTTGACGGTCCCGGGTTGAGCGTGCGCGTGGCCTGAGCAAGTGTCAGAGCAAGTGTCAGTCCTGACTATTGACACAACCGTCACAGAGGTCAAACCATAACAAGGTGCGTTTTCCGGGTTGACTCAATGGCCCGCCTGAATGGATTGGGAACCGGGAAGTTTGGCCGCAAATGAACGCAGCCAGTCATCCTCGAGAGGCCGTGTCCCCTCGGTTTGAAAGCGGGGACGTGTCCCCGCACTCCACACGTCGGCGGGGGCCGAAGTGCGCAAACCGCTTCGTTCCCTGTTGGCGGCGGTTTCAGAAAAGCATCCGGCGGTCGCCACAGCCTCGTGCGGGGGGGCTGAAAGGCCGAAGACTAAAATGGGGAGAGGGAATGTGGCGCTCCTAAACGGAGCTTGAGCGGCTTCTTTGGCGGCCGTGGTTCTACAAATATGGCAGCCCTACGGGCTTTGAAAACTGGAATCCCCTGCTGTTCCTTCGGTTCATTCAGTCAAAACGTTCGCGTATTTCGTGTGGTTCGCGGTTTAAAATTCCCCCGGTTCGGTGTTTTCCTCGTTTCCTTCGTTGGCTTCTGTTCCGGCTTTCCCCCAAAGGGAGTTGTTTTGCGGCACTCTTCCGAGGTGCCGC
>Ga0302279_10004829_pt1 | contig 15518 bp, 10 predicted proteins | sample III_Bog_N3_3_FD_194541 | JGI IMG/M metagenome (GOLD analysis project Ga0302279, IMG submission 194541) | Peat permafrost microbial communities from Stordalen Mire near Abisko, Sweden - III_Bog_N3_3 | ecosystem: Environmental > Terrestrial > Soil > Wetlands > Peat | place: Sweden: Abisko...
GAGGTCACCGTCCCGCCCATGGCCTCGATAATATCGCCGAAGCTCTTCTGCATATGCGCCACCTGGCGGATTTCGTGCTCGGACCATTTCCAGTGGAAGCGGATGGCAGGAATGCCCCATTTGTCCTTCACCACGGGATCCAGCTCGCAGAAACAGTCGTCGTTGGGAATCATCTCGCCGCGACCGCTGAAGCCGAGGAAGGAGCCGTAGAAGCGGCGGGCATCCTCCTTCAATTGCCGGCCGTAACTGCCGCCGGTGTGGCGGGAGAGGCCGTTGAAGGCATCGGCTCCCGGCATGGCCCGGCCGGTCCGGAACTCGATGTGGTAGCCCCGCGGAAAATCCAATTGGCCGGCGCGCTGCTCGCGGTAGAGCCACCACGGAGAATACATATGGTCGCCGCCGGCTCCGTCCTCATTGTGCGGCGGGAGATTCTCCAGGAGCGGAACTTGGCCGCCCACCGACGCGCCCACCGTGTCCATGAGACCCTTGCCGACCTTGCCGCTGCGATTGGCCAAGCCCTGGGGAAAGCGGGCAGACTGGGAGCAAAGAAGGATCCGCGCCGTCGCCACGGCGCTGGCCGCGAGCACGATCACCCGGCCCCGTACCCGGCCCTCCTGGCCGGTCACGGCGTTGACATAGCTGACGCCATCGGCCCGGCCGCTCTTGTCCAGGGTCACCTCCCGCACCATCGCGTCGGGCAGGATGTCGAGGTTACCCGTGGCCAGGGCGGGCGGAAAGTGGACGGTCGTCGATTGGTAATTGGCCTTGATCGCGCAGCCGCGGCCGCACGGCGTCGCCCAGAAACAGGGCGCCCGCCCGCGCATCGCCTCGCCCAGGATGCGCTGGGCCCGGGGATCGCCGGGGTGAATCAAGGCCGGCAGGGTGGCGGCATCCTGGGCCCGGCTCAGCACGGCGCGGTGGGCCGGAATGATGGGGATTCCCAGCTGCTTCGCCCGATTTTGGGCGAGCAGCTCGCCGACGCGCGCCTTCGGCGGAGGCAGCAGGACGCCCTGGGGGGAATTCGGGGTGTTTTCCAAGCCCTCGTTGCTGCCGTAGACGCCGATCAGCCGCTCGACCCGGTCGTAATAGGGCGCCAGGTCCGCATAGCCGATCGGCCAATCGACGCCCAGCCCGTCTCGGTTGCGCGGCTTGAAGTCGTAGGGGCCGTTGCGCAGGGCGATCCGCCCCCAGTGATTGGTGCGCCCCCCGAGCATGCGGGTCCGCCACCAGTCGAATTGGCGTTCGGACTCGCCTCGGGCGTTGGTGTAGGGCTCGCCCGGCATCGTCCAGCCGCCCGCGATGGTGGCGTCGTAAAAGCCGAAGGGCTTTTGGGCGGTGTCGGCGCCGCGCAGGGGCGCCCGGAAATTCTCCTGAAACATGGGCGTTTCCCGGACCGGATCGTAATGGCGGCCCGCTTCCAGCACCAACACCTTGGCCCCGGCCATGGCGAGGGTATAAGCGCTCTGCCCCCCGCCCGCACCGGACCCGACGATGACGACGTCGTAGGCGGGCTGGGTCTTGCTGGCGGTGATGACGGGCATGCTTAGGATTTCAGCCGCACCCAGCGCGCGCCGGCGCGGGAGCTCTTCACCGCAGCGGCAATAAAGGCCATGCCGGCCACGCCGTCCGCAATCGTGGGAAAATCGGCGTCGCGGGGCGGCCGCCGGCCCGCCACCTCCGCCGCGATCGCGCGAAAGGCCTCCCGGTAAAGATTGGCGAAAGCCTCGAGGTAGCCCTCGGGATGGCCGGGAGGGATGCGGGTGGCCCGCTTCGCCGCCGCGCCCAGGTAGCCGTTGCCGCGCCGCCAGATCTCGGCCGGCTTGTCGGGATATTTCAGCAGCAGTTCGTTTGGATGCTCCTGATGCCATTCCAGGCCGGCCTTGGTGCCGTAGACCCGGATCGTGAGGTTGTTTTCCTCGCCCACGCTGATCTGGGAGGCGTAGAGGATGCCGCGGGCGCCGCCGCGGTAGCGCACCAGGATGTTGCCGTCGTCGTCCAGCTTCCGGCCTGGAACGAAGGTGGTGAGATCGGCGCAGAGCGAATCGATTCTTAGCCCGGTGATGTAGCGGGCGAGATTCTCGGCGTGGGTCCCGATGTCGCCGATAGAGCCGGCTGCCCCGCTGCGCTTGGGATCGGTGCGCCAGGCGGCCTGCTTCTGGCCGCTCGCCTCCAGCCGGGTGCTGAGCCAACCCTGGGGATATTCCACCACGATCTTCCTGATCGGGCCGAGGACCCCGGCGCGAACCATTTCCCGGGCCTGCTTCACCATGGCATTGCCGGTATAGTTATGGGTGAGGACGAAGATCTTCTTCGTCCGCTTTACGATCTTCTGCAGCGCCACGGCCTCGGCCAGGCTGAAGGTGGCGGGCTTGTCGCAGACCACGTTGAAGCCCGCTTCGAGGAAAAGCTTGGCCGGAGCGTAATGCTGGTGGTTGGGCGTGACGATGACGACGAAGTCGAGGCGGTCGGCGTCCGGCCGGGCCGCCTCGCGCTTCGCCATTTCGGCGTAGCTGCCGTAGGTCCGGTCCGGCGCGAGCAAGAGGTCTTGGCCGGAGGCGCGCGCGCGCGCCGGGTCGGATGACAAGGCGCCGGCGACCAATTCCGCCTGGCCGTCCATCTGGGCCGCGATGCGGTGGACGGCGCCGATGAAGGCGCCCCGGCCGCCGCCGATCATCCCGAAGCGAAGTTTGCGCTTCATGACTTTTTCTTCGCGAAGGCGGCGTCGAAGGCGGCGGCGCTGGGCGCGAAGTCGAGCCGGCGGAGAAAGGCGGCGGCCTCGGCCGCCCCATGCTCGCGCTGCATCCGGACATCCTCCCATTCGACCGAGAGGGGCCCGCGATAGGCCACGTCGTTGAGGGCGACGATAATCTCTTCGAAGTTGATGTCGCCGCGGCCGACCGAGCGGAAATCCCAGTAGCGGCGGGCGTCCCCGAAATTGACGTGGCCGCCGAAGACGCCGACCGTGCCGTCGCCGTGGCCCCACCAGACGTCCTTCATGTGGGCGTGGAAAAGGCGGGGGCCGAAGCGGCGGATGAATTTGACGTAGTCGACGCCCTGGTAGCCGAGATGGGAGGGATCGTAGTTGAAGCCGAAGCGGCGGTGGCCTTTGACGGCCGCGATCGCGCGCTCGGCCGAGGCAATGTCGAAGGCGATCTCGGTCGGATGCACCTCGAGGGCGAAATTGACGTTGGCTATATCGAACGCCTCCAGGATGGGGCCAAACCGCTGGGCAAAATCCTGGAAGCCGCGTTCCCACTGCTCCTGGCTGGTGGGGGGGAAGGCGTAGAGCGTATGCCAGATGGAGGACCCGGTGAAGCCGTTGACCACGGCGGGAAAGTCGTCCCGCCCACCCCGTCCCGGCTTGGCGTCAAAAAACTGCCGGGCCGCCTTGGCCGCCGTCGCCATGTTCTTGGCCGCCCGCCGCCGGACGCCCTCGGGCTTGCCGTCACCCCACATTTCTGGGGAGAGGATGGCTTGGTGGCGCTCGTCGATCCGGTCGCACACCGCCTGGCCGACCAAATGATTGGAGATGGCGAAGCAGGTCAGGCCGTGGGTAGTGAGCAGGTCCCATTTCTCCTGGCAGTACTTCTTGCTGGCGGCCGCGCGGACGACGTCGAAGTGATCGCCCCAGCAGGCGAGTTCGACGCCGTCGTAGCCCATCTGTTTGGCGAGGGGGGCCAGCTTTTCCAGGGGCAGGTCGGCCCATTGGCCGGTGAAGAGGGTAACGGGTCTGGGCATCGGGGGATTACTGCGGGGGAGTCTTGAGGGCGGCGGTCGTCTTCGGTCGCGGTCCCTTCCGTCGGCAAACTGAACCGAAAATCAGCCCGTTTAAGGTTCGATTGGCAATCAAACTTACTGGAGAAAAGTTTTGCGCCCGTGGGGCGGGGCGGTCTGGGCTTAGCCGATCAGGGCGTCGGCCGCCGGGGCCGGCACCGTGCCGGTGCCGGATGGGGGCGATTAGTTTTCGGTATCCAAGGCGGCGGACAAGCCCTTCTCCAGCAGCTCGCAAATTCGGTCGGTATCGTAAACGCAGCCGCCCCAGCTTCCGCCGCTGGCATTTTGGAGGGCGGCCCACAGCCGGGTGTCGTTCGGCACCTGGGGATGGCGGCGCAGCTTCTCGTTGAGCGGCCGCTCTGCCAGTTCGCCCGCGCTGGGCGAGACGACGTCGATCTCGCCCTGCAGATTCCGCGTGTCAATCCGGACGCGCACGCGGTCGCCATCGCGCAGGCGGCCGATGGGACCGCCGGCCCAGGCTTCCGGGCTGACATGGCCGACGCAAGCTCCGGTGGAGACGCCGGAAAACCGGCCGTCGGTCACGAGCGCCACCCGGTGCCCGTTGGCCAGGTATTTCAGGGCCGAGGTCACTTGATAAGTCTCGGGCATGCCGATCCCGGGACCGATGCCGGCCAGCACGACCACATCGCCCGGCTTGATCGCGTCCGAGCCGACCGACTTGATTGCTGCGATCGCCGCATCCTCCGAGCCGAAGAACCGCACCGGTCCCTCCAGCACCAGGACGCCCGCCTGGTCGAGGGTCGTCGGATCGATGGCGGTGCTTTTCACCAGGGCGCCTTCGGGCGCCAGGTTCCCGCCGATGAACGTGATCGTGCTGGCCAAACCGGCGGCGCGGGCCCGCGCCGGGGCGAGGATAACCTTCTCCGGATCGATTCCGTCGAGTTCGGTCAATTTCTCCCGCATCCGGCGCCGCCTTTCCGACTTTTCCCACCAGGCGAGATTTTCGCCCAGGGTCTGGCCGGTGACGGTGAGGGCGTTGAGCCGGAGAAGCCCGAGGTCGCGCAGGTGCAGCATCACCTCGGGTACGCCGCCGGCCAGGAAGACCTGGCAGGTGGCAAAGTTCGTCGGACCGTTGGGCAGGACGTCCACCAGGCGCGGCACCTCCCGGTTGACCCGGGCCCAGTCCGCCGCCACCGGTCGGCGCAGGCCGGCCGCATGTGCGATGGCGGGGACGTGCAAAATCAGATTGGTGGACCCACCGAAGGCCGCATGGAGCACCATGGCATTGTGGAGCGCGTCCTCGGTCAGGATCTTGGCCAGAGTCAGGCCCTGCTTCTCGCATTCCATGACGGCCAGGGCCGAGCGGCGGGCCATGTCCCGCCAAACCGGCGCTCCCGAGGGGCTGAGGGCGGAGTGGGGAAGAGCCATCCCGAGCGCCTCGCCCAGGACCTGGCTGCTGGCGGCCGTGCCCATGAACTGGCAGCCGCCGCCGGGCGAGCCGCAGGCCTTGCAGCCCATTTCCGCGGCGTATTCCAGGGCGATTTCGCCGTGGGCGTAGCGCGCGCCCAAGGTCTGCACCTTGGCGGTGTTCTCCGCTTCTTCCGCGAGCAGCATGACGCCGCCGGGCACGAGGATGCCGGGGAGGTGGCTGACGCCGGCCAGCGCCATCATCATTGCCGGCAGCCCCTTGTCGCAGGTGGCGATGCCGATGACGCCGCGGCAGGTGGGCAGCGAGCGCACCAGGCGCCGGAAGACAATCGCCGCGTCGTTGCGGTAGGGCAGGCTGTCGAGCATGCCGCGGGTGCCGTTGGTCCGGCCGTCGCAGGGGTCGCTGCAATAGCCGGCAAAAGGAATGGCGCCGGCGGCCGTGATCGTCCGCGCCGCCTCCTCCATCAAAAGCCCCACCTCCCAATGCCCGGTGTGATAGCCGAGGGCGACCGGCGTGCCGTCCGGGGCGCGGATGCCCCCTTGGGTGCTGAGGATCAGGAATTCCTTGCCCAGGAGCCGGCGGGGATCCCAGCCCATCCCGGCATTCTGCGTCAGCCCGAAAATCTGCCCGCTCGAAGCGTTTTTCAGCATCTCGGAGGTCAGCGGCAACTGGCCGGTCGGGCCTGGCGAGGCCGTGCGGAGCGTGTAGATCGACGAGTCGGACGAATCCAAAAACGCGGGCTGGGCCATGGTCCCGATCAGGTCACGTCGTCGCGGGTGAACTGGCCGTTGACCAGCCGGAGGATGCCGAGGGTGTTGCGGTTGCGCAGCGGCACGGGCAGCAGGTCCTCCGGGAAGTTCTGGTAGCAGATGGGGCGGACGAAGCGCTCCAAAGCGGCGGTTCCGACGGAGGTGAAGCGCGAGTCGCTGGTCGCCGGGTAGGGGCCGCCATGGTGCATGGCCGGGCACACTTCCACGCCGGTCGGCCAGCCGTTGACGATGAGGCGGCCGGAATGTTTTTCCAGGAGAGCGACCAGGCCCCCCGCGGCGGCGAGATCGGCGGCATTGCCCTGCAGGGTGGCGGTCAACTGGCCGTCCAGGGCGCGGGCGAGGGCGGCCAGGTCGGCTTCGTCCTTCGCCGTGACCAGGAGAGTGAAGGGGCCGAAGATTTCATGGGCCAATTCTGGCCGGGCGCGGAAGACCTCGGATGTGACGCGGGCGACGGGCGCGGTGCCTTGGGCGAGCCACTCGACCCCGCTGACGCCGGCGACCCCGCGCTGGAAGCCCGCGGCAATCCCCGGATGCAGCATGACGCCGGCTGCGACCTTTTGGGCCAATCCGCCCACCGCGGCCGCGAAGGCTTCCCAGGCGGGCGACTTCACGCCGAAAACCAGACCCGGCTTGGTGCAGAATTGACCGACGCCGAGGGTGAAGGAGTTTTTCAACTCCTCGGCCAGGGCGGGCCCGCGTTCCGCCAGGGCGCCGGCGAGGACGAAGACGGGGTTGAGGCTGCTCATTTCCGCCGAGACCGGGATCGGCCGGGGTCGCTGGGCCGCGGCGTCGAACAGGGCGCGGCCGGCGGTGTGCGAGCCGGTGAATCCGACCGCCTCGGCCAGCGGATGGCGGACGAGGCGAAGGCTGGTCTCGGGGCTCTTGCCCTGGAGGAGCGAGAAAACCCCAGGCGGCAGCTTGGCCGCGGCGGCTGCGCGATTGATCGCCACCGCCACCATTTCCGATGTTCCGGGATGGGCGGGATGGCCTTTGACCACCACGGGATTGCCCGTGGCCAGGGCCGAGGCGGTGTCGCCGCCGGCGACCGAGAAGGCGAGGGGGAAGTTGCTGGCGCCGAAGACGACGACCGGTCCCAGGGGTTGGAGCAGGCGGCGAATGTCGGGGCGGGGCAGGGGCTTGCGCTCCGGCAGGGCCGGATCGATCCGGGCCTCCATCCAGGAGCCCTCCCGGACGACCTCGGCGAATAGCCGGAGCTGCCCGCAGGTCCGGGCGCGCTCGCCGGTCAGGCGCGCCAGGGGCAGGCCGGTCTCTTCGTGGGCGCGGGCCAGGAGGGGCTCGCCCAGGGCTTCGATCTCGGCGGCGATGCGCTGGAGAAAATCCGAGCGGTGCTTGCGGCCGGTGCGGGCGAACTCCTCGGCGGCGGCCGCAGCGGCGGTCAGGGCCTGGTCGACTTCCTCGGCGGTGGCTTCGCTGAAGCCCGGGGCGAGAGGCTGGCCGCTGGCGGCAACCACGCCGGTGAACGAAGGGGCCTGGGCGGCGAGGGCCTGCCCGGCGATGAGATGCTTGCCGTGGAGATTCACAAGAGATTTAGGCGACGGAATTGATCAGGGTGCCGATCGGGGCGATCGTGATGCGGATCTCATCGCCGGAGCGCAGCGTGAACTCGTCCGGGGGGACGACACCGGTGCCGGTCATGAGATAGGAGCCGTGGGGAAAGGAGTTTTCGCGGAAGAGATAGGTGGCCAAGTCGGTGAAGGTGCGCTTGATCTCGCTCAGGGCCGTGCGCCCGGCGAAGACCCCGGCGCCGCCGCGGCGGATCTCGATCGAAATTTCCGTCGTGGCCGGCAGCGGATCGGCGATGAGCAGGCAGGGTCCGATGGCGGCCGATTTGTGGTAGAGCTTGGCCTGGGGCAGATAGAGCGGATTCTCGCCCTCGATGTCGCGCGAACTCATGTCGTTGCCGACGGTGTAGCCGAAGATACGGCCGGCGGAATTGATCGCGAGAGTGAGCTCGGGTTCGGGCACGTTCCAGCGCGAGTCCTGCCGAATCCTCACCGCTTCGCCCGGGGCCGCCACCCGGTGGGGGGTGGCCTTGAAAAAGATTTCCGGGCGCTCCGCCTTGTAGACCTTGTCGTAAAACGTGCCCCCGCCGCTGTCCTTCGACTCCTCCATCCGGGCGGTGCGGCTGCGAAAATACGTCACGCCCGCGGCCCAGATCTCCTGGGACTCCAGCGGTGCTCCGGGGCGGGTCGGGGCCGGGGCGGGGCGGCCGTTCTGAAGGGCCGCGGCCACCATCGCCGCCGCGTCGGCCGAGGCGAACAGGCTGTTCCAGCTCAAGGCCGGACTCGGCAAGACATACTTTCCCTGGCTCTCGATCACGATGCCCTCCGCCGTGGCGTGGAGTTTGTACATGGGACGGAAGAAGTAGCACCGATGCCGGCTGCGTGTCCAGCCGCGTCCGAGGCCGGCCGGGTCCGCTTTGCTCTCGCCTCTCTTCTCCCTCCGCCGATTCTTGCGCTTTTCCCCTGCCATGCCCGCTCCTGTGCAAAAATCCGTCGTGGTTTGCGGCGGCGGCGTAATCGGACTGACCAGCGCCCTCCGGCTCGCGCAGGCGGGCCACCGGGTGACGCTCCTGGAGCGCGAGCCGGAGGGCGGGGATTCATGCAGCTTGGGCAACGCCGGCTATGTTTCGGTCAACCACGTCATCCCCTTGGCCGCACCGGGGATGGGCAAGGTGATGCTGCAGGGGCTGGGGCGGCCGCGCCGCCCCTTTTACGTGCAGCCGCGTCTCGATCCCGCCTTCTGGCGTTGGAGCTGGCTTTTCCTCCGGGCGGGCACGCCCGCCCGGGTCGCGGCCGCCGCCCCGCTGCTCCGGGACCTGGCCCTGGCCAGCCGGTCTTGGTACGAAGGCTTTGCCCGCACCCATGGCAACGCCTTCGACTTGGCGCTGCGCGGCCACTTCAATATTTGCCGCACCGAGGCGGCGCTGGCGGAGCTTGCGGCCGAGTCCCGGTTTCTCCGCGAGCATGGCGTCGAGGCCGAAGTCCTCACCGCGGCCGAGACGGCGCGCCGCCAGCCGGGCGTGCGCATGGCCATCGTCGGGTCGGTCTTTTATCCCGCCGACAGCCACCTCCATCCGCCCGCGCTGATCGCTGCCCTGGTCGCCGCCGTGAAAGCGCTGGGCGTGGACTTGCGCTGGAGTACGGCCGTGACCGGGTGGCGGACGGCGGCCGGTCGCGTGGCCGCGGCGGTCACCGCCGCCGGCGAGGTGGCCGCCGATGAGTTTGTCCTGGCCGGGGGCTCGTGGTCGACCGGGCTGGCCGGCCAGTTGGGCCTGCGGCTGCCGATCGAGGCGGGGAAGGGCTACAGCCTGACCTTGCCCCGCCCGCCGTCCTGGCCGGGGGCGACCATGACCTGCGTGGAGTCGCGCGTGGGCGTGAGTCCCACGGCCGACCGGCTGCGCTTCGCCGGCACCATGGAACTGACTGGCCTCAACGACGTGCTGCGGCCGGAGCGGGTGGAGCAGATTATCCGCTCCGTTCCGGAGTATTTTCCGGAGTGGCGGGAAAGCGACTTGGCCGGGATTCAGCCCTGGTTCGGCCGCCGCCCGCTCTCCGCCGACGGCCTGCCCTATATCGGTCGCTTTGGGCCTCAGCCCAATCTCATCGCGGCCTGCGGCCACTCCATGCTCGGCATGTCCCTGGCGCCGGCCACCGCCCAGCTGGTGGCGGAGCTGGTGGGGGAGGAGAAACCGTCCTTCCCGCTTCCGCTGCTGAGTCCGGACCGTTACCGCTAGGCCGGCTTAGCGTTCAATCTCAATCGGGAGCACGAAGACCCGGGATCGGTCCTCGCGGCTCGTCGGGGCTCGCTCCGGCGGCCGGATGATCGCGTCCCGTTCGTAGATCAGCAGCATCCGGTTGGGCGCGATCTCGACCAGCTTGGTGTAGGCGGTCGTTTCCCACTGGGTGTAGTCGCCGGTATCATGGCGGGAAATGCGGTAGGTCGGATCGCTCTCGCAGGAATTATGGTGAGCGATGATGTCGACCTTCTGCCAGGCGGCCGCGCGGGGATCAGCCGAGAGCCAAAGATCGATGCCGGGCCGGCCGGTGGAGAGGGCGATGACGCCATTGGCCAGCCGCAGCATCGAGGGCATGACGCTGTAGGCCGGCAGGGCGTCGGTCGGGCCCCAGGTCCGGCCGCCATCGTGGCTGTAGTTGCGCCGCAGGTTCCAGCTGGGCCCGGAGCCGACCCGGAAGGCGGCCATCAAATCGCCGTCCGCCAAGCGAATGACGGTCGACTCGCACGGGCCCTCATAGCGTTTCTGGCCCTCAAGAGCGGGATCGGGCGAGGCGACGGTGGCGTAATAGCGCCAGGTCGCCCCTTCGTCGCGCGAGAGGATCAGCATGGTGTCGTAATAGCGGGCGCCTTTTTTTCGGCCGTAGATCGTAGCCAGAACCCCGCCCTGGGCCGGGAGGACGTTGCCGGTGAGGCAGAGGCCGACATGCCAGTTCTCCTGCGGCTGGGAGTTGGGTGCGACGTCCACGGGCCAGGGCCAGTTGACCAGGCGCACGCCGTCGGGAAGAATGACGATCCGTTTGCCGCCCTCTTCGAAGAGCAGGCCGGGGCCGGTGAAGTTGCGCTCGTCTCCGACTGTCTGCTGCACGAGTTCGGAGGGTATCGCCAGGAGGGAATCGTGGGTGCGCGGCACAAACACCATGGGGTTGTGCTGCATGATCAGGCTGTAGCGCCGGCCCCAGGCCCGGCCGCCGTCCCGGGAGATTTGCCAGCCGCTGATGAAGACCGGATCGTCCTGGCTGTCGCTGTCCAGAGCGTAGGTCGCGATCAAATTCCCGCCGGGAAACTTCGCGAGGCCGGGGAAATAATGGGCGAAGGACATCTGCATCTTGCCCTGTGCATCCAGGGTCTGCGTGCCCCAGCTGACCTGGCCGGTGACCTGGACGGGCTGGCCGAGCCAGGCCTTCAGGCCGCCCAAATCCGCCGCCTTCATGGTGGCGCGGTCAAAGAGGCCGGCCGAGGCGGTCGGTTTTGCCCGGCTCGCGCCCGTCAGGAGGCAACTGGCCAGGAACAGGCCTAAGGCCCTTCGAATCGCTCCCGAGGTGGAGGTCGCCATGGTGGCCTCACCAGGCGGTCCAGCCGCCGTCGACCACGAGGTTGTGGCCGGTGACAAAGGACGCGCTGTCGGTCAGAAGGAAGAGGGTGGGTCCGACGATCTCGTGGTTGATGCCGACGCGGTTGAGCGGCGTCTTTTTGTTCAACTCCTGGATGAACTCGGGCTGGGTTTTCTTGATCGTGGGATTGGGAAACGGCCCGGGTGTGATGGCGTTGAAGCGCACCCCGGAGGGACCGTAATGCACCGCAAAATACCGCGACATCTGCAGGATGGCGGCCTTGGTCGTGCCGTAGTCGATCGGATTCGGCGTCATTGACCAGCGATAGATCCGGGGATCGGGCGAGACCACGCCGTACATGCTGGAGAAAATGACGATGCTGCCCGAGCCGCGGGCCTTCATCTTTTCCGCCACCGCCCGGCAGACCAGGAAGGCCGGCGTGAGGGCGGCGTCCATCGTCTTCTGGAAAGTCTCGATCGGCAGGTCCTCCAGGCGTTTGCCGGCCGAACCCGCCGCCACCATGTAGACCAGGCCGTCGGGCACGCCGTGCTCCGCCATGATCTTTTCCACTTCGCCGGCCAGGGGCCCGAGGTCGGTGGCGTTCAAATTGTGCGCGACCGTTCGGGTCAGCTTCTTGTCGGCGATCAGGGCCGCGGCGCGTCCCTCCAGCTCGGAGCAGATGACCTTCTTACAGAGTCCATCGAGCGCCTCCGTGATCGGGGATCCGAGATAACCGGCGGCGCCGATAACCCAGACCGTCTTGCCTTCGAGCGAATACCACGGGTTGGTCTTGTGTTCCATGCAGCTTTGACCAACACGGATTCGCGGTCGGTGCCAAGCAGAGTTTTGGAAATTCTGCGGGCGCTCACCAATCGGCCAGGTCGACGGGCAAGGGATCGCACGGGTCCACTCACATCATCAGGAAAGGTGGCCGGGCAGACGCCGAGCTGGGACGAGCCCAGGGGTCAAACGGGAAACCGGCAGCGGCGGCGTTCAGGCTTGGCCTCCCCGCCTTTTTCGGAAGAAATGAACGCCTATGGGCAAATCGTACGATGTGATTGTCATCGGTCTGGGGGCGATGGGCTCGGCGGCATGCTATCATCTGGCCAAGCGGGGCGCCCGCGTGCTCGGCCTGGAGAAATTCGACATCCCCCACGCTCAGGGTTCGAGCCACGGCTATTCCCGGGCGATTCGCAGCACCTACTACGAGGATCCCGACTACGTGCCCTTGGTCACCCGCGCCTTCGCCATGTGGCAGGAACTCGAGGCGGAAACCGAGCAGAAGCTGATGCACGTCACCGGGGCCCTCTACCTGGGACCGGTCGGGGGTGACGTCGTGGGCGGCTCGCTCCTCTCCGCCCGCAAGTACAACCTGCCCCATGAACTGATGGACCGGGCCACCCTCGGCCAGCGGTACCCCCAGTTCCGGGTGCCGGACAATTTCGTCGGACTGCTCGAGCAAAACGCCGGTTTCATCCATCCGGAAAAAGCCGTGGCCGCCCACGCCCTCCAGGCCATGCGCCGCGGGGCCGAGTTGCACGGCCGCGAGGCGGTGACCGGCTGGACGGCGGAAAAACAGGGGGTGACGGTCACGACCGACCGCGGCACCTATCAGGGCGCCCAGCTGCTCTTCTGCGGCGGGGCCTGGACGGACAAGCTCGTCCGCGATCTGGGCGTGCCCCTGGTCGTCACCCGGCAGGTGCTGGCCTGGTTCTGGCCCAAGAGGCCCGAGCTGTTTCAGCTCGGCCGGATTCCGGTCTGGGCCCTCGACCGCCTGGACGGCACGACCCACTACGGCTTTCCCATGATGGCGGACAACCCCGGCTTCAAGCTGGCCCGCCACAACCGCGGCCTGGTCTCGGATCCGGACACGGTGGAGCGCTCGCCTTTGCCCGGGGACGAGGAGGATTGCCGCCAAGCGTTGCGAACCAACATTCCGGAGGCGGAGGGTCCGCTCCTCGCCCTGCGCATCTGCCTGTACACCAATTCCCCGGACTTGAACTTCATCGTCGACCGGCATCCGCAGCATGAGCGAGTGACGCTCGCCTGCGGCTTCAGCGGCCACGGCTTCAAATTTGCCACCGTCATGGGCGAAGTATTGGCCGACCTGGCCACGGCGGGCAAAACGTTGCATCCGATCGGCTTCCTTGGGCTGGGCCGGTTTCGGAACTAGGTTTGTAATTGACCCGGCCCTACAAATCGGCTTTCTGGGCGGCAGTGACCTCACCTGCAAACCGGGGTCGCTTTCTTACTTGGCTCCCGTCGGTTCCACCGCCGGGGGCCTTTTTCTTCCGGCCCGGGTCGGGACGGCGTGGGAATCAGGGTCGGGCGGCGGCCTTCGGAAACAAGAGCGCGCAGACCCCGCCGACAAACATCAGGGCCGCGAGGAGATAAAGGCCGGCCGCGGTGCTGTGGGTCAGGTCCCGGATCCAGCCAATAAGCAAAGGACCGAGAAAGCCGCCCAGGTTTCCGGCCGAGTTGATGAAGGCGATCCCGGCCGCGGCCGCCGCTCCGCTGAGCACGGCCCGCGGCAAAGTCCAGACCTGGGGCAGGCCCGCGGTGATGCCCAGGGTGGCCACAGTGAGGGTCGCCATCGTCGCCAGCAGATGCTGGCCGGCGAGCGCCCCTCCGATCAGTCCCAGGCCGCAGAGGAAGGCGGGCACGGCCATGTGCCAGCGCCGTTCGTTGTGCCGGTCGGAGCTGCGGCCGTTTAGCACCATGGCGACGGCGCCGACCGCCCAGGGGATGGCGGTCAAGAGACCGATCCGAAACGGATCGGCGACGCCGGCGGATTTGATCAGGGTCGGAAGCCAGAAGCCCACGCCGTAAAGCCCCGCGCAGAAGGGAAAGTAGACCACGATCGCGAGCCAGGTCTGGGGGTTCCGAAAGGCGGCCCCGGCTTTCGGAACTGGCCCGACCGGGGCATCGGTCGACAGCTCGGAACGGAGGAACGCCTTTTCCTCCGCCGTCAGCCAGGCCACTTCCCCGATCCCGTCCTTGAGATAGAAGAGGGCGGTGACCCCGAGGACGACGGCGGGGATCGCCTCGAGGAGAAACAGCCACTGCCAGCCCGCGAGGCGGCCCGCCCCGGTGCAGGCGTGGAGGATGCCGCCGGAGATCGGGCCGCCCACGACACTCGAGATCGGGATGCCTGTCATGAACAGGGCGATGATGCGGGCGCGGCGGGGGCTGGGATACCAGGTGGTGAGGTAATAGATGATGCCGGGAAAGAACCCGGCCTCGGCCAGCCCGAGGCAGAAGCGCAGCACATAGAAGGTCGCGGGGCTGCGGACCCAGACCATGGCGCCCGAGATCAGGCCCCAGCTGATCATGATCCGACCGATCCAAATCCGGGCGCCGACCCGGTGCAGGATGAGGTTGCTCGGGACCTCGAAGAGAAAATAGCCGAGGAAGAAGATGCCGGCCCCGATCCCGTACACCGTGTCGCTCATCCCTAGGGCCTCCATCATCTCGAGCTTGGCGAAGCCGAGATTGACCCGGTCCAAGTAGGCGACGACGTAGCAGACGAACAGAAAGGGGATGAGCCGGCGGGTGACTTTGCCGTAGGCCGCGGCGGCGGGCGAAACCATGGGTCAGAGCCCGCCGAAGCAGAGGTATTTGATCTCCACAAATTCCTCGATGCCGTACTTCGAGCCCTCCCGGCCGATGCCGGACTGCTTGACCCCGCCGAAGGGCGCGACCTCGACGGAGATGAGCCCGGAGTTGATCCCGACGATGCCGGCCTCGAGGGCCTCGGCCACCCGCCAGACCCGGCCGATGTCCCGGCCGTAAAAATAGGCAGCCAGGCCGAACTCGGTCGAGTTGGCCAGCCGGACGGCCTCGGCCTCGGTCTGGAAGCGGAAGAGCGGGGCGACCGGCCCGAAGGTTTCCTCCCGGGCGAGCAGCATGTCCGGCCTGGCCTCGGCCAGGACGGTCGCTTCGTAGAAGGTGCCGCCGCGGGCCGAGCGCCGGCCGCCGAGGAGAACCTTCGCGCCCTTGGCCCGGGCGTCGGCCAGATGCGCTTCGACTTTCTGGATGGCGGCGTCGTCGATCAACGGGCCCTGCTGGACCCCGGGCTCGAAGCCGTCGCCGATCTTGAGTTTGGCCACCGCCGCCGTCAGCAGCTGGGCGAAGGCGTCATAGACCTGGTCCTGAACGTAGATCCGATTGGCGCAGACGCAGGTCTGACCGGTGTTGCGGAACTTCGAGGCCATCGCGCCTTCGACCGCGGCCGGCAGGTCGGCGTCGTCGAAGACGATGAAGGGCGCATTCCCGCCCAGTTCCAGGGCGACTTTCTTGATCGTGTCGGCGCATTGGCGGAGGAGGAGCCGGCCCACCTCGGTCGAGCCGGTGAAGCTGACCTTCCGGACGATCGGATTGGAGGTCATCTCCCCGCCGATTTCCTCGGGCACCCCGGTCAGGACGGAAATGACGCCGGCGGGAACGCCGGCTTCCGCGGCCAGTTCGGCCAGGGCGAGGGCAGAGAACGGCGTC
>Ga0302279_10004831_pt1 | contig 15507 bp, 14 predicted proteins | sample III_Bog_N3_3_FD_194541 | JGI IMG/M metagenome (GOLD analysis project Ga0302279, IMG submission 194541) | Peat permafrost microbial communities from Stordalen Mire near Abisko, Sweden - III_Bog_N3_3 | ecosystem: Environmental > Terrestrial > Soil > Wetlands > Peat | place: Sweden: Abisko...
GTCGTGACCAACGTTGACGGCCGGGCCGAGATCCAGGTGGGCCGGACGTATGTCCGCATCGGTCCCAACAGCGACGTCAGCCTGGTGGACTCCACGCCGGAGGGACTTTACTTCGGCGTCGCCCAGGGCTCGATCCATGTGCGGTCGAACGGCCTTTGGCAGGGCCAGGCACTGTATGTGAACACACCGAGCGGCAGTTCGAGCCTGACCGCGGCCGGGGAACTGCGGGTGGACGTATGGCCGGACCAGCAGGCTGCCGTGTTCACGAGCTTTGGCAGCAACGTGGCCATTACCGGCGCGGGCGGCTTTGCGCAGTGGCTGGGGGCCGGTCAGGCACTGGAGCTGGTCGGGTCGAATCCGGTCACCCCGCAGTGGCTGCAGCCGGCCGACTGGGATGACCTGGACAACTGGAGCCACCAGCGCGACCAGCAGATTTTTGCGCCCCAGTCTTACCGCTACGTGAGCCCCGAGATTCCCGGCGCCTATGAGCTGGACGCCAATGGCGACTGGATGCCGGGTACGCCCTATGGGCCCATCTGGTTTCCGCGCAATGTGCCGGGCGGCTGGGCGCCCTACCACTACGGCCACTGGGTAAACCACGCGCCGTGGGGCTGGGTGTGGATCGAGGACGAGTCGTGGGGCTACGCGCCCTTTCACTACGGGCGCTGGGTTGCGTACAACGGCCGCTGGGGCTGGGTTCCCGGACCGCCGGCAGCGCATCCGGTCTGGTCGCCCGCGCTGGTGGTGTTTGCAGGGGGCATCCATGTGGGCGGGGTCGGGGTTTCGGCGTGGTTCCCGCTCGGTCCCGGCGAGCCTTATCGGCCGTGGTACCACACCAGTCCGCAATACATGGACGACGTGAACCGCTCAAACATGGGCGAGAGTCAGCGCGTCCATGTGCAAACCACCTATGTGAACGTCAATGTGGTCAAAATCACGTATGTGAACCGCACCACGGTGACGGCGATGCGCCAGGAGGACTTTGCCTCCGGACGGCCGGCGCACCAGTCCAATGTGGTTGTCGATGTGCGCCAGATGGACCGCGTGCAGCCGCTGGCCGCGCCAGAGCCCAAACCGACCGCGCAATCGTTTGTGGGTCACGCGCCGGCGCGGGCGGTCAAGGTAAGCGTGGCGCGGCCGGTGCTGATCAACGACAAAGGCAAGGCTGTGTCGACCAAGCCGGGCTCGGTGGCGGTGGAACCCCCGGTGAAACCGGCTCCGCCAGTACGGGTGGTTCCCGGACACACGGCCGTTGCTCCGCCGGCTGGCGCGGCAAGGCCGCAGCCGGGAGCGAAGCTGCCGACAGCCCCCGTCGTTCCGGTTGCCCCTGCGAGGCCCGACGCGAAGGCCCTGCCGGAGCCGCCCGGAAAGCCCGCAGTGGAAGCGCCCGGTAAGGCAGCGCCTCAGCTGCCAACCAGACCCGCGCCACCAGCTCCGCAGCCCAGCACGCAGCCGTCGGCGAAGCCCGCAGTGGAAGCGCCCGGCAAACCATCGCCTCAACTGCCAACCAGGCCCGCGCCACCAGCTGCACAGCCCGCGGCACGGCCTGCGCCAGTTCCACCGGTCAAGCCGGATACGGCGGCCAAGCCTGGCACGGCAGCCAAGCCCGTCCAACCGCCGCCGGCAAAAAATGGCAAGGACAAGAAGGACGACAAGAAGCCTCAGTAGCGCTTGCTCAAACATGAAGAGCCCTCTGCGCATGGCAGAGGGCTTTTCATTGGGATCAAGAGGTTGAGTCGAGTGGCATTTATGGCTGCAACAGGCCTGGTCGGCATGCAACTGCGAGGAGCGAGCCAGTGCGCGCTCTCAGCCCAGGAGCATCAATGCGATGAGGTGCCGTCTTCCTTGCTGCTGGTGGCGAATAGAATTGCGGCCACAAACACAACAATGATGACGGGGACGACGAAGAACGGAGAAGTGATGTGCATGGCGCGAACTCCTGTCCCCTAGAGTACCAAAACCGGCCTGACTGCGGGCTGCGTCTTTCAGGCTGTCGCGGCAATACTGCTGCTCATGCACCACAACCCGGCAGAGGACTGGCAGGCGCTGGCGGAGCACTACCGCCAGATGGACGACGTGGAACTGCGCGAGCTCGCCGCAGACTTTGGCGATTTAACCCCGACGGCGCAGGAGGTTCTGCGTGGCGAGCTGAGAAACCGCAGACTGCCAGAACCGGGCGCCAAGGCTGGGGATGAGACGGTCGCGCAGAAGAAACACGAGTCCGCTGCGCCTGAGCCCGAGCGCTGGGTGAATGCTGTCGATGCGGACGCGGCCGTGGCGCAGGTGGAAGAGCCGGCAGAGGACGAAGACGACGAGGCACCCCGAGAGTTCACCTGGAAGACGCCGCTGTGCGACTGCGAGACGATGGACCAGGCCTTGCAGCTCCAGGAGGCTCTGAAGCGCGCCGGGATCGACAGCTGGGTTGAGCAGCCGGGGAGGAACGCGGTCAGCGGGCCGCGGGTGGTGGTTGCTGCCGATCAGCTGGAGGAAGCACAGGAAGTCGCGGCTCGGCCGATACCCCGGGAAATCATGGAGAGGTTCGAGCAGGAGCAGCCGGAGTTCGTCGCGCCCCGATGCCCGGCCTGCGGAGCGGAAGACCCTGTACTGGAGAGCGCCGATCGTGGTAACTGCTGGCTGTGCGAGGTCTGCGGCAAGCAGTGGAGCGATGCGGTGCCTGCATCCGATGAAGGCCAGGAAAGGGCCGATCGATAAGGCCTGCAAAAACGGAAAGAGCCGCCCGGCAACAGGGCAGCTCTTTCCTTAGGGAGAATAGTTCCAACGGAGGCAAAACCATCAGAACTTTCTGGCTGCATAGTAGGGGCGGGGGAAGGGAGTGTCAAGAACAAATCGCGTCCGAAATAATCACTTTGCAATCAATAGTTTATAAATCATTTTCTGGGGATCGGCGCGCACCGGTCTTCGACGCCTGTTCGCCTTTCAGAACCCGTGTATTCCTGTTTTTTCAGGGGTTTTGTTAGGGTTTACGGCTAGTTTTCCACAGGTTTAAGCCGCTCCGTTAACCCTTCGGATGCGGCCTGTCAACCCCGGCCGGGGCGGGGGGTTGATCTTCGCGCAAATCGATGCGGATGAACTCGGCCTCATAGACCGAGGAGGCGGGCCGTCCGCGGGCGATGCGATAGAGCGCCCGGCCACCGCCGAGGAAGAATCCGAGCAGCAGGGCGGCGCTACCGCCGACGATGACCAGCGCGGCAATGCCGAGCAGCAGTTTGCTGGTCTTGGCGATCTCTGACTCGGTGGGCTGGGGAATGGAGGTGAGCTCGACGGCGAAATGGACCGTGGCCAGCAGCTTGTGGCTTTCCTCGGGCACAGCGTCGCCACTGACCAGGGCCACGAGCGGGCCGCTGCGGCGCACTTCCAGCGAGGCCTGGTCGGAGTCCTGGAGGGGCTTGGGCCAGGCTGGCTGCGCCTGATTGCCGGCTTTGATGTAGGCACGGATCTTCGCTTCCTGGACTGCGGCCAGCTGGGGAGTGGGATAGTCGATGACGGTGAGCGTGGCTGGGCCGGAGCGCAGCGAGTAGTTTGCTGTTACGGCCTCAGCGCCGCGATCGAAGTCCACCAGATCTGCCGGCAGCACGCCGCCGGCGCCGGTGTAGCCTGCCGGTCCCAGGGCGTAGTGAGTGGTCTGCGGGTCAAGCGAGTCCTTGGGGAGGTTGCCGAGCACGGGCGGCGGCAGCGCCGCGGGGCCGTCGGGAAGCGGCAAGCCGCCGGCGAGCTCGCGCAGCTCTGAGCCGGACATGGGGCCGATCTCAGAGAAGTTGGCATCGACGAGCGTGTTGCCTTGCCAGAAAAGCACGCGGTTGTGGTTGGAGGTTGCGCCGGCGCCAATGTCTTCCTTCGGCCAGCCGTTCTGGCGGTAAAACGAGTAGGCGCCGTAGGCCCCGCTGGCGTCGTGGAAGCGCAGGGCGCGGAGGGCAAGCGTCTCGCCGCTGCGCTTGTAGGCGTTGAGCAGGCCATCGCTGAAGTCATACTCCTTGAGGGCGGCGGCGTTGGCGGCATCGGCCTGCGCAGCGTCGGTTATCTTCTGGGCCGGCCCGCTCTCAACCCATCCGGCAAAGGCGTCGGGCAGGAGCGCCGGGGGCGCGGCATGCTTTGACTCAGCCGCATGGGCGGCATGCTTGAGCGGCTTGGCTTTTTTCACGGGAGCGGACTGAGTGGGCAGCGCGATTGCGCCCCCCAGAAGTGCCGCGGAACAAGTAACGATGGACAACCAGCGCATCAATCGACTCCGGTCTTCAGGGTACACGCCCGGGCCCGACCGGCTGCGACGCTGGCAGGTGCATCCCGCCCGACCCCATCCTCTGTTGGACACTGCAAGGGCGGGAAAGGTTCCCGGGCATCGGAGCTTCAGTCGATCCATCTCAGTGTTTGGCGCGCAAGTTCTGCTCTGTCTCCGCGGCTGCGGGGGCGGGGAGCAGGAACCAGGCCGCGATGGCCGCGAAAATCACCAGCAACACCCCGAGCACATCGCCGTGCAGGCCGAAGATCTGCACGGCGATGGCTGTGGCGACGATGAAACATCCGCCCCACAGGCAGAAGCCCGCCAGAGCGCGGATGGCGGGTTCGAGCCAGGGCAACTCGGCGAGCGGGCCTGCGGCCTTGCGGAAGTAGCCTGTGGGGTCGGCGTAGAATTTGCGGGCCATCACGATCACGTAGCCGCCCAGCAGCGCGCGGATGGCCACGGCGGCGATCGGGTTGGACATCAGTTGCGCGGGGTCAACCATCGCTGCCCTCACTCTGATTCGACACCGCGCATGGCAAAAATGTTTCCTGCAAAGCCGTTGCGTGGCCGGGTGAGCAATTGGGCCGGATTGTCCACAACTTGCTCCGGAGCGGCAACCCCCCGTATCATCCTGCGAGAGACAACCGATGAGCGAAACCCCCAATACACCCGGCCTGCGCGTGAAAGGCAGGCTGATGTCGGCCTCGGAGATCGAGCGCACGCTGGTGCGCCTGGCTCACGAGATCGTGGAGAAAAGCAACGGCAGCCAGGATCTGGCGCTGGTGGGCATCAAGCGCCGCGGCGTGCCGCTGGCCGAGCGGCTGGGCAAGCTGATCTCCGGCATTGAGAAGCATCCGGTGGACACGGGCACGCTCGACATCCAGTTCTATCGCGACGATCTGTCGACGGCAGGCGCGCGGCCGGTGGTGACGCCCGGAGCCATGGGCTTCAGCGTGGAAGGCCGCGACGTGGTGCTGTGCGACGACGTGTTGTACACGGGACGGACCATCCGCGCCGCGCTGGACGCCTTGTTTGATCACGGCCGGCCGCGCCGCGTGCAACTGGCGGTGCTCATCGACCGCGGCCATCGCGAACTGCCCATCGAGGCCACGTATATCGGCAAGCACGTGCCTACCAGCAGCCGCGAGATCATCGAAGTAAAATTCCGCGAAATCGACAACGACGAGCAGGTGCTGCTGGTCGAGCGCGTGGATTAACAAACTCAGCTTTTAGCCGCTAGCTTCTAGCTTTCAGCTAGCGGCTGGGAGCTAGGGGCTAGAAGCCCGGATCTATGACCCCCTCCGCAACCTCTAAACGCCGCCCCATTCATCCGCCCGCAGCGCCCGCCCTGGCATTTCCCTATCACCCCGGATCGCTTCTGTCCGCGTCAGACCTGACGCTGGACGACATCAGCGACATTCTGACCCGGGCCACGGCTCTGGAAAATCAGGACCCGCTCACCCGCGACCGCATCCTGGCCAAGCGGCGGGTGGCGCTCCTTTTTTACGAGTCCTCCACGCGCACCCGGACCAGCTTTGAGCTGGCCGCGAAGGGCCTGGGCGCGGACACGACGCTGATCTCGAGCCTTTCCTCAAGCATTGAAAAGGGCGAGTCGCTGAAGGACACGGGCCTGACGCTGCGGGCGCTCGGAGCCGAGGCGATTATTCTGCGCCACAACTCCTCCGGCGCGCCGTGGCTGCTGGAAGCCGAGACCCGGCTGCCGGTGCTGAACGCCGGCGACGGCATGCATGAGCATCCGACGCAGGGGCTGCTCGATCTGCGGACGATCCTGGCGCATCTGCAGCCAGGTGCGCACACGGTGACGGCGGAGACGCTTGCCGGGGTCACCGTGATGATTGTCGGCGACATTCTGCACAGCCGCGTGGCGCGGTCGAACATGCAGCTGCTGCCGCGGCTGGGGGCGCGCGTGCTGCTGTGCGGACCGAAGGAACTGCTGCCGGAGATCGCCGCGCAGACCGGGCCGGGGATTTTCATCGAGCGTGACTTTGAGACAGCTCTGCGGCAGTCGCAGGTGGTGATGATGCTGCGAATTCAAGCTGAGCGGCTGGCCGGTTTGCAACTCGACCTGGAAGAGTACAAGGCCAACTATCAACTCACTGGCCCACGCCTGGCGGCGCAGGCGCCGAAGGCGATCGTCATGCATCCGGGGCCGATCATTCGCGGGCTTGAGGTGACGGCGGGCGTGGCGGACGGGGTGCAATCAGTGATTCTGGAGCAGGTGAGGAACGGCGTTGCGATCCGCATGGCCGTGGTGGAACGGGCGCTGACGGCAGCGCAACCCAAGGGAGGCCGCGCATGACGGCGCTGGTGATTCGCGGCGGCCATCTCATTGATCCCGCCGCCGGCGTGGATGGACTGAAAGACATCCTGCTCAGAGACGGCCGGGTGGCGGAGATCGCCTCGCCGGGCAAGCTGAAGCAGGCCGAGGGCGCAGGCGGGCCCGATGTGCAAACGCTGGACGCGACTGGCCTGACCGTTGCGCCGGGCCTGATCGATATGCACGTGCATCTGCGGGAGCCGGGCCAGGGCTACAAGGAGACCATCGCCACGGGCACGGCCGCGGCTGCCGCGGGCGGATTCACCTCTGTTGCCGCGATGCCGAATACGCGGCCGGTGAACGATTCGCCGGAGATCACGCGTTGGATGCAGGCTGCGGAACGAAGCGCCGCGATCCGCGTGTTTCCGATCGCGGCTGCCACGCGCGGATCGAAGGGCGAGGCGATCAACGACTTTGCCGCTCTCAAGTCGGCCGGGGCCGTGGCTGTCTCCGACGACGGGCTGCCGATTCTGAAAGACGGGGTGATGCGCGAGGCGCTGGCGGCGGCGGCGCGCGTGGGGCTGAGCGTGATTCAGCACGCGGAAGATACGCGCATGACGCACTTCGCAGGAGGCATCGCGGGCATGAACGCCGGGGCGATGGCATTCAAGCTGGGACTGCGCGGCTGGCCCAACGAGGCCGAGACGTCGATCGTGGAGCGCGACATTCGGCTGGTGCAGGAACTGCGCGATGCCCGCGTTCATCTGCACGTGGCGCACATCTCGACGGCCGGGGCTCTGGCTGCGGTTCGCCAAGCTCGCCGCAACGGGCTGCGCGTGACCTGCGAGGTGACGCCGCATCATTTTCTGCTCACCGAGGAGCATGTGGGCCTGTACAACACCAACGCCAAGATGTGTCCACCGCTGCGCGCTGAAGCGGACAGAGACGCCATGCTTGAGGGCATTCTGGACGGGGTGGTGGACGCGATTGCCACCGATCACGCGCCCCACGCCGTGCATGAGAAGGAAGTGGAGTTTGAGCAGGCGCCCAACGGCATCACCGGCCTGGAAACGGCGCTGGGGTTGAGCCTGCGCTGGCTGCGCGGGGAAGGCAAGCTGCCGCTGGGCCGGGTGCTGAGCCTGCTGAGCGCGCAGCCGGCTGCGCTGCTCAACCTGAAAGGCCGCGGCACCCTCACCGTGGGCAGCTTTGCCGACGTGGTGGTCTTCGACCCCAAGGCGGAGTGGACCTACAACGCGCGGGAAACGCGTTCCAAATCGCGCAATACGCCCTTCGATGGCTGGGCCATGCAGGGCAAGGTCCGCTGGACCATCAGCGAAGGGCGCATCGCTTACAAGAGCGAGTAGCGCGGCTATCTCAAAACGGGAGTTGCCCGGCTACGAGGCCTTGCCTCTCAGTTCCTGCTCAGCGCGGAACCAGTCTTCCGCGTCGTGGCCATGCACGCCACCGCGCTCTGCCCAGAAGCGATGCGCCAGCTCTGCTACCTGTTCATAAGATGTCGATATTGGAGTGACGTTCTTCTTTTTGCTGGGCGCGACTGCACGGGGTTTGCGCGGTGTGGCGGCTTTCTTCACGGTGTCTGCCATTAGGGATCTCTCTCCTCTCATGCGGGCCGAAAATCTGCCCATCCTCTACAGGGTAAGATGCACATGGCAAATCCTGGAGGGGTAATCGGCTGGGACGAATCATTGTCGTCAACTCAAAGTCCAGAATGGGCCTGACGGGTTCCATCCGCCGCTCCGTCCCACGCGCATCGGCCTGCGCCAGAAATAGATTGCCCACTCCGCCCACAATGCCTATGCTTGACGAGCATCTTCGCGGCCGGCAGGATCTTCGCGCAATGTTGGCCGATTCGGGCAAGAAAAAATCTGGCGCGGGCAGGGTTCGGAGCAAAGACAAATGAATAAACGCGAGTTTCTGAAGGCGTCGGGAGCGGCGATTGCCGGCGGCATGCTGTCCCACCGGCTGGCGGGGCAGGAGATCACCGCGCCGCGTCAGAACTGGGCCGGGAATCTGACGTACAGCACCAACCGGCTGTTCTCGCCGGGGTCGGTTGACGAGGTGCGGCAGGTGGTCAAGAGCTGCGCGAGGCTGCGCGCGCTGGGCTCACGCCACTCGTTCAACTCCATTGCCGACAGCACGCAGAACCAGATCTCGCTCAAACGTCTCGATCAAATCGCTCTGGATGAAAAGGCGCGCACGGTGACGGTAGGCGCCGGAATTCGCTATGGCGACCTGGCGCCTTATCTCGATCAGCATGGCTACGCGCTGCACAACCTGGCGTCGCTGCCGCATATCTCCGTGGCCGGGGCCATTGCTACGGGCACGCATGGCTCCGGCGTCCACAACGGCAACCTGGCGACGGCGGTTGCCGCGCTGGAGCTGGTGACAGCCGATGGCCAGGTGCTGCGGCTTTCCCGCGAACAGGACGGCGATGCGTTTGTGGGCGCGGTGGTGGGCCTGGGGGCGCTGGGAGTGGCGACCAGCGTGACGCTCAACCTGCTGCCGACCTTCCAGGTGGCGCAGTCGGTCTACGAAAATCTGCCCCTCGAACACTTGAGGGATCATTTCCTGGAGATCTTTTCGAGCGGCTACAGCGTGAGCCTGTTTACCGACTGGCAGCAGCACCGGGCTACGCAGGTGTGGGTGAAAAGGCGGCTGGCGGCTGGCGACAAAAACGCATGGGAGCCGGAGCTCTACGGCGCTACGCTGGCGACGCGCAAGCTGCATCCCATCGGCAGCCACGACGCCGAACCATGCACCGAGCAGCAGGGCATCCCCGGGCCCTGGTACGAGCGGCTGCCGCACTTCCGCATGAACTTTACGCCGTCGAGCGGCCGCGAACTGCAAACCGAGTACTTTGTCCCGCTGGACCGCGGCTACGAGGCGATTCTGGCTGTGGAAAAACTGCGCGACCAGATCACGCCGCATCTGTATATCACCGAGCTGCGGACCATTGCCGCCGACCAGCTGTGGATGAGCATGGCCTACCAGCGGGCTTCACTGGCGATCCACTTTACGTGGAAGCCGGAGTGGCCGGAGGTGAGCAGGATTCTGCCGCTGATTGAGAAGGAACTGGAGCCATTTGCGGAGCGTCCGCACTGGGCCAAGCTGTTCACGCTGGCGCCCGCGCAATTGCAGGCCCGCTATGCGCGGCTTGCCGACTTTGAGGCGCTGGTGAAACACCACGACCCGACGGGCAAGTTCCGCAATGAATTTCTCAGTAACAATCTATATTCGGGTTAGATGGTGCAAATCCGCGCTGCGAGCCGGCCGGAGTTGCTCCTGGAAAGGACCCCCCGATGGCGACGTTGCCGTTTCCCTGCACCGCAGCCGCGCTGAGCGCGGCCGGCGTTCAAAACGCGATCGACACACTGGGCATTGACGCAGCGACCCTTTGGGCCATGCTGCACGTCGAGAGCCTGGGCTGCGGTTACCTGGCCAGCCGGCGGCCGCAGATTCTGTTTGAGCGGCACATCTTTTCGCACCTCACCGGCGGCGTATGGGACGCCACGGCGCCCGACGTGAGCAACCCGCAGGCGGGTGGGTACGGCGCCAGCGGAGAATTCCAGTACTGCCGCCTGGGCAAGGCGTATTCCCTCGATCCCAATGATCCGGCAGACCCCAGCATTCCGACAGCCACGCGCACCGCGGCGCTACAGAGCGCCTCCTGGGGCCTGGGGCAGGTTCTGGGCACGAACGGTGTTGCGGTCGGCTTCAGCTCGATTCAGGACATGGTCGAAGCGATGGCCGGCTCCGAGGATGGGCAGCTCCAGGCCGTGGTGGGATTCATTCAGGCCAACCACCTTGAAAATGCGCTCCAGCAGCAGGATTGGGCTACCTACGCCGCGCACTACAACGGTCCCAACTACGCGCAGAACCGGTACGACACCAAGCTGGCGCAGGCTTATGCGCTCTATCAGGATGCGACCAAGATGCCCGACCTGACCATTCGCGCCGCCCAGCTGATGCTGATGCTGCTCGGCTTTGACCCCAGTGGGATTGATGGCGCGATGGGCCCGCATACATTGACGGCGCTGCACAACTTCCAGAGTCAACAGCAGCTGACTCTGACTCTGGGGATTGATGCAGGCGTTGTGGCGACTCTGGCGGCGCAGTTGCCAGCCGCGCCGGGGATGCTGCTCGGCTAGAGCAGTTTCGGACTGCTTGGCTACTGGGCGCTTATTGTTTTGTGCTCTCCCACCCATTGCGCAAAGGACGCACAATGGATGGGGCACGGCGCATTCTCTTCACACTGCCTTGAAAATGCTCCGGTGCCTCGTTGGCACGGCCGGCCTGCGAGGGATGGTCGCCGTCTACCCTTTGCGGCGGTAGAGGATCTGGAACTCGTAGCCAGGGTTGGCGGGGAAGAGACTGGCGACGTGGCGCAGCCGCTCGGCGAGGGCGGGAGCGGCGAGGAGCGGGTACTCGCGCTCGCGCAGGTCGTGGTAGTCGAAGTCGACGGCCAGGGAGAGCATGTAGACGGCCAGGGCGTCAGAGAACGCCGACTCGTAATAGCTTGACCGGGAGCGCTCGTCGATGGTTTTGGGGCCGCTGCGGCTGTCCAGAGCCCGAGCGTCCTGGGCGCGACGGCGCGTCTCCCAGGCGTCCTGGCTGGTCTCGCCGCGCACCTGCGCCTCGGCCTGGGACCAGACGAGCGCAGAGAAGCTCTCCGGCACGCCGGCTGCATCCACAAAGTTGTGCGCGACGTTGATGAAAAACTCGAACGCGAGGCCGAAACGATCTTCAACCAGGCGAGTGGAGAGAAAAACCGCCTCGGTTGAGCCAAAGGTGGCGTTGCGATGGCAGATGGCGCGGTCACCCAGGTCGACGGTGTAGGAGGGCGCGACCATGACCTCGCCGGTGTCGGCGATGGCCAGGGGGACAAAGAAGTAGGCGCGGTTGGCCAGGGCAGCGGAGAGCGCTGCCGGCACGGCGCCTACGAGACGCTCGAGGTCGGTGTCGGAGACGCGCGTCTCGCCCCAGGCGGCATAGTGGATGCCGTTCGCGGCTTCAGAGGGGGTCGTCTGGGTGGCCACCTTCTCGGCGGGCCAAAGCTCGATTTGTGCGCCGGTCGACATCAGCTAGTATTCTAGACGAAGAGGGCCATCCCCATGACAGAACTGGTTCAATCGCGGCGCGGCGGCAAGGTTCTCGGCTTTCCCCTGGAGGGCTTCGGCCTGTTTACCAGCCTGCTGCTTTCGCTGGCGTCAGCGTTTTTCACCTTCTTCGCCACGACATGCATTGCGATTTTCTCTCTGCTGGGCTGGAACATCTTCGGCCATCACGCGGTGAACTACGCGGACAGCTATTTGTACGTGGGCTTTCCCGCAGGTGTGGTGGTGCTGCTGGTGGCGCTGCCGGTGTTTGGCGTGCTCTGGGTGAGGGCGAAGGTGCGCAGCTAGAGCAGTTCTCCAATTCATGTGCTCTGTTTAGTTGCGTGCAAGGTGGCTTTTTCTTAAGGAAAAAGCCACTTATCATCGTGCTTTCGGTGCACAGCAATTGGAGAACAGCTATAGGCGGGACTTCGACCCGGCTGCTGCCGCGATGCATTGGGGGCCGCGCGTTCCCAGGTCCCTCCGCCGCGGCGGACAAGGGACCAGGGGCACCCGGCTTCAGCGATGTCGAGGAGAGGCTACGAGCCGGCCGGCTTGGGATTGGCCTTGTCGTAGCGGGCCAGGCGGATCTTCTTGGCCAGGCCGATCTTGGAGAGCAGCCAGATGCCGTAATAGTTGGGGTCTACCTCGTACCAGGTCTGGCCGTGCCTGGCGGAGACGGGATGGGCGTGGTGGTTGTTGTGCCAGCCCTCGCCGCCGCTCACCAGCGCCACCCACCAGTTGTTGCGCGAGTCGTCACGGGTCTCGAACCGGCGGCTGCCCCAGAGGTGCGTGGCGGAGTTGACGAACCAGGTGGCGTGCAGGCCGAGCGTGACGCGCATGAATGCGCCCCACAGGAGCATGCCAACGGCGCAGGAGGCACCGCCAAACAACCAGCCCAGGCCGAAGAGCAACACGCCGCTCACCACAAGTGGAATCCAGTGCCACTTGCTGAGCCAGACCATGAAGCGGTCGCGGGCGAGATCGGGCGTGTAGCGGCCCAGCAACTCGGTCTGCATGTGCAGGGTGTTGCCCCAGAGAAGCCAGCCGGTATGCGCCCACCATCCGCCTTCGCGAGGGGTGTGCGGGTCGCCGTCCTGGTCGCTGTGCTGGTGGTGGACGCGATGCGTGGCCACCCAGAAGATGGGTCCGCCTTCAAGGGCCAGCGTGGCGCAGACGGCCATGGTGTACTCCAGCCATTTGGGGACGTGATAGCCGCGATGCGTGAGCAGGCGGTGGTAGCACATGCCGATACCCACGTTGATGGCCACGACATAGAGCACCAGCATGACCACGAGCCGCTCCCAGGTGAAGAAGAACAGCGCCGCCAGCGCGCCGATATGGAATGCGATGATGACTCCGAGGGTGAGCCAGTTGACGCCTGCGCCGACGGATGCGGCGCGCCCCATGCGCACTTCAAGCTTGGCGGGGACGGCGTGAACGCCGACCGTGGCAGTGGATTCAGGGACTTCGGGCAGGGGGGCGATTGCGCCCAGCGGAGCTGCTTCGGGATTGGGTGCGGTCAGAACTGAGGCCATCGTGAGCGGAGATCCTTGGGGAGCGGCAGCATGCCCACTCTAACTCCCATTGTATAGGAAGCCGTGCACCCGAATGGTCAAGGACGCACGGGCCTACTCGGCAAACAAGAATATTTCGCCCGGAAGCGATCAATCGAGAACACTTTCGGGATGCGGACGGAAAAGTCTGCGCTGAATTGCTCAGCACAATGCCGTGCCGGCGCGACTGGCCGGCGGCCGTTTATTGGCTGCTTGCCGATTCCACGTCGCCACCGGCGGTGACGAAGAGCTTGTCCGCCTGGCCGCGCAGCACGCGGTAGAGGGCGAACTGGCGCTGGGTTGCGCCGCGCAGCTCGAACAGCAGCTCGCCGCGGTTGTCGGCCATGGCGTCTACGGCGTCGACCAGGCGCATGCGCGGCTTTTCGTCGAGATGCGCGCCGTCGGTCACGTTCTTCAACAGCACCCGTGCGTTGCCGTAGAGGTCAGGCTGGGCGATGAGGGTGACGAACTTCTGCTGAGCCGCCGGACCGGCGGTGTGGGCGCTGAGCACCAGGGTGGCACCGGAGCCGTAGGCAAGCTCGAAGACGCGGAACTGCTCGTCTTCAAGCGGAGCCGGCGGCGCGGGCGGGGTGGCGGACTTCTTCGCCGCCGCGCGCCGGGACGCGAGGCTGGTTGCGGGCCTGGTTGCTGACTTGGGTGCAGGCTTGGTTGGCGCGGGCGGCGGAGTCAGGCCCAGGGCATCGCGCGCCAGCGCTTCGAGGGAAGCCTTGAACTTTGCCTCGTCGTCGGGATTGGACCAGGCGTAGCTCCAGGGATGGACGGGGATGGCCTTCGAGTCAGAGACAGCGACCGTCTGCTGCACATCGGGGGGAAAGCCCATCAGCGTGGGCGTCACGTCAATGGCGTCGCCGCTGGACTTGCCGCGTTTGAGGCGGGGACGGTCAGGATCGGTGTCGCCGGCGATGGACTCGACGTCGGCCGTGTCGGCGGGCTGCTTTTTGCGGGACTTCTTGAGCACTGGACGGTCGGGATCGTCGGGAGCGCTGGCTGCGGCGGAGTCGTCCGTAGAGTCACTTGTCTTGCGGTGCAGCGTGGGCTGGTCGGGGTCGGGGCTGGCCGGCGATTTGGTGGAACTGGCGGTGTCCGATTGCTGGCCGTTGTTGGTGCCCGCGCTGTCGGTCGGCGCTTTCTTGTGGAGCACGGGGCGGTCCGGGTCGCTGGGCGCGGTCTGGGCGCTTGTGTCGCCGCCGCTGGTTGAGGAGCCGCTGCCGGGCGAGCTGCTAGTGGGCGCGTCGTCTGCGTGGTGCTTGCGGTGCAGCACGGGCTCGTCGCTCTGGGTGTCGTCGTCATCGGCAAGGTGGACTTTGGCGGGCGACGGTTTGGGCCTGGCACTGGGCATCGGCTTCCACTTGCCCAGGCCCACCCAGGAGCCCTGCTGCTGGCCGGCGGTACTTACGTCGAAAAGGCCCAGCGGCTGGCCGTTCCGCTCCAGCTCGTACTCGACCTCGGGGATCAGGGCCATGGGCTCGGGCCGGGCCAGGTAGATGCCGCCATCCTGGAGCTCGCCTCCGTCCAGGACAGCGACGGGAATGAGGCGGCTGGCCTTGGGCTGGCCCTCGTCGCCGGTCCACTCGAGCACGGCGATGGAGCGCAGCTCGGGAGCGGCCGTGCTGTCTTTGGCCACTTTGCCGACGTATTGGGCGGCGCAGGGCAGCACGGCGACGAATGCGGCCAGTGCCAGGAGCAGCGGCATGCCGGCCCGCGTTACAGGACGCGTCGGGGTTCGGTTTATCAACAAGCTTTTCATCCTACTCAATGACATCTGCCGCCTGCGTCGGGAATAATCGAACCTGATGGCGGCTCCGCTGGGGCCGGCAACTGCGTTTAGCATACGAGGAATCTCTCCATGGCACAGACCCCGAAGATTGAAGTGAACCAGAAGGTACCCGACTTCACCCTCCAGACGGATGAAGACAAGACCACGAGCCTCTCCGCCTATGCCGGCAAGCCGGTGATTCTGTTCTTTTATCCCCGCGCCGACACGCCCGGCTGCACGATTGAGGCCTGCGGGTTCCGCGACACCTTCACGAAGCTCCAGAAGGCGGGCGCGGTGGTGCTGGGCATCAGCCGCGACACGCCCAAGGCCCAGGCCAAGTTTCGCGCCAAGTACGATCTGCCCTACACGCTCCTTGCAGATGTAGACGAGAAAGTTTGCAATCTGTTTGGCGTGCTGAAGGAAAAGAACATGTATGGGAAGAAAGTGTGGGGCATTGAGCGGACTACCTACGTGATTGGCCCCGACCAGACGCTGCTGCACATCTTTCCCAAGGTGACGCCGGAGGGCCACGCCGAGCAGGT
>Ga0302279_10004833_pt1 | contig 15501 bp, 14 predicted proteins | sample III_Bog_N3_3_FD_194541 | JGI IMG/M metagenome (GOLD analysis project Ga0302279, IMG submission 194541) | Peat permafrost microbial communities from Stordalen Mire near Abisko, Sweden - III_Bog_N3_3 | ecosystem: Environmental > Terrestrial > Soil > Wetlands > Peat | place: Sweden: Abisko...
GCCGGCGTCAGCCTGGCTATCGGCGGCAACACGCCGAACGCGTCCGCCGCCAGCATCACCACGTTCTTCGGGTGGCCGGCGCGGCCGGTGCGCGAGGCGTTGGGGATGAAATCCAGCGGATAGGCCGAGCGGGTGTTCTCGGTTTTCGAGCCGTCGTCGAAATCGGGCTCCCTTGTATCCTCGTCGAGCACCACGTTCTCCAGCACCGCGCCGAAGCGCTTGCTGGCGGCGTGGATTTCCGGCTCGGCTTCCTTCGACAGCTTGATGCATTTGGCGTAGCAGCCGCCCTCGAAATTGAAGACGCCGTCGCTGCCCCAGCCGTGCTCGTCGTCGCCGATCAGCGTACGTTTCGGATCCGCCGACAGCGTGGTCTTGCCGGTGCCGGACAGGCCGAAGAAAATCGCGCTGTCGCCCTTGGGGCCGACATTGGCCGAGCAGTGCATCGGCATCACGCCCTTCTCGGGCAGATAGTAATTCAGCGTGGTGAACACGCTCTTCTTCATCTCGCCGGCATAATAAGACCCGCCGATCAGGACGATCTTGCGGGCGAAATCGATCGCGACCACGTTCTCCGACTTGCAACCGTGGCGTTTGGGATCGGCGCGGAAGCTCGGCATGTCGATGATGGTCAGTTCGGGCACGAAGTCCCGCAGCAAGGAAGCCTCAGGCCGGATCAGCAGCGTGCGGATGAACAGCGAGTGCCAGGCGAGCTCGGTGAAGACCCGGGTCTTGATCTGAAAACTCGGATCGGCGCCGCCGAACAGATCCTGCGCGAACAGCGTCCTGCCTTCGGCGTGCTTGAGGAAATCCTGATACAGCGCTTCGAACTGTTGCGATGATATCGACTGGTTGCCGGCCCACCACATCTTCTCGGTGGAGGCGTCGCGAACCGTGAACTTGTCCTTCGGGCTGCGGCCGGTGAAGTCACCGGTGTCCGCGCACAGCGCGCCGTCGGCGGACAGTACCGCCTCGCCCGCGACAAGCGAATACTGGTAGAGCTGCGGCGCTCCGAGATTCCAGTGCACCTGCTTGAGATTTTTTAAGCCGAATTTATCGGCGCCGAAGGCGCCGTTGCGCATACCCGTCTCTTGCAATGAAAAGTCCTCCTCGAACCCGCGTTACCCGATCGCGCGAACGCCGCTGAACGCGCCTCTGTCGCGGTGACCGCTGATATAATAGCCTCACGGCCCAGGTCCGGCGACCTAATACTGACGAACGCCGGGCTTGCCAAGCCGATCCCGTGATATTGGTTTATTCCGGGCCGGGTCATTGATACGCCTCAACCGGTTGTTGCAGCGCCGGCCCGATCGCAACGATTTGGCGCGCTGCGGCGGTGCCAACGCGACAATCCGCCGCGATTCAGAGCGAAGACGACCTCGGCGTTGGTTTGCGTCGCACAATGATGGTTGCGCTATCACGCCTTGATCAAGCCTTGGCCCGCGCCTCGTCCGCCAGCCTGACCAGCATCCTGCGCAGTTCGCCCGGGCCGGTCACGCGCTCGGGAAAATCCAGCCGCAGGGTCTTGCCGCCGGCTGCCAGGTCGAGCCCGTCGGGATCGCAGCCGGTGCAGCGCCAGTCGGCCGGCCCGGCGCCGAGCAGCCGGGTCGCATAGAGGTTGGTCGCCTCGCGATGATCGGCGTTCATGTGGTCGATGGCGCCCTGCTCGGCTTCCAGCAGCGCCTGGGCATCGGAGATATCGGTCAGGAACTGTTCGGGCTTGAGGTCCACGATCCGCCCGAACCCGGCCACCAGATGGGCGCCGCTCGGCCGGATCAGGAAGAAGGAAAAATCCTTGAAATCGACAAAGGCCTCTGCGGAGGGATAGGCGCTGAGGTAGCGCCGGCGCAGGAGCGCCATGCCGTCGCCCGGGGCCTCCTCGGCCCGGCCGGCCAGCATGATCCGCGCGCCCTCCAGCGGGTCACCCTCGACACGCTCGTCCAGCATCAGCGAGACCCTGGGATCGCCGAGGATGTTCTTCGTGTGCACCGCCAGGCGCGAAATCAGCAGGATCGGGGATCCGTCGGCATGGCTGGCGACATTGACCAGCGAGCAATAGGGCGCGCCGCTGCCGATCATCAGGGTCGCCAGCGCCCCCTGCCGGCTACGGCGGAGCAGCGACCGGGTCAGCCGGCCGGCATCGAAATCAGCGGTGGGCTGCATCGGTCTTTCCCGCATATCTCATTGCAAAAAGGGCCTTTTCCCGGCAGAAGCGATATCTATATAGGCTGGAACCCGGATTTGGCCCGGCGTTTGCGGAACTTGGTCACACTTCAGCCCAGCTTGCATTGCTCGTTGACCAGGTTCGAGGCCCACTTACACGGCGCATCACCGGATTGCTCGCCGTTTCAGCAACCTAGTACCAGTACCTGAAAGCAGGCTCATGCCCACAATCGCCCTGGTCGACGACGACCGCAACATTCTCACATCCGTCTCGATCGCGCTCGAAGCCGAAGGCTATCGCATCATGACCTACACGGATGGTGCTTCCGCGCTCGACGGTTTCCGCACCAGCCCGCCGGACCTTGCGATCCTCGACATCAAGATGCCGCGCATGGACGGCATGGAGACGCTGCGACGGCTGCGGCAGAAATCCGATCTGCCTGTGATCTTCCTCACCTCCAAGGACGAGGAAATCGACGAGTTGTTCGGCCTCAAGATGGGCGCCGACGACTTCATCCGCAAGCCGTTCTCGCAGCGGCTGCTGGTCGAGCGGGTGAAGGCCGTGCTGCGCCGCTCGGCGCCGAAGGACCCCACCGCCGCGCCGAAGGAAACCGACGCCAAGGCGCTGGACCGCGGGCTGCTGCGCATGGATCCGGAGCGCCATACCTGCACCTGGAAGAACGAGCCGGTGACCCTGACGGTGACCGAGTTCCTGATCCTGCAGGCGCTGGCCACGCGTCCCGGCGTGGTGAAGAGCCGCAACGCCCTGATGGACGCGGCCTATGATGATCAGGTCTATGTCGACGATCGCACCATCGACAGCCACATCAAGCGGCTGCGCAAGAAGTTCAAGGTGGTGGACGACGATTTCGAGATGATCGAGACCCTGTACGGCGTCGGCTACCGCTTCAAGGAAACCTGATCCTTCGAGCCTTCGGCGCGCGGTTTGTTAACTGACGCCGCCGCCGGTTTCGGCTAGGATGAAAAGCCAGTGCGCCTTTCGCAAGTCGCCATCGAAACAACCGGCAGTTTTGGCCATTGCTTGATCGAACGCAGCCAGATTCGGGCCTGAACGCGGAGGACGTCTCGTCGTCTCTCGCGCACGACACCGCTGCCGCCGACAACCCGAAGGTCACGGGATGGCAGCGGCCGCTCGGCTGGCTGCGCCGCGCCGGCCAGTTCTTCTTCGCGCTGTCCTTCTCGAGCCTCACCCGACGCATCGTTTCGCTGAATCTGGCCGGGCTGGTCGCGCTGGTGGCGAGCATCCTCTACCTCTCGCAATTCCGCGCCGGCCTGATCGACGCCCGGGCGCAGAGCCTGATGGTGTCGGCCGAGATCATCGCCGGCGCGATCGCGGCGTCGGCGACGGTGGAAACCAATACCATCACCATCGATCCCGACCGGCTGCTCGACCTCAAGCCCGGCGAGAGCTATGGCGGGCAGGACGATTATTCGGGCCTGGATTTTCCGATCAACCCGGAGCGGGTGGCGCCGGTGCTGCGGCAGCTGATCTCGCCGACCAAGACCCGCGCCCGGATTTACGATCCCAATGGCGGGCTGATCCTCGACAGCCGCAATCTCAGCGACGTGTTCGTCTTCCCGCTGCCGCCGCCGTCTTCCCCGAGCCTCGCCGAACGGACCTTGATCGCGATCCGCACCTGGCTCAATCGCGGCGACCTGCCGCTGTATCGGGAGCTCGGGCCCGAGAACGGCAACGGGTACCAGGAGGTCGCGGACGCGCTGACCGGCCAGAAGCGCAGCATGGTGCGCGTCAACCAGCGCGGCGAGGTGATCGTTTCGGTCGCCGTGCCGGTGCAGCGATTTCACGCCCGCGCCATCCACGGCGCGCTGATGCTCTCGACCCAGGGCGACGACATCGACCAGATGGTGACCGCCGAGCGGCTGGCGATCCTCAAGGTCGGCGGCGTCGCTTCCGCCGTCATGATCATGCTGTCGCTGCTGCTGGCGAGCACCATCGCAGGTCCGGTGCGCAGGCTCGCCGACAGCGCCGAGCGCGTCCGCCGCCGAATCCGCACCCGGGTCGAAATTCCCGATTTCACCCGCCGCCGCGACGAGATCGGGCATCTCTCCGGCGCGCTGCGCGACATGACGGACGCGCTCTATAACCGCATCGAGGCGATCGAGATGTTCGCCGCCGACGTCGCCCACGAACTGAAGAACCCGCTGACGTCGCTGCGCTCCGCGGTGGAAACGCTGCCGCTGGCGCGCAACGAGAACAGCCGCGCGCGGCTGCTCGCGGTGATCGAGCACGACGTCAAGCGGCTCGATCGGCTGATCTCGGACATTTCCGACGCCAGCCGGCTCGATGCCGAACTGCAGCGGCAGGACATGACGTCGGTCGACCTGCGCCGCCTGCTCAACGCTCTCACCACGGTCGCCAACGAAACCAGGCGCGGCAACAGTATCGCCGTCGAGGTGCGCTTCGAGGGCCGAGGTCCCAACGACACCTTCTCGGTACCGGGTCACGATTCGCGGCTGGGCCAGGTGATCTCCAATCTGCTCTCCAACGCCCAGTCGTTTTCCGAAGCCGGCGGCAAGGTGCGCATCGTCTGCCGCCGCGTGCGGTCGGAAATCGAGATCGTGGTCGACGACGATGGCCCGGGAATCCGCGAGGATGCGCTGGAGCGGATCTTCGAGCGCTTTTATACCGACCGGCCGCATCAGGGCTTTGGGCAGAACTCCGGGCTCGGACTGTCGATTTCCAAGCAGATCATCGAAGCGCATGGTGGACGGATCTGGGCCGAGAACCGCGCCGGTCCGCTCAACGCCGAGGGCGAAGCGACGGTGGCGGGCGCGCGCTTCGTGGTCAGGCTGCCGGCGCCATGACCGGCACGATGACCGACCCGGGCGGCGCAAGCGTGCACGCTTCCGCGGTGCTGGTGGGAAATCGCGCCGTGCTGATCCGGGGGCCGTCGGGGGCCGGCAAATCGCGGCTGGCGTTCGACCTGATCCTCGCCGGGCGTGCCGGGCAGTTGCCTGCAGCCATCCTGGTCGGCGACGACCGCGTCCATCTCGAGGCCCGCCTTGGGCAACTGATGGTGCGGCCGGCGCGCGCATTGGCCGGCCTGATCGAAATTCGCGGGCTCGGCATTCGCCGCTGCGACTTCGCGCAACAGGCTGTCGTCGGCCTTGTGGTCGATCTGGCGGCCGGGGATGCCGAGCGGCTACCACCTCCGCACGCGCTTGAGACGGAGGTTGACGGTATAAAAATACCTCGAATTCCTGTGGCGCCGGGCTACTCCGGGCTTGCCCTGGTCATCGCGGAGGTGACAATGACCGCAAGTTCATGTTTCACCCAGTTTTCGGCGGATTGTTCGAAGGGAATTGGTAACCATATAACCCCCAGTATCGCGACCGAATAGACCGGCGCAGGCTCCCCCTCTACCGCTAATTTCCGGGAGAATGGCGAAGATCCCCTCTTGCGCGGGGGCTCTGGATGGTCAAAGTGGCGCGTTCGTGCGGTGCACCAAAAAGCACCCGCGAGGAGTTTCCGATGATTGGTCTAGTACTTGTGACCCATGGGCGCCTTGCCGACGAGTTCAAGGCGGCGCTCGAACACGTCATGGGCCCGCAAAAGCAAATTGAAGCCGTCACGATCGGAGCCGAAGACGACTCCGATTTGTGTCGCAGCGACATCATCGAGGCGGTCAACCGCGTCGACTCGGGCGATGGCGTGGCCATCCTCACCGACATGTTCGGCGGCACGCCTTCGAATCTCGCGATCTCCTGCATGAGCCGCCCAAAGGTGGAAGTGCTCGCCGGAATCAATCTTCCGATGCTGGTCAAGCTCGCCAAGGTCCGGGAAGAGCGTTCGCTTCCGGATGCGATCGCGATGGCGCAGGAAGCCGGCCGCAAATACGTCACCATCGCCAGCCGCGTTCTCGCCGGCAAATGAGCGAGGACGACACATCGTTGCCCGCCAGCGAGGCCGGGTCGAGTGTCCCCGCCGGCGCGGTTTCCCGTGAACTTCCCATCATCAACAAGCGTGGCCTGCACGCGCGCGCGTCCGCGAAATTCGTTCAGATGGTCGAGCGTTTCAATGCCGAGGTCTGGGTGACGAAGGGCGGCGAGACCGTCGGCGGCACCTCGATCATGGGCCTGATGATGCTGTCCGCGGGGCCGGGAACATCGATCGTCGTTTCCGCGATCGGCCCCGAAGCCGAAGCCGCCATCGAAGCGATCACCGAACTCGTCGCCGGCAAATTCAACGAAGAAGGCACGTGAGCTTTGCCGTTTGACGGTGTCATTCCGGGGCATGCGAAGCATGAACCCGGAATCTCGAGATTCTCCAATGTGCAATCGCACATCGTAGTTCGCGCTCTGCGCGCCCCGGAATGACGTTACGCGTCACTGCGCCGGCGGCGCGATATAGATTTTCCAGCTGATCGCAGGCCCCGGACGGCCGCGGAAGAAGCGCTGCGTGCTGATGGTGAGATGCTCGGCATTCCCGGCGTTCGCCGCCATCCGGGCCTCGCAGACCGCCAGCTCCGGGTCGGTGGTATCGCAGATGCCGATGAAGCCGAGCCGCCTCGCCTCCGCCAGCGACGTCAGCCCCGACGACCAGATCTCGCCCGGCGTGAACGGCGCCGGATGATCCGGACTGTAGAACGTCATCGGCTCGCCGATGTCGGTGGCGCCGGCCACCACCGCCCAGCGCGAGTGGAAACGCGTTTGCCAGGCTTGCGTCAATTCGCGGGCAAGCTGCGAGCGCGCGCCGTAGCTCGCGGCGCCATTGGGATTTTCCGCCATCTCGCGGCTGGCGATTTCGGGCGAAAACACCAGCGCGGCGACGGTGACGACGAGCCAGATCGCGGTGATGTTAAACAGCGCTTTTGTCGGCAGGCGAAACGCGGGGATCGCGACCAGCGCCAGCGGCGTCAGGAAGAACAGCGAAATTCCCCAATCGGTCTTCATGTAGATCTTGAAGATCAGTCCGCCGACCGGCGGCCCGATCGCGACCACGATCTGGATGATCCAGACGTTGAGCGCCTGCGAAATGTTCACGCCTGAATTGGCGCCGCGCGACCAGGCGCGCCGGAACGGCGCCAGCGGTTGCCGCCACCACGGCGCCGCCCAGGCCAGCGCAAGACCGGCCAGCGCGACCGGCGCCAGCAACAGCGCCAGATTGTGACCGATATAGCCGAGCACCAGTTGCGCGCTCTGGGCACGGCTCGACAGCCCGTAGACGTCACCAGCATAGGTCAGCGCCACGAAGTCGACGCCCCACAGCCAGACCAGATGCGGGATCATCGCGACCATGAGCGTGGCGATCGCGACCCAGGGCGCCGGCGAGCCCAGGAACTTCAACCGGTCGGGATGAACCAGCGCGGCGATGCCGACGGCGCCGATCATGGTCAGCACCCAATATTTGGTCATCAACGCCAGCGCGCCGGCCAGCCCGAGCCACAGCCCCGACCGCACGCTGCGTTTTTCGAAGGCGTTCAGATAGGCCAGCACCACCAGCGGCAAAGTCACGAGCTGCAGCAGATCGGGATTGTATTTGAATCCCTTGAAATTGAAGATCGGGTAGAGCGCGAGCATCACCACCACGAAAAACGCGCGGCGGCGATCGACCACCCGCAAGGCGATCAGCCACGAGATCACCAGGCCACAGCCGAGCGTCGCCATCGCCAGAGCGTAGGTCGCCCAGTCGGTAACCGGGAACAGCTTGAACCAGAGGCCGGCGATCCAGCCCGCCAGCGGCGGATGCTTGCCATAGCCGAGCTGGAATTTCTGGCCCCAGGCGAAGGCTTCCGCGACGTCCATGTGGACGTCCTGCGCCGCCTTGAGGTTGATCAGGATGAAGGTCCAGAGCACGGCATGGAGAAGCGCAAAGCCGATCACCAGCCGAAGCCCGGCCGCCGGGTCGACGGCGCATGCGGCCAGCCACGCCGCCAGCCGCCGCAGGGACGGCCGGCGGCGCGCGCGCGCAGGTGCGGGCAAAAATGTCGCATTTGTCATGCCCGGTGCGTAGCGCGTTTTGGCCCGAAGTGGAATCAGCTTCGCGTGAAGATGTGCCGCAAAAACAGCGCATTATGGTTGCCGCACGGGGGCGCGAATGCTATCCCGCGCCCATGACATCCATCCCTATTTCCAACATCCGCAACTTCGCCATCGTTGCGCATATCGACCATGGCAAATCGACGCTGGCCGACCGTCTGATCCAGATGACTGGCGGCCTGACCGATCGCGAAATGGCGGGCAAGGAACAGGTGCTCGATTCCATGGATATCGAGCGCGAGCGCGGCATCACCATCAAGGCGCAGACCGTCCGGCTGAACTACCACGCCAAGGACGGCAAGGACTACATCTTCAACCTGATGGACACGCCGGGTCACGTCGACTTCGCCTACGAGGTCTCGCGCTCGCTGGCGGCCTGCGAAGGCTCGCTGCTGGTGGTGGACGCCAGCCAGGGCGTCGAGGCACAGACTCTCGCCAACGTCTACCACGCGCTCGATGCCGGCCACGAGATCGTTCCGGTGCTGAACAAGGTCGACCTGCCGGCGGCCGAACCTGAAAAAATCAGACAGCAGATCGAGGACGTGATCGGCATTGACGCTTCCGACGCCGTGATGATCTCGGCCAAGACCGGCCTTGGGGTTCCCGACGTGCTGGAGGCCATCGTCACCCGTCTGCCGCCCCCGAAGGGCGATCCCGACGCCACGCTGAAGGCGCTGCTGGTCGACTCCTGGTACGACGTCTATCTCGGCGTCGTGGTGCTGGTGCGGATCGTCGACGGCGTGATGAAGAAGGGCAGCCGCGTCCGGATGATGGGTACCAACGCTGCCTACGACGTCGAGCGGGTCGGTTTCTTCACGCCGAAGATGACGCAGGTCGACGAGCTCGGCCCCGGCGAGATCGGCTTCATCACCGCCGCGATCAAGGAAGTCGCCGATACCCGTGTCGGCGACACCATCACCGACGACCGCAAGCCGGTGACCGAGATGCTGCCGGGCTTCAAGCCCGCCATTCCGGTGGTGTTCTGCGGCCTGTTCCCGGTCGATGCCGACGATTTTGAAACGCTGCGCGCGGCGATGGGCAAGCTGCGCCTCAACGACGCCAGCTTCTCGTTCGAGATGGAAACCTCGGCAGCGCTCGGCTTCGGCTTCCGCTGCGGCTTCCTCGGATTGTTGCATCTGGAAATCATCCAGGAGCGGCTCTCCCGCGAATTCGATCTCAATCTGATCGCGACCGCGCCGAGCGTGATCTACAAGATGCACCTGACCGACGGCCAGGAGATCGAGATCCACAATCCGATCGACATGCCGGACGTGGTGAAGATCGCCGAGATCCAGGAGCCCTGGATCGAGGCCACCATCCTGACCCCCGACGAATATCTCGGCAGCGTCCTGAAACTGTGCCAGGACCGCCGCGGCGCGCAGAAAGAGCTCACCTACGTCGGCTCCCGCGCCATGGTGAAATACGACCTGCCGCTCAACGAGGTGGTGTTCGATTTCTACGACCGCCTGAAATCGGTCTCCAAGGGCTACGCCTCGTTCGACTATCACCTCACCGACTACAAGCCGGCCGATCTGGTGAAAATGCAGATCCTGGTCAACAACGAGCCGGTCGACGCGCTGTCGATGCTGGTGCACCGCCAGCGCGCGGAGGGCCGCGGCCGCGCCATGGTCGAGAAGATGAAGGAACTGATCCCGCCGCACATGTTCCAGATTCCGATCCAGGCCGCGATCGGCGGCAAGGTGATCGCCCGCGAAACCGTGCGCGCGCTGCGCAAGGACGTTACCGCCAAATGCTACGGCGGCGACATCACGCGCAAACGCAAACTTCTGGAGAAGCAGAAGGAAGGCAAGAAGAAGATGCGGCAGTTCGGCAAGGTCGACATCCCGCAGGAAGCTTTTATCGCCGCACTGAAGGTCGACAGCTGAGGCGGCCTCGCGATTGAATTTCTGGCCGTAACATGTTACGGTTTTTATATGGCCACGACCCCGAAAAAGGCAAAACCCCGTACCCCGCAGCAGCGCATGGCGTCGCGCCGTGAGCGACTGCGCGCGCAGGGGCTGCGGCCGGTGCAGCACTGGGTGCCGGATTTGCGCGATCCCAAGGTGCTGGCGGAAATCCGCCGTGAAGGCGCAATGCTCTCCAAGCACCCCGAAGACGCGGCTATCGATGACTGGCTGGATACGGTCCGCGATCGGGAAGACTGGTCGTGAAACGTGGCGACGTGGTGCTGCTCGTCGCGCAGGGCGACATGGGGAAGCCGCGCCCGGGAGTCATCGTGCAAGCCGATGAACTCGGCGACACGACCAACTCTATTCTGGTTTGCCCGATGTCGTCCGACGTCACCGAATTCCATCAAGTCAGGCCGGTGGTAGAGCCCTCGGCCACGAATGGCCTGCGGCTTCGCTCGCAGATCATGACGGACAAGATCAACGCGTTGCGGCGAGACCGCATCCGGCAGGTGCTGGGATCACTCGATGACGAGGCATCGGAACGGCTCAACAGCGCGCTGCTCGTGGTGCTTGGGCTGGCGCGGTGAAGGTGGAACGCGAGGCGAAAGCCATGACCGACATGACTTACGATCCTGAGGCCGACGCGGTGTATATCGCCGTTGGACGGGGCAAGGTCGACCGGACGGAAGAAACCGGGCCGCTCTGTGACGAAGCCACGGTCCGCGCCTAAGGCCTCTGCTTTCCCACCCCCATCTTGATCCTCAGCCCCAGATGGATCACCATTGCGGCTTCGCCACCCAAAAAACCCAAAAAGGGCGAGGAAACGCATGAACAAGCAGCCTGGAGTCGGACTGGTCGAGCGCGCACGCGCGCTGGCGCCGATGATCACCCGCGACGCCGATGAGATCGAGCGCACGCGCCGTCTCACCGAGCCGGTGGTATCCGCCCTGATCGAGAACGGGCTCTACCGGGCGCTGTTGCCGCAGAGCCTCGGCGGCGCCGAGGCGCCCCCGGAAGTGTTCATGCAGGTGCTGGAGGAAATCGCCAAGGCCGACGCCTCGACGGCGTGGTGTCTCGGCCAATGCGCGGTCTGCGCCATGACCGCGGCCTATCTCGACAAGGACGCGGCGAACGAGATTTTCAACACCGCGCCCGGCATCCTCGCCTGGGGGGCGATCGCCAACGAGGTGCATGTGGTTCCCGGCGGCTACCGCATCACCGGGCGCTGGGATTTCGCCTCGGGCTCGCGCCAGGCGAGCTGGCTCGGCGCCCATGTCCAGGTGGTCGAGGCCGACGGCACCCGACGGTTGATGCCCAACGGCGCGCCGGAAATCCGCACCATTCTGTTCCCGGCGACCAGCGCCACCATGTACGACGTCTGGGACGTGATCGGCCTTTCCGGCACCGGTACCGACAGCTATTCGGTCGATAACCTGTTCATTCCGGAGAAATTCGCGGCACTACGGGACAATTTCTCCGCGCTGCGCGAAAAAGGCCCGCTTTACGGCATCACCACCTACACCATGTTCGGGCTGGGGTTCGGCGCGATCGCGCTCGGCGTCGCGCGCGCCACGCTGGACGCCGCCACCGAACTCGCGCGCGGCAAGGCGTCGGTCGGCCTGAAAGCGATGCGCGAGAACAGCGCCGTGCAGGGCCTGATCGGCCGCACCGAAGGCAATCTGCGCGCCGCGCGCGCCTATCTGTACGGGTCGGCCGCCGAGGCCTGGCGCGATCTCACCCTCACGGGAAAGCTTTCGGAAGACCACCGGGCCGCACTTCGCCTCGCCTCGACATGGACCATCCATCAGGCAGCCGCGGTGGTCGATACCGCCTATCACATGGCCGGCGCCACCGCCGTGTTCAGGGCCAACCCGTTCGAGCGCAGGTTCCGCGACATGCACGCCATCGCGCAGCAGATCCAGGCCCGCGACACCCACTACGAGGACGTCGGCCGGATGATCCTGACCGCCAGCGCCATACCCCGCGGGCCAACCCAATAGGGCTGGCAGCGATGCGAATACCTCAAGGCCGGTATTCCGTAGTAATACCGCAAGCATAAGTCCGCCTTAAGTTGTTTCTGGGAGGTTGCGCGAGATCATCTGTTCGCGGAGCCTCGGTAATCGCCATGTTCAAACTTCGATCGATCTCGGCGCGCCTGATCCTGGCCATTTCACTCACGGTAGCAGCGGCCTGCGGGATCCTCGGCACCTTTTCGATCATCCAGCAGCGCTCCCTGATGCGGCTGGCGCTCGAGCAGCAGCTGAAGCTGCAATATGACAGCGTCATCGCCGCGGTCGACTATGAAGGGCGTGCCACGCTCGCGGTCAGCGGCGTGATCGCCGCACTGCCGCCGGTCGCCGATGCCATCGCCAAAGGCGACCGCGGCGGATTGGGTGCGCTGCTCGATAGCCCGATGCAGGCATTGACGGCGCAGGGCATCCCGCTGATCACGTTCCAGACGCCGCCGTCGATCTCGTTCTACCGCGTTCATTCGCCGAAGACCTTCGGCGACGATGTCGCCGGGCGTCGCAATACGGTGGTGGAAGCGCTCAAGACCGGCAAATCGATCGTCGGCGTCGAGCCGGGGCGGGAGGCACTCGGCATTTTCGGCATGACGCCGATCCTGCGTGACGGCAAGGTCCTGGCCAATGTCGATGTCGGCGCCACCTTCGGCAAGGAATTCGTCGATCGCGCCAAGCAGCGCTTCGGCATCGACCTTGCCGTGCACTGGTTCGACGGCAAGGAATTCAAAAGGCTCTCTTCGACGTTCGGCGACACCGTGGTCGCCACTCCGGAAGAGCTGAAGAGCGTGTTCACCGGCGCGGCGCTGCATCGCGACGCCAGCTTTGGCGGCCATCCTGCGGCGCTCTATGTCGGGCAAATCAAGAATTACGCCGGCCAGCCGATTGCGGTGATCGAGGTCATCAAGAACACCACCGAATACGAGGCCGCCGCGACCGAGGCCCAATTGCACCTTCTGCTCGCCACGCTTGCCATTCTGGCCGGGGCGGCGCTGCTGGCGTTCCTGCTCGGCCGTGGCATGTCGCGTCCGCTGGCGGCGATCACCGCCGTCATGAACCGGCTCTCCAGCGGCGACACCGACGTCGCGATCCCCGGCGGCGACCGCAAGGACGAACTAGGCTCCATGGCCGTCGCGGTCGACGTGTTCCGCCGCAACATGATCGAAACCGGCGCGATGCGCCAGGCACAGGAGGCCGCCAAGGCCCAGGCGGAAGTCGAGAAGAAGGCCCTGCAGCGCCAGATGGCCGACCGCTTCGAGGCCGACGTCAAGAGCGTGGTCAGCGCCGTCGCCAAGGCCACCCAGGACATGCAACGCGTTGCCTGCGAGATCACGTCCAGCGTCAACGGCACCTCGGAACGCGCCGCCGCCGCGGCCGCCGCTTCCGAAGAGGCTTCCGCCAGCGTCTCCACCGTCGCCGCCGCCACCGAGGAACTCGCATCTTCCGTTGCCGAGATCGGTCGCCAGGTGACGCATTCCAGCAGCGTCGCCGACGACGCCGTGGCCAAGGCCGGGCAGACCACCGAGATGGTCGCGGGCCTCACGGCGGCCGGTGAAAAGATCGGCGATGTGCTGCGCCTGATCGGCGCGATCGCCAGCCAGACCAATCTGTTGGCGCTCAACGCGACGATCGAGGCGGCGCGGGCCGGCGATGCCGGCAGGGGTTTTGCCGTGGTCGCTGCGGAAGTGAAGGAGCTCGCCAGCCAGACCGCGAAAGCGACCGAGGAGATCGCCGGACAGGTCAGCGCGATCCAGTCCGCCACCGGTTCCTGCGTGACCGCGATCGGCGGCATCAGCGATACCATCCGCGAGATCAGCGGCATCGCCACCACCATCGCAGCCGCCGTCGAGGAGCAGGATTCGGCGACCCGCGAGATCGCCCGCAGCGTGCAGCAGGCCGCCACCGGCACCAGCGAGGTCTCCCTCAACGTCGCCGGCGCAAGCCAGGCCGCCGACCAGTCGCGCGCGCTCGCCGACAACGTCCTGGTCGCCTCGGGTGAACTCGGCCAGCACGCCGCCGCGCTGTTCAAGAGCGTCGACAGTTTCCTGGCGGGCCTGCGCGAGGCGGCTTGAGACGCGGCAGAAGGCTTCTACGGCAAAAGATCCCGCGGCTTGACAATTTCCGGGCCGTGCCATTTCCATTGCCACGATGAAGCGCGCATCGACGACGAGCATCGGGAAGAGGAAGCCTGCGGCAGGCATCGAAGCTGGATTTTCGGATCCTGCGGTGGATGCGGCGTTCGAGGCCTATCCGAAGCCGCTGAAGACAAAATTGCTGGCCTTGCGGCGCCTGATCTTCGCAACCGCAAGGGCCACCAAGGGCGTCGGCGCACTGCAGGAAACCCTGAAATGGGGGCAGCCGAGCTATCTCACGTCAGAGTCCAGGAGCGGCAGCACGATCCGGATCGACCGGGTGAAATCCACCGCCAACCAGTATGCGGTCTATTTCCATTGCCAGACCGATCTGGTGCAAACCTTCCGGCAAATGTACCCGACCGAGCTGAGCTATGGCGGCAACCGAAGCATTCTGTTGAACGCCGAGGACGAAATCCCCGAACCGGCGCTTCGCCATTGTGTGGCGCTGGCGCTGACCTATCATTTGCGAAAGCGCAAGGGGATCAGCGGCTGAAGGCGTTCGCCTCAGGCCACCAGCGCGGCTTCGTCGCCGGCGTCATCGGACGTTTCGGGATTCTTGCCGCACTGTGCTTGCAGCAACCCGACGATCTCGGCGTTGGGCCGCGCCCGGCTGAATAGAAAGCCCTGACCCTCGTTGCAGCCCTCCGCGCGCAGGCAGCTCAGTTCGTCCTCGGTCTCCACCCCCTCGGCGGTGATGATGACGCCGAGGCCCTTGCCCAGGCTGATGATCGAACGCACGATCGCCTGCGCGTCGCGGTTGGACCCGAGGTCGCGCACAAACGACTGATCGATCTTGATCTTGTCGAACGGAAAGCTTCTGAGGTAGCTCAGGCTGGAATAGCCGGTGCCGAAATCGTCCATCGAAATGCGCACGCCGAGCGCGCGCAGCGCGTGCAGGGTGGCCAGCACCTGAGTGCTCTTTTCCAGGAGCAGGGTCTCGGTGATTTCCAGCTCCAGCCGGGTGGCCGGCAGGCCGGATTGCTTCAGCGCTTCCATCACCACCGACAGCAGATTGCCGACGCGGAACTGCAGCGGCGACAGGTTGACCGCGACCCGGACGTCGTCGGGCCACAGCGCCGCGTCGTTGCAGGCCCGGCGCAGCATCAGGCCGCCGAGCGCGTTGATCAGACCGGTCTCCTCGGCGACCGGAATGAATTCCGCGGGCGAAACCATGCCGCGTTCGGGATGCGGCCAGCGCACCAGCGCCTCGAAGCCGGTGATGCGCCCGGTCGCCAGGTCGACCAGCGGCTGATA